>Ga0172362_10004573_pt1 | contig 11997 bp, 12 predicted proteins | sample LakKivs1_kivu2a2_FD_114534 | JGI IMG/M metagenome (GOLD analysis project Ga0172362, IMG submission 114534) | Sediment microbial communities from Lake Kivu, Rwanda - Sediment s1_kivu2a2 | ecosystem: Environmental > Aquatic > Freshwater > Lake > Sediment | place: Rwanda: Western Province, Lake...
CGGGTAGCGCGCGAGCTTCCCAAGGACATTGATCCGCCCGTGGTGATCAAGGCGGATCCTTCGCAGCTTCCGGTGCTGCAGCTCGCCATCAGCTCGGACCGGTGGGACATGGTGAAGCTGCGCGACTGGACCGACCGTTTTCTGCAGGACCAACTGCTGGCGGTCGCAGGAGTGGCCGGCACCGAAATCGTGGGCGGCCTGAAGCGCGAGATTCGAGTGCACCTGTCTCCAGAGGCCCTGGAGAAGCACCGCCTGCCGCTGGCGACCGTACTGAAGCGATTGCGCGAGGAGAACATCGAGCAATTCGGCGGGCGCGTGACCGAAGGACGCCGCGAATACATCGCGCGGACGGTCGGACGTTTTCGATCCCTTGATGACATCCGATCCGCCGTCGTGGCGGGCGAGGGCGGGAAGCGCGTGTACCTGCGGGACATCGCGAGCGTGGAGGACGCCCACGAGGAAGTTCGCGTGATCACCCGCATGGACGGGCAGCCGTGCGTGAAGCTCAGCGTGCTCCGGCAGGCGAATGCCAACACTGTGGAGGTAGCCAAGGCAGTGGGCCGGCGCCTCAAGGAGCTCGATCCGTTGCTGCCGGCAGGCATGCACATCGCCATGGTGGAGAACCAGGCCGACTACGTCGGATCGGCCCTCGCCAGCGTGCGGGACGCGGCAGTCGGGGCGGCGGTGCTCGTGATCATAGTCACCTACGCCTTCCTCGGCAGTTGGCGCCAGGCGCTTGTGATGGCCATCGGTCTGCCGGTTACCATCGTCCTCAATTTCGGCCTGATGAAGCTGGCGGGCTTTTCGCTGAACATTTTTTCAATGGGAGGGCTGGTTGTCGCGCTCGGCGTGGTGCTCGACAACTCGACGGTCGTTCTTGAGAATATCACGCGCCTGCGTTCAGAGCGTAAGGATGGCAGTCCCCTCGATGCGGCGGTCGCGGGGGCGGCGGAAGTGGGGCCGGCGGTCCTGGCCGCAACGCTGTCGTTCCTGGCGCTGTTTCTGCCCTTCCTGCTGGTCCCGGGCCTGATGAGCCTGCTGTTCCGCGAGCTGATCCTGGTGCTCGCGGGGATCGTGGTGATCAGCCTTGCGGCCGCGATCACGTTCACGCCCATGCTTGCGTCGCTGCTGGTGGGCGGCAGCCGAAAGCCGGGGGCCGGGCAGCCACCAGCCGGCTGGTTCGAGCGGATGTTCGCACGCATCACTGAGGCGTACGGTCGGATACTGCACGTGACGCTGCGAGGCAGGTGTGCTTTCATCCCGCTGTTCCTGGCTATCCTTGGCGGAGGCGTGTTTCTGATGCCCCGGCTGGGAAGCGAGTTCCTCCCCGCAGTCGATGATGGCCGCGTGATGGTGAAGGTGCGGCTGCCTACCGGTGCGTCGGTGGGCGAGACTGACAAGCTCCTGGCACGGATCGAAGCAGCCATTGCGGGCGATCCGCTGATCGAGAGCTCCTTCACCATGACCGGCGGCAAGGTGTGGGGTCTCTACACCTACGAGATTGCCAACGAAGGCGAGATCAACGTCCAGCTCGTGCCGCGCGGCAAGAGAACTATCACCACCAACGACTACGTCGAACGACTGCGACCGGTGGTCTCCAAGATCAGCGTGCCAGGCGGCAAGACGATGGTCATGCAAACGAAGATGAAAGGCATCCGCAAGATGGGCGAGGCCGACATCGAGGTGAAAATCAGGGGGCAGGACGTGCCCACGCTGTTCGCCCTTGCCCGCCGCACCGCGGAATCGATGAACACGCTTGGCCACTTCGCCAACGTCTACGTGTCGATGGACATGACCAAGCCGGAGTATCAGGTGGAGGTTGACCGTGTTCGCGCGGCTGAGCTCGGTGTCTCAGTGAACGACGTGGCGGCGTCGCTGCGGGCGCTAGTCTCCGGCGCCGTGGCCAGCGAGTACAGAGACGGGGACGAGTACTACAACATCCGGGTGATGGTGCCCGAGCGGGAGATGACGGCTCGCCGGGACGTGGAGAACCTCGTGCTGGACCGTGCCCAGGGCGGGCACGTGCGGCTGCACGAGCTCGCAGCCGTCCGCCCGGCCGGGGGCCCGGTGGAGATTGTCCGCGAAGACCAGGTGAAGCAGGTGATCGTGCGCGGGGACGCCGCCGGAGCCAGCGTTGGCCAGGCCCTCGCGGAACTGAAGGCGGCCCTCGCATCGGTGCAGCCGCCGGCCGGATACGAGCTGTCGTTCGGCGGCCAGGCTCAGATGATGGCCGACATGCTGCAGTCGATAGTTGCGATCCTCGCCTTTGCCGTGTTTTTCGCCTTCGTGGTGCTGGCGGTGCAGTTCAACGACGTCAAGCTGCCGGCGCTGATTCTGGGGAGCGTGCCGGTGTGCGCGGCCGGGATGGTCTATGCGCTGTACCTCACCGGGCTGCCGATGGGGGCCACCGTGATCATCGGCGTGCTGGTGGTGGTCGCCGCGACGGTGAACGACGGCGTGCTGCTGCTGACGTTTGCGAATGAACTGCGCGCGGCGGGAGAACCGTCGCCCCGTGACGCCGTGGTGAAGGCGGCATGCATCCGGCTTCGGCCGCGTGTGATGACGACGGTCAGCACGATGGCCGGGCTGGCGCCTCTCGCGATGAGCATCGGCGAGGGGGGTGACATGCTCAAGCCGATGGCAGTGGCCGCTCTCGGTGGGCTTGCCGTTGAAATCGCCGTTGCTTTGTTCCTGATGCCATGCCTATATTTGGTGTTTACACGAAAAAGCCCCGCGAGGGCCGACTGAAAGGAGAGCGACTATGAGGAAACTTCAGATCCTTGGCACAGGTTGCCCGAAGTGCAAGAAGCTGGCCGAAAACGCCGAGGCCGCTGCCAAGGCGTTGGGTGTTGAATATGAGATCGGAAAAGTGACCGACATCAACGAGATCATGAAATTCGGCGTGATGATGACGCCGGCGCTCGTCGTGGACGGCCAGGTCAAGGTGGCGGGCAAGGTGCCGTCGCCGGAAGACATCAAGAAGCTGCTCGCGTGAACCGGGTCCGAGCGCGTGGCTCGGGACGTTCGGCTTTCTGGATTGCTGTTGGCACAAAGGAGACTGTCATGTCTGAATGTTGTGGTGGACCTAAGCTTGTTTTCGCGTGTTCGGGTGCGGCGGACGTCGGTGCGATTACCGACCAGGCGGCTCGAAAGGTGACCGCGGGCGGAAAAGGCAAGATGTTCTGCATGGCCGGCATCGGCGGGCGCGTCAGCGGCATCATGAAGACGACTGAGGCCGCATCGAAGATCGTGGCCGTCGACGGCTGCCCGCTGAACTGCGTCAAGAATTCGCTGGAGCAGGCGGGCTTCAGGGCCTTCGCGCACGTCCAACTCGCCGAGATGGGCATGGAGAAGGGCAAGTCGCCGCTGTCCGACGATAAGGTTGCGGCGGTTGCGGCGAAGATCGAGGAAGCTCTGTGAGTTCATCCGCGCGGCCAGTCCGCGGTGCATGCGATCATGGGCCGCCGGCCGGCATGGACGCGAGGAGACGCAGATGAATAAGAAATGGATGATCGGGGTTGGTCTGGCTGCATTGCTGGTGGCAGGCGTGATCGTGGGCGCGTACAGAACGCCTGGCATTTGGGGGCCGGTGGGGGCGTCCGAATCGCCGGCGGCGGAGGCTATCGCGCCTGTTCCTGCGCCAAGAGCTAATCTGCCCTTGCTGCTCGATCTCGGCTCCAAACGCTGCATTCCCTGCAGGATGATGGAGCCTATCCTCGACGAGCTGACCAGGGATTACGCGGGGCAGTTCGACGTGAAGTTCATCGACGTGTGGCTGGAGGAAAATTCCGAGCAAGCCAGGAAGTACGGCGTGAAGGTCATTCCGCTGCAGATCTTTTTCGATGCCAACGGCAAGGAACTGTGGCGGCACGAGGGATTCATCTCAAAAGATGACATCCTCGCCAAGTGGAAGGAGTTGGGGTTGGCATTCGAGGCGTCGGCGCAGAATGAATTGAACGAAAGCACCCGGCAGGCTGACTAATAGCCAGTGGGCTTGAGACGCTGATTTCTGCGGGAGAAGCCATGAAGATCGACGCGAAGAAGCTGGTTGCCAGGCTTCTGCTGGCGTTCGTGCTCGTCAGCATCGGGTTCGCCGTTGGCAAGGAAGTGACGCTCCGGAGCGTGCAGGCAAACCGCGCTGACGGGGCAGCCGCGGCTGAGCCGGCCGAGCGAGGCGACAGGGTGATCGTCTATTACATGCACGCAACCATCCGCTGCGTCACCTGCAACACGATTGAGACGATGGCCGGTAAGCTGGTCGACAGCGCCTTCGCCGAGGCAAAGCGGGCCGGCAAGCTCGCATGGAAGGACGTTGACTTCCAGGAAAACGAGGATCTTGCCAAACGCTACGATGTAGTGTCCAGTTGTATCGTCGTGGTCCACCAGCAGTACGGCAAGGACGTTGCCTTCAAGAGGTTGGATGACGTGTGGCTGCTGGCCGACAAGCCGCAGGAATTCAACGAGTACGTTGCGAAGGCCATTCTTGCGTATCTGAGAGGGGGGCAGGAGCAATGACGTGGTATGCCGTTGGCACGGCCGTCTGGCTGGGGGTGCTCACGTCGATCAGCCCGTGCCCGCTGGCGAGCAACGTCGCCGCCATCTCGTTCGTTGGGCGGCACGTCGGCAACCATCGCCGCGTGCTGCTGTCGGGCACGCTCTACACGCTGGGGCGGGCGCTGGCGTACGTCGCGGTCGGGGCGGTCATTCTCGGAGCGTTCCAGTGGCTGGCACTGTCGAGCGGCGACGTGTCGCGGTTCTTGCAGCGCTACATCAACTTGGTGCTCGGGCCGGCGCTCATCCTGATCGGAATGCTTCTGCTGGAAATGCTGGGCATTTCGTTTTCGGTACGCCTTGCCGGGGAAGGCGTACAGCAGAAGGCAAGCCGCGGAGGCGTGTTCTGGACCATCGGGCTTGGCTTCCTCTTCGCGTTGTCGTTCTGTCCTGTTTCCGCCGGACTGTATTTCGGTGCCCTGCTGCCGCTGTCGGCCAAGCACAGCTCGCAACTGCTGCTCCCCACGATTTACGGCGTCGGCACGGCCTTGCCGGTGATCGCGTTCGCCTTCCTGATCGCGTTCGCCAGCGAATACGTGGGCAAGGCGTTCAACCACGTGACGCAGGTCGAGAAATGGGTGCGCGGCGTCACCGGCATCGTGTTCATCCTCGCGGGCATCCACTACACGCTGGCGCACGTCTACGGGATCTCACTGCTCGGGTGAAAGAGCGTCCATTTTGTTCTTGACACAGGTGATGAAGCCGCCTATAATATATCTGGTTATCCGAATATACAGATACATGTGGAGGCACACGAATGATAGACACCGTTGACTTCTTCAGGCTGCTGGCCGACGAGACCAGGCTGAGGATACTGATTCTGCTCACCCGCGGCGAGCTGTGCGTGTGCGACATAATGAGCGTCATCGGCGCCACGCAGTCGAAGACTTCCCGCCACCTGGCCTATCTCCGCAGCGCCGGCCTCGTGCACGATCGGCGCCAAGGGCTGTGGATACACTATTCGCTGGCGAAACCCACGGGGGCATTGCAGCAGCGGGTGTTCGAGTGGCTGCGCCACGCGGAGAATGAGGTGCCGCAGGCTGCGGAAGACCTGCGGGCGCTCCGGGAAATCCGCAGGAGCGGCAGAACTTGCGCCCAACCGGATGCACCGGGCAAGGCTGGCCGTCGTTCTTCTCGTCACAATGAGAGTGTGAGGTGACTATGGAATCCGCTACAGGGCGGCGCCTGAAAGTGCTTTTCCTCTGCACCGGCAACGCCTGCCGCAGCCAGATGGCCGAAGGCTGGGCGCGGCACATCAAGGGCGACGTGATCAATGCCTATTCGGCCGGCATCGAGCCGCATGGGCTTGATCCCCGCGCCGTCAAGGTCATGGCCGAGGCCGGGGTCGACATCTCATCCCACCGCTCGAAGCACGTGCGCGAGCTGATGGGCATCGCGTTCGATTACGTGGTCACCGTGTGCGACAACGCGAACGAACAATGCCCGTTCTTCCCCGGGAAGGTGAAGGTGGTGCACGTCGGCTTCGACGATCCGCCGCGGCTGGCGGCAACCGCGAAAACGGAAGAAGAGGCACTCGCACATTACCGCCGCGTGCGGGACGAGATCCGGGATTTCGTACAGAAGCTGCCGATGCTTTTCACTGGTGGAAAGGACTGACATGAGCATGGCAATCGAGGTGCCCGTGGATAAGCAAACCAAGAGTCTGAACGTCTTCGAGAAGTACCTCACTATCTGGGTTGCGCTCTGCATCGTGGCGGGCATCGTCCTGGGGAAGGCGGCCCCATCGCTGGCCACCTTCCTCGATGGCCTGTCGATCCATGTGAACGGTGCCCCTGTCGTATCGATCCCCATCGCCATAGCCCTCTGTTTCATGATGTATCCCATCATGGTGAAGATCGACTTTGCGGAGGTGCTGCAGGCCGGCAGAAATCCGAAGCCTCTGCTGCTCACACTCGTCGTCAACTGGGGCATCAAGCCGTTCACCATGCTCGCGTTCGCCACGCTGTTCATCGGCTACTTCTTCAGGGGCTTCCTGCCCGGCACTGAGGTGGTTAAGGATGGCACCACGGTGGACCTCTACCGCTCCTATATCTCCGGCGCCATTCTGCTGGGCGTTGCCCCATGCACCGCGATGGTGCTGATGTGGGGATACCTGTCGAAGGGCAACCAGGGCCACACCCTGATGATGGTGGCGGTCAACTCGCTTACGATGCTTCTGCTCTACGGCCCGCTGGGAGGCTTCCTGCTGGGCGTGAACAAGATGCCGGTCCCGTGGCAGGCGCTGCTGCTGTCCATAGGAATCTACGTGGCCCTGCCGCTGGTGGCCGGTTACTTCTCCCGCAAGTGGATCATCAAGGCCAGGGGGCCGGCGTGGTTTGAAGCTAGGTTCCTCCACGTCCTCACGCCCATCTCGATCATCGCGCTCCTCGCCACGCTCGTGTTGCTGTTCAGCTTCAAGGGCGAGACGATCCTCGGCAACCCGCTGACCATCGTGTGGATAGCGATCCCTCTGTTCATCCAGACGCTGTTCATCTTCGGCATCTCCTACGCAGCGGCCCGGCTGCTCAAGCTGACCTACGAAGACGCCGCGCCATCGGCGATGATAGGCGCCTCGAATCATTTCGAGGTCGCCATCGCCACGTCCACGATGCTGTTCGGGCTGCAGTCGGGGGCGTCGCTCGCCACGGTCGTCGGCGTGCTGATCGAGGTGCCGGTGATGCTGATGCTCGTGCGAATCTGTCTCAAAACTCGACGGTGGTTCCGGACGCAGGGGGCAATGCAATGGCGGTGAAGAAGAACACGCACGCTGTGGTGCAGGATCGTGCTGCTGCAGTGCTGGCAAGGAAGCGCAAGGGCAAGTGAGCCGGCGGGTCACTTCTTCTCTTCTACCACAATCTGCGACAGATCGGCGATCCGCCGCGTGTACAAGCCGTTGATCCGTTTCATCAGGGCGAGGCGGTTCTGCCGCAGGGCCTGATCGTCGACGTTCACAAACACCTTCTCGAAGAATTGATGCACGGTCTTCACGAACGCATGTGCGAACAGCCGCGACGCCTCCACGTACTTCCGCTGCTCGGCAAGCTCACTCACCTGCCGCTCGTTCGTGAGGATGATTTCCCACAGCTCCTTCTCTTCGGGCGTCTCGAGCAGATCGGGATTCACATCGGGAATGGTCTTCTCGTTGCGGATGATGTTCCACGTGCGCTGCACGACGGTGACGAGCTCCTCCCAACCGGGATCGCCCGCCAGCGCGGCCACGGCGTCGAGTCGCGCCCTCACGTCCCGCACGTCGTCGAACCCGGTGGCCAGCACCGCGTTCACCTGGTCGTAGCGGCAGCCCTTGTCGGTGAAGTAGTTGTAGAGGCGGTCGCGCAGGAAGGCCAGCACGCGGTCTTCGACGCCCTCCGCCTGCGGCAAGCCCTTGGCCTGCAGCTTGTTTGCCTCGGCGGCGGCGAACGACAACCGCGGCGCGATCTCGCGTTCCATCAAGATTCGCAGGATGCCCTGTGCGGCCCGCCGGAGCGCGTAGGGATCCTGCGAGCCGGTGGGCGCCAGGCCCACGCTGAAGCAGCCTAGCATCGTATCGAGCTTCTCCGCCAGGCTGAGGATGCAGCCGGTGATCGTCTGCGGCAGCGAGCCATCGGCGCTTCGGGGCATGTAGTGCTCGGCGATCGCCTCTGCCACGTCGCGCGGCTCGCCGTCGCGCAATGCGTATTCGCGGCCCACCTGCCCCTGCAGGCTGGGAAACTCGCCCACCATCGTCGTGACGAGGTCGTTCTTGCACAGCTCGGCCGCGCGGACGCACATCGCCCGCTGCTCCGCTGATAGCCCCGCCTGCGCCGCAAGCACGTCGGCCAGCGTGCGCAGCCGCTGCACCTTCTCGTAGTAACTCCCGAGCTGAGCCTGGAAGGTCACGCCCTTCAGCCGTTCCAGCCGCGATGCCAGCGGTGCCCGCGTGTCCTCGTGCAGGAAGAACTGGGCGTCGGCCAGCCGCGCCCGCAGCACCCGCTCGTTCCCCTCCCGGATGATCTCCGAGTAGCGGTCGTCCCGGTTGCTCACCGCGATGAACTTCGCCAGCAGCTTGCCGGCGGCGTCGCGGATGGGGAAATACCGCTGGTGTGACCGCATCGACTCCACCAGCACCGGCTCCGGCACCGCCAGAAATTTCTCGTCGAACGAGCCGACGACGATGTTCGGGAATTCGACGAGATTGGTCACCTCGTCGAGCAGCTCATAGTCTTCCAGCTTCGAGCCGTAGCCGGCGAGGCAGTCGGTGATCTTCTTCTCGATGATCGCGCGGCGCTCGGGGACGTCGGCGAACACGTGATGCTTGCGAAGCTCGGCGAGATAGGCGTCCCAATCGGCCGTGGGCAGCGAAACGCGCTCGGGCGACAGGAACGGATGGCCGATGGTTTCGCGGCCGGTCCGCACGCCGTTCAGCTCGAAATCAATCACGTCGCCATCGAGCAATGCCAGCAGCATGCGGAACGGGCGGGCGAAGGTGATGCCGCCTGCGACCCAGTGCATCGACTTCGGCGTGCGGATGGCGGCGATGGTCTTCGGCAGGGCTTCGGCGAGGACGGCCAGTGCGGCGCGCCCGGCGATGTGCTTGCTGACGACGCAGTAGTCGCCCTTGGGGGTCGTCTTCACCTTCAGGTCCTTGGGGTCGACGCCCTGCGTCTTGGCGAATCCGAGCGCGGCCTTGGTTGGCTGGCCGGCGGCGTCGAATGCCACCTTCGCGGGCGGGCCGGATACCTCGACGACAATGTCTTCCTGTGCCGCGCGCACGCCCGGCACGAACAGCGTCAGGCGGCGCGGCGTGCCGGCAGTGCGGGCTTCGCCGCCATCCAGCCGTGCCTCGCGCAGCGCATCCGTTACCAGCTTCGACCATTGCTCAAGCGCCGGCCTGATGTAGCCGGCGGGGAGTTCTTCGCAACCGATTTCGATGAGGAGATCAGGCATGGAGAGTTGAGAGTTAAGAGTTCAAAGTTAAGAGTTCAGGAAATCCGCAGATTTCGCAGATTGCGCAGATCAGGAAAGATAGAAAGGCAACACGTCCGGGCTTCCAGGCTCGGTTCTTGCCCTCTTTTCGGATCTGCGCAATCTGCGAAATCTGCGGATTACTTCTTCAGCATCGGATATCCCATCCGCTCGCGCAGGGCGAGGTAGGCTTCGCAGCACATTCGTGCCAGCCGCCGGACGCGGCCGATGTACGCGGTTCGCTGGGCCACGCCGATGGCGCCGCGGGCGTCGAGCATGTTGAAAGCGTGCGATGCCTTCAGCACGTAATCGTACGCCGGCAGCACGAGGTCGGCCTTCACCAGCCGCTCGCATTCCTTCTCGAATTTCTCGAACAGGTCGAAGTGCATCGCCACGTCGGCCTCCTCGAAGTTGTATTTCGAGAACTGCACCTCGTCCTCGTGATGGACGTCGCCGTAGGTGACGCCGGGCGCCCATTCGAGTTCGAAACAACTATCCTTCTTCTGGATGAACATTGCGAGGCGTTCGAGGCCGTAGGTGAGCTCGACGCAGATCGGCTCGACGCCGATGCTGCCGACCATCTGGAAGTAGGTGTACTGCGTCACTTCCATGCCGTCCAGCCAGACCTCCCATCCGAGGCCGGCGGCTCCAAGCGTGGGCGATTCCCAGTCATCCTCGACGAACCGCACGTCGTGCTCGACGAGGTTGATGCCGAGGGCCGTGAGGCTGTCGAGGTAGAGCTGCTGCGAATCCGCCGGCGCTGGCTTGAGGATCACCTGATACTGGTAGTAGTGCTGGAGGCGGTTCGGGTTGTCGCCGTAGCGGCCATCGGTCGGGCGGCGGGACGGCTCGACGTACGCGGCCCGCCATGGCTCGGGGCCGAGCGCCCGCAGCGTCGTTGCCGGGTTGAATGTGCCCGCGCCCTTCTCGATGTCGTACGGCTGCGTGATCACGCACCCGCGCTCCGCCCAATATTGCTGCAGCCGGAAGATCATTTGCTGGAAGTTCATGGGAGTGGATAGCTTAAGAGTTATGAGTTATGAGTTATGGGCCAGTTATGAGTTATGCCGCCCGCCGGGTCTTGTGGAGTCGTCGTCCTGCGCTGACTTCAGCCGGCGGACGCGCCGCACCGCGATGACGGCCATCACGATGAGCGCGGCCACCATCAGCACGTCCCACACCGGGCTTTCCCAGTGCATCGTGCCGGCAAGCGGAAGCGTCTCCAGCGTCATCGTCTCGCTGTTGCTCGCCCAGAACCGAAACACGGCCGGCCACAGCGCGGCGATGGCCGCGAAGATGGCCACGGTTTCCCAAGCTGGCGTTTTCTTCTTCGTGCCCACGAACACGCTCCTGATCTGAAGCAAAGCCATCGCGCCGAAAACACCAATTATACCGTGAAGGCTCGGGGGAATCAAGCTTCGGAACGCGTCCGCGGTCACTGCGCGCGGCTCATTCCTGTAGCATCGGCAACCGGGACCGGGCATTGCAGCGGCAACTTCCACTTGAAAGCTGCCGTGGGAACAGTAGAATTCTTTCCTTACGCGTGCCGTGGACCAAGTGGACTCAGTGGACCGAGTTGATTCAGCCGCAAGCCTCAAGCCCCAGGCCGCAAGCCCCACGTCACCAGGAGTCTTCAATGCCATTCGTTTCAGTTCTGGAAGGCCTGAAGAATGCCCGCGCGGGGGGCTACGCCATCCCGTGCTTCAACGTGTTCGAGGGGCTGGCGGCCGACGGTGTCATTGCCGCCGCCCAGGAGAAGCGCTCGCCGGTCATCACGGCGGTCTACGATTTCTTTGTGGACAAGCCGAACGCGCCGGGGCTTGTGGCATTCGTCCGCACGCAGGCCGAACGCGCGGGCGTGCCGGTATCGATGATCGTGGATCACGGCGGGTCGTTCGAGGTGTGCGTGCGGGCGCTGCGGCTGGGATTCACCGACGTGATGTTCGATGGCTCGCGGCTGCCGCTGGAGGAAAACATCGCGGCGACGAAGGCGGTGGTCCGGCTGGCCCACGCGGCCGGTGCGGCGTGCGAGGGCGACCTCGGCCACGTCGGCTCGGGCTCCGAATACGCCACGTTCGGCGCCCTCGGCAAGGGATTCAGCGACCCGGCGGAGGTCGAGCGCTTCGTGGCGGAGACGGGAGTGGACAGCCTTGCCATCGCGATCGGCACGGCGCATGGCGAGTACAACGCTCCGCCGAGGCTCGATCTGGACCGGCTGGCGGAGATACGCCGGCGCGTGCCGGTGCCGCTCGTGCTGCACGGCGGGTCGGGCCTGCCCGAGGAGCTGTTCCGCGCGGCCGTCGCAGGCGGCATCGGAAAGATCAACGTGTTCACCGACCTCGGCATCACGTGCGCCCGGCGAGTGGCGGCGGCCGTTGCCGCGAAGGAGAAACCATCGTACTTCGACATCATCGGCGAGCTGCGCGAGTCGTTCCGCGAGCGGTGCGGGTATTTCATGGATTTATTCGGGTCGAGCGGAAAGGCGTGAGGGACGAGGCTTTGGGC
>Ga0172362_10004574_pt1 | contig 11993 bp, 6 predicted proteins | sample LakKivs1_kivu2a2_FD_114534 | JGI IMG/M metagenome (GOLD analysis project Ga0172362, IMG submission 114534) | Sediment microbial communities from Lake Kivu, Rwanda - Sediment s1_kivu2a2 | ecosystem: Environmental > Aquatic > Freshwater > Lake > Sediment | place: Rwanda: Western Province, Lake...
CAGGGATAATTTGAGGGAAGGCAAGAGCGGCAAATTAAGGTAAAAGGACCTATCCCTTCGGCTGCGAAGACCGCAGCCTCAGGGATAATTTGAGGGAAGGCAAGAGCGGCAAATTAAGGTAAAGGGAGGAACGCGATGGCAAAGATTGAAGAGATGATCAAGGAAATCGAGTCGATGAGCGTGTTGGAGCTCTGCGACCTCGTCAAGGCGATCGAAGAGAAGTTCGGCGTCTCGGCCGCTGCGCCCGTTATGGCGGTGGCCGGCGGGGCAGCCGGGGCCGGCGCACGGCCCGCCGAGGAAGAGAAGACCGTCTTCAACGTCGTCCTGGAGAACGCCGGGGCCAACAAGATCTCGGTCATCAAGGAGGTCCGCGCGATCACGAGCCTGGGGCTGAAAGAGGCGAAGGACCTCGTCGACGGTGCACCCAAGTCCGTCAAGGAAGGCGTGTCGAAGGAAGAGGCCGCCGAGATCAAGAAGAAACTCGAGGCTGCCGGCGCCAAGGTCGAGCTGAAATAGTCAGGGAGCGCAGAGGCGATGAGCAAGATCAGGAGTTTTGCCAAGCTGAAAGAGGTCTACCCCATGCCGAACCTGCTGGACATCCAGCTCCTCTCTTTTGAGGAGTTCCTGCAGAGGGATGTCAAGCCGGAGGAGCGTCAGGCGGTGGGCCTGCAGGAGGCCTTCACCGAGGTTTTCCCGATCGAGAGCTTTGATAAACGCTTCCGCCTGGAGTTTGTCAGCTACACGCTGGGCAAGCCGAAGTACGGGATCGAGGAGTGCCGCCGCCGCGGCATGACCTACGCCTCGCCCCTGCGCGCCAACCTGCGCCTCATCACCCCCCACGACGTCAAGGTCCAGGAGGTGTACTTCGGGGAGATCCCCCTCATGACGCCGACCGCCAGCTTCATCATCAACGGCGACGAGCGCGTCGTGGTCAGCCAGCTGCAGCGCTCGCCCGGCGTCTGCTTCGAAGAAGAACAGCACCCGACCGGCAAGAAGATCTTCTACGGCCGCATCATCCCTTACCGCGGGGCGTGGCTTGAGTTCAAGTACGACTTAAACGAGGTCCTCTTGGCGTATGTGGACCGGCGCCGCAGCTTCCCCGCGACGCAGATCCTGCGCATCATGGGCTTCGCCACCGACGAGGAGATCCGTCGGGCCTTCGGCGACCGCGACATCCCCGAAGTCGCCAACACCTTGAAGAAGGACTTCACGAAAAACAAGGAAGAGGCCTTGGTCGATTTTTACCGCAAGATGCGGCCGACCGAGCCCGTGACCGCCGAGGCGGCCGAGGACCTCTTTTACCGGCTCTTCTACGACCCGAAGCGCTACGATCTCTCGCGCGCGGGCCGCTTCATCCTGAACCGCAAGCTCGGCCTGAACGCCCCCCTCGACAAGCGCATCATCGACGCCGAGACCGTCATCCGCGTCATCGAGTACCTGGTCCTCCTCAGGAAGGGGGAGGGCGAGATCGACGACATCGACCACCTGGGCAACCGCCGCGTCAAGAGCGTCGGCGAGCTCATCCAGAACCAAGCGCGCATAGGCCTTGCGCGCTTGGAGCGCTCCATCCGCGAGCGCCTGGCCATCTTGTCCGACGCCGACGCCGTCATGATCTACCACCTCATCAACTCCAAGCTTTTTTCCAGCCAGATACGCGACTTCTTCGCACGCAGCCAACTTTCCCAGTTCATGGACCAGGTTAACCCGCTCGCGGAGCTGACGCACAAGCGCCGCCTGAGCGCCTTGGGCCCGGGCGGCCTCTCGCGCGAGCGCGCCGGCTTTGAGGTCCGGGACATCCACCAGTCCCATTACGGCCGCATCTGCCCCATCGAGACGCCGGAAGGCCCGAATATCGGCCTGATCGCGTCGCTGACGACATTCTCGCGCATGAACAACTTAGGCTACCTCGAGACCCCGTACCGCAAGGTGGAGGAGGGCCGGGTGACCAAGCGCATCGACTACATCACCGCGGATGCCGAGCTCAACCTCTCCATCGCGCAGGCCAACAGCCCGCTCGATGACGACGGCCACTTCCGGGACCGGGAGGCGCAGTGCCGCTTCCGCGGGGACTTCCCAAAGCTGCCGCCCCGGAAGGTCGACTACATGGACGTCTCGCCGAAGCAGCTCGTCTCACTGGCGGCGTCCCTGATCCCGTTTTTGGAGCACGATGACGCGAACCGCGCGCTCATGGGTTCCAACATGCAGCGCCAGGCGGTGCCGCTCCTGAACACCGAGCGGGCGCTCGTCGGCACCGACATGGAACGCAAGGCCGCCATTGATTCGGGCGCCGTGGTCGTCGCCGAGGCCGACGGTACCGTCAAGGCCGTGGACGCCAACGCCATCACCATCGGCAGCCGCGTCTACGAGCTGCGCAAGTTCAAGCGCTCCAACGCCAACACCTGCATCAACCAGAAGCCGATCGTCAATCTCGGCGAGAAGGTCAAGCAGGGCGACGTCATCGCCGACGGCATCGGCACGAAGGACGGGGAGCTCGCCCTCGGCCGCAACCTTTTGGTCGGCTTCATGCCGTGGCGCGGCTTCAACTTTGAGGATGCGATCCTCGTGAGCGAAAAGGTCGTCAAGGAGGACGCCTACACCTCTGTCCACATCGAAGAGTTCGAGCTCGAGTCCCGCGAGACGCGCCTGGGCAACGAGGAGATCACGCGCGACATCCCGAACGTCTCGGAGGAGGCCCTGAAGAACCTCGACGAGAACGGCATCGTGCGCATCGGCGCGGAGATAGAGGCCGGCGACATCCTCGTCGGAAAGGTGACGCCCAAGACCGAGTCCGAACTGTCACCGGAGGAGCGGCTCCTGCGCGCCATCTTCGGCGAGAAGGCCGGCGACGTGCGCGACACGTCCCTGATGCTGCCGCCGGGCATCGAGGGGGTCATCATCGACGTCCAGACCTTCTGCCGCAAGGAGCGCGGCCGCAAGTCCAAAGACGAAAAGAAAAAGGAGCTCGCACAGATCAAGGAGATCAAGAGCTACTACACCCAGGAGATCGAGTACGTCCAGGAAGAGAAGATCAGCAAGATCGCCGCGATGCTCGGCGTGGCCAAGGGCCGTGTCCTCGGCATGGACCTGGAGGTCAACGAGGAGGCCAAGCACGTCGCCAAGTTCTTCGACGACCAGATCCGCGAGCTCGCCCAGGAAGAGGAGCAGGAGATCGAGAAGGTCAAGCGGGGGGATGAGCTGGCGCCGGGCGTCCTCAAAAAGGTCGTCGTGTACGTCGCGACAAAGCGCCAACTCTCCGTCGGCGACAAGATGGCGGGCCGCCACGGCAACAAGGGGGTCATCGCCAAGATCCTGCCCGAAGAGGACATGCCGTTCTTGGAGGACGGGACACCCGTGGACCTGGTCTTGAACCCGTTGGGCGTGCCCAGCCGCATGAACGTCGGCCAGATCCTGGAGACCCACCTCGGGTGGGCCGCCAAGATCCTGGGGTTGTACGTCACCTCGCCCGTCTTTGACGGCGCCTCCGAAGAGGAGATCAAGGAGATGCTCAAGAAGGCGGGCCTGCCCGAGGACGGCAAGGTCAACGTCTACGACGGCTACACGGGCGAGAGGTTCGACCAGAAAGCCACCGTGGGCTATATCTACATGATGAAGCTCATCCACCTCGTGGACGAGAAGATCCACGCGCGCTCGATCGGCCCCTACTCACTCGTCACCCAGCAGCCCTTGGGCGGCAAGGCGCAGTTCGGTGGCCAGCGCTTCGGCGAGATGGAGGTCTGGGCGCTGGAGGCGTATGGGGCCGCGTATTCGCTTCAGGAGATGTTGACGGTCAAGAGCGACGACGTGGCGGGCCGCACGCGCATCTACGAGGCCATCGTCAAGGGCGAACAGAAGTTGGCGCCCGGCATCCCCGAGAGCTTTAACGTCCTGTTGAAGGAGCTCCAGGGGCTGGGGCTGGACGTCAAGTTGGAAAGAGAGAAATGAGAAAAGACTTCCTGACACAGAAGGACGAGGTGATCTCCCAGTTCGACATGATCTCGATCCACATCGCCTCGCCCCAAATCATCCGCTCCTGGTCCAAGGGCGAGGTGCGCAAGGCCGAGACCATCAACTACCGGACGCTCAAACCGGAGAAGGACGGTCTCTTCTGCGAGAAGATCTTCGGTCCGGTCAAGGACTGGGAGTGCAACTGCGGCAAATACAAGGGCAACAAGTTCCGCAACGTGACCTGCGACCGGTGCGGTGTGGAGCTGACGCGCTCGAGCGTGCGCCGCGAGCGTATGGGCCACATCGATCTCGCCGCGCCTGTCACGCACATCTGGTTCTTCAAGGCCGTGCCCTCGCGCATCTCGGCGCTCCTGGACATCGGCCTGCGGGACTTAGAGAAGATCATTTATTACGAGGAGTACATCGTCGTGGATCCGGGCGAGACGGGCCTGAAGAAGGGCGAGCTTTTGACCGAAGAGAAGTACCAGGAGTTTCTGGAGAAGTACGGCTCCGCCTTCAAGGCCAAGATCGGCGCCGAGGCGGTGCTGGACCTTTTAAAGGAGATTGACTTAGACGCCCTCTCCAAAAAATATCACAAGCAGTTGGAGAACACGAAGGAAGGGACCCAGGCGCGCCGGATCTTGAAGACCTTGAAGATCGTCGAGGACTTCAAGAAGTCCGGCAACAAGCCGGAGTGGATGATCCTCGAGGTTCTGCCCGTCATCCCGCCGGACCTGCGCCCCCTCGTGCCCCTCGACGGCGGGCGCTTCGCCACCTCGGACTTAAACGATCTGTACCGCCGCGTCATCAACCGCAACAACCGCTTGAAAAAACTCCTTGAGTTGAACGCCCCCGAGATCATCATCCGCAACGAGAAGCGCATGCTGCAGGAGTCGGTGGACGCCCTCCTGGACAACGGGAGGCATGGCCGGCCTGTCCTCGGCTCCAACAACCGACCGCTCAAGTCCCTCTCCGACATGCTCAAGGGCAAGCAGGGGCGCTTCCGCCAGAACCTGTTGGGCAAGCGCGTGGATTACTCGGGCCGCTCCGTCATTGTGGTCGGTCCGGAGCTGCGGCTTTACCAGTGCGGCCTGCCCAAGGACATGGCCCGCGAGCTCTTCGAACCCTTCATCATCAAGAAACTCAAGGAGCGCGGCTTTGTCACCACGATCAAGAGCGCCAAGCGCATGGTTGAGCGCGCCAAGGTCGAGGTCTGGGACATCCTGGACGAGGTCATCAAGGACCACCCCGTGCTCCTGAATCGCGCGCCGACCCTCCACCGCTTGAGCGTCCAGGCCTTTGAACCGGTCCTGATCGAGGGCAAGGCCATCCGCATTCATCCCCTCGTCTGTACCGCCTTCAACGCCGACTTCGACGGCGACCAGATGGCGGTGCACGTGCCTCTGTCGCTCGAGGCCCAGATGGAGGCGAGGCTCCTCATGCTTTCCATCAATAACATTTTTTCTCCGGCGGACGGCCGGCCCATCACCACCCCGACTCAGGACATCATTTTGGGCCTGTGTTTCTTGTCCAAGATGAGGCCGAAGGACAGGGGGGAGGGCAAGATCTTTGCCGACGGCACCGAGTCCGTGTCCGCCTATGACGACGGCGCCGTCGGCCTGCACGCCAAGGTCAAGGTCCGCATCCGAGGTTTCTTCGACATGGCCGAGGGCGTCTTCAAGGACGAGACCAGGATCGTGGAGACGACGGCCGGCCGCGTCATCTTCAACGAGCATTTGCCCGCGGGTTTCGGCTTCGTCAACGTCGAGCTCAACAAGAAGAACGTCGGTCAGCTCGTCGCCGCCTGCTACAAGCGGTTCGGCCACGACACGACGATCAACCTTTTGGACAAACTCAAGGCGCTCGGCTTCGAATACGCGACACGGGGGGGTATCTCCATTTCGGTCAGCGACCTCGAGGTCCCGCCGGAGAAGAGCGACTACATCGCCGAGGCCAAGCGCGACGTCGCCAGGGTCGAGGACCAGTACAGGAAGGGGATCATCACCAACGGCGAGCGCTACAACAGGATCATCGACATCTGGACGCACACGACCGACCGCGTCTCGGACCTGGTCTTCAAGAAGATGGACTCCTTCAACCCCATCTTCATGATGGCGGACTCCGGCGCGCGCGGCTCGCGGCTGCAGGTGCGTCAGCTCGCCGGGATGCGCGGCCTCATGGCCAAGCCCTCCGGCGAGATCATCGAGAACCCCATCACCGCGAGTTTCCGCGAGGGGTTGACGGTGCTGGAGTATTTCATCTCGACGCACGGCGCGCGCAAGGGGCTCGCCGACACGGCCTTAAAGACCGCCGACGCCGGGTACCTGACCCGTCGCCTCGTGGACGTGGCCCAGGAGGTCATCATCATGGAGGACGACTGCGGGACCCTGAACGGCATATCGCTGTCCTCCATCATCGAGGGCGACGAGGTCGTGGTGTCCTTGAAAGAGCGCATCATCGGGCGCGTGGCCCTGGACAACATCGTGGACGTCATCACCGACCAGGCGATCGTGGCCGCCGGCGAGATGGTCACCGAGGAGAAGGCCGAGATGCTCGAGCGCATGGGGATCGAGAAGATCCGCATCCGCTCGGTCCTGACCTGCGAATCGGAACGCGGCATCTGCGCGAAGTGCTACGGCAGGGACCTGGCCCGCAACGCCATGGTTTCCCTGGGGACGGCCGTGGGCATCATCGCGGCGCAGTCGATCGGCGAACCGGGGACACAGCTGACCATGCGGACCTTCCACATCGGCGGCACCGCCTCGCGCGTCGTCGAGCAATCGTTCCTGAAGGCCAAGAACAAGGGTGTCGTGACCTTCCACGGGCTGCGGGTGGTCCAGAAGGGCAAGGAATTCGTCGTTTTGAACCGCAACGGCTCCGTCTCCGTCAACGACACGCAGGGTCGGGAGCTTGAGCGCAACGCCGTGCCGCAGGGCAGCCTCATCAGTCTCGCCGAGGGCGCGACCGTGGACAAGGGCGCGATCTTCGTGCGCTGGGACCCCTACACCTTGCCCATCCTGACCGAGGTCTCGGGGATCGTGCGCTACGAGGACATCAAGGAGAACCTGACGACGCGCGAAGAGGTCAACCCCACGACGGGCGTCACCGAGCGCGTCGTCGTGGAGCACAAGGCCGACTATCATCCGCAGATTATCATTTTAGATGATAAGGGCGACGTCGTGGGCATCTACCCCATCCCCATCGGCGCGCACATTTTGGTCAAGGACGGCCATGGGGTGGGTGGCGGCGAGCTCTTGGCCAAGATTCCTCGCGTGGCCGGCAAGACCCGCGACATCACGGGCGGCCTGCCGCGTGTCGCCGAGCTCTTCGAGGCGCGCCGGCCCAAGGATTCCGCCATCATGTCGGAGATCGACGGGTTCGTGGAGTTCAGCGAGAACAAGAAGGGGCAGCGTCAGATCCTCGTTACCTCGCCGACGGGCATGAAGCGCGAGTACACGATTCCCCACGGCAAACACCCGAACGTCTACCGCGGGGACCGCGTCACGGCCGGCCAGCAGCTGACCGACGGACCGGTGGTCCTCCAAGACATTTTGCGCGTCTGCGGGGACAAGGTCCTGCAGGAGTACCTCGTCAACGAGGTGCAGGAGGTCTACCGCCTGCAGGGCGTCAAGATCAACGACAAACACATCGAGGTGATCATCCGGCAGATGCTCAAGAAGGTCAAGATAGAGGACGCCGGCGACACGGACTTCTTGTTCGGCCAGCAGGTCGACCGCTGGCGTTTTCAAAAGGAGAACCAGCGCGTGATCAAGAAGCAGGGCAAGCCCGCCTCGGCGACCCCTCTGTTGCTGGGCATCACCAAGGCGTCCTTGACCACGGAGAGCTTCATCTCCGCGGCGAGCTTCCAGGAGACGACGAAGGTCCTCACGGACGCTGCCGCCTCCGGAAAATTCGACGAGCTTTTCGGATTGAAAGAGAACGTGATCGTGGGCCATCTCATCCCCGCGGGGACGGGCCTGACCGCTTACCGGGAGGCCGCCATCGCGAAGCCCGAGGCGGGGGCCGCGGAGGGGGCCGACAAGGAGACCGTGCATGCCGACCATCCAGCAGCTGATACGCCGTAACCGGGTCCCGAAAAGAGGCAAGTCCAAGTCGCCGGCCCTTCAAGAGTGCCCGCAGCGCCGCGGCGTGTGCCTGCAGGTCAAGACCATGACACCGAAAAAGCCCAATTCGGCCCTGCGCAAGATCGCGCGCGTGCGCCTGACGACGGGCATCGAGGTGACGAGCTACATCCCCGGCGAGGGGCACAACCTTCAGGAGCACTCGATCGTCCTCGTGCGCGGCGGCCGCATCAAAGACCTGCCGGGCGTGCGGTACCACATCGTGCGCGGGACCCTCGACACGGCGGGGGTCTCGAATCGCAGGCGCTCGCGCTCCAAGTACGGGGCCAAGAGACCGAAAGAGGGCAAGTGATCAGTCTCGTTTTGATCGCCCCTTGCGGGATGAGGCCTTAGGGGCCGCTCGGGGCAGTTTTCGGGATAGCAAGTGGAGGAAAATTGAGACGCAGACAGGCGTTTAAGCGGCAGATCATCGCGGACCCGAAGTACAACAACAAGGTCGTGGCGAAGTTGATCAACATCCTGATGGTCAAGGGCAAGAAGTCCGTGGCCGAGAGCATCGTCTACAACGCCTTTGACATCATCAAGGAGAAGCTGAACGAAGAGGACCCGCTCAAAGTCTTCACCAAGGCGCTGGATAACATCCGGCCGCGTCTGGAGGTCAAGCCCCGGCGGGTGGGGGGCGCCACGTACCAGATTCCGATTGAGGTCGCGCACGAGCGCGGGGTATCCTTGGCCCTGCGCTGGCTCAAGGACTTTTCGCGCGCCAAGAAGGGCAAGCCCATGGAGGAGTGCCTGGCCGACGAGATCATGGCGGGCTTTCGGGGCGAGGGGGCCGCGATCAAAAAACGCGACGACACGCACAAGATGGCGGAGGCCAACAAGGCCTTCGCGCACTTCCGCTGGTAATCCCCTTCGGGGATGTCGCCAGGGAAGGTAAGTGGCGGGCTCCATGTCAACCAGGCTGATTAGGGTATGCTTATAATGGCCGACACGATACCGTTGGACAAAATCCGCAATATCGGGATCATCGCCCACATCGACGCGGGCAAGACGACGACGACCGAGCGCATGCTCTTCTACACGAAGAAGATTTACAAGCTCGGCGAGGTCCACGAGGGCACGGCGACGATGGACTGGATGGTCCAGGAGCAGGAGCGCGGCATCACGATCACCTCCGCCAGCACGACCTGTTTCTGGCGCGACCTGCAGATCGACATCATTGACACGCCCGGCCACGTCGACTTCACCGTCGAGGTCGAGCGGTCCCTGAAGGTCCTGGACGGGGCGGTCGTGGTCTTTTGCGCGGTCGCCGGCGTGCAGCCTCAGTCCGAGACGGTCTGGCGCCAGGCGGACAAGTACAACGTGCCGCGCCTGGCCTTCGTCAACAAGATGGACCGCGTCGGTGCCAACTTCGACAAGGTCCTCGAGGAGATAACGCGGAAGCTGGGCGCGAACGCGGCGGCGATCCAGATCCCCGTGGGCGCCGAAGAACATTTCACGGCGATCATCGATCTTTTGGAAGAGAAGATGGTGGTCAACAAGGATGAGCTGGGCCTGGAGCGCGACGTCCTGCCCGTGCCGGAGGACTACAGGGGGAAGCTGGGCGAGGCGCGCCACACCCTCGCCGAAAAGGTCGCCGAGGCCGACGACCATTTGATGGGCCTTTACATTCACAACAAGCCGATTTCCAAAGAAGAGCTCGGGGCGGCCATCCGGCGCGCGACCGTGGCCAACCGGTTCGTCCCCGTCCTGTGCGGCGCGTCCCTCAAGAACACGGGCATCCAGCTGGTCCTGGACGCTGTCTGCGATTACCTGCCTTCGCCGGCGGACGTGTCGGCCGTCAAGGGGTTCGAGCCCGACACGGGGGAATACGAGGAGCGGGCGGTCACCGAGGACGCGCCCTTCTGCGCCTTCTGTTTCAAGATCATGAGCGACCCTTACGTGGGGCGCCTGAACTTCGTGCGCATCTATTCAGGCCGCGTCTGCGCCGGCGACAACGTCTATAACGCGACGAAACGCGAGGAGGAGCGCGTCGGCAAGATCGTGCGCATGCACGCCAACAAGCAGGAGATGATCGAAAGCGCCTCCTGCGGGGACATCGTGGCGCTGGTGGGCCTGAAGGAGACGATGACGGGCGACACCCTGTGCACCGAAAAAGATCCCATCGTTCTCGAGGCGATCAAGTTCCCCGAGCCCGTGGTGGATCTGGCCATCGAGACCAAGTCCAAGGACGACCAGGAGAAGTTGGCGCTGGCCCTGCGCAAGCTCCAGGACGAGGACCCGTCGTTCAAGGTGACTTACAACCCGGAGACGGCGCAGACGATCATCTCGGGGATGGGGCAGCTGCACCTGGAGATAGCGGTCGACCGCATCCTGCGCGAGTTCACCGTCGAGGCAAAGGTCGGCCGGCCGCAGGTGGCGTATCGCGAGTCCATCCGTAAGAAACTGAGCGTCACCGGCAAGTTCATCCAGCAGACCGGCGGCCGCGGCCAGTACGGCCACGTCGTCATCATCATGCAGCCGCAGGAGGTGTCGGGCACGGGGATCACCTTCGAGGACACCCTGAAAGGAGGGGTCATCCCGCGCGAGTACCTGCCGGCGGTCAAGGAGGGAATCGTCATGGCCTCCAAATCCGGCGTCTTGGGCAGCTACCCGGTGACGGACGTCGCCGTGACGCTCGTCGACGGCTCCTACCACGAGGTGGACTCTTCCGAGATCGCCTTCAAGATGGCGGCCTCGATGGCCTTCACCGAGGGGCTGCGCAAGGGGGACGCGTATCTTTTGGAGCCGATCATGGACATGGAGATCGTCGTGCCCGAGGAGTTCATGGGCACGGTGATCGGCGATTTCAACTCCCGCCGCGGCAAGCTCATCGCGATGGGGCAGCGCGGCAACGTCCGCGTCCTGCGCGGCCACGTTCCGCTTGCGGAGGTGTTTGATTATGCCAATATCGTTCGTTCCTTGACGCAAGGCCGCGCATCTTTTACAATGGAGCCCTTTTGCTACGCAGAGGTGCCTGTTGATATATCGAACAAGATTTTGGGGTTAACATAAAGGGAGGTGGGTCATGGCCAAGGACAAGTTTGTCAGGACAAAACCGCACGTGAACATCGGGACGATCGGTCACGTCGACCACGGCAAGACGTCCCTGACGTCCGCGATCACCCTGGTCCTCGCCAAGAAGGGCCTGGCGGAGGCGCGCAGCTTCGATTCCATCGATAACGCCCCCGAAGAGAAGGAGCGCGGCGTCACCATCAACATCTCGCACGTCGAGTACCAGACCGCTACGCGCCACTACGCGCACATCGACTGCCCGGGCCACGCCGACTACATCAAGAACATGATCACCGGCGCCGCCCAGATGGACGGGTCCATCCTCGTCGTCTCGGCCGCGGACGGCCCGATGCCGCAGACCCGCGAGCACATCCTCCTGGCCCGCCAGGTGAACGTGCCGGCCATCGTGGTCTTCATGAACAAGGTCGACATGGTTCAGGACAAGGAGCTGATAGACTTAGTCGAGATGGAGGTCCGCGACCTGCTGAACAAGTACAACTTCCCCGGCGACAAGACGCCCATCATCAAGGGCAGCGCCACGGAGGCCATGAATTGCGCCTGCGGCAAGGAGGACTGCCCGAAGTGCGCGCCGATCTTTGAACTGATGAAGGCGGTCGACGAGTTCATTCCGATGCCGAAGCGCGAGCTCGAGAAACCGTTTCTGATGGCCGTCGAAGACGTCTTCACGATCTCCGGCCGCGGCACCGTCGGCACGGGCCGCATCGAGCGCGGGCGGGTCAAGCTCAACGATGCCGTCGACATCGTCGGCATGCGCGACGCGATCAACAAGACGGTCGTGACCGGCGTGGAGATGTTCCGCAAGCTCCTCGATGACGGGCAGGCGGGCGACAACGTGGGGCTGCTTCTGCGCGGCGTGGACAAGGACTCTCTCGAGCGCGGGATGGTGCTGGC
>Ga0172362_10004576_pt1 | contig 11992 bp, 11 predicted proteins | sample LakKivs1_kivu2a2_FD_114534 | JGI IMG/M metagenome (GOLD analysis project Ga0172362, IMG submission 114534) | Sediment microbial communities from Lake Kivu, Rwanda - Sediment s1_kivu2a2 | ecosystem: Environmental > Aquatic > Freshwater > Lake > Sediment | place: Rwanda: Western Province, Lake...
CAACTGGACAACTGAACAACTGGACAACTGAACAACTGGACAACTGAACAACTGGACAACTGAACAACTGAACAACTGGACAACTGGACAACTGGACAACTCTTAACTCTTAACTCTCAACTCTTCTTCCACGATCTCCTTTGCCTTCTCGAGGGCTTCGGGAAGCTTTGATGGGTCCTTGCCGCCGGCTTGGGCCATGTCGGGCCGGCCGCCCCCGCCGCCCCCGACGATCGGGGCAATGCTGCTTATTATACTCGTCGCGCTCACGCGATCGGTAAGGTTTTTCGTCACCGCCGCCACCAGCGAAACGCGCCCCGCCTGCTCCGACCCGAGCACCAGCACGCCGGACACGACCTTCTTGCGGAAGATATCGGCCGCGGCACGCAATGCGTTCATGTCGGATTCCGGCAACGCGCTCACCACCAGGCGGTGCCCGTTCACCTGAACGGCGTCCCGGATGATCTCGTCGATCATCTCGGCCCCGCTCTTCTGCTTCTGGGCGGCGAGCTCCTTGCGGAGGTCCTTGTTTTCGGCGACCAGCTTCGCGGCGCGGTCGATCACTCGGTCGGGCGGCGCCCCGAGCGCCTCGCACACCCGCTCAAGGATTTCCGCCTGCTTCTCGAACACGTGCAGCGCGGCCGGCCCGGTGACCGCCTCTATGCGGCGCACGCCCGCCGCGATCGATTCCTCGCCCACGATCTTGATCAGGCCGATCTCGCCCGTGTGGCCGGCGTGGGTGCCGCCGCACAGCTCCTGGCTGATCTCGCCCACCTGCACCACGCGAACGAGGTCGCCGTACTTCTCGGTGAACAGCGCGATCACGCCCGCCTTCTTCGCCTCCTCCAGCGGCGTCTCGTAGGTCTGCACCGGAAGGTTGCGGATGATCGCCTCGTTCACGATCTGCTCGATGGCTTTCAGGTCATCTTTCTTGATGGCGGAGAAGTGAGTGAAGTCGAAGCGGAATCGATCCGGTGCCACGAGGGAGCCGGCCTGCTCAACGTGCTTGCCGAGCACTTCGCGCAGCGCGTAGTGGAGCAGGTGAGTGGCGGTGTGGTTGCGGCGGATGCCGGCCCGCCGGCCCGTGTCGATCCCGACCTCGACGAGCTGGCCCTTCTCGAGCACGCCGTGCTGCACCTGGCCGACGTGGAGGATGAGGCCGTCGGCTCGCTGCGTGTCGCTGATGGCCATCTCCCCGCCTTCCCATGTGAAGATGCCGTGGTCGCCCACCTGCCCGCCGGCCTCGCCGTAGAAGGGGGTGGCGTCCAGCACCACGCTCACGTCCTCGCCTTCGGCGGCGCGGTCGGCGAGGATGTCTTCCGCCACGATCGCCTGCACGCGGGCGGTGATCTCGGTCTGCGAGTAGCCGACGAACTTGGTCGGTTCGATCTTGCCCTTCAGCTCGCTGAGCGGACCGACGTGGAAGATCTCGCCCATCGTGGTGCTGCTGCGGGCAAGCTCGCGCTGGCGGTCCATTTCCTCCTCGAAGCCCGCGCGATCAGCCTTCAGACCATGGGCGGCAAGCTCCGCCTCCGTCATCTCGAAGGGGAAGCCGTAGGTGTCGTACAGGAGGAAGGCGTTCTTGCCGCTGAGAGCCGTCTGCTTCTTGCCTTTCAGCTCGGCGATCATGTCCTGCAGGAGCTTCTCGCCCTGGTCGAGCGTCTGGTGGAATCGCTCCTCCTCGATCTGGATGATCCGCGCGATGTTCTCCCGGCGGTCGACCAGCTCGGGGTAGAAGTCGGCCATGGTCTTGGTGACGACGGGGACGAGCTTGTAGAGGAAGGGCTTGGCCTCGCCGAGGTCGATGCTGTCGCGCACGGCCCGGCGGAGGAGGCGGCGCTCGACGCTTCCGCGGCCCTTGTTCGACGGCAGCACGCCGTCGGCGATGCAGAACACGATCGCCTTGGTGTGATCCGCGATCCGCCGCACCTTCACGGCCTCGGGCTTGGCCTTGTCGTACTTGATGTCCAGAAGCTCGGAGACCCTTTGGATGATCGGCACGTAGAGGTCGGTGTCGGCGCTCATCCGCACGTTCTGCATGACGGCGGCCATCCGCTCGAGGCCCATTCCGGTGTCGATGTTCTTGTTCGGCAGCGCGTCGAGCACGCCGCCGTCCTTGCGGTCAAACTGCGTGAACACGAGGTTCCAGACCTCGATGAATCGCTTGCAGGGGCAGGTGATGTCGCACTTCGGGCCGCCGCAGCCCTTGCCGGTGGAATCGATGTAAATTTCGGAACATGGCCCGCACGGGCCGTTCGGCCCGATAGTTGGGGCGTCCGCCGGCCAGAAATTCTCGTCGGCGCCCATCCGGTGGACCCGCTCGGCGGGCACGCCCACCGTCGTGCGCCAGAGGTCGTACGACTCGTCGTCGTCCTTATAGACCGACACGTATATCCGCTCGGGCTGCACCTTCATCTCGCCGGCCAGGAATTCCCAGGCCCACGAAATCGCGTCCTTCTTGAAGTAGTCGCCGAAGGAGAAATTGCCGAGCATCTCGAAGAACGTGTGGTGGAACGGGCTTATGCCCACGCGCTCGATGTCGCCCGTGCGGATGCATTTCTGGCAGGTCGTCGCCCGCTTGAACGATAGCCGGCCCTTGCCAAGGAACATATCCTTGAACTGGTTCATGCCCGCGCCGGTGAACAACAACGTGGGGTCGTTCTCGGGCACGAGCGACGCGGACGGGTAGATCACGTGCCCGCGTGCTTCAAAAAACTTCAGATATCGCTGCCGTATTTCCTGGGCTTTCATCGGATAAACTTGCACTCTCTCAGTGGATCAGATCACGTGGCGTCCGGCAATCGAGCGGCCTGCCGATGGCCGACGGCTCGACCGGACATCCGGCCATTCACTCTCCTGTCGCCGCCGCTTCGGCCTGTCCGGCGACCGCTGCATCCTTGGGCTTCACCTCGCCCCCCATCGACTTCTCGCGGATGGCCTTCTCTATCTCATCGGCCAGTTCGTGATTGGTTTCAAGCAGACTTCTCGAATTCTCGCGCCCCTGGCCAAGCCTCGTCTGGCCGTAGGTGTACCAGGAGCCGGACTTCTGGATGATGCCGCATTCAATGCCCATGTCGATCAGGTCGCCCTCGCGCGAGATGCCCTTGCCGAACAGGATGTCGAATTCCGCCTTCTTGAACGGTGCGGCCACCTTGTTTTTCACCACCGTGGCGCGGGTGCGGTTGCCCACGGCAACGTCGCCATCCTTCAGGCTGCCGATGCGCCGCACGTCGATCCTGACCGACGTGTAGAACTTCAACGCCCGCCCGCCCGGCGTCGTTTCCGGGCTGCCGAACATCACGCCGATCTTCTCGCGAATCTGGTTGATGAAAATCATCACGGTCCGCGACCGCGCGATGGCGGCGGTGAGCTTGCGCAACGCCTGCGACATCAGCCGCGCCTGCAGGCCAACATGCGAATCGCCCATCTCGCCCTCGATCTCCGCACGCGGCGTGAGCGCCGCCACCGAATCGATCACGATCACGTCCACCGCGTTGCTGCGGATGAGCAGCTCGGCGATCTCCAAGGCCTGCTCGCCCGTATCAGGCTGCGAAACGAGCAGGGAATCAACGTCGACCCCCAGCTTCTTCGCATACGTGGGATCAAGGGCGTGCTCGGCGTCGATGAAGGCCGCGATGCCGCTGTTCTTCTGGGCGTTCGCGATCACCTGCAGGCTGAGCGTGGTTTTTCCCGACGCTTCGGGACCGAAAATCTCGACCACCCTGCCGCGCGGCAAGCCGCCCACGCCCAAGGCCATGTCGAGCGACAGCGATCCGGTGCTGATCGTGGGCACCTTCACGTACACGCTGCCCCCGAGCGACATGATGGCGCCCTTGCCATATTGTTTCTCGATCTGCGCGACGGCGCGATCGAGCGACTCTTTCCTCTGGTCGGTTTCTTCCGTCTTCTTGGCCATGTGCTATCGCTCCTGAGTTTGCTTGGTACACGGACGATCACGGACGTGCGCGGGCGCGCACGGACGATCTCATGTGCCCAGCTTGGCGTGCGCCACCGGCATATAGGTCGGCCCGCGGGGGCTCAGCTTGCTCTCGAATAGCGTCACCGACTCAACGCGCGATCTGCCGAGGTCGGCGGGGTTTTCGGCGTTCAGCAGATCGAGCAGCTTGCGCACGTTTTTCGGGCTGCGGATCCGCCCCAGCGTGAGGTGCGCAGTGAATGCCCGGCTATCCTGCTCAACGCCGAGCGGCGCCAGCCCGGCGTCGATGCCGGCGTGCAGCCGCTGCATGGTACCGGAGGCGTCTTCGGCGCCGATCCACAGCACGCGTGGCCGGGCCTCCGGGAAGCAGCCCGCCGTTCTGATCGCCAGCTCGAACGGCTGGACCGTCGCCGCCGCCCGCGCGATCACCGCCTTGATCTCGTGCAGCCTGCCCGCGTCCATCTCCCCGATGAACTTGAGCGTCAAATGGCTGTTCTCCGGCTCAACCCACTTCACGTCGGCATCCGCTTTCCGCAGGCGGGCGCGGATCGCCTCCAGCTTCTCGACGATCGCCGGATCAATCTCGATTGCTATGAATAGCCGCATGTGGAAGCTGCCGTAGGGGCAGGTCGAGCGATGCCCGCTTGCGGGCATCGCGCGTTGCCTGCCCTTTGCTCGGACAGCGCTACAGGGCAGGCGACTCGGAGACTCGACCTGCCCCTACCCAGCCCTTTCAGAATCGCATCATCTCGCTGAACTGATCGACGCGGTTGTCGATATCGGCCAACTGTATGCACTGGAATTTCGAGAGGCTGAAACCTTCGACATTGAAAGATGCGACGATGGTACCGTGCACCAATGCCCGCTTCAACGTCATTGAATCCATCTTGCCCGCCCGAGCCAGATAGCCCATCATGCCCCCCGCGAAGCTGTCGCCCGCGCCAGTCGGATCCACCACCGTCTCCAGCGGGAAAGCCGGCAGGCAAAACACATCGTGCTTGCTCATAAGCATCGAGCCGTGCTCGCCTTTCTTGATGACCACGAACTTCGGCCCCATCGCGAGTATCTCGCGGCCCGCCCTCACCAGGTTGTGTATGCCAATGAACTGGACGGCCTCGGCATCGTTGATCACTATGCCATCCACCATGCCGAGGAGTTCGACAAGTCCATCCCGCTCGTTCGCGATGTAGAAATTCATCGTGTCGCAGACGACCAGCTCGGGCTTCTCCACCTGCGACAACACCTGCATCTGGAGTTTCGGGCTGCAGTTTGCGAGGAAAATGTATCGGGAGTCTCGAAACTTCTCGGGCACCTTCGGCTCGAAGCATCCGAAGCAGTTGAGCTGGACGTCCAGCGTCTCCGCCGAGTTCATCGCGCCCTGATAGCACCCGCGCCAGCGGAAGGTCTTGCCCGGCACCACTTCCAGCCCGGCGAGGTCGATGTTGCGGGCCTGCAACAGCGTGCGATGGCCGTCCGGGAAGTCCTCCCCCACCACACCCACCAGCCGGACGTGCGTGAAGAAGCTGGCCGCGTACGAGAAATACGTCGCCGATCCGCCCAACACGTCGTCTGCCGTTCCGGAGGGAGTCTGCACAGAGTCGAGCGCAACCGAACCGACGGCAAGTAAGGACATCCGGCACCTCTGCTTCCTGACCACCTGTCGTGCACGTGAATGCAAGGCATGATAGCAATTCACAAGAATGGAGTCAAGACATTTTAAAGGGCCAAGCATAGGGCTCCGGGCTTTGGGCATTGGGCGAATACACCGCACGGGGCCATTTCGCTCGCGGCACTTGATTTGGCGTTCCTCTCCCCGAGCCCGAGCCGCGCGCCGCCGCCGTCCTCATAGGCACTTGAAACCCGGGAGATGTGGCGTTAGAATCTCACTTTCCCATTTTGCACATCAGCGCACCGCCGACCAGTTGGAACTGGCACTCGGAGAATCCATCGCATGAACCCACGCGAACTCATCACCGCAATCTGGGCCGGGCAGCCGGTCGACCGCCTCCCGATGAACGGCATCTGGCCGTGGGGCGAGACGATGGAGCGCTGGCGCCGTGAAGGCATGCCCGAGGGCGTGCATCCCGCCAGCTACCTCGAGATCCTCAGCGACCGCGGCTGCGGCCTGCCGCTCAACCTCAACATGGTGCCCCCATTTCCCATCCGCATCCTCCAGATGGGCGACGATTACGTGACGCTGGTCGACGAGTTCGGCGTGACGAAGAAGGTGCTGCGCACCGACTACGATCGCAGCGGGGGCTACAAGGGCGCCGCCGGCGCCATGAGCAGCATGAGCCACTGGCTCGATTTCCCCGTCAAGGACCTCCGCTCGTGGAAGGCCATCTATGAGGAGCGGTTCCAGCCCACGCTCGCCGGCCGCCTCCCCGACGACTGGCAGCAGAAAGGCCGCGCCGCCTATATCGAGGAATCAAAGGCACGCTGGGCATCCTTCTTCTGCTTTCCCCTGTGCGGGCTGTTCGGCCCCATGCGCGAGATGATGGGCGTTGAAGGCCTCGCCTACGTCATGGCCGACGACCCCGGGCTGATCCGCACGATCGTCGGCGACCTCGTGGCATTCTGGCTGGAGACGTTCGCCAAGGTGCTCGACGGCGAGGTGCGGCTGGACCAGACGATGTTCTTCGAAGACATGTGCGCCACGAAGGCCCCGATGATCGGGCCGGCCGGCTTCCGCGGGTTCATGGCTTCCGGCTACAGCAGGTTCATCGGCGGCATGCGCGAGATGGGCGTGAAGGAATTCTGGGTCGATACCGACGGCAACGCCTGGTCGCTGCTCCCCGAACTGATCGCGTGCGGCGTGACCGGCATCAGCCCGTGCGAGGCCCAGGCCGACATGGACGTCGTCCGCCTGCGCGAAGCCTTCCCCACGCTGAACCTTGCGGGGGGCATCGCCAAGCGGGCATTGGTCGAAGGCCCCGCCGCCATCGACGCCGAGCTTCGCCGCTGCTTCACCGTCGCCTGGCAGAAGGGGCGCTATACGCCATCGCTCGACCACGGCGCGCCGCCCGACATCCCGTGGAAGCACGCGATGCACTATGCGGAGGGAATCAAGAAGTGGAGCAAGAGAGAGGGCTTTGGGCTATAGGCTTTGGGCTTTGGGCTGAAGAAACAGCCGTACAGGCCACAATACGGCCAAAGGCCGCAACCAAACGGAGTGGGACGCGATGACGCAGCGACACGGGGACGCGATGACGCGATGATGAAGAGAAGAAGTCCACTTTGTCCACGTCCACTGCAGCCCAAAGCCCAAAGCCTTCTTCCTGTAGCCTGAAGCCTGTAGCCTGAAGCCTGAATGGAGCACCCGCGAATGAAAGAACTGATCAACCTGAAGTACGGCCCGCACGGCGAGCGGAACGCCCTGGACCTGTTCCTTCCCGACAATCCATCGGGGGCGGTGCCGCTGGTGCTGTGCATCCACGGCGGCGGATGGTGCGGCGGATCCAAGGAGGGCCTGCGGTGGGTTGCCCGCCGCATCGTCGAAGAAGGCCTGGCCGCCGCATCGATCACCTACCGCTTCTGGCCCGATTGGCCCGCCCCGACCGCGATGGACGACGTCCAGCGGGCCGCTCGCTGGCTTCGCGCGCACGCGGCGGATTACGGGCTTGACGCGGCGCGCTTCGGAGCCATCGGCGACTCCGCCGGCGGGCACCTCGCATCGTACCTAGGCCTGACAGAGACACGCCAACGCTGCGATGACCAACTGGCCGCCTGGTCCAGCCGCGTTTCATGCGTCGTCGATTGCTACGGGCCGGTCGATTTCGTCGCCATGATCCGCTCGGCCTCCGCGTCTATCGTCGAGGGCTTCATGGCGAAGCCGTTGTCGGCCGATACGGTCGCCGCCTACATCGCGGCCTCTCCGGTGTCTTTCGTGACCGGCTCGCCGCCGCCCTTTCTGATCATCCACGGTTCCCTCGACGTCGGCACCAAGCCCGGCGAGGTCCCGATCACGATCTCGGAGAGCTTCGCACGGCAGCTTTGCGCAGCCGGGGGCGACGCGAGCTTCGTCAAGCTGGAAGGAATAGGCCACGGCTTCATGGGCGACCCCGACAGCCCCCACGCGCAGCAGGCGGTTGAGCTGGCGCGTTCGTTCTTCCGGAAACACCTGCGGAGCGAGTGACCGGATATGGGCTTCCCGCTCGCGCTCCTGGCCGGCTTTTTCCATTGATACTTCCTCCCCACCGCGCTAAACTTGAACAGGTACGGGCGATCATCCCATCGTTGTTCGGCCGCCTCCTCAGTGGCAAAAGGAGTTCCACTTGTCACCCGTTGATTATGTAATGGAGGGGTGGGGCAAGGTCAGACGGTTCTACCTTGTGCGGTTCCGCAAGGACTACGTGAAGAAGATGCATGCCTTGCGGCGCGGGCAATGCCTGCGATGCGGAACGTGTTGCAGCATCATGTTCAAGTGCCCGCACCTGAAGGACGGCAACCGGTGCTCGATCTACGAGCGGCGCTATGAGCAGTGCCGGCTGTTTCCGATCGATCCGCGCGATCTGCGCGGGCGGTTCAGCGCGTGCGGCTACAAGTTTGTGGTTCCCGAGGCCGAAACGACCGATGCGGCCCGGGAGTCGCTCGGGGAGGCATAGGTCTTCTTCTCGCGGCCAATGATAGCGGAAATCCCGCACCGGAGGCAAATCCGCACCTTGAGATCACCTTTCACCAGATACGGTTATCGCGAGCTTTGCTTGCTTGCAGCAATCTTCGTGCTGCTGGCCGTCATCAGCTATTGGGTGTTCTGGCCCCTGACGATCGCGTTCGGCCTGCTGGCGGCGCAGGTGGTATGGTTTTTCCGCGATCCGCCCAGGAAGGTGCCGCAAGGCCCCGGCCTGCTCGTCTCGCCGGCCGACGGGACCGTCACCGATATTTCGGACGTTGAGAACGCCGAGTTCATCGGCGGCCCGGCCCGCCGGATCGGCATCTTCCTTTCAATATTCAGCGTGCACATCAACCGCGCCCCCTGCGCCGGCACCGTGGCCTACGTCGGCTATCACAAGGGCAAGTTCATCAATGCCCTCAGGCCGGAGTCGTCGACCGACAATGAAGCGAATTCGGTGGGGCTGACGCTCCCGGACCCGGCCGGCACCAAGGTGCTCGTGAAACAGATTTCCGGCGCCATCGCCCGCCGGATCGTCTGCGAGTGCAAGGAAGGCGACTCGCTCGCCCGCGGCGAGAAGTTCGGGATGATCAAGTTCGGCTCGCGAACCGAGCTGTTCGTCCCGCGCGACCTCCCGGTCGAGATCGCAGTCTCCATCGGTCAGAAGGTGAAGGCGGGGACGACCGTCATCGGCAAGTTGAATCAGAATCCGCAGATTTCGCAGATTGCGCAGATGAAGAGCGAAAAGATGGAATGACGGCTTGCGCGTGGCTTGTGCGGGCGGATCATCCATCCTTTTATCCTTGTCTGCGAAATCTGCGAAATCTGCGGATCCCAATCCTCATGCGTAAAATAAGCATTCTGCCATCGATAATCACGCTGGGCAACCTCACGTGCGGGTTCGCCTCGATCGTGCTGTCCGCCGAGGCCGAGGGCGAATCGGACCCCGCAAAATTCGTCATGGCAGCCTGGCTGATACTGCTCGCGATGGTCTTCGACGCGCTCGACGGCCAAGTGGCCCGCCTCACGAAGACCGCCGGCGACTTCGGTGTGCAGCTCGATTCGCTGTGCGATGCCGTCACCTTCGGCTTGGCGCCAGGCGTGCTGATCAACAGGCTGAGCATCTACTACGGCCGGCCTCCGATGGAGAGCATCGCGTGGTTGTTTCCGATCGTCTATGCGATCTGCGCCATCCTGCGTCTTGCGAGGTTCAACATGGAGACCGGCATCGAGGAGGAGGATCACGAGGCGTTTCGCGGGCTGCCGTCGCCCGCGGCGGCCGGGCAGGTGGCAACGCTGGTCATCCTCGACGAGTGGCTGGGCGGGCACCACCCGCTGGTGGGGATCATGCCCTTCGTCGGGCTGGGAGCCGGTCTGCTGATGGTCAGCCGCGTGCCGTACGTTCACATGGGCAATCGCCTCTTCAAGGGACAGCGGCCTTATACCCACTTGGTGACCCTGATTGTTCTGTGCATCTTCATGGCCCTCAGCTACAAGCTGGCTTTGGCGTGCCTGTTCACGTCTTACGTGGTGTTCGGCCTGCTGATGGCCGCTTTCTGGCCTCAGCAGAGGGAAACGGAACAGCCGACGACGGCGTGAGAGACGGGCTTGGGGCGCGAGGCTTGCGGCTTGGGGCTGAAGAGGGAAACCAACAACCAGATCGGTCGGATCAGACCGATCGGACCGATCTATGTCTTCTGTGGAAAAAACCAAAGACACCAATAACCCGGCGAGCCCCTGGTATTCCGAGGGCCTGCGCTTCGCGTGCCGGCGCTGCGGGGGCTGCTGCCGCGGGGAGCCCGGCTTCGTGTGGATCACGCCGGCCGAGATCGAGGCGGCCGCAAGTTTTCTGGGGATGCAGCCGGCGCAGTTCCGCCGCGAGTACATCCGCAAGGCTTTCGGCCGGCTCAGCCTCACCGAGGTGCCCAACGGCGATTGCGTCGTCTGGTCGCCCGAAGGATGCAAAATCTATCCGGTGCGGCCAAGCCAGTGCCGCACGTTTCCCTTCTGGTCCGAATATCTCCGCTCACCCGCCGCCTGGCAAGCCGCACACGATCGCTGCCCCGGCGTGGGAACCGGAAAGCTGCATTCGGTGGAGGAAATCCGGGAGAAGATGAAGAACAGATGATGGTGTGGTGGGGTGAAGAGGAAAAAACCCTTCAGCATCCGCTGGGTCCGCTCGGCCCGCCTTGTCCGTCAAGTCCATCGTCTCGTGCTTTTTTTGAACCTTCCCGCGTTTTCCGGCACCAAATCCTCTGTGCGAAATGAGAGAGATGCTGTTTGCTTTTCGGATGGACAATTTTCTGCCATGGCATTTTCCGCTGTTAGTCTTGAAATCTGACCGGTTTCTCTTTAGAATGAATCTTCTTCTTCTGACCGTGCTGCCCGTCGCTCGTTCGGGTTCTGGTCTGTTTTCGCAGTCGGGCCTTGCGGGGTCTTCCCCGGCCCGATGCCTGACGCCCCTGATGAAGGAGTCGGAAGAGCTTTATGATTAGCGTGAAAAACCTGACCAAGATGTATGGCGACTTCCCCGCCGTGGACGACATCAGCTTCGAGGTCGGCGAGGGCGAGATCGTGGGGTTCCTCGGCCCCAACGGAGCCGGCAAGACCACCACGATGCGCATCCTCACCTGCTTCATTCCCGCCACCGAAGGCACCGCCACCGTTGCGGGCCACGACATCTTCACCCAGAGCCTGCAGGTGAGGCAGAACATCGGCTACCTCCCGGAAAACAACCCGCTGTACCCCGAAATGCGGGTGGCGGAATATCTGGGCTTCCGGGCGAAGCTGAAGAACGTGCCGCGGGGCGACCGCACGGCGCGCATCGGCGAGGCACTCGAGCGATGCGGGGCCGACGCCTTCGCCCACCAGGTGATCGGCACGCTCTCCAAAGGCCAGCGCCAGCGCGTCGGCCTCGCCGATTGCCTCCTCCACAACCCCAAGATCCTCATCCTCGACGAGCCCACCGTCGGCCTCGACCCCAACCAGATCCGCCACGTCCGCCAGCTCATCAAGGACCTCGGCAAGCAGCACACCGTGCTGGTCTCAACGCACATCCTGCCCGAAGTCGAGTCGGTGTGCGAGCGGTTCATCATCATCAACCGCGGCAAGATCGCCGCCGAGATGAGCATGAAGGACCTCCAGCGGTCGCCGTATATCGACATCGAGGCTGCTGCCCCCGAGGGCGACCTCCGGGCGGCGCTGCAGGGCATGGACGGCATCATCGGCGTGAAGCGCACCGCCGGGGCACAGGCCCGCGAGTCCTGCAGGCTCACCCTCGAGCTCAAGCCCGACGCCGACCTGCGGGCCGACATCTCCGCGTTGATGAGCCAAAAGCAGTGGCGGCTGCTCGAACTCCGCCAGCGGGCGCTCACCCTCGAAGACGTCTTCGTCCGCACGACCATCCAGAATGAAGCCCCCGACACGGCGAAGGAGGTGGCATAGCA
>Ga0172362_10004577_pt1 | contig 11992 bp, 10 predicted proteins | sample LakKivs1_kivu2a2_FD_114534 | JGI IMG/M metagenome (GOLD analysis project Ga0172362, IMG submission 114534) | Sediment microbial communities from Lake Kivu, Rwanda - Sediment s1_kivu2a2 | ecosystem: Environmental > Aquatic > Freshwater > Lake > Sediment | place: Rwanda: Western Province, Lake...
AGAATCTCTTCGTTCTTAACTCCTCTTCCCCCTCTTAAGTTAAGAGGGGGATTTTGCAAGAACTTGCCCATCACAAGTACACGCAAACGAGATGGGTAAGCTCGCTGGTATGGTCTTGCCTCTTTATCTTATCATCGTTTGCGTTCTGCGGGCAAACTGCGAGTATCTGGCATAGGCGAGGAAGCAGCGCAGCATATGAGCACGGGTGTGCCGTCGGCAGCAGTAGAACCGCCCCATAGTGCAATACGAGGCAGTTGCTTCTGACTTGATTTCTCTGGTTGATGCGGGATATAATTCGCCGTTTGGGAATGAAAATCGCTGTTAGTGGTAAAGGAGGAGTAGGCAAAACAATGTTAGCTTCCCTCCTTTCTACTACATTTAGCAAATCCGGCTATTCTGTTCTGGCCATAGATGCCGACCCCAATGCTACTCTGGCAAACGCCCTCGGCTTTCCTCACCCGGACAAGATAACTCCCATATCTGAGATGGCAGACTTGATTGAAGAAAGGACAGGGGCACGCCCTGGCCAGTTAGCACCTTATTTCAAATTAAATCCCCGGGTTGATGATATTCCGGAAAAGTATTGGGTGGAGCATAAGGGAATTAAATTAATGGTAATGGGACGGTTAAAAAGGGGAGGTACGGGGTGTTATTGTCCCGAAAATGCCTTGCTGGAGGCTTTAGTTGCTCACTTACTCTTGAAAAGTGAAGAGGTTGTCATAATGGATATGGAGGCGGGGATAGAGCATTTGGGGCGGTCGACAGCAAAGGCGGTAGATGAGTTGATAGTGGTAATAGAGCCAAGCAAAGGAAGTGTGGAAACAGCCCGCAGGATAAGAGAGCTGGCAAAAGATATAGGTTTAAAAAACGTCGTGGTGGTAGCTAACAAAATCCGCAGTGAACAGGACAGGAATTTTCTTGTTGTATCCATGCCGGATTTTGAATTTCTGGGCTTTATCCTCTACGACCAGAGCGTAATAGAAGCTGGTCTTGGCAATTGGCCTCTCATCAATTCAAGTCTGGAGGTCGTCAACCAAGTGCAGGATATTGCGGCACGCCTGAGTGCCATTAAGTTGGGAAGTGTCGGTGAGCCGATAACTTAAGAATTTAAGAAAGGAGGGTTAGATGACGGCAAAGATAATCTCTGGAACCGAAGTAGCCAAGGAGATACGGGTTGAGTTAAAAGAGCGTGTATCCAAGCTCAAAGAACAAGGCGTAACGCCAGGTCTGGTCATGATTCGCGTGGGAGAAGACCCCGCATCCATTTCCTACGTCTCGGGCAAGGAAAAGGCAGCGGAGGAGATAGGCGTGTGGTCACAAACTATTGTCCTGCCTGAGAGTGCCTCGGAGGAGGAACTCCTCTCCAAAGTGGAGGAAATGAATAAATCAGAGCACGTTGATGGCATACTGGTTCAATTGCCCTTGCCAAAACACATCAATGCGGATAAAGTGCTAACTCTCATCGACCCAGCCAAAGATGTGGATGGCTTCCATCCTATCAACGTGGGCAAGATGCTCATCGGGGACCCGTATTTCATGCCCTGCACGCCACATGGCGCAGTGGAGTTAATGATTCGCAGCGGCAATCCCCCTGAAGGCAAACATGTGGTCATATGCGGTCGGAGCAACATAGTAGGTAAGCCTCTCATGGCCATGCTGGTGCAAAAAAACAAACGTGCTAATGCCACTGTGACCGTCGTCCACACGGGGACCAAAAACATGGCTGAAATCACCAGGCAGGCAGATATTCTGATTGCTGCAATGGGCTCTGCGGAAGTCATTAAAGCGGACATGGTAAAGGAAGGGGCAGTCGTTATCGATGTAGGTGTAAACCGAGTGGGATGGAAACCCAGCAAGAAGGACCCCAACAAACAGATCCCCGACCTCAGGGGAGATGTAGAGTTCGAGACGGTCAAAGAGAAAGCCAGCGCTATTACGCCGGTGCCTGGAGGGGTTGGCCCCATGACTATCACCATGCTTATGGTTAACACGGTCGTAGCAGCCGAGCGCAGGGCCGAGCGTATGAGAAAATAATAACCTACTCAATCAGAAAGGAGAATAACATGGCTTATAATGCGACAAAAATGAAAGATTGGCAGATTTCGGAAGCTGCCGAAGAAAACATGCCGACGCCCGATGACTGGCGGGAAAGGCTGAACTTGCAGAAGGATGAAATTATACCTTACAGCAGACTATGCAGGCTCGATTTCATGAAGATTATCGAGCGTCTCAAGAACAGGCCGGACGGCAAATACATTGAGGTAACTGCCATAACTCCCACACCTCTAGGAGAAGGGAAAACAACTACCTTGATGGGCATCCTAGAAGGTCTGGGCAAGCGGGGTAAGAATGTGGGTGGTTGTATACGGCAGCCCTCAGGCGGCCCCACCATGAATATCAAGGGTACCGCTGCTGGAGGAGGCAATGCGCTGCTTATTCCCATGACCGAATTCTCTATGGGGCTGACCGGTGACATTAACGACATAATGAACGCCCACAATCTGGCCATGGTTGCGCTCACCTCTAGAATGCAGCATGAGCGCAACTACAACGACGAAGAGTTGGCCAAGCGCAGCAGGATGCGCCGCCTGAATGTTGACCCCACCAGAGTAGAGATGGGGTGGATTATGGATTTCTGCGCCCAGAGCCTCAGGAACATCGTAATAGGCCTCGGTGGTCGCATGGATGGCTACACCATGCAGTCCAAGTTCGGTATTGCTGTGAGCTCCGAGCTTATGGCTATGTTGTCTATTGTCACGGACTTGGCGGACCTGCGTAAAAGGATGGACGAAATTACCGTAGCCTTTGACAGGGAGGGCAAGCCTATTACTACAGGCGATTTGGAGGTGGGAGGCGCCATGACTGCTTGGATGCGCAATACCATCAACCCCACACTGATGTGCACGGTGGAATACCAGCCTTGTATGGTGCATGCCGGTCCCTTTGCTAATATCGCTGTGGGGCAGTCTTCCATCATTGCTGACCGCATCGGGCTGAAGATGTTTAATTACCATGTTACCGAGAGCGGCTTCGCCGCGGACATCGGTTTCGAGAAGTTCTGGAATGTCAAGTGCCGCTACAGCGGCCTCAAGCCGCATGTGTCGGTACTTACCGCTACCATCAGGGCACTGAAGATGCATGGTGGTGGACCCAAGGTGGTAGCTGGTCTGCCCTTGCCCGATTCTTATACAAAGGAAGATTTGGGACTTCTGGAGAAGGGCATTCCCAATTTGCTGCACCACATCAACACCATCAGGACAGCGGGCATCAACCCTGTGGTGTGCATCAACTCCTTCCACACCGATACTAAGAAAGAGATTGCCATGGTGCGCAAGGCCGCCGAGGCGGCCGGGGCACGTTGTGCACTCAGTGAACACTGGCTCAAGGGCGGCGATGGCGCTCTCGAGCTGGCTGATGTTGTCATGGAAGCCTGCGAAGAGAAGAACGACTTCAAATTCCTTTACCCTATGGAAATGAAGCTGCGAGAGCGGGTGGACAAGATTGCCAAAGTGGTCTATGGAGCCGATGGAGTGTCATGGACCCCTGATGCTGAGACTAAAGCTAAGATACTCGAGGCCAATCCCAAGTACAATGAATACGCCACCATGATGGTGAAGACCCACCTGAGCCTGACACATGACCCGACCCTCAAGGGTACCCCTAAAGGATGGAGCTTGCCTATCCGCGATGTGTTAATTTATTCCGGGGCGAAATTCCTCTGCCCCTGCGCCGGAACAATAAGCCTGATGCCGGGCACCAGTTCTGATCCTGCCTTCAGAAGGGTAGATGTCGATACGAAGACTGGCAAAGTACAAGGGCTCTTTTAAAGGTGTTATACCACGCTGTGTGGTAATTTCTGTCTTAGGATATTCTCTATCACAAGAGAATAAGGGGGCGGATACTAGCAAAAGCTAATAAAGTCTCTCTAACGATTGACGGTAAGAAATTTAAAGCTGCCCCGGACGAAACGTTCCTGTGGGCAGCTCTGGACAACGGCATCTACATTCCCAACCTTTGTGCTATCCGGGAAAAGAGCTAACCTTTTGCCTCCTGCCATCTCTGCTTTGTGGAGATAGAAGGTAAAAATGTGCCAGTGACAGCCTGTACTACTCCTGCGGCAGAGGGAATGGTGGTCAATACTAAAGGGGCAAAGGCATTGAGGTTAGCCCGCACCGTTTTGGAATTACTCCTGGCAAGTCACCCTGTAGATTGTGCCCATTGCCCTAAAAGTGGTTCTTGTGAACTACAGAGGATAGCCAAGCACCTAGGTGTGAAGCTCAAAACAAAGAGGTTCAGAAAAATCCTGCCTGAGCTCCCAATAGATTCCAGTAGTCCCCTGTTCACCTATGACCCCAACAAATGTGTGCTCTGCGCCAGATGCGTTTGGATATGCCAGGAAAAACTGGGCAAAGGAACCATTGGTTTTGCTTACCGTGGCTGCCGTAGAATGGTCACCACTTTTGGCGATGAACCTGTGGGTAAGTCCCGTTGCCAGGATTGTAGCGAGTGTGTTGCCGTTTGCCCTGTTGGTGCTCTGGTATTTCGTCAAGTTATGTAAGCCTCTTCACCATGGGAGCAATAAGAACATACTACCTTGCTTTTATAGTCCCACCTCCCCCTGTAATTCTATCGAGGGTTAAGCTCCTGAAATACCTTCCCTTGATTGAGAGGTTTGCATAACTTTAGAAAGCAGCGGTTTTCACTTGACTCGGCTCCCACAGTTCAGGTAACTTATTTATGAGACCGGTCATTAGATCATTTGCTTTACCAGCGACGGTATTTCAAGAAGGTTTTTCGCCACCGGCACACCCGCTAATTGAAAGGCCTTTATTTTGCTCTCAGCTGTGCCTCGTCCACTCATAATCATAGCTCCGGCATGACCCATAGCCTTCCCCCGAGGCGCTGTTCTACCGGCAATAAAGGCTACCACTTGTTTATCGAAATGGGCCTTGATATATTCGGCTGCTTCTTCCTCCATTGTCCCTCCTATCTCGCCAACCAAAAGTACACCCTTAGTTTGCTCATCCTCTTTTAACAGCTTCAACACGTCTAGCATCCTAGAGCCAACAATAGGGTCTCCTCCAAGCCCAATGACCACACTCAGTTTGACACCGTGTTCCGCGAGACGTGATGGTATCTCGTTACTCAATGCCCCACTACGGCAAATAATGGCAATTCCTCCAGGCTTAACCCTTGGCGCTAATACCCCACCCAAGCTTGTCTGACCGGGGACCATCATGCCCATCGTATTCGGACCTATATATCGGGTACCTTTGTACTCGGCATAGGCCTTGATCTTTATTTCGCTGTGAAGAGGAACCCAGTCAGTTACAATAACCATGAATCTGATTCCGGCATCTATAGCTTCAAAGGCTGCATCCTGGACAAAGGGGGCTGGCACGTATATCACAGAGGCATCTATTCTGTGTTTACTGGCAGCCTGCTGGACAGAGTCATAGACAGGGATGCCAAACTGGGTTTGCCCACCTTTTCCTGGCGTGACTCCAGCAACAATTTTAGTTTCGTAATCGAGCATTATCTTCGTTTGTACAGCTGCGAGCCTGCCTGTAATTCCCTGAATCAATACATTTGTATCTTTGTCAACAAATATAGCCATTTCTAATCTCTTGTCTTGCTATTCCTATGGCCTCTCTTACTCCCTTTTCAACACTGGGACATATCTTGACTCCCGAATCTTTAAGCAACTCTTGGACCTGTTTTCGCCGTTCCTCTCCTCCCGCTGAGATTAACATTATGGGGATATCAGCTGGCACTTCCTTAATGGCTTCAATGAGTCCTCCTGCCACAGTATCTGGCAGGCTAAAAACCAGTGAGGTATATACCAAAATCACTTTAACGTGGGGATCCGATTTTGCCTTTCTCAGGAGAAGAGCAATACCATTTTTCATCCGCTCCTTGGATAAGGCTCCACCAGTATCCAAAAAGCAGGCTGGATGTCCACCCTCATCCTTAATGATATCCAGTAGTGACATAGCGACACCCGCGCTATTGGCCATAAGTGCGATATCGCCGTCCAGGTCCACATAGTTTACTCCGGCCTTAACTCCCTCTCTTTCCCACGGGTTGTCAATATGCTGGATACGTAAATCCTGCCATTCTGGATGTCGAAAAAGTGAATTGTCATCTATTTCACACCTGGCGTCAGCAGCAATCATCGCCCCCTCACTGGTCGTCACCAGTGGATTAATCTCAACAATACGGGCATCATAGGAAGTAAATACATTATACAGCCGAGTAAGTATTCCACTAGCTGAGAGCAGAGTTTCCCCAGTCAACCCAATCTGGCGTATCAGGTTTATCGCTTCATAACTTCTCATGTCATAAAGAGGATTTATATGATTAGAGGCGATCCTGCCCGGCTTTCTTTTGGCAACTTCTTCTATTTCCACTCCCCCCTCGGCACTTATCATAGCTATTGGTGCACCATTTTCATCATCAACGGTTATGCCCATATACAGCTCATTGGCAATGTCAAGCTTCTCTTCTACCAGCAAGCTATTGACCTTGTAGCCCTCCAATTCCATACCGAGCATCTCTTTCGCTATCTTTGCAGCGTTTTCAGGTGTCTCGGCTGTCTTTATCCCACCAGCTTTTCCCCGCCCACCAGCTAGAATCTGAGATTTAATGACAACCTCCTTACCAATCTCAATAGCTGCTCGCTGCGCTTCCCTGTCAGTCCTGACCAAGACTCCCCGAGGAATAGCAATACCATATTTATTGAATATTGCTTTCCCTTCATATTCATATAACCTCATATTGTCTATACCTACCTCAGTTTATTACCTTTCCATAAATTTGGGGCAGCATATCATGAAGCTAGCCTTTCTCCATCATGTTCCCCGATCAAGAATCACCCTCAGACTCGATGTATCATAAGTTGTCTTTAGAGATCTGTCAATGTATCTCAGCCCTAGCAATTGGAGTCCCTTGTGAGCTCCTACAAGAGCACTTTCTAGATAGCCTTAGAATTTGGGGTAGAGAGATTGCCCTGCCGAGTCCCCTCAATGCCCCTTCATAATGCTATAGATTTCTGGGTCCGCACTGGACTCATCTTTGCCCCCAGAACTTCACAAGCAAGAGCAAGATGGTCCTGAAGGAAGAAACTGCCCATGCTGTTTTGGCTGTTATCTCAAAGCTTGTCGAAATGTTGGAAGAATAATACTGGCAAGGGAAGCTACCCGCTCTTCAGGATAGAACCAATAAAATCTCGTCTACCACGGACAAAATCGTCTACCGTCATTTCGCGCTTTGCTTCCAACTGAATCTGCCTAAGTCCTAGAATGCCACGCCCAGTTATCACTCCAACTCCGGGTGGCTCTTCCACTGCTATTACTTTCCCTACCTCCCCCTCTACCATACCTCCGAAAGGAATAGCTTCATGGATTTTTAGCCGTTTTCCCTGCCACCAGGTATAGCAGCTTGGCCAAGGATTGTACGCCCTCACTTTCCGCCAGAGCTCTAGCGCGGAAAGATGCCAATCAATCACGGCATCTTTACCCGTTATCAACGTGCTATAAGTAGCCTGGGTCTCATCCTGAGCTCGTGGTTTGAGTTCGCCCCCAAACCACTTGGGCAAGGTCTCCAGCAAAAGACTGGCTCCCACATCAGCCAGCTTGGAGCTAAGCGAGCCGGTGGTATGCATAAAGGAAATGCCCACTTTCTCCTGAGCTAAAATCGGGCCGGTGTCCAATCCAGCGTCCATTAACATTATGGTAACACCAGTAAGTTCGTCTCCGCAGAGGATGGTATTAGCAACTGGAGACGGACCTCGGTGCCGCGGCAATAAGGAAGGATGAACGTTCAGACAGGCAAATCTGGGCAAGGAAAGTACTGCTGGGGGAAGAATAACACCGAAGGCTGCTACAACTATTAGTTCGGGCCGCAAGCTAACCAGCTTCTCCATCGCCTCGCTTGATTTAAAAGTCTCCGGTTGAATAACTGGTATTCCTCGCTCCAGCGCCAGCCTTTTCACTGGAGGAAAAACAACCTGGTGTCCTCTGCCAGCCGGCCTATCGGGCTGAGAACACACAGCAAGCACCTCATAGATACCCTGGAGTAAAGACGCCAATATGGTCACTGCAAATTGCGGAGTGCCCATAAAAACGGTGCGCACTTTCATAGCACAACTATTTTTAGTTAATTTTTTAATTATGTCAAACATTGCCTTGCGGAAGTTTGAGCAAACTTGTTACTCTATAACTCGTAAGTTATTATTGTCTTAACCGCGTCTTAATATTCTCTGCAGTTACCTTTACGGCTGCGCATTGTTGGGAGTGGGGATAGATTGGAACCAGCGAAAGAAATTTGGAAGAGAGCCCTAGGAAAGCTTCAAATTCAGGTCAGCAAGGCAAATTATACTACTTGGCTTAGCAATAGTCAGGGTCTAAGTTGTCAGGAGAACACCTTTGTCGTCAGTGTCCCCAATGTTTTTATCGCTGAATGGCTATCCAAGCGCCTTTATCCTCTGGTAAGGAAGACCTTGGCTGACACCATGGGTAAAGATATCGATGTCCAATTCGTGGTGCACAATAGCGAACAACTATCAGCTAGCCCTTTGGCCAATCAAACCGATGGCGGGACAAGCAGCAAAGCTACTCAGTATAGATTCAATCCAAAGTATACCTTTGATAACCTTGTTGTCAGCGATTTTAACCGTTTAGCTTACGCCGCCGCTGTAGAAGTAGCTGAAAATCCGGGAAGCAGCTATAACCCTCTTTTTATTCACAGTAGCACCGGTCAAGGGAAGACTCACTTACTACATGCTATCGGGCATTTAACGATAAGCAATGGGCTGCCAGCAGCCTATATTACAGGGGAGCAATTTGCCAATGAATTTGTACGCGCTGTAAGAGAAAACCAGGTTGACAAGTTCCGCAGCAAATTCAGAAGTATCCAGATCCTGCTATTTGACGATGTTCACTTCTTGATCGACAAGAAACAAACCTTGCAATGCTTTTTCCACACCTTCAACGAGCTTTACAGCAATAACCATCAAATTGTCATCACTGCTGATTGTGCACCCAAAGATATGCAGCCACTTAGTAACAAGCTAAGATCACGCCTTGAAGGAGGTCTTGTTGTTGATATACAACCACCCAGCTTTGAAACACGCCTGGAGATTTTACGGGCTAAAACAGAAAAGGCGATGATCCACCAACTAGAAGGGGTGTTGCACATTGTAGCGGAGAAAGTGTGCGAGAATGTCCGCCAGCTTGAAGGCGCTTTGGTGTATCTCACTGCCCAGGCTAAGTTAACTGGAGCCACTCTCACTCCCCAAATAATCAACAAGTTATTAACATGTACGACTCCCAAACAAGACATAAAGTTGCTCTTGCAAACGGTAGCGGACTATTTCAACCTTACAGTAGAAGCACTAATCTCCACAAAGAAAGACAGGAAAACCACTCTGGCACGACATATAGCCATTTATCTTATACGCGCAGAATATAACTGTTCTCTAACTGAAATCGGCAAGGAATTGGGTGGCAGAAACCATGCCACAATTCTTCACAGCTACGAAAAAATAGCTGGCGAATTGAACATCAAACCTAGCCTCTCTAACCAAATCGCCGAAATCAAGCAGCGAGTTAATTCGTACAAGAGTCATAGCAAGGAACACTAAACTGTGTAGAACTGGTACCGATTTGTGGATAAATTGTTTCTTTTCCCGCTCACATCGCCTTCTGAGACCTGACCTGTTTCATTCTTTATTCGCCTCACAATGATATTGTTTATAATAATTAGTAATTACTTATCAATATAATAAACCATATGTTAGTGTTATATGATAGATAGAAGGGAGTTTGTGGTTCAAGGTGGATGTGGGGGAAATGGCTGTGTTAGCTTTCGGAGGGAGAAATATGTTCCTTTCGGTGGTCCGGATGGTGGGGATGGTGGAGACGGTGGAGATATAATTGTTGCGGTGAGCCCCAACGTAGTTGGCTTGAGCTTGATGCAGTGGCAGAAAGAATTTATAGCTGAAGACGGCCGTCGAGGAGGAAGTGAGCGGAAGCGTGGTAAGAACGGGGAGGATTTAGTTATTTCTGTGCCCGTGGGTACCACGGTTTTTACTAAAGCTGATTCCGGAGAGAAAATATTTTGGGCTGACTTGTGTACCCCCGGCCAAAAGGTTTTGGTGGCTAGGGGGGGCAGGGGAGGGCTGGGTAATGCTCGTTTTACTACAGCGGTAAATCAAGCTCCCGAGATAGCTAGCAAGGGTGCATCAGGAGAAGAGCGGCATATTGTCCTCGAGGTAAAAATCATTACCGATATCTGTATCATTGGTCATCCAAACTCGGGGAAATCCACGTTATTATCTGCGGTATCGAGAGCCAAACCCGAAATTGCCGATTACCCCTTTACCACCCGCCAGCCCATTCTAGGAGTTATGCCAGATGATAAGAGAGACTTTATCGTTGCCGAGATTCCTGGACTTGTTGAAGGTGCTCACCTTGGCAAAGGATTGGGAAACGAGTTTTTGCGCCATGTGGAGAGAACCAAGCTGCTGATTTACTTATTGGATGGCAGTTCGCCAACCGTTCTCGATGACCTAAGCCAGCTAGATACAGAGATAGCTTTATACAAATACGATTTGTCGCAGAAACCAAAAATCGTGGCGGTAAATAAGATAGATTTGCCTGAGGTTCAAGCTCGTTTGCCTGGAGTGAAGCAGCGCTTTGCCAAGCTCGGGGTGCCTGTCTTTTACATCTCTGCAGTTAGCGGCCAAGCTGTGTTAGAATTGATGAGGAAAGCTATGGAAATGGCGGACCGGGCAAGCCAGAATGAAGCAATAAATTCGCCGGCACAAATAAAGGTATTCCGTCCCAAACCGAGGAAATAAAAAAGTGAATGTAGGCGTTCTTGGTGGTACATTTGACCCTATCCATATTGGGCACCTTGTTGTCGCTGAGGAAGCAAGGATCAGGTTAGGATTTAAGGAGGTTCTTTTCGTGCCTGCCGGGCAGCCCTGGCTTAAGCTGGACCATAATATTACCCCGGCAGTCCACAGGGTGGAGATGGTGCGCCGTGCCATAGCTGACAACCCTCATTTTAAGCTTTGTACTCTCGAAGTAGAGCGCCCCGGTCCCTCTTACACCGTGGATACCCTGACGACACTACGAAAGCAGCTGGGTGGTAAAGCAAGTCTTTTCTTTATCCTTGGGTGTGATACCCTAGCCGAGTTGCCTTTGTGGAAAGAACCGGAAAAATTAATTCAATTATGCCGACTGGTGGTTGCTCCTAGACCCGCCCTGAGCAAAGTCGGAGGATCAGGCCCAAAAGATTTGAAGCACTTAGAAACAGCGATACCCGGGCTGCTGGACAAGGTTATTCAGCTTGATATGCCTGTAATCGGGATTAGCTCCTCAGGCATTCGCGAGCGTATAGCTCAGGGGCTGCCCATTCGTTACCTGGTGCCTGCTGAGGTAGAAGAATATATAACAGAACAAAATATATATCCGACATCTGCGAGATAGCTAGCGACCAGGTTAAATCACCCAACGATTGGATAATGCTCAGGGTAAGTTTGCTGCACTCTGACTGATAAGAAATGGGGACTCAAAATGACAGAAGCGTTGCTAGACAACCTCTTAGATATCGAGGTTTCTCACGCTTTGCGCGTGGGCCTGGATGAATCTTTTACGGGGCAGAACTTCGTCGCCCATTAGCATATGAAAAGCCTGGTCTGCGGCTATGGCATCGTCTACCTTTACTTTGAGCAGGGTCCTGTTAGCGGGGTTCATGGTTGTCTCCCATAGTTGCCCGGGAGTCATCTCCCCTAGCCCTTTGTATCTCTGAATCTCTACCTTGTCTTCTCTTAGTCCTTTAAGCTTTTCTTCCTTTGCCTGTTCTGAGTAAAGCCAGAACTCCTTTTTACCGGATTTGATGCGGTAAAGAGGTGGTTGGGCAATGTAGAGATAGCCCTGATTAATTAACTCTGTCATATGGCGGTAAAAGAAGGTGAGGAGCAAAG
>Ga0172362_10004581_pt1 | contig 11990 bp, 7 predicted proteins | sample LakKivs1_kivu2a2_FD_114534 | JGI IMG/M metagenome (GOLD analysis project Ga0172362, IMG submission 114534) | Sediment microbial communities from Lake Kivu, Rwanda - Sediment s1_kivu2a2 | ecosystem: Environmental > Aquatic > Freshwater > Lake > Sediment | place: Rwanda: Western Province, Lake...
GACTGGTTCCCCACACTCTTGAAAAAAACCGATGGGACGTCTTTTATCCTCCAGAATGAGATTCTTCTTGACGGGCTGGTGATTTATAATGGGCTCGTGTGCGATGGCGTCTCACCCACCATTTCCGGTTGTCGCCTCATGATGGCAAATCCCACCGGCATCACCTGCAAGAATAGCGCCTTGCCCCTCATCACCAATTGCAGTATCAAAGAATGCGCCGGCAATGGCATTGAGATTGCCTCCAACTCATCGCCCAGTATTGAAAACACCGTCATTGCCATGAATGGCGGCGATGGGGTTCATATTGCCGCCGGTTGCCGCCCGAACCTGAATCACGTAACAATAGGTCACAACATCTCGGCTGGCATCCGCTCCGGCGATTCCAATGTCCCGCTCATCAAAAATTCCATCATCTGGGAAAATTCCCCCGACCTTGTCAATTGTCATACAACAGGTTCCTGTGTTGGAGACGGAGATGATTATCCCGGCAATTCCACTGAGGACCCACTCTTCTTCGGCTATGGCGGATTTAATGAATATCAACCCATCTATGTTGCAACATACGGGAGCGATACTGGCAGTGGCGATGTATCGACGCCCCTGCGACATATCCGTCAGGCACTCGCCCTCTATTCCTACAATCTGACATCCAATTCACCCCAAATCAAGAAGGCTTTAGACGGGAAAGACAGGGGTGCTTATCCGAGCCCTGACTCATATCTGACCTGGTTCGGCAACGCCCCTAAGGTTTATATTGTCCCGGGTAACTTCGAAGAGCAGAATGTCATCGTAACAGCTCCGGCATCCATTGTGGGCATGGATAAAAACGGATGTGTGGTGAACGCAGGCGGAAGTGATGGGTTTTTGTGGCGCACGGATGGCAAAATCAGCGCCCTCACTATCAATCAGGCAAAAACCGCCATCACGCAAAATAGCGGTAGTCTGCAAGTCTCGAGTGTTCTTATCAGTGGCGCCTCCGAGACGGGCATTGTCTGCCTCTCAGGTACCGCCGATATGGAAGAAGTCACTGTCGAAAAGTGCAATGCAAACGGATTATCTCTCACCGGCGTATCACCACATCTGAAAAATTCACGGTTTCGTGAAAATGGCACCTCCGGTTTGCACTGCGCGGGACATTCCTCCCCGCACATAGATTCCTGCACATTTGAGGATAATGCATCTGGCATATTCATGACGGGCAATGGCTCGCCTGACGTCCACAACTCCACATTCTCAAGAAATCTTCAATACGGGATTGTGGCGACGGATGAAGTTACACCCACTATCCTATCGAGCCGGATACACCATAATTACATCGGCATTTTTGGAGTTTCCGCATCAAGACTCTTTATCGCCAGCAATCTCATATATGATAATCTTCAAAAGGGCATTAAACTTGGAAACTCATGCCACGCCTTTATCACAAACAATACCATCTGTTTTAACAAGACCGGCATTGCCGCCTGTGATGCCGCTCAGGCTCAAATCCAGAATTGTATCCTGCGGGAAAATTCTGAGGAGAACCTGACTGGTTGCTCCGCCATGTATTCCAACATATCCAACGCCACCCTCATTAACGGGAACTTCGACGCTGACCCTCAATTTCTGGACGCCGCCACACGTGACCTCCACATCGCTCAGACATCTCCCTGCGTGGATAGCGGTCTGAATCAGACACTCGCCTTCAGGGATATTGATGGAGAGCCGCGTCCAACGGGACTCGGCGTTGATGTGGGCGCCGATGAGACGACCGCAGAATGGCAATTCTCCTTTGAGCAGGATTCGCAGGACTGGAAAACATTTGCCATCCCGCAGGCATTCACCTCACCAACCTTTCAGGCAACAAACAGCGCTCTGATTCTTTCATGCCTGAATAATAATACATTTGGCTTCTGGGATTCTCCGCCCGGAGCCATGCCGGCTGATGAAAACCACCTCTACCGCATCCGGCTTGACATAAGAGGGAGCGTTGAAGATAAAAGCAAATCCCCTGGCTTCCGTTTCCGCGCCATGGCAAGGGATTCACAGTGGGTGGATGAACTCGCCGTTTTCAGTCAGGAAAGCGGTCTTGCCTCACCCCCGCAAAATGGACGCACATATGACCTCTACGTTGCCCCAACGACTCGCGACCCGCTTTTCCCACTTGAACTGAATGACCTCACATTGAACTGGGATATTGTCAATCTTGACCAGAATGATGCCTCTCAGGCGTCAGTTTTTCTGGACGATGTGCGGTTTTCATGCCTTCCACTTGATGGACTTCAAACCATGACACTGGAAAAACGGTATGAGTTCACAAGCAATGCTGAGGGCTGGACTGCCAGTAGCGCTGGAATTTTTACACCCCCTAACTCCTATTATATCAATGGCACACTTGTGATGCAATCTCTAAACAACCTCAGTTGTTTTGGCTACTGGGAAACCCTCGTCAGCGGTTTTACCTTTAATCCCTCACGCCTTTATCGCATCGATTTCACACTCAGAACCAGCGCCACCCCGGCAAAGGTCCCCTCTGTCCGGTTGAGAATCTCCACAGAGGATTATTGCTTCAACCTCTCCAAAATGCTGAACAGCACGGCGGACGCCTCCGTCACACTCAGGGCAAACGACCGCACCTACAGTTGCTATTTTGTTCCCCCAGTAGAATATACAGGCATTGCTCTTAATCGTCTGCGTCTTGCCTGCGACCTGATTAACTTCAATGATGATGATGACCCTGATGCCCTAATCGCCATTGAGCGTGTGGCAATTTATTCCTGTCCACTCCCACAATTCCAATAGGAAGATTCAATTGCCCGGATTTTTAAAGAGATTTTTCAAAAAGAAAAGCGCACTGCCGCTAAATAGAAAAAACTTAGGCGTCCTCGGAGAAGAATCCGCCTGCCAATATCTTGTAAAAAATAACTACGCCATCATTGAGCAAAATTTCCGGTGTCCCTCAGGCGAGATTGATATCATTGCACGAGAGAAAGACACGGTAATCTTCGTTGAAGTCAAATCTCAATACGAATACACACCCATCCGACCCGAGCGTAAGGTAGATGCAAGGAAACAAAAGAAACTTCTTCATCTGGCGCGTTACTACCGCCGCCTCCACCTCACCCCCGAAACACCGTGCAGGATAGACGTCATTACCGTCATTCTCACACACGACAATAAACCCTCTCGCATTATACACTATAAACGGGCGATATGAGTGTGATTCCTCAGGGCTTATGTCTGGGTCTGAAGATTGTGCGGAAGTATCGGAAAATACCGGGTAAGAATCCCTGGGAGCGGATTGCTGTGCGCAGGGCAGCCCTATGCTGACGCGACCGCATGTAGTTGTGAAAAATTCTTTCCTGTAAGGCACTGCGATAGGAAGCCGATTCCTTGCTCGATTCCAGTATCTGTAGCTTTTGTTCCACAATCTCATTGATGTCTGAAACGGGAGAATGTGTCTTTTCAAGGGCGTCAAGGTATCTGAAAAAGACGGGTTGCAAAGAGATATCCTCCTCCCCCTCCTGGAAAAAGTTGGCATATTCCCTGACCGCCTCCTGATACATCCTCAGGCGATAGTAAGCATCGCCGAGGGCTGGCGATATGTAGGAAGTCCTTTCAATGGGATTGCGCAGTTCGCGGAGATACAGAAGCGCCTCGTGGAAGTAAGATTCATCGCCGGTCAGCTCACCCAAATCAAGACAGGCGTAAGAGGCGCGTTCCAGCGCCCAGGATGTCCGTGTCATGCGAATTGCACTTCGCCAGTGTGCAATGGAGTCCTTCAACTCATTCAGGGTACGATTGCCCTCAGTGAGAAAAGCGACTGCTTCATGAAGGGAGGCACATTCCAGAGGACTGTATAGCTCCGGGTGTATCTCCATCTCATCCAGCATATTGTTCAGGTAGGTTCGGACCTTCTTCATGAGACCCATGTCATTTTCCTGGCGCGCAATATAGAGCAGACCAACAATGGAATCAAACTTGCGGCTTTCAGGAGAAAGTGGGTTATCACACTCATAAAGGAGACGAGCGGTTTTAAAATCGCCTTTGCGCTCAAATGCCTCGCCCAATCGACAATAAAAATGTTCGGGCAGGTTTTCGCCAAAGGACTGTAAGATGGCGTTGAATGTGAGGTTTTCATTTTCCAACAGGTGCGTCAAGAGGTCATAAGCCTCCATCTCCACCTCTTCATCCATCCCTTCCAGTTCAAGAGCCTGAAGACAATCCGATATGGCGTTCTGATTTTTGCCAAGCTTCTCATACGTCCTGGAACGGTAAAAAATCGCCTCAGGCGTATCGGGTTGAATCTCTAAAAACCTATCAAGGCAGGAAAGTGCCTCATCATAATTCCTCCTCTTAAACTCAAGGATGCCGATATGGAGAATGGAAGGCGGATATACCTCTTCCTGACCGAGGGCATCCTTGTAATATTGCATGGCAAGGTCAAAATAGTTCCCCACCTCCTCCAGTTCCCCCCTGATGACAAAAAGTCGTTCCGGATTCTCAGTCTGTTCGGCAAGGGATTCGAGAAAACGCCTCGCACGCGGTATCTGGTTCCATACCTCGGCAATGTCAAGATACATGTTCATGGCACTATCGTGCTCTGGATAAAGTGAGACAATCTCCTCCATCCTGTTCATGGCGGTTGTGAGGTCGCCCTTCTCAAGTGAGATAAGGACAATTCCTTCCAGCGCCCCGTAATGCCTTGGGTCATGCTTTAATATCTCTTGATAGAAGGTTCTTGAACTTTCGACCTCGCCCTTGCGGAACTGAATCTGGGCAATGCGGAAGAGTGGAAATATTGGGTCTCCGGGGAGAGAAAGCGCCCGATGATAAAGACGTAATGCCCTCTCAAACTGGTCGGTGACTTCATAAATATAGCCCGCATTGGTATAAGTTTCAGCATCATCGCCGAGAGAAAGCATGAAATTGACACCCTCTTGAACGGCATCATGTGCAGTACAGAGCTGATAAAAGAGGTCAAGTGTCTCCTGCTCGGGTCTGGAAAAGGTCAGGGCTCGCTTCACTAAGTCTAAGGCGGTGCGGATATTATTCTGCAGGGCATGCAGGCGCGCCATTGCGATGGTTGCGGGTTTAAATTCCGGGTCAACAAGCAATCCCTGCTCTAAATACGGATATGCCTCATCAAAACGTTCCTGGTTTATTAATAGTATGGCAAGAACGGTCAGAATCTTTTTGTTCGTCGGGTCTTTCCGGAGAAAGGCGGTATAACCCATCTCGGCATCTTCAAGACGCCCCATCCGCTCAAGAAGCTGGAGATGAAGAATATTCAAAGGAACGGAGTGCGGATTTGCCCGCAGACCCTCATCTAAAAGATCCATGGCATTATCATAAAGCCCACTGCGCAACAGGAAAGCGCCGGCAAGTTCATAAGCCCATTCTTCATTCCGATTCTGCTGAAGAATCATCTGGCATGCAGTTTCCAGGGAACGATAACGATGTTGCTCTTCATAAAGTTCAAGCAGATACTGCCAGGTGGTGCGGTCTGCGGGATTTCCAACCACCGCCTTTTTCAGATATGATTCCGCCGTAATGTATTCACCCCGCATGCGGAAAGTTTCGCCTATTTCACGCAGGATTTCAGGATGCTCCGTGGAGGATTCCTGGGCAAGCCGGAGAAAACGAAAAGTCTCCTTATAATTCGCAATGACGCGGTAACAAATGGCACGTTGAACAAGAAGACTGCGTTCTGAGGGATAACGTGAAAGCCCAAGGGCATTATATCGTGTGGCAAGCGAATACCGCCCCATCTTCAACGCAATATCTGCACAGAAATGTGCCGCTCCATGCGCCTTGTGCCGCAAAGCCTTTTTCGCCAGACTCAATGCCGCTGGATAATCTTCTGCCTCGCGATATTCCCTCGCCGCAAAACCTATATCTCCCTCGGAGTCCTCCGACGCCTTGAGAAGGAGTCGCAAACCCGGTTCTAAAGACGCAGATGGCTTCAGCCGCCTCCTGAGTCTATGCATCAGGCGAAGGCGGGTTACATGACCCACTCCCGGCGGGAGGGATTCCAGAAGCCCGCGCGCCAGCTGGACATTTCCCCGCGCAATGTCCTCTTCCGCATGTTCAAGCGACCTGAAAATCTCATCCTCACTCCTCGGGATAATTGCATCCACCTTTTCCTGCAAATCGGCTGTAAAGACAGCCATTGCCCATAAATCTGAGGAACGGGCGAATTGTGTCAATTCTTCAAAGGAGCTTTCCCTCTCAGATGCGTCAAGGACATAAAATATTTCTCTAACGGGATGATACCCATAGATAAGGACGTGTCGGCTCCCCTCAAAATCGGAAAAAAGGGTGACAATCGGCACATTTAAGTCCAAAACTGCCTCCAGACGCTGAAAATTGAACTCAAATGCCCTTGTTATTAAGCCGGCTTCATGCAGGGAGATACGCATGCCATAACGGCTTGATGGAACATACCTGCTCTCTTCTGCATCCTCCTCCCGCCTTATTCTGAAATAAGCCAGAAGAACATTTCTCACATCCTGTTCACTCCTGATTACTCCATCCGTCGGCAGGGGAAGAGGGATTCGGAAATCCCGTTCCTCAAACCTCCTGCCAAGCTGGAGATTCAGACATGCCTTTATCATATCTTTTGATTCAGTCTTCCGGAAGCACGTCAATGCCTTTTCCCAATCCCCCTCCTGAAAATATGAAAAGCCCGTTCCCCATGATACGGAGGATTTGAAATCGTTATCAGGTGCAAGGGCATCGGCAGATTTAAAGGCTTCCAGCGCCTCAACGTGCCTCCCAATGCGCAGTAACTGATACCCCATGTTATAGTGGGGGAAAAATGCCTCAGGATGATAAAGGATAGTATGCGTGTATTCCCCAACGGCATTCTCCCATTGCTCCCGCTTCACCATTAATGTTGCAAGTGCAATTCTTGCTGAATAAGCCCTCGGGTAATTACCAAGATGACGTGTGAGTATCTCCTCAGCCAGTTCTAACTGAGCACTGCTCTCATATATCAATGACTGGTCTATCACAAGGAAGGATTCAGCACGCGGCGTGCTATATTCGGATGCCCTTGCGATGCTGGATGCGGCAGATTCAAGGGCGCCCATCATTGCATAGGTCCTGGCATAAGTGCCGTGAAGCCGTGCCATAAGGACATCGTCCTCAGGCGGCACCTTATCTTTTATAATATCCAGCGACTTAAGGGCTTTAATGACATTGCTGAATTGAAGACAGGAACGGGCATAATCCAGCATTACGGCGATGGTGGGATTTTCTCTTACCGCATGGGAAAGCAACTTATGTGAGAACCGCATATATCCAAGTCGCCGGTGGGCACGGGCAATGAGCAAAACCGCCTCAGGCTCGGCAAGCAGTAATGATTTCACATCCCTCTTATCCTGTTGGATGGTTTTCCTGAATACATTTCTTACCTCTGTATATCGACCATCCTCCATGAGACGGAGCAGTCTTTTCATCTGTGTTTCAGACATCAATTATTCCCCGAGTTGAGAATTATTTACAACCTCTGTTTCGTTCAGATTCGAGTAAATTCGTGGATAAAATCCTGTCCACGAATCTTCACGAATTGTCACGAATGTTAAAGAACAATATTTTTTATTTAAACTTATCTTTATAACTAATTCCTTTTCGTGTAAACTCGTGGATAAAGAATTTTCATATAATACCTCAGGAATTCAAGTCATTATTCATGCAATGGGCAGATTGGCGTCAGCATTGAGTGTCAGCATGGCTCTTCGCGCGCCATCGCTGAATCTGTGGCGCAGAATTGATTCCGCATTGTAAACATGCCATGCCAGTCCTGCCACCATTGCGGCATTATCCGTGCACAAAATGGGCGAAGGGATATGCAATGTGATGCCGGCAAGGCGGCGCATCGCCTCATCCCTGAGCCCACTGTTGCATGCCACACCACCAACAATCGCCACCCTTTCGGCGCCCGTCATTACAATTGCACGCTCAGTCTTTGTCAAAAGGGTATCAATAACGGCAATCTGAAACGAAGCGGCAATGTGTTTTTTCTCCTCAGGGTCAATTGGTCTTTCCCCCTTCGTCTTTTCCCTGACATACCGCACCACAGCCGTCTTCAGACCGCTGAAGGATAAATCACAATCCTCCGACTTCACGCCCGGTCGCGGAAAAATTATATAACCATCATTCCACTCGCTACTCAATTTGTCAATAACAGGACCGCCAGGATATCCAAGCCCCAGCAGCTTTGCCACCTTGTCAAACGCCTCCCCTGCCGCATCATCAAGCGTTCGCCCGATAATCTCATAATGCAAAGGGTCATGGACATGGACAAGACTGCTGTGTCCACCAGAGACCACCAACCCAAGATACGGATAATCAAATTCCAGAGTTGCGGCTACGTTCTCCTTTTCAAGAAGAAATGGGGCGTATAAATGTGCCGCAATATGATGCACGGGTACAAGTGGTTTTCCAAGGGCATAAGCCAATGCCTTTGCAAACTCCACACCAACGAGGAGAGAACCGATGAGACCGGGACCCGAAGTAACGCCGATTATGTCAATCTCCCGCAGATTCACTCCCGCCTCAAGAAGCGACTCCTTCAAAATGGGGACAATATTTGAGATGTGAAGACGCGAGGCAAGTTCCGGAACCACCCCGCCATAAACGGCATGGGATGACACCTGTGAGGCAATGACGTTGGATAAAATCCTCTGTCCATCCTCCACCACAGCGCAAGATGTCTCATCACACGATGTCTCAATTCCAAGGCACAGCATTGTATTTTTCACTTAATAAACAATAAATGCGCCCGCAAAAAACAATAATAATCAGAAGCGTAGAGTATCAGCATTGTCCATATAATTTTTGGCTCGTGTCTGAGGTGGACGAATTAATAAATATGATTATTCGTGGAGATTCGTGCAGAGTTGTCCGCCTTAGCATTAACGAAGGCAAATTCGTGCATAAAAAATGAAAACCGCCGGAGGATGAACCGCCAGCGGTCGTAATTATCTCTGAAAATGTCGCATCAGGCGTGAATGTGAAGTCTCTTGGGCTTCTTCTTTTTCACCATTTCCTTTTCAGGCATTTCAACAAACTCAATAAATGCCATGGGGGCAGAATCCCCTGCGCGGAAATGACCTTTGACGATGCGCGTATATCCACCCGGACGGTTGGTAAATCGTGGGGCAATTTCAGTGAACAATTTGTGCACTGCCTCCTTCTTGCCAATACGGCTGAATACGAGCCGGCGCGCCGCCAAATCACCCCTCTTGCCCAACGTGACGAGTCTTTCGACAAAAGGACGGAGATTCTTTGCCTTCGCCTCCGTGGTCAGGATACGCTCACTATGAATCAGGGCGGCGGCAAGGTTGCGCATGAGCGCCAGCCGATGCTCCGACGTCCTGTTCAGTTTGCTTTTGACTTTACGATGCCTCATGAAATTATCTCCCCCAACAGGATGGAAATATCAGCCCTCCTTCTCCTTTTCCTTGATGGGCAGGTTAATTGGCAGACCCCGCTCATCCAACTTCATATTGAAGGAAAGCCCCATCTCCTTCAGGATATTCTTGATTTCGTTTAGCGATTTGCGCCCAAAGTTGCGGTATTTCAGCATATCAGATTCACTCTTCTGAATAAGGTCTCTGATAGTTTTGATGCCAGCCGCCTCAAGACAGTTGAAGGAGCGTACAGATAGCTCAAGCTCTTCAATGCTCTTATCCAGCTTTTCCTCGAGTTCCATGATGGGGGTAACCTCTTCCTCCTCTTCCTTGAAGACCTCCACCTGTTTCTGTTCCTCTTCAAACCTGATGAATAGCGTTAGGTGGTCGCGGAGGATGAGACCCGCATAGCTGATGGCTTCTTCCGGTCGGACGCCCCCATTTGTCCAGATTTCGATTATAAGACGGTCATAATCTGTGCGCTGTCCCAGACGGGCGTTCTCGACCTTGTATTTGACGTTCAATATGGGGGAAAAGGGGGCATCAAGAGGGATGAGACCAATTTCTTCCTCCTCATCCTTTTTGTGCTCGGAGGCTGGACTGTAACCGCGTCCCTGCGCAACCTTGACCTCCATCTTGACCCTTGCGCCACGGGACAGCGTCATAAGATGCTGGTCGGGATTAAGAATCTCGATATGTTCATTCAGTTCAAAATCCCCCGCCTTGACATTTTTCGCCCCCTTGGCATCAAGATAAATCACGGTTGAAGGTTTTGCCCCAAGCATCTTGAAACGCACTGCCTTGAGGTTTAAAATCATCTCCTGTATGTCCTCTTTCATGCCATCGATGACATGGAACTCATGAGGAACACCTTCAATCTTGAGAGAGACGGGTGCCGCACCCTGCACGGATGAGAGTAAAACGCGCCGCAGGGAATTGCCAAGGGTTGTTCCAAACCCCGGCTCAAATGGCTCGGCAAAGAATTTCCCATAATTCTCCGTCAGACTCTCCCGCTCGCAATAAAGCCGACTGGGAATAACAAGCGGTTTCAATTCCATATATAATTACCTTCCTTCAGGGTAATGATTCTCTCATCACTTTGAATACAACTCGATAATGACCTGCTCCTGTATATCCGTGGGAATGTCTTCCCTTGTGGGAATGGCCAGCATCTTCCCCTTGAAATCCTGAGAATTATATTCCAACCAGGGAACACGCCCATTCTTTACCGTTCGCTCCAGCGACGCCAGCACCTGTTTGGACTGACGCATCTTTTCCACAAGCTGAACCTCCTCACCCACAGAAAGTAAGTAGGAGGGAATGTCCACCTTTTTCCCGTTCACACGTATATGGCCATGACGAACCATCTGTCGCGCTGAGTGCCGGGAAGATGCAAAGCCAAGGCGGAATACAATATTATCAAGACGGCGCTCAAGCAATTGTAAAAGAATAGTTCCCGTCACACCCCGCCAGCGGTCAGCCTTCTCAAAATAACGCCGGAACTGGCGCTCAAGAAGTCCATAGATGCGCTTGGCGCGCTGTTTTTCGCGCAGTTGCATCCCGTATGTGCTGAGCTTTCGTGTTCCCGTTTGTCCATGTTGACCCGGGGCATAATTCCTGCGTTCAATGGCGCATTTTGCCGTATAACAACGCTCTCCCTTCAGGAACATCTTTTTACCTTCACGCCTGCACAAACGACAGCCCGGTCCATTATATCTTGCCACCTTAGATTAACCCTCCCGCTCCTGGTGTGCTATCTATATACAATCCAAAGGATAAAAACATTTCAAACCCTGCGCTGTTTGGGGGGACGGCACCCATTATGGGGGATGGGCGTCACGTCCTTAATGACTGTAATTTCTAACCCGACCGTCTGTAGGGCACGGATGGCGGACTCACGACCGGAGCCGGGTCCCTTCACATAAATCTCAACTGAGCGAAGACCATTCTCTATTGCCTTCTTTGCACAGTTTTCCGCTGCAACCTGGGCGGCAAAGGGCGTGCTTTTGCGGCTCCCCTTAAATCCCGAGCTTCCCGCCGTTGCCCAGGCAATGGTGTTCCCCTGCTTATCCGTTATCGTTACAACAGTATTATTGAACGATGCCTGAATGTGAACTATACCATTAGTAACGGTCTTTTTGACCTTCTTTCTGATTTTTTTCTGCTTCGGACCTGCCATGTATAATCTCCTCTTGGATTCAAGTAATCATTGCGTGGCACACGGATTCACGTTTTCGCAGTGGGCTTTTTCTTGCCGGGAATCGCACGACTTGGTCCCTTACGTGTGCGTGAATTTGTCCGCGTCCTCTGTCCATGCACTGGAAGACCCTTGCGATGGCGCAAACCCCGGTAACATCCAATATCCATCAAACGCTTGATATTCTGCTGAATGTCACGGCGCAAATCACCTTCGACCTTGTAACCACCGCTCATAATTACGGCGCTGATACGTCTGACCTCTTCTTCAGTCAGGTCCTTGACCCTCCGGCTGGGATTCACTCCGGCGGCGTTTAAAATTTTCTGGGAGAGACTCAGACCAATGCCATAAATGGTGGTCAGTCCAACCTCAACACGTTTGCTTCTTGGCAAATC
>Ga0172362_10004582_pt1 | contig 11988 bp, 9 predicted proteins | sample LakKivs1_kivu2a2_FD_114534 | JGI IMG/M metagenome (GOLD analysis project Ga0172362, IMG submission 114534) | Sediment microbial communities from Lake Kivu, Rwanda - Sediment s1_kivu2a2 | ecosystem: Environmental > Aquatic > Freshwater > Lake > Sediment | place: Rwanda: Western Province, Lake...
CATCGCCTGCGGTGAGATAGAGAGTTTGAAAAGTAAAGAGAAATTTGCCGCGTGGCTGGCGGGTATTTGCCGGAACGTTTCGAGGCAGATGTTCAAAGCCAACAGAGCCAGGCCGGCAGCTTTGAGCGACGAACACCCTGCCCGGAGCGGCAGCAATTGCGATGACCGACAGGAAACTATTCGCCGGGCGGTCTGGAACCTTCGAGAGGCCGAGCGAGAGTTGATTGTTCTGCGTTACTTCGACGGATTCTCGCAGGCGCGGATATCGGAAGTTCTGGGTCTGTCGCCGCAGGCCGTGAACGGCCGGCTGGTTCGGGCAAAACGTAAGATTGCAAAGTATCTGAAACGTAACGGCTTTACGGGAGATTAACATGGAACGTCCTGAAAATAACAAATGGCTCGATGAAGCCCTCACTGAGATAATCGGCTCGGAAAAGCCACGGACGGACTTTGAAGCGTGGAAGCGCACTCACCCGGACGCCGTGCAAAAACTAACTTCACGGGCGGGAAAAGAAACTTCGGTTTTGCTGGCCCCGCTGAGGACAAGGAGAATTATCATGACAAGCACAATCACAAAATTAGCTGCGGCGGCGGTGGTAGCCATAGCAGCCATAGTAGGAATATACCAACTGACCGATACTGAAAAGAACGCTGCACATCTGATGGCAGGTCCGCTGACTTTTAAGCTGGCAGACGGCTCGCAGGTCGAGCTGGCACAAGGCGCGCAAATCAGAGTGAATGACGCCTCCGGCACAAGAGGCTTCGAGCACGTCGCCGGCCAAATCGACGTGAGCGTCACCAAGGGAAAAGGCCAATTCGTCGTCACTACGCCATACGGCAACGTAACCGCCCTCGGCACACAGTTCAAGATGGACCTTGTGGACGGCATTGCCGCCAACACCAAAGAGCATGTGCGGCTTCTGGCCGTAGAGGTTGTGGAAGGCTCCGTCCAGGTCAGCAATCCCAAAGGCTCCAGTGTGCTCAAGGAACGGCAGAATCTCATCGTCGAGGCCAACCAAAGGCCGTACGATTTCAGCCAGGACACGAGCGTTCCCGAGAAGGTTCGTCAGCGGATTGCCGCAATGGTCAAGGCCCTTGAAGCCGGTAACGCCGCTGAGTATCTTGCCAACTACAACATCGATTATATATACAAGCTGGTCAAAGGACAGGAGGCATACGATCCGCAGCGGTTCGGCGGCTCGGAGGAGGACCTGGAAAGGCTCCGCAAAGGATTCGGCGATGTGGCCGGCCCCGAGCAGCTTGTGGAGCGTTTCGTCGCCTCCGGCATCCAGGGTTCCGGCAGGATTTACGTCCGGTCAGTGACGCTGAACGAGACCAGCGACCATGCCGAGGCCGAATGCGTACGATACGAGAACACAAACCGCATCGTGATTATCTATCCGAAGTGGCACTACTTCGACAACGACTGGTGGCAGGTGGATGACTAACGACACCCAGAAAACATTCTTCCAGGCCGGGCCCTTGCGACCCGGCTTTTTTATGCGCTAAGGCCCCAAAAATGCAACCTTTTCCACGCCTGTGCATTATAATAAGTGACGATTGACTCCGGATCAATACATGACAGACGATGCGTTAGAGTACCAATTGGAATCCAACAGCGAAATTTTGGACGAAGACCAGATGCTGGTCTCTGCGGCCAGGCAAGACATAGATGCCGCCGGAAGGCTCTATGACAAATATTACAGCGAAATCCTCGGCTACATTTATCATTGTATGCTCGATACTCACGCGGCTGAGGATCTGACATCGAATGTATTTCTATCCGCCTTTCGGCATCTGGGACAATACAAATTGAGACAGATTCCCTTCCGGGCATGGCTATATCGCATTGCTACAAATGAGGTCCGGATGTACTGGCGCCGGCAGAAACGCATTAAGATTGTCAGTTTTCAGCCGGACAATGACGAATATGTCGCCGAACAGTCAACCAGTGATGGTGTGGCGTCAGTGGAAGAGTATAGTCTTCTTTACAAAGCACTGCTGGAGTTAAGATTGAAATATCGAACGGTAATTATTCTGCGTTACTTTGAAGGTAAGACAATTTCGGAGATTTGTGAAATCACCGGCAGAAAAGAAGGTACGGTAAAAGCCCAGTTGCACCGCGGGCTGGCCCGGATGCAGGATATCCTGGTGCAATGGGGTGTGTTACCTGAATAGCAGGAATGAAAACATGAATAAGAATATTGAGAACATAGACAGATACCTCAAAGGCGTTGTTCCGCCGGAACATGCGTCGTATCAGCACCGGCAGCAACTGCGCCACGAGGTTCTCGAAGAAATCGAAAGGAGACAAACCATGTTTGTAAGAACAAGAGCCTGGAAAGTAGCTGCGGTGCTCGCCATTGTGATAGGCCTCGGAGCCATATCTGTGGTGGGTGTAAATATTGGAAAGATCTATTACTGGGGCAAAACCGATGACGGCACTCACCACATTTTCTACAGCAAAGATGCGTCAGGCGATGGCTTCACCCAAATGGACGCCAACGGAGTAACTGTGGAGCAGGCCCGATCGGATCTGGAAGAGATGAAGGTCCTGAGCCAACAGGGCAAGAGGGAGTTGCTCAACGTCAAAGAAACGATAATCGGTACCTATCGGTTGAAAACACATGAGTACAGATATCAACTTTCGGACGGCCGAACAGAGGACATGGGGGAAATTGCCGACGGCATGCCAGTGTATAGCCAGGAACAGTGGAAAGAATTCAGCCCACAGTTGGAAGAATTTCGCCAACTTGAGGAAGCAGGGCCGGGAGAGGACCTCGGCACACATGAGGAAACAGTGGAACGCCGCGTCTTCTCCTTCAAACGAGAACGGTACGTCCTCAGCGATGGAACCGAAGTCGTCTGGTCCGTTGGCACGCCCAAAGACGGCCAGTAGTCTCAAATTGAATTCCCTGAGAGCACAAAGGCCGGGCCCGATGGGCTCGGCCTTTTTTGTGCATTTCCCCTGCAAAAATGCAAATTTTTTTTAGAAATTCCACGCTTTTTCATACCCAAAGAGACAGTTCAATTGTGTTATAAGTAGTATTTATCCTAAGCTTGGGAAAGTAACTGACTGATGCTCGAAGATAAAGTGCTTATATGGAAGTTCAAGTGACGACCGGTAGTCTCAAATTTGAATCCCCTCCGGAAATAAAGGACGTGCCGTTTACTGCCATTATTCCAAGACAGGAACAATTATGAAAAGCCCAATCACAACATTAGCCGCATTGGCAGTGATCATCGCAGCAGTGTTCATGATAGTTTATCAATTCAACGATTCGATCTATGACACAATTTTCTCATCCGTAAATTTATCGCAAAATGTCCCAAGATGTAAAACGTTAACATGGAAAATCTCCATTCCGGACAAGGCGGCGACTATACAGTGTATGGCCTTCGAACCCTATTTCGTCAAACTTTTATTGGCGGACGGAAAGGTTTGGCTGTTAGACCGTCGCAAGAAACAAGTCGTTCTGATGAATCCTTCTAAAAAAACAGCTAAAGTAACTTTCATCAAAGATCAACCTTCGGACATATACGAGGCATTGAGCAACTTTAAGAATATGTCCCAGCGATCTTTCGAGCATATAGGCCAACGCAATATAGGCGAAACTCAGGCAATAGGTTTTCGTGTGTCCTTTGGGCACGATTAGGCAATTGTCTGGATCGATCTCCAAATCCGACTGCCCATCCGCATCGAATTTTTAGGAATGAATGAATCGGACCGGAGGAAACCTGCGTTCATCTGGAGCGACATTGTTTTCGATGTTGAACTGGACGAATCACTATTTAGATTCGACCTCGAAGGATACAAAGTGGAAGAAGTTGATTCTGCCTGGGACTGGCAAAATTATTTTCCCATTGCTTCTGTAGAGTCGAGCGCAACCTCGTAAGCTTGAACTGCCTTAGCGAAAATATAAGGCCGGACATCTTAGCCCGGCCTTTTTTTATGCGCTTTTTCACAAGAACGAAGGTGTTTATCTGATAGAATTAAAATTTGAAAAAAATAGTTCTTTTTTATACCCAAAATTGTTGCTCAGTTGTGTTATAAGTAGTGTTTATCCTAAGCTTGGGAAAGTAATTGACTGATGCTCGAAGATAAAGTGCTAATCTGGAAGTTCAAGTGCGGAAGCAATGATGCTCTATGCCGGATCTATGAAAAGTACAAAAAAGACCTGCTGCGGCTGGCGGCGATACTGTCGAATAATGCAAGTGATGCCGAAGATATAGTACACGATGTCTTTGTCTCATTCGCACAATCTGCCGGGACGTTCAAGCTTACCGGCAGCCTCAAAAGCTATCTGCTGACGTGTGTTGCCAATCGAGCCAGGAACAAGAACAAGGCAGGCGAGCGACGGCGCGCCGTTGGCCTGGACGATGCAGAGACTATCGTCTCACCGTCAAAAACGCCGGAGCAGTGGATGATACGCGGCGAAGAATTGAGACGATGGAGCGATATTATGGCACAACTTCCATACGAGCAGAGAGAGGCCGTCATCCTGCACCTTCGTGCCGGTATGAAGTTCAGACAAATCGCACAGTTGCAGGGTGCATCGGTCAATACAATCAAAGGCCGATATCGATACGGACTGGATAAACTGCGATCTATCTTAAATGGTGAGGTAGAAGAATGAGATCAGTAGAAAATATAAAGAAACTCGTTAAGGACCTAGCTTTGGACACTGATACCAATCCCAAGATGGATCGGGTAATTCTCAATGAATTACTCGAAGCCCGGGAGAAATCCAAAAAGACACAGTCGGCGTTTGCCCCGCCGAATTCAAGGAGAATAAATATGAAAAATCCGTTGACAAAATTAGCCGCAGCAGCGGCGATAATTGTAACCATAATACTACTCTCGACAATCCCCTTTCACAAATCGACAACCACAGCCTCTGCCGCCCAGGTCCTGCAGGATGCGATTGACGCAGTATCTGACGTGTGGTCGGTGCACATGAAGGCGAGGATGCGCACACTTCCTTCCGACAACCTCTCCAACATTGGATTGGATTACGACTTTGTCGATATCGAGATGTGGAAACGTACTAATGCAGGCGGCCAGGAGCAGTGGCGCGTGGAAAAACCGGGACGCGTTCTTCTTATGGACGGTCAAAGCACAATTATGCTCATCAAGCCGAATTACGGCGTCTTAGAAGAAAAAGCTCTACCTGTAGGTTGTTACGATTCATGGTCGGGCCGTTTTTTGAATGTGCACGACCTGCTGGACAATGAGCTGCAAAATGCAAAGAACAGCCCCCATTGCGAAGTACGCATTGGGCACCAAGAAATCGAAGAAAGAGATAAACTTGTCCTTGAAGTGGAAGTGACCACAGACGTTGCCGAGGATGATTATCTCCGAAACCAGTTTATTTCAGATTCCAACCACGTGAAGGTGTACCAGTTCGATGCAGAGACAAATTTGCTGGACAGTCTCCAGGTGTTCGTGCACACCGCGGACGAGGACGTACTGATTTTTGAAGTCACGGACATCGAATACAATATAGACATAGAAGACGGCGTCTTCGCGCTGGACCTCCCGGAAGATATGATTTGGCACATAGAGCCGGAGATCCTGCCGGATAACGAGCGATATGAAAGAATGACCCCGAAAGAGGCTGCCGAGGCGTTCTTCCAGGCATGCGCGGATGAAAACTGGGAAGAAGTTTTAAAGTTCTGGTCGGCCTCACGCGTTCACGACCAATTAAAGACCGACCTTGGCGGTCTTGAGATTGTATCCGTGGGCGAGCCGTTCCAATCAGTCGGGTACGATCCTTCAGGATGGTTTGTACCATACGAGATTCGTCTTAAATCCGGCAATGTAAAAAAAATGAATTTGGCAATCCGAAAAGACAATCCCGCTAAACGTTTCGTAGTAGATGGTGGAATTTAATCGCGCAGCTTTCACTCGAAAGTTACAAAAAAACAATATAGCCGGGCCGGCCGCCCGGCTTTTTTTGTGCGCACTCGCGGATTAAACCGCATTTCAGGTCTTATGATTCCAAAAGCGGCGAAAAAATCCACGTGTTGGCAAAATAAAGTATAAACTTTGTATTGGTAAACCGAATGTGTTATTATTACAAAATCAACAAAACATAGAGCGTAAGATTGTTCGAAAGGCAATAGTTATTTTGGGACATCTCAATTCAATGAAAAGAAGATCGAAGGCGACTTACTGTAACATGTCGCGGCGTCACTTTGTTAAAACATTCTCTGCCCTATCACTGTTAATACTCGCATCGCAGACCGTACTTACCGGAGCAGAGAGACCGGTATTCAAGGCCGGGGCGGCAGTGATTGATATCACGCCCTCTGAGCTGCCGGTACGGGTGCTGGGCAGCTTCCTTGAGCAAACGGCCAACAGCATCGCAGAGAGTATTAACGCCCGTTCAATCGCACTGGACGACGGCAAGACACGTATCGCCATCGTCGTCGTGGATAGCTGCATGGTCCCGCGAGAGTTAATTGACGAAGCCAAGGACATCGCGTCTGAAAAAACCGGTATTTCCACAAATCACATCCTTGTAGCTTCTACGCACACGCACTCGGCGCCGGCCGCAATGGGCGGCCTCGGTTGTCGTGCGGACGACAAGTATCCGGACTTTTTAGTCCCTAAAATCGCTGAGGCCATTGAGGCAGCGGTCAATAATCTCGTCTCCGCCAGGATCGGCTGGACGGTTGTGGACGTGCCGGAATACACCCATTGCCGCCGATGGGTGCTGCGTACGGACAAGATACGGAACGACCCTTTCGGGGAACACACGGTGCATGCTAACATGCACCCGGGTTACCAGAATCCGGATTTCACCAGCCCGGCCGGCCCGGTGGACACGGGATTGACAGTTCTTTCGGTCCAGTCGCTCACAGGCCAACCTATTGCCGTAATGGCCAATTATTCCCAGCACTACAAAGGCGCCGAAGCGATTTCCGGTGACTACTACGCCCGATTTGCCCGGATGATCGAAGAAATGGTTGCCAGCGGTGACAATGAACCGCCGTTTGTCGGCATCATGTCACAGGGAACCAGCGGGGATCAACACTGGATGGACTACAGCAAACCGGCCAGGGATATGGGCCTGGATGAATATGCCAAGACCCTGGCTGATATCGTCCATGAGGAATACTCAAAAATCAAATACTACGACTGGGTCCCGCTCGCCATGGTCGAGCGGAAGCTCAAATTCCGCCGCCGGACCCCCGATGCCAAACGTCTGGCCTGGGCCAGACAGGTCAAAACGCAAATTCAGGGTCCAATCGCCCGCGATCAGAAAGAAGTCTATGCCCTCGAGACCATTTATCTGCATGAGGAACCAGTACGGGAACTGAAACTGCAGGCACTGCGAATCGGCGACTTGGGTATCTGCGCGATCCCGAATGAGGTGTTCGGAATTACTGGCATCAAGCTCAAGGAGCAAAGCCCATTTCGAACGCAGTTTAATATGGAACTCGCCAACGGCTCCGAAGGATATATCCCGCCGCCGTTCCAGCACAAACTCGGCGGCTACACCACGTGGCCGGCACGAACGGCAGGTCTGGAAGAGCAGGCCGAACCGGCGATTACTGAAAATCTGCTTGAGATGCTGGAGGAAGTGGCCGGCAAAACCAGACACAAAGTTGTCGAACCGCAAGGTCCGTACACGAAGGCTGTCCTTGCCTCAAAACCTGTGGCCTATTGGCGGATGAACGAATACGATGGACAAACAGCGTTCGACTGCACGGGCAACGGCAACAATGGCAGCTATGAAGATTCCATAGCATTTTACCTTCTCGGACCGGAAGGGGAAAAATTCTCCGGAAGAAAGATCAATCGTTGTGCACTTTTTGCCGGCGGAAAAATGACGGCTGGTTTAAGCAATTTGGGCGACCACTATGCCGTAAGCTTGTGGTTCTGGAACGGTTTCCCGCCGGACGCCCGCCAGGTTACTGGCTATCTTTTCAGTCGAGGCCCCGGCAGAGCCCAAGGCGATCATCTGGGTATCGGGGGCATAGCCGGCGCTCAGAGCAAGCTGTTTTTCTCTAACGGCGAAACCGAAAAATGTGTCGTCCTGGAAGGCAAAACCGAGATTCCAATGCGAAAATGGAACCATGTCGTGCTGATCCGTCAAGGCCGGAATATCAGCATCTACCTCAACGGCAAATTGGAAATCAGTGGAGAATCTCCGATTCAGTTCCCGTCGGATTTTGAAACGCTACATATCGGCGGTCGCAACGATAAGGAATCCTGCTTCGAAGGCAGGATCGATGAAGTGGCTGTGTACGACCGAGCACTGGCCGGGGAGAAGATTATCTTTTAGTGCGTATGATTAGAATGAATTTCTCCATCTTCTTTTGCCTTGTCTTACTACTAACGGCAAGTAAGGGAACCCTGCATAGCCAACCGAATGTGGATAACAACTCCGGTACAAGCAAGCCCCCTACGGAAATCCTGCCTTTTTTTAGACCACCGCCGGAATTTGCCGGCGACTTTGGGAAATACAGGTCTGTTCTAAAATTCTACGATGGAACTCCCGTGAAGACACGCTCGGATTGGGAGAGACGCAGAGAGGAAATACTAAAAACCTGGCACGGGCTTATGGGGGCCTGGCCGCCACTTATAAAGAACCCCAAAATCGAAGATTTGGCTCAAGAGCATCGCGAGAACTTTACGCAGCACAAAGTTCGAATTGAGATAGCACCGGAGCAGCAGACAGTAGACGGCTATCTACTCATTCCCGCTGGAAAGATACCCTCCCCAGCAGTGCTCGTGGTGTACTATGATGCCGAGACTGGAGCAGGTTTGGGTAAGGATTTACGCGATTTCGGATATCAATTGGCCAGACGGGGATTCGTCGCCATGTCGATTGGGACGCCTGAGTTTTGCAGTTTGAAACCGCCGTACAAACCACTGTACGAGTCCATACAAAGCAAAATTACTCTCCAGCCGCTTTCCGCGCTGGCTTACGTAGCAGCTAACTGCCATACTGCACTTGCGAACCTGCCCGAGGTCGATCCGAACCGCATCGGCATCATCGGCCACTCCTACGGGGGCAAATGGGCCATGTTCGCTTCCTGCCTCTATGAGAAATTCACCTGTGCCGTGTGGTCCGATCCCGGGATCGTATTCGATGAGAACCGAGCCAACGTCAACTACTGGGAGCCCTGGTATCTCGGCTATGAACCGGGCCGGCAACGCCAGAGAGGCGTTCCGAGCAGTGAAAATCCCCGAACGGGGGCCTACAAAGAGCTTTTTCTTAAAGGCTACGACCTCCATGAGTTGCATGCTCTGATGGCGCCAAGACCATTTCTTGTCTCAGGCGGCGCCGAAGACCCGCCAGAGCGATGGAAGGCCCTCAATCATTCTATTGCTGTCAATGCCCTTTTAGGTTATACCGACCGAGCAGCTATGACCAACCGGGAAAGCCATAGCCCGACACCCGAATCGAACGAACAGGTTTACACTTTTTTCGAACACTTTCTAAAGCCGGACCATTAGAATTCAATTTCAATGAAAGGCACCAAGATGATTACCCAAAATAAAACCAAAAGAATAACACCTGTACTCTGCATGCTGCTTCTATTATCCGGGGCCACTCAAGCTCGGGACTATCATGTTTCGGTCAAAGGTGATGATACAAACAAAGGGACGGCTAAAGCTCCATTTAAGACAATTTCCAGGGCCGCTGAGGTCGCACAGCCCGGCGACATCATAACAGTCCATGATGGAACCTATCGTGAACGTATCAATCCGCAGCGAGGTGGCCAGTCCGACCAGAAGCGCATCGCTTACCAGGTTGCTGCCGGAGAGAAAGTTGTCATCAAGGGCTCCGAAATAATCAAAGGCTGGCAGAAGACACAAAACGATAGCTGGAAGGTCGTCATCCCCAACAGCTTTTTCGGGAATTTTAATCCATACAGCGACTTGATTGCCGGTGACTGGTTCAATCCCAAGGGAAGAGAGCACCATACGGGGGCGGTTTATCTAAACGGCCACTGGCTTACTGAATCGGCAAATCTGGATGACGTGCTCAAACCCGCCGGAGGCACACCGCTGTGGTTCGGGCAGGTGGACCAGACGAACACTACAATCTGGGCGCAATTCGGGCAGGTCAATCCCAGCGAGGCCGAGGTTGAGATAAACGTCCGCCGGACGGTGTTCTACCCCTCCAGGCCCGGCGTCAATTTCATCACCGTGCGCGGATTTTCGATGATGCACGCGGCAACGCCCTGGGCGCCACCAACGGCAGAGCAGATCGGCCTGCTCGGCACCCACTGGAGCAAGGGATGGCTCATCGAGAACAACGATATCCGCTATTCGACCTGCGTTGGTATCACACTCGGCAAGTATGGCGATCAATGGGACAACACGTCGCAGAACACTGCCGAGGGCTACGTCAAAACCATCGAGCGCGCGCTGGAAAACGGCTGGTCGAAGGAAAACATTGGTCATCACGTGGTCCGAAACAACCGTATCTCGCATTGCGAGCAGGCTGGCCTCGTCGGGAGCATGGGCGCAGTGTTCAGCACTATCACGGGCAATGTCATCCACGACATTCACGTCCGGCAACTGTTCTCAGGCGCGGAGATGGCCGGCATCAAAATCCACGGCGCGATCGATACCGAAATCAGCCGCAATCACATCTACCGCACGTGCCTGGGCATCTGGCTGGACTGGATGGCGCAGGGCGCGCGCGTGACCAGGAACCTTTTACACGACAACGGCACCGGGCTTTTTGTGGAGGTCAACCACGGCCCGTTCCTCGTGGATAACAACCTCTTCCTTTCGGGCCGTTCGCTGCTGGATATGTCGGAAGGCGGCGCATACGTGCACAATCTGTTCACAGGCGCCATCGAGCCTCGGCCTGAGCTGGGGCGCGAGACCCCGTTCCACCCGCCGCACAGCACGAAAGTGGCAGGACTGCGGAATATCCAGGGCGGCGATGACCGGTTCTACAACAACCTGATTATCCGGCCGGGCGGTTTGGACGGATACGACAAGGCGACACTTCCTTCTCAAATAGAAGGCAACGTTTATTACAACGGCGCCAAGCCCCATGATAAGGAAACAAATTACATTTATAAGCCGCAATTCGATCCGGAGGCCAAAATTGTTGAAGAAGACAACAGTGTGCTTCTTCACATTACTCTGGATGATTCTTTGCAGGCTTCAGCTAAACCATTAGTGACAACAGCGCTTTTAGGCCGGGCCAAAATACCGGATGCCGCCTACGAAAATCCCGAAGGCATGCCATTGAAAATAGATACCGACTACTTCGGCAAAAGGCGAAATCAGGCAAATCCTTCCGCCGGACCCTTCGAAAATCCCGGAGAAGGAAAACTAACACTGAAAGTGTGGTAAAGTTTATATGTAAGCCTGATATTACTAAGCGATATTCACTCGCCAGGAACACCTCTCGAACGATATAGACGGATGTCGTCAATGTACATCTTGCCGGAACCGCCCGGTGTCGTCACGTTGCCCTTCGTGCCCAGACCAATGGCAATTTTGTCAACGTTGGTCAGCACAACGCCCTGATCCGCAAAGGTCTGAAGCGGAATCACCCACTCGGTCCACGTGTCTATTGTGGTCGCTTCGGGATCATCATGGTACACCACCGCGGTCGTGCCGTTACTGTTGGATATGGCTACGTACAAAGGCTCGGCGTCGTTGCTTAGGATGCCAACGTCCTGGTTCATCCACTGCTGGCTGACCGTGCCGGTAATCGTAACATTGGAGAATTTAGCTTCACATGCCTCACCAGTGTTATGACTGGTTAACGCCAGGCCGACATAAACATTCGAACCCATCGTGATATATTGCGGATTCCACGTCATTGGGGTCCAGGTAGAGCCGTTCGCCGAATAGTAGCCCCTAAAGCTTCCACCTATATCACGCTCCAGCTTCACCCAGTAAGGTGCCGTGATGGCCGTCTGCTGGGTAGATGCAACACTGGTATCGCTTATGGCGTCGATTGCAGTGTCCGTTCGCGCCTGGAATCTGCATCCGTTGCC
>Ga0172362_10004583_pt1 | contig 11987 bp, 9 predicted proteins | sample LakKivs1_kivu2a2_FD_114534 | JGI IMG/M metagenome (GOLD analysis project Ga0172362, IMG submission 114534) | Sediment microbial communities from Lake Kivu, Rwanda - Sediment s1_kivu2a2 | ecosystem: Environmental > Aquatic > Freshwater > Lake > Sediment | place: Rwanda: Western Province, Lake...
AATCATCAGGATATCTGTGATACCTGATAATACGGCTTCCTCCACCACGTACTGGATTGTTGGAGTATCCACAATCGGAAGCATTTCTTTTGGCTGTGATTTAGTAACCGGCAAGAACCTTGTTCCGAAACCTGCTGCCGGAATTACTCCTTTGGTTATCATCTGTTTGTGTTTGAATAAAATATTTATATGGTCCCAACTTCCTGTTTGTTCTCATAAACCCTGATCTCTCCCTCACATGATGTTTCAACAATCAATCGATCGCCGGTTTAAAATTACAGTATCATTGGTTTCATTACCTCAATATTATCAGTTTCCAGAACCTGTCTCAGCCGCCTGAACATATTTTCATCCTTATAGGTACCGATAATTGCTCCGCCTGAGCCTGTAAATTTTGCACTTGCGCCGACTGAACGTGCGAGCTCCACCATCTGAGTATTTTTCTTTCCAATATTCATCACCGACCTCCTGATATCAAAATTCCGGTTCATATATCCGGCCAGTTTATGGTAATCCTGTTTTTCCAGCGCAGTTTTACCCTTCTCGGTCAGTTCAGCCCATTCTTTGATTGCCTTGAGCACTTCAGGATCACCGAACTCGTACCTTTCTCTGAAATTATTATGAACGACCTCAGAGCCTTCCGAAAGATCGGTCCTGTAAGCGATATACAGGTGATGGAACAATTTCTTATCCATAGGTTCGTAGTTGCCATAGCCTCTGCTTTTCATCAACGACCTGTCAAAATCCATGTAAACAGGTGTTTCATATGTCTGAACAACCCTGTCCTGCAGACCGGCGGCAATTCCAAGTTCCGTGCTTTCAACAGACCTGATAAGGTTTGGAAGGATTGTCTTGGGTATCTCGACATTATAAAAGGACATCAGGGACTTGATACAGGCAGTGATAATTGCACTTGACCCCGCCAAACCTAGCCGGAACGGGATATCAGAATGATACCTGATGGTAAAATTCTTTTCAGCAAGCTCAATGGAGTTTGTTTCACAGTATTCGTAAAAACATTTCACGGCAGCTTTCAACAGCCTGATGCCTCCATAATATCCGTACAGTCTGACATCTTCAGCCAGTTCCCTGATTCCCCTGAAAACGTTTGAATCATACTCGGCAGGAAGTATTTCCAGTTCCGGCGTTTCGTACAATGTCACCTCTGCACTGAAATTCTGAAACAGGAAGGCGATTGTCTTGCCGAAATAACCGTCGGAAGGATTGCCCAGCAAAGCAGCTCTCGGATAGGATCTGGTTCTTATAATCATTATATTGTTATTCATTTCAGTGGTTTCACAATTGTAAAACTACTTTTTCCGTTTAAAAATATCAGGATGGATAATACCCAATTTACTAAAAAAATATAAGACAGAAACATACAGAACACCCATGCCATACCTGATGCTCCTGCTGAAATTTATGGAAGACGCTTCCTGAAAATACCGGGTCGGACAGGTGATCTCTGCAATCTCATAGCCGGCATGCAGGATCTGTGCAATCATCTGGTTATCAAAAACATAATCATCAGAGTTTTTTTCGAAAGCTACAGTTTCCAGCACTTCCCTTGCAAATGCACGATATCCGGTGTGGTACTCTGAAAGTTTCTGGTTGAGAAGGATGTTCTGCGCAAGGGTCAGCAGCCTGTTGGCGAAATATTTATAGAGGGGCATACCCCCCCTCAATGCACCTTTACCCAGGATCCTTGATCCCAATACCACCTGGTATACATTATTTGCAATAAGGTAGCACATGGATGGGATAAGCTTTGGTGTATACTGGTAATCGGGATGGAGCATGACAATTATGTCTGATCTGAGCTCAAGAGCTTTCAGGTAGCACGATTTCTGATTCCCGCCATATCCTTTATTACTCTCATGCTCAATTATATGCCTGATGCCGAGTTCTTTTGCTTTGGTAACAGTATTATCAGAACTTCTGTCATCGACAAGTATAACATGATCCACGACCTCAAACGGGATCTCCCTGTAGGTGGCTTCAAGGGTCTTTTCAGCATTATATGCCGGGAGGACAATAGTAATTATCTTATTATTAATCATTTGATACCAGTACCTGTACTGATGACAGGATCTCTTTTAAGAAATACGTATCCATTTTTTTCTTTAAAAATGTACAATTGCCTGTATTGTTCAAGATACTTACCGGCATTTTTATTCCTCAGGATGAAATATACGGGTTTATCTATATTCCCCTCAATCAACCATTTACTTTTCCTTGATTCCGGTCTGACAGGATATTTTTTTACCGCATAGAACAAAGGGGCATAACTTCTCATATCCAGGGTTTTTATATAACAGTCCTCATGCTGCCTTTCCTTGCAGAATTCAATCAAGGTATTCTGGGAATATCCTTCCACACGCGGAATAAAAAAAAGCAGTGTAAGGTACGTGAGAAGCGTTACATTTATAAACATCAGCACATAGGCCATTCTTTTCCTGAAGCGGAGCATGATAAGAAAGAGAACCAGGCCTGCAAAGAATACAATACCTGGAAGGGCTTCCCACCCACTCCACTTAACATCTGCCTGCAGGTTACCAAGGGTAAACATATCATCAATCAGACCGGAGCTGATAATCCTGTCTTTATTCTGCATTATAAACGGGCATGCAGCAATAACCACCGCATAGATCACCCCGATTATAACATACAGGTAATTGACCCAGGCGAATTTACGGACATGGTTGTTAAGGATTTTATAAACAGTACAGGTGGCAAGATAAGTAATAGGGAAATAGGCAAGCGATGAATAATGAATGATTTTTGTCTTTACGAGAGTGAATACTGTAAGGATAACGACAAGAAGTATTATCATCCATATCTTGAACTTTTTCTGGATGTTGTTGTCATAATAGTTTCTTAAGATACTTTTCAGGGCAAAGACGGAGGAGGGAAAAACTCCCAGTAACAGGATCACAAAATGATAAAGAATGAAACCTCCATGACCAGCGTCTTCTGTTTTGAACAGCCTGAGCTGGTACACAATAAAATCAGCGATGAGCTGATAATTTCCGGAAAGGACCTGGATAATAAACCAGATACCTCCAACCAGCACGGTAACACCTGCACAGATAAGTATCTCTTTCCAGTTTGTTTTCAGCCTGAATCTGTTAATGATCCAGAAAACACCAACAGTAAGTATGAAGAGCAGAAGCCCTGCCGGTCCTTTGGTGAGTATGGACAACCCGATAAATACGCCGGACAGTATCGCCCTGTAATACCGCTCTTTAGTCTGCTCTGCAAGTATCATCAGGATAAATTCTACCAGTCCGAGAAAAATAAACAGGTTGAACCACGGATCAATGATACCTGATTTGAAATACACGAAAGGCAGTATGGATCCTGTATATGCCAGCACCCAGATGTATCCGAACTGTTGATCATAAATCCTTCTTCCCAGCCTGAAAAGTATTACCAGTGTAACAATGCCACATATTGCATCGGGGAACCGGGCAGCAAACTCATTAATGCCAAATACCTTCATTGAGAGTACCTGAAACCAGATGAACAGTGGAGGTTTTTCCCAGAATGGCAGATAATCAATACGGACGGTAAGAAAATCACCGGTTTGGATCATCTCTCTTGCTGATTCTGCAAAATTAATTTCATCCCAGTCGAACAGGTGCAACGAGCCTATGAATGGAATAAAACAGAGCATTCCTGCCGCGGTGATCATCAGTTCAGCTTTATATCTCTTAATCAACTGCACCATTCCTGTTACTTTTAACCGGCAAAGTAAATAAAGCCTTTTCTGTCCATCCTGCTTTAATCCTGTCCGTAAAATAAACAGAAGCAATTGCTGTAACAGTACCTATTAATGAACCGGCAAGTATATCTTCCAGAAAATGCAGGGACAGGTAAGTACGGGAAAATGCCACCAGGATGGCTGCCAGAATCATTAACAGCTTGATCATCCTGGAGGAGACGAGATGTGAACAAATAAAAAATACTGCAAATGCTGTTGCTGCATGCCCGGAAGGAAAACTGCAGTTCTTAAGGATCGTGATCCCCTGCACCAGGTGCAGCGCATACGATGACAGGAAAGGTACCGGACGCATTGTATGCGGGAAGACCAGATGTTTCAGCAGTTGTACCACCAGACCCGAGACAGACCAGGATAAAAGCACATATAGTGAATATCTTATTTTTATAAGAAGGAAAAGCAGTATCAAGGCGCAGGCAAACCATCCATTTCCAAAGAAGGTCAGGATCGGCATGAGCACATCAAGAAATGCGCTGTTAAATTGATTGATCGCCAGGTGAAGGGAGGATTTTGCAGTTATCGCAATAACAATGGTGGCAGCGAGGCCGACCAGCAGATAAGGAACAAGAAAATAAATATTCTTCTTAATGATGTTTTGCATGGCACTACTGAGAATTCATTATTCAGTCAGTTCATAACCAAGTTTTTCCCCTTTCTCCAGGGCAGGAATACCATGTTCCATCCAATAAGGTGCCGGTGCTGCTTTCAGGAAGTGATCAAAGAACTGCATCATACGTATGCTCAGGTCTTTCCTGTCAGCCCATTTATCAAGGTTGTGTTCCTCATTATTATATACCAGCATCCAAACCGGTTTGTTCAGTCTCCTGAGGGCCACAAACAATTCGATTCCCTGGTACCAGGGGACAGCACCATCCTTATCATTATGCATGATCAGAAGAGGAGTTTTGATTGCCGGGGCATTGAAAACAGGTGAATTCTCGATGTAAAGTTGTGTCTTATCCCACAAGGTCCCTCCTATCCTGCTCTGTGATTCCTCGTACTGGAACATCCGGCTCATTCCCGAGCCCCACCTGATACCTCCGTAAGCACTTGTCATATTTGACACCGGGGCGCCTGCCATGGCTGCCCTGAAGATATCTGTGCGGGTTACCAGGTATGCTACCTGGTAACCGCCCCAGCTTTGTCCCTGCAGAGCCATGCGTTTTTCGTCAATAAAACTGAATTGCCGGACCATAGCCTGTACACCGCTGACCACCGCATCATAAGCACTTTCACCAGGATATCCTATCCGGTATTTAATATCCGGAACAAATACCACATAACCGTTGCTTACGCACCAGGGGATATTAATGGTCGATCTGCTGGGTGCAGGGATCATATGCCTGTACAACTCTGAAGAGCTCTTTTCATAGAAATAGACAAGCATGGGATATTTCTTTGCTGTGCTGAAATTTTCCGGGACATAAAGTATTCCATCAAGTTTTTCCCCCTTAAAGGAAGTCCAGTGCACCAGTCTCGGTTTCCCCCAGAAATAATCCGCAGACCGGGGATTGGCATCCGATAGCTGTCGCGGGTTATGAAAAGCAGGATCGGTTACCCACAGATCAGGATAATCAACAAATGAACCACGACGGTAAAACAAGACATTTTTATCGCGGGCTTTGACAGGCAGTTCGTAAAAATAAGGTCCCCGGATCAACGCTTCAGGCTCCACCTTCAGATGAATGCTGGCACTGTAAAAACCAGTCTGTTTGGTGCTGTCATTAAAACCATCGAGGAACATAGGATAATCACCGGGAATATATGTAAGACTGGTATCAAGCTGATGATAACGGAAAACTGTTTTTGATGTTCTTCCATACCTGTTTGTAAGGTTGAGAGGTACTTTCCTTCCTGAAGGGTCCATTTTCCATATATCATACCTGTCATAAATGAGTACATTTTCATCCCCTTTGGTCCATCCTGCCACACCGTATGGATCAGGATCGGCCGGCATATCGAAGGATTCATTATAAAAGGTTGTTTCAAGACCACACGTCAGGCAGGCCAGGTGATCTGTGGCAACTTCATGAACATACCAGTTACTGTCAGCAGTTTCATACCAGAGTATATATTTCCCGGAAGGAGACAGTAGCACGGGTCCGTTTTTTGCCTTCAGCAATTCGGTTCTTTTACCGGAGCTCATATCAACAAGATAGATATCCCTGTAATTCCCGGCTTTCCATGAAAGCCATTTGCTATAAGGTGTGGCTGCTATCCCCAGGGCAACATTCCCGGTTCCTTCATGCATTGTCTGAATGCTCTCCATCAATGTGTCTGCCAGTTGAACAAGCCTTTTCTGTTGAAAATCATAGCAGGCCAGATATGTCCTGGTCCGGTCATTGTTCAGGCGTACTTTTTGCTGAGGCTGCAACAAATCATCATTCCAGCTCCAGACATCCACTGAAACCTTTTCATCATCGAGCAGTGTATCTTTGCGTGGCGGTTCAGAAACACGAGAGGTTCCGAGGAACAACCTGCTGCCATCTTCTGAGAACCAGAGCGTACCATTTCTTGAAATGCCCCAGTCATCGGGCAAGCCTTCTGACAATGAATCAGCAAGTTTTTTTACTGCACCCGTACCGGCTGACCAGTGATATAATGTATAACCGGTCACTCTGGCTGTATCAGTATGATGCAGGAAAGCAAGCTGGGTACCACCCTCATCAACAGCTATCTTTTCGATCCGTCCTTTCCCTTCAAGTAATGTGGTCTCAGACCGGGTGATGCAGTTATATATACCTGCAGATACCTTTCTCAACGAATCCCCTGTTTGCCTGACGAACGCCACCAAAGAACCATTTGTTGAAATGTCACAGGCAATCACATCCTTAATGGTTGTACAGGTATTGCTGAGGGGTTCCAGTATATCCAGGTCGCCTCCTTTTGTTTTATTGTCTTTTTTTCTGTCCTGTACAGTATCCGCCGAGGCAGTATCCACGTCCGGGAAATGATGAACAATCAACAGGGATGATCCTTTCACGGGCACCTTAAATTCCTGTACCCGCTCGTATTTCATAACTGATCCATCCTTCAGGAGCAGTATCCCGAGTGAATCGTCAGGCATTTCCTTCTTTCCTTTCCCGGTTCTTTTAACTGTCCTTACCAGCTGATCCTGAGGTTTGATCTTCCAGGCCAGGAAGTCTGAATTATTTGAAAAAACCGCCTGATAACCTCTTTCCATCTGCCGGCTGGTGGAATTTTTCAAATCATAAAGCCAGAGGGCTCCGTCACCCCGGGCAGGATTGATCTCACAGGAGACAAAGTTGCCATCATTCGAGATAACAGGATTCCTTATTGTTTTCCAGCCTTCATAGACAGAATGATCCATTGGTTTTTTCTGCTGCGACTGAGCCTGTAAACCAGATACTCCTTTTACCGAGGTAAGGAAAAGTATGCAGATTGCAATTTTCTGAAATATCCTTTTCATTAATATATGGCTGATATTTTTACCGGTAAAACAAAGATAGTTTATTTGATCACAAGTCATAATCAGACGACAATAGGAGATTCCAGCGGATAATAAACACCGGCACACATAATACCCTGACCTGCATGATCTGCATCCTACAGGAAACCTGATCGATTTGCAGCTGACGGTTTGTCAATGTCCCATGCGGGCTGTGAGTTAATTATTCGGGTCGGCAGTGTCATTATTTGAATGAAGCGGTTAATCATATAAACCGATAATCATTACATTTGGATTCAGTAATGAATAATATGCACATCATGGACATTGCAGCATTAAAAAACAAGTTTATCAGCCTGTATGGCGATAACAGGGAAAAATTAAAAATATACTTTGCCCCCGGTCGTGTCAATCTGATCGGAGAGCATACTGATTACAACGGCGGTTATGTTCTTCCGTGTGCCCTTCATTTCGGCACTTACCTTTTGCTCAGGCAATCGGGAAGTGATGAGATACGGCTGGCAAGCACCCTGTCACATGACACCGCTTCAGTTCCTTCAGACGGATTTATAAAAAGCCATGTGAAGTGGGTCAACTATCCGCTGGGTGTTCTTGACCAGTTCAGGGAGCGCGGGTTCGGATTCACCGGCCTTGATCTTCTGTTTGCAGGAGATGTTCCCCATGCAGCCGGTTTATCCTCATCTGCGAGTATAGAAATGGTTACTGCTGTTGCTGTCAACGATCATTACCAATTCAGGCTGGATATGATCGACCTGGTCAAGCTGTCCCAGAAAGCAGAAAATGTATTCGTAGGAGTGAATTGCGGTATCATGGACCAGTTTGCTTCCGGAATGGGCAGGAAAGGCCATGCGGTTTTTCTGGACTGTGCTACCCTTAAGTATGAATCTGTACCACTCTTACTGGGAAATTATCAGCTGGTAATCAGTAACACGAACAAGAAGCGGGGACTGACAGATTCTAAATATAATGAACGCCGTTCAGAGTGCGACAGATCAGTAGAATACCTGTCCAAGGACGGACCAATCAAATATCTGGGTGAACTTGATTATCCACGATTTAAAGCCATAAAGCACCTGATACCTGATGAGACCATTCGCCGCAGGGCAAATCATGTAATATCTGAAAACCAGCGTGTTACAGATGCTGTGTCAGCACTCAAAAAAGGAGACCTGGTCAGATTCGGCGAGCTCATGAACGCATCACACGATTCGCTGCGGGATGATTATGAAGTGACAGGAATGGAGCTGGATACACTGGTTGAAGAAGCCAGGAAGATTAAAGGTATGATCGGTTCAAGAATGACCGGTGCAGGTTTTGGCGGATGTACTGTAAGCCTGGTCAATAAACCGGACACTGACATGTTTGTCACATCGGTGGGTGCAGCTTACAGGGGCAAAACCGGACTGACAGCAGATTTTTATATTGCAGAAGTGGGGAATGGTGCAGGAAGGATTGAATAATGCTCCATGTTCAGAGTCAGATTCCTTCAGATATTGCCTCCGCAGGATTCTGTCACAGGAAAAATCCGGGAAATAATCATGCTGAACCATAAAAATTTCCTGATCATTTTACTGGATTATTTCACAGACAATATTATATTTATCTATTAATCAGAAAACTCCGATTATGGGTAAAAAAGCTAAAAAGAACAGCAAAAAAGACAGCGATCAATCAGTTAAAAATGATGCTGCAATAACCAAGGACCTAGATAAGAAATTTTATTTCAAGGAACTTGAAAGGCTCCAGAGTCTGCTTGTCGAAATGCATGAATGGGTCAAGGCTAAAGGTCTAAAAGTAGTGGTCATCTTTGAGGGAAGGGATGCTGCCGGGAAAGGAGGGGTTATCAAAAGGATAACACAGATGCTGAATCCACGTGTCTGCCGTATTTCTGCACTCGGGGTACCAACAGAAAAAGAAAAGACACAGTGGTACTTCCAGAGGTATGTCGAACATCTTCCTTCCGCCGGTGAAATTGTATTGTTTGACCGCAGCTGGTATAACCGTGCCGGGGTTGAAAGGGTAATGGGCTTCTGCACCGAAGATGAATACTGGGAATTTCTGCGTTCATGTCCCCGTTTTGAAGAAATGCTGATCCATGCAGGAATTATTTTGATCAAATACTGGTTCTCAGTCAGCGATGATGAACAGGAAAGAAGGTTCAGACAAAGGCTCAAAGATCCTAACAGAAGGTGGAAATTCAGTGTCATGGATGTGACCGCGCGCAGCAAGTGGGTTGAATACTCAAGAGCCAAAGATGAGATGTTTGCCCATACGGATACCAAGGTTTCACCCTGGTATGTGGTGCATGCTGACCAGAAAAGAAAGGCAAGACTTAATTGCATCCATCATTTCCTGTCAAAAATACCTTATCAGAAGATCAAGCACCCGAAAATAGTGATACCCCCCCTGGAAAAGGAAGGGTATGTCAGACCGCCCATCTCGGAACAGACTTTCGTTCCTGATGTATATTGACCGGGCAGGATTCGCTGGTTAAACAGTTTATGCCTGAACATGATGATCAGGGCATGATCAAGGATCATCTCAAGAGGGTGAGGAATGTGCTGCCGGTACTACTACGCTATAATCTGATCAATTTGAACGTATGGCTGTTCTTCCCTTCTCTGACCGTTAACATATACAATCCCTGGGCAAGCTGACGCGTTGACAACCTGACCAGCCTGTCAGTAGTGATCACCTGCTCATGAACTTTCCCCTGCAGATCCGTCAGAATGATTATCCGCTCCATACTATCGGTGAGGAATCCCAGGTTAATCTCATCATGGAACGGGTTTGGAGTGACACTTATATTTTTATCTGTCATCAGTTCTATTATGGTTGACTGATCCAGAACCCAGTTATCAGGGTCAGGAATGATGGACCAGACAGGATAAGGAACAACAAACCTGAATAATTGTTCGTTATGGCTAATTTCAGCATTCAGAACAGTATCGGAACCATTATAATAGACTATTCTGAATCCCATCCTGGTATGGAAGAAAGGAGTCTTTGCTGAAGAGCCTGTTTGTGAACAGGAAATGGTCAGGCTGTCTGATGTCTGCCACCATACAAACTTTTGAACAGGATAACCTGACCCGAAAAACCACTGGTTGAAAAACCATGTAAAATCCCTTCCTGATGTTTGCTCCAGGACAGTTTTAAAATCCATCCCGGTGGCTGTTCCATTCCTGTATTGTGTCTGGAAATTCCTCAAAGTCTTAAAAAAAACTGAGTCATCGTTCAGCTCATACCTTAACATGTGAAGGATGGCGGCTCCTTTTTTATAGGACAATGCGTAATTGAATATCCTGTTCTCATTCTGAGCATCCTCTTCAGGAACATAAATGCTTCCTTCCGGTTCTGAAAATGCAGTATTATGAGCATTACTCATCCAACCATGAGCTTCGTCGTCAGACAATAGGTATTCACGGCACAGGTATTCAGCATAAGATGCAAAACCTTCATTGATCCAGATATCCTGCCAGGTAGCACAGGTGACATTATCCCCAAACCATTGATGAGCAAGCTCATGGGAAACCAGGTCAAAATTGAAGCCTGAAAGAGAAGTCATTGTCTGGTGTTCCATACCTCCTCCCAGGGGTGCCACACAGTGCCCGTATTTTTCATCCCCGAAAGGATATGCGGTAAACAGATCTGAGAAAAGTTCCAGCATTGCTGATGTCTTATCAATCTGCTCACGATTTGCATAGAAGTAGGCAGAATCATTATAAATGAAATTCTGTATCAGGACAGGTCCAGCTGATCCCTCAGGATATGCATATATGCTGTAGTCAAGATAATCCGCCACGGTGACAGAGAGCAGGTAATAGGCCACCGGATAACCGGTGAACCATTCCCAGGCGAGCCTTCCATCATCCCGCCTGGTGACACGTTTCAGTAATCCGTTCGAACCAGCCATCCGTCCGGACGGAGTGGTAATGATGACTGATGCCGAATCAGCCTTATCGGTAAGGACCTGCTTGCAGGGGAACCAGTCCCTGGAATGAAATGATTCGGATAAAGTATAGGTCACTGTTTTGTTCCAGGATGCGTCAACAGTGTTGGTCAGTCCTGAAAAGAAGCCACTGCCCGAAGGCACTCCGTGATAAAAAACTTTAACAATAATCCCTTCACCAGCCTGCAATTGATCATGCACAGGAACCTTTAACAGGTCATCATTGTGAATGAAGAGGGGGATAATCTGGCTATCAATATAAATGGAATCAATGAGAAGGTCATCGCTCAGTTCAAGGATTATGGTATCAGGGACGGGCTGAAGAATCTTCATTTTAACAGAGCAGGAACCTTCGATATAAGCACTTGTGTCGGAAACAGAAAGGTCTATTTCATAATAACTGACATCATAAGCTTCCAGAAGAGGATGACTGACATAAGTTGAGAATCTTTCCTGGCTAAAAAGCCTTTCCCCTGAACATTTGAATGGTTCCGGTTCCCGGGAAAAGCCAGGGATGACGATTATGAAAAAAAAAGCTGCATAGAATAAAAACCTGATCATTGCCATACTTTTGCCTGACAAAGGTAACAAAGTTCATATATTCCCGCTGCTTCGGGGTGCAACCCCAGAGAAGAAGCCTTTATCCTAAACTCGGGAGGTGTCACAACCCCGGAAAGGACTCCGGTTCCCGAAAGAGAAAAACAATAAAATGGTATTAAACCCCAGAGCAGCGCCTCCGCTGAGCAGCTCCTTGCTTCGCCGAAGCGGCTACGCGAAGGCACAGTCAGCGCTCGCGGAAGCTGCGGGGAATTTGACCAAACTTC
>Ga0172362_10004588_pt1 | contig 11980 bp, 12 predicted proteins | sample LakKivs1_kivu2a2_FD_114534 | JGI IMG/M metagenome (GOLD analysis project Ga0172362, IMG submission 114534) | Sediment microbial communities from Lake Kivu, Rwanda - Sediment s1_kivu2a2 | ecosystem: Environmental > Aquatic > Freshwater > Lake > Sediment | place: Rwanda: Western Province, Lake...
ATTTGCTTCCTGGCTGAAGCCGGGCCTCCTGTCCATTGTGTGCCGGGCGCCAGTCTGCACGCCGGGCGTCTATGGATTTGCTTCCTGGCTGAAGCCGGGCCTCCTGTCCCATTCTGTACCGGGCATCAAGTAGCGCGTTGAACGTCTATGATGGCCTGTCTCAAGTCCTCCAGGGTGGAAACAGGGCCGGCCGACGACGTGAGCACACCCAGCATGGCATCTATGTGCGGCAACTGTGTATGGGAGTTCGCCTGTCCAGCCTCCCAATCTGCGCGGGGGTAGAAAAAAGCCATCGCTTCGTTCAACCGCACTGTGAGCGCCTGCCGCACCTGCATCACCTTGTCCGGTGGAACGACGAGGAAGAAACTGACGTCGTCCAAATGACCCACGAACGCATCAGGGTCGTTGACCTCGCTGGTGACATGCTTCAGCATGAGCGCCACGGCGCGCAGCACATCGTCCCGCGCCACAAAGCCGTAGACTTCAGCAAAGGCCTTCAGGCCCCGCAACCCGACCGAGAGCACAGCCCAGTCTGGAGAGGCCAGCAGTTCACGCAGGCGCTCGTCCGCCAACGTCGCAGTTGGCAGGCCGGTGATAGGATGAGACAGGCGGTCCAGGCTGGAGCGGCGCAGCACGTTGCGCACTCTCAGGCGCAGTTCCTGGACGTCGAATGGCTTGGTGACATAGTCCACAGCGCCCATTTCCAAGCCCATTAGCCTGTCTCCGCGCTCCCGTTTCTCGGTCAGAAATATGATCGGGACGTGTTCGGTGCGCCGATGGGTACGCAGATGGCGGCATATTTCATAGCCGTCAATGTCCGGCAGACGTATGTCCAACATAATGAGGTCGGGGACGGTCTGCTCGATGAAGGCCAGAGCATCGTTTCCCCAACTCACCGAAGTGACCTCGTAGCCCTGCGCCTTGAAGTAGGAGGTCAACATTTCGGCCGTGTTGGCCTGGTCCTCCACGATGAGAATATGAGGAACTCCTGCCACGTTTTTACTCTCCACCCTCACAGGAGTGAGGGACAGGCTCGTGCAACACCTCTACCCGATCGGTTCCTTGTAGATGGCATACGTGCAGGCCGGCCCGCCCATGGCCACACATTCGATCTCTTCCACCCGAAACTTGCGCCCACCGCTGAGCCAATGCAAGCCTTCTTCCAGCAGTCCCTTTCCTGCAAAGCAGATCGGTCGGTCGGCCGTGCGCCCCCAACAGACAGGACAGGGGGACATGGCATACGTATAATACTCGCCACGGTCCTCGACCGTGCTCCTCTGGTCGCTGACCTGAGTGAAGACTTTCGCCATGGCCGGGATACCGGCCTTCAGCTTGGCAGTCAACGGGAGCACTTTGAACGCCAGATCGCCAACGCCGGAAAGAGCACCCAGGCCCTGGAGTCCCCTGGCGAACGAAGCCCGGCCAGCTCGCAACTGCAGCCCACGCCCACCACGCGGCCCATACATCTCTTCCAACGCCCCATTCAGCGCGGAGTAATCCGCAAATTCAAATTCCTTGTTCAGGTTAGTAGGCGGGTAATGGTCAATCAGGTGCGAAAGGCCAGACAGGTTCAGAATGGCGTTCAACCCGTTCTTACCCATGATCTCCTCCATCGCCTCGAGATAGACACGGGCGACGATGTTAGGGTAGTAATAACCACTTGGTGCAATTCGCGGCACTTCGGGTCCTCCTTCTGGTGTTGTGTCTATCAGGCTGCCAGGATGACCGCCAGGTCTTCGGACGCGCGGCGCATATCCAGAAAGAGCAGACCCAGTTTGGTCTGCTGGCGGGCCAGCACGGTCAAGACAGCCTCCTCGCCTACGGCACGAAGAACGACGTAGCCGTGCTCCCCTTTCACGTACACTTCGTCCAGCACACCACGTCCCAATTCACTGGCGATGCGCTCTCCCAGGGAGAGCATCGCGGCGGACATTGCGGATACCCGATCCTCTTCGACACCGGCGGGGAGAGAGGAGGCCATTGTCAACCCGTCCACACTCACAACGGCCATCGCTTCGACATCCGGCGTGTTCATCTGTAATTCCTGCAACCGCCTCACCAGGCGTTCAGTACGAGATCTTTCTGCCACTGCTGCCTCCTTGACGTTTACGTGGAGCTGACGTTCACCAGACTATACAAATGTGAGGGTACCACACATCATGCAAATTGTCAAGCACTTGTCACCTCTTTCCGCCGATGGTATAATCACGCCCTACATTACTGTTGCACAAGGGGGTCGCAGACAAGTGGAAGCGATTGAACAGGCTGTCGTTGCATTCCTGGAAATGGTCCTGCATACGATCCGCTGGCCCGGCGTGATCATCATCATGGCACTGGAGAGCGCAAATATCCCGATCCCCAGTGAGGTGACGATGCCGCTGGCAGGCTGGATGCTGGTGCAGGAGCACGGTCTCAGTATCTGGCACGCTATCCTGGCAGGAGGGCTGTACGGCGCACTGGGTTGTACACTGGGGTCCATCGGCTCGTACGCGCTGGGCTACTATGGCGGGCGGCCCCTGTTGGAAAAGTATGGGCGTTATATTCTCGTCACTGAGCACGATCTGGAACAGGCTGACCAGTGGTTCGGTCGCTGGGGCGATTGGGCGGCCTTCATTTCGCGCCTGCTGCCCATCGTGCGCACGTTCATCTCCTTTCCTGCCGGCGTCGTGCAAGTCCCCCTGGCCCGCTTCACCATGCTGACGTTCGCGGGGTCCTTTATCTGGTGTGGGGCGCTGGCGGCAGCCGGCTACTGGTTCGGCTCCCAGTGGGAGCTCATCCGCACGTACATGCGCCCCTTCGACATTCCGATTGCCATTGTGCTGCTAGGGGGCCTGGCTTACTACGTCTACCGGCACATCAAACGGAGTCAACGGATAGGGAACGGATAAACGGATGGGAGCTCATTCAGGCCAGGTAGCGCTCAAAGAAACCGATGACCCGCTGGCGGTACTCGGCAGGCCGGCATTGATCCACTTGCCGGTGCCCGGCCTCGGGGACGCGCCACAGCGCCTTGGGTTCGCCCGCCGCCGCGTAGAGCGCCTCGACGTCGGCGACAGTGGCGTAAGGGTCGCGGTCGCCATGGACGAAGAACACGGGCCGTGGGGCAATGTACTGCACCCAGCGGAGCGGGTCGGCACTGGCGAGGCAAGCCCCTAGCCGCCACCCGGCGACGGTGATGATCAGCCGCGCCAGCGGGAGCACCAACCAGTGCGGGAGGCGCACCCGCTCGTGTACCCAGCCCAACATCGCACTCTCCAGCCGTGCAAAGCCGCCGTCGGAGATGACAGCGCGGATGGCCTGGCTGTGTGGAGCAGTGATGAGTCCAACGACACCACCCATCGAAAAGCCCAGCACGCCTACCTCCGTGATACCCCGCGTTTGCAGACAATCCAGCGCTCCCAGCAGGTCCTGGCGTTCAAAGTATCCCATGCTCACCCGACACCCATCGCTGCGGCCGTGAGCGCGGAAATCGAACATCAGCACGTTGAAGCCGGCCTCGTGAAACCAGGGCACGTAGATGAGGTCGGGATCCATGCTGCCGGCGTGGCCGTGGCAGAAGATCACGGCGCCCCGGGCGCGCTCAGCCGGGACGAACCAGCCGCGCAACGTGACGCCATCGCGGCTGGAGAAACTCACGTCTTCGTAAGCCAGCCCATAGTCAGCCGGGCTGGTCTGCACGTCAGGCGTACGGCGTCCAATCAACTGGCTCGACGCGGCCCACGCCAGCACAGCGAGGGCAGCCAGCAACAAGACAACGACAGCGAGACACAGCCAAACTATCATGTGCTACACATTCTGGGCTGCCAGTCTCTGCCCGGCAAGGGGCAAGGCGAACGCAAACGCCACGGTCAGCAGTCCCAGCAGTCCCAGGAGCGCCAACGCCCCCAGGCCGGCCAGGGTCAGCCAGGATCTATCTCCAGCGTGCGCCAGGGCATTAGCACTCAGGATCACGACGCCCACAGTAGCCGCGTTCCACAGGCCGTGGATGGTCACGGCCGCCACGTAGGATCCCAGCAGGCGCAGAGGCCGCCGCGCACTCCAGAGTTGCCCCCAGCCCCAGCCCACCAACCCGCCGGTGAGGCAGTGCATGATCGTTGCGCCCAGGCGAGCCACAGCTCCGAGGGCCCAACTTTCCGCGCTGCCTAACGCACCATTGCACAGATTCTCCGTCAACGCGAACCCCGCCCCACCAGCCACGCCCCACAGAAAAGCACGCGCAGGGTGAGGACGAACCCAGCGGGCGACCACACCAGCCGCCAACGTCTTAAAGGCCTCCTCAATCAACGGAACGGGGATGGAGAACAATCCCAGGGCAGAGATCGCGACCACCGGAGAAAGCAAAAGCTGGAGCAAGTTGTTCGGATCTGTCACCCAGGCTGGGTCTTGTAGATTTCTCGTCAGCGACGCGATCCGTTCCACTCCGCCAGGCGTCATCAAAACGAGGGCCGTTGCCACACCGGCGAGCGCGAAAACGATCAACGCCTCGCTGACCAGCGAGGCGCCCAGGCCCAGGTAGCCACCGCCAGCCATCCCGGCGACGACCTCGCGCCAGGAGCCTCCTACCCCTTGCAGCACCCGACCCACCAGCCAGAGCACGATCAGCGGCAGTAGAGCCATCGCCAGGACATGGACGGGGAGCAATAGCAGGCCCGGGGCCAGAGACAGCGAGCCGGCCACAATCTCCAGGCCGATCAAAAGCACCAACGCAAGTCCCATCCACCAGACGTGGGACGGGCTGAACGGGCGCGATGGCCGCACACGCCAGCCAGCCCAGCCCTGGAGTGTCAACGGGATGCCCAATCCGAAGCCCACCGCCAGCATCCCTGCCACAGGCAGAATCTCGGTTGTAGACAGTATGCCTCCGCCAACGAGGCTCGCCGCCAACACCAGCAGTCCACCTCCGAAGACCAGCAGGACAAGGACACCCCCGGCAATACTGACGATGAGCCACAGTGCACGGCGTTCCACCCTGACACTCCCTTATTGCTACGGATCACCCTTCCTTGATCAGGATCGTCTCGATGACGTCGGGCGGCGGCTGGTCAGGCCCTGGTTGGGTCTGGGTGAGACTCTCCGCGACGTCTATGCCCTCTACGATGCGGCCAATGATGGTGAAGCGCCCATTAAAGTCCGGCTGCGGCGCGTAGGTGATGAAGAACTGGCTGCTGTTGTAGCCGGGCGACGGAGTGAACAAGGCCAACATGCCAGCCTGTTCGAACGTCAGGTCGGGCCTGACTTCGTCACCGCAGGAGTAGCCCGGATAAGGGAAGCCCAGGCCGACGTTGGTGGGATCACCATTCTGAGCCACGAAACCCGGCGCGACGTGAAAGAAAGCCAACCCATCGTACCATCCGTCCCGCGCCAGGAAGACGAAGCTGTTGACGTTCGTGGGGGCCTGGTTGGCAAAGAGTTCGACGACGATGTCCCCTTTGCCCGTGCGGATGGTGGCAGTATACTTTTTGTCCGGGTCAATCACCTGGGGTGGCGCCTCAGCATATTGGCGAGGTGGGTCAGTCACCAGGTGAACGAAGGCGTCAATGATGACCGGGTTGAGACTCAGTTGCTCCGACGGATAGGTCACACCATTGACGATGTACGTTGGGGTCCCCCGGAGGCCAATCTCCATGGCGGTCTGCGTGTCGGCGTTAACCCTCTCCTGGTAGGCGTGGGTATTCAGGTCCTGGGAGAAGCGCTCGGTGTCGAGCCCGAGTTCCCTGGCGTACTCGACAAGGCGACTCTTGACCTCGTCCTGCGACGAGAGGGCGCCCCATTCCTGCTGGCGTTCGTACAGCAGGTCGTGCATTGCAAAGAACTTGCCCTGAGCGCCAGCCGCTTCGGCAGCTTCAGCAGTGAGCACAGACTTGTCGTGGAAGCTCAGTGCAAAATGGCGATAGACGAACCGTATCTTTTCACCGTATGTATCTTCCAGATACATGCGCAGCGACACCAGCGCTGCGCAGGCTGGTCACTGGAAATCGGCGTACTCGATGAAGGTGATCGAGGCGCCGGCAGGGCCCTCGACGTGGTCCTCGTCCGTCACCGCTGGAATACGGGGGTCCGCTGGAAAACTAAGCGGAGACTGCACGCAAGTAGCCGGGCCAGCGGGCGTCGCGGTCACGGATGGTGCGGCAGTGACCGTCGGCGGGGTGGCCGTGGGCGGAGCGGCCGTGGGCGAAGGCGATGGGGTCGGCGATTTACCGCCGCATCCAGCAACCAACCCCAGCGCCAGAACGAGCAACCATAGCGCAGGTTTGCGCATCGTGGCCTCCTTAACGGTTGATAATAGGAATATTGTACCACAAAGGGGCAAACTCGGCTACTGGACATTTGGCAAGCAATGGCATTTGGAGTACAATGTTATGGTTGGTACATGCGGGGAAGGAGGAGTCAAAGATACCCACATGGGCATGCCACGGAAAGGAGCAAGCCATGCACAGGAGCGCAGTGATCCTGAACCTGGCACTCGCTCTGCTCAGCGCGTGCACGGCGGTCACAACTTCTGTGCCCCCCCCCACGCCACCACCTGCCACGCCATCATCTACCATCGTTCTCACCCCCACGCCGCTGACGCCGGGCGACGAAACGGATTTTGCACACCAAAGGGAGCGAATGGTGATCGAGACGATCGAGAGACGCGGCGTTACCGATAGTGACGTGCTGAACGCGATGCGCACCGTCCCCCGCCACCTTTTTGTGCCCGAAGACGAGCGCGACTATGCTTACGGTGACTACCCCCTGCCCATCGGTTACGGCCAGACGATCTCTCAACCCTACATCGTCGCGCTGATGACCGAGCTGCTCGCACTCAAGGAGGGGGACAAGGTGCTGGAGGTCGGCACAGGCTCCGGCTACCAGGCCGCCATACTGGCTCACATCCCCGGCATCGAGATCTACACCATCGAGATTGTCCCCCAACTGGCCGAGAGCGCCTGTGCGCGGCTGGAGAGCCTGGGGTACACACACGTCCACTGTAAGCAAGCGGATGGCTACTATGGCTGGCCTGAGCACGCGCCCTTCGATGCCATCATCGTCACCGCTGCACCCAATCACGTGCCACAGCCATTGGTGGACCAACTGGCCGCGGGAGGGCGGATGGTGGTCCCCGTCGGGCCGCCGGGCGGTTACCAGACGCTGTGGAAGTTTGCGAAACAGCCGGATGGGGAGCTGCAAGCCTTCAACATGGGCGGCGTCGCCTTTGTCCCGCTCACCGGCGCGGGGATGAAGGAGAGCGAGGAGCATGGATGGCCGCCACCGTGATCCACGCCCCCAGGTAACAGGCTGCCCCCACGCCCAGGACAGCCGAGAATCCAAAAGAGAGCGCCAGTAACGCGGCCAGGATCGAGGCGACGACTGAGACTGCGCCGTTGACCCCCCAGGCCCAGGTGATGAGGGCGGGAGCCCGGCGCTCCAGCAGCGCCAGGCCCTTGGGGAACGGCATCCCCATCAGCAGGCCCGCCGGGGCCAATGCGACCACCGCGACGATCAGGCGGCCCGCCAGTGGCACTGCCAGCGTCACTGCAAAGAGGGCCGGCAACCCCAGCACATAAACACCAACGAACACCGGCAGCAGGATCAGCACCAACCACAGTGGCACGCGGCGCGAGATCAGGCTCCCCAGCCCCGAAAACAGGAGCAGCGCGAAGAGCACGGTGGCCATCGCGTAGGCCGGGTGGCCGAGGAACAGGATAAAGCGCTGCAGGAGCGGGATCTCCACGCACAGGTACCCCAGCCCTAGCAGTGCAAAGTACCCCAGCATTGCGCTCAATGCACCTCCATGCCTGGCCTCTTCCCGTTTGCCCTGGGCGGCAAGGGCGGAGGACCGGCGTGCCACGAGCGGCAGCAAGATCAGTACGCCGGCCGCCAGCAGCGCCAACACCAAGAGCGCCAGCAGGACAAAGTAGCCCGCACCACCAAAAGGCTGCCAGGTGTGCCCGGCCATCGCCAGCACCTCAGGAGCCTGCCGCCACTTGAAAAAATGGCCGAAGAAGGGCCGGTCGTCGCGGGGTGGCTGGACGTCGAACGGGTAAGCCCGGTACCAGGCACGCCTGTCCGCCGTCTCCAGCAACGCAAGGCAGGCGCGGTAGTAGGTTGGCTCTGGCAATACATTGTAACGGTTCACCTCGTCTGGGCGCAGGCCGGGCAGATAGACGAGGTCAAACGCGCGCAGCGCGGCGAACGCACGAACGATCTCCAGCTCCTCCTCCGTGAACGGGCCACGCCGGACCAGGATGAGCATGTGTTGGTAACTGCGCAGCGCGACGATAGAGGCCCGTGGAGCGCCGCCGGCCCGCTCGACTGCCTCCACTGCCAGGGCAAAGGCACGTATCTCCTCAGAAGGTGGCACTTGCAACCAGCGTGTCACGACCAGCAGGCCGCCCTCGTCCAGCCGGGCCAGGTAGTCGGAGAAGGCCTGCACGGTGTAGCGGTAATCCTCGGCCAGGCTGTATGCGCCAGAGGTGACCGTACGCTGCGGCGCGGTCAGCGAGAGCACGATGACGTCGTAGCGCGCGAGCGTTCCCCGTGCGTAAGCCCGTCCCTCCTCCGGTGCGACGGTCACGCGGGGGTCGTCGTACACGCCCCCGGCCCACTCCCGCTGCGCCCGCACGGCCTCGACGATGAGCGGGTTCGCCTCGACCGCGGTGACCGCCCGCGCCCCCTCTGCCAGCGCTACCAACACGTCAAAGCCGCCCCTGGGCTCCAGCACCAGTACGCTAGGCCTGGGGCGCAGCCGGTACGGGAGCGCGGTCAGCAAGCAGTCAGTGAATTCCAGCGCTGTGAAGCCAGGCGTGACGTGGCTGATGGGGCTCAGGTCATCTCCATCTACCGTGAGGCCCAATTGGGGCGGCGGAGGGCTGGGACAGGAAAAACCACTCCCAGGCAGGCTGCGGATGCTCGAAGAACGCACGACGTCCACACGTGAAAAGCTGTTCCAGCGCCGGAAGATTAACTCCGCGTCGGGATAGAGAAGGGCGTAACTGAGGCTCTTGTAGGGGGAGAGGCGGATTTGGAGGGAGGCGGGGGGGCGGAGTGCGGCGAAGATGAAGATCAGGGCGAGGACTGCCTGCGTAAGGCGTGATGCGTGAAACGTGAAACGTGAAACGTGAAACGTGATGCGTGAAACGTGATGCGTGAAACGTGATGCGTGATGCGTGGTGCGTGATGCGTGGGCGGCGGGCGGTGGGCGGTGGTATGTGGGGCGTGCGGGGTGAAGCTGGAAGGTGAGGGCGGCCAGGAGGGACAGGGCGGCAGAGAAGAGGACGGCGCCCTCACCGCCTGCCAGCGAGGGGGCAGCGACGGCCAGCAAGCAACCGGCGGCTGAGCCGGTCAGGTTGGCTGCGTAGGTGCGGGCGGCTTGCTCAGGTTGCGCGGCCAGCAGCAGGGCGATGGCGGCGCCGCTGCAAAAGAACGGCGTCGCCAGCGCAACGTAGTGCAGCGCAAGCACACCCCCCTGGCGCCAGTCGTGGGCGATGCGGAAGGAGTCAAACGGCACGTAGAGGGTGAGCGCATAGGAGCCGACGGCCGTCAGGGCAAAGGCCCAACTCAACCAGGGCAACGTGCGGGCAGGGTCGCGCTCCCGCAGGCGGGGGAAAAGGGTGAGGAAAGTACCGCTGGCGCCAAAGCCCAGCAGGGCCAGGCTGACGATCATGAAGGCAAAGTGGTAGAACTGCGCGACGGAGAAGATGCGCGTGAGGTTGATCTCGAAGGTCAGCGTGGCCGCCGAAAGGAGGAAAAGCCCTGCATACGTCATCATCCCCTTGCTCCTGACCCTATTGTACTCGACAATGACCGTCCAGGCCAATCAGGAACGCGGGAGACCAGGTTCGTAGTGATGGCTTCAATGGGGCAACCCAATCACGATGAGCAGCAATGCAACCGGGATCAATACCAGCGAGGCGACGAAGGGGTACGCCGGGGCGCCGGCATACAGCCAGCCGGCTGCGTAAGGAGCGGCGATTTGGGCAACGGCGATGGTCGTGTCGGTAGCGCCCAGTAGCAATCCGCGCTCGGCCTCGCCACCCAACGCGGTCGCCCGCGCCTGGGTAAGCGAGCGGCAACCCAGGTAAGCGCCGCGCAATAGATAAGCCACTGCCAGTGCGGGAAAAGCACCGACCAGCAGCAAAAGCAGCGCCGAACCCCACACCAACATCTGCCCGACTACCAGCCCTCGCGCACGGTGGCCGTCGCCCAGGCGCCCTAGCAGCAACGTCAACAGCATCGTGCCCAAGGCCTGGAACGAGCCGAGCGTGCCGATGTGGGCCACGTCCCAGCCCCGCACGTCGGCCAGGAAGTTGGGGGCCAACGGGTATCCCAGGTGCATGGCGACGAATGTCAACCACACCAGCGCTGCAAAGCGCAGGAAGCGTCGGTTCAGCACCGGGCGCCAGCGTTGGCCCCGCTCCACCCGCGCAGGTACGGGCTGCGGGGAGACTTCCAGGACAGTAAGCCCCGACGCGGCGAAGAAAACGGCAGCGGCAAAGTAAACCGTGCGCATCGTCGTGATTCTGGCCAGCCAACCGCCCACCGCAGGCGAGATCATCCCGCCGGCGGCGTAACCAGCAAAGACGGTCGTGAAGGTGCGCTCCAGGTTGCGCCCGCCCACTGCATGGGCCAGGTAGGTGTTGATTATCGGGACGCAGTAGGCAGAGAGAGAATAGAGCACCAGGCCGGGGACGAGCCTCGGCCAGGTGCGGGCCGACCCGACCAGGAGCATCGCCGTCACTCCCAGCACCCAGCCTCCCCACATCACCCACTTGCGCGGCAGCCGGTCGGCCAGCATACCGGCCGGCAAGAAGCTCACCGCGCTCGCGACCGACATGGCCGAAAACAGCCCACCGATCTGGACCGAGTTCGCGCCCAGGTGCTCGAAGTAGAGCGGTTGAATGTAGATAAACAGCCCCTCGCCGAAGCCCCACAGCAGGAGCGCCAGCGCCATCAGGCGAGTATCGCGGTTCATCGGGCTCGCCTGCAGCCTAACCGTGAGCCTGCACGAAGGCGTAGGCCCGGGCAAAGACCGCGTCTTTTTCGGGGTCCTCGGTGACGACGTGCCCGCTGCGCTCCACCCACATCATCTCTTTGTCGGCCGAGGCGACGCGGTCATAGATGTATGGCATGTTGTCGGGCGGTACCATGCCATCCAGCCGTGAGTGAACGAGCAACAACGGCACGCGCACGTCGGGCAGGTCGTCGTGCAGGTGGCGGCTGAACTCGAACAGGCTGGCAATGCAACGCAGCGGCTGGCGATCGTAACTGATGTGCCATTCCTCGGCCACCCAGCGGTCCTGGAAATCGTCTCCTTCGTCGGCCGGCAGGAAGCGCGCCGCCTCGTCCAGCGTTTCGGGCACCCACAGGTCGGTCGTGCTCATGGGCTTGCCGGGCGCCGACATCGCCGCCAGTCCCGCCACCTCGGGGTAATGAGCGCCCACGTGGAGCGTCAGCATCCCGCCGAGCGAAAGCCCCATCACAAAGACCCGCTCGCAGTGCCGATTCAGCTCCGCATATCCCTCCTTGACGGAGTCCCACCAGTCGTGCCAGGTGGTGCGCTCCATGTCCTCAGGAGTGGTAGCGTGGCCCGCCAGGCGCACACCGAGCACGGTCAGCCCTTGCCCGGCCAGATACTCGCCCATCCAGCGCATCTCCCGGGGCGCGCCGGTGAAGCCGTGAATGAGCAGAACGCCAGTCGGCCCGCCTTCGAAGTAGAAAGGCTCACAGCCAGAGATGAATGCAGTCATTGTCGCCTCCTATGGGAATGCTCGCATCGAGGAAAATCCGCCCATCGTTCCAATTATACCGCATCCGCTGTTCCAGACAAAATACGTGGTTGCGTGGGTACAAGCCAAGGGTTTGGGGGAGGCCAATAGGTTTCTGGACAAGCATGGTACATAAATGATTTTCCAGCCTCATGGTGCGTCATTTGAATTGCGTAGAAGATGAGGGAGCATCCAGGTGATAGGTGAACAGCAGACGCCACGGCTCGCCGTCG
>Ga0172362_10004589_pt1 | contig 11979 bp, 10 predicted proteins | sample LakKivs1_kivu2a2_FD_114534 | JGI IMG/M metagenome (GOLD analysis project Ga0172362, IMG submission 114534) | Sediment microbial communities from Lake Kivu, Rwanda - Sediment s1_kivu2a2 | ecosystem: Environmental > Aquatic > Freshwater > Lake > Sediment | place: Rwanda: Western Province, Lake...
CAGGGGGGCTTGGGGGGTGGATCTTAAAGGAGAGCAGCAGGTTGGGAGGTTGTGGGCGTTTTTTATATCTTTGTTATTCCTTATTTGAATCCGCTATGAAGAAACGAACAGATTTTCTTGTACTTGGCTCCGGGATTGCAGGACTGACTTTTGCTCTGAAGGCTTCAAAATTCGGGAAAGTATGTATCGTTACAAAAGCTGCTCTTGAAGATACAAACACAAAATATGCCCAGGGAGGCATTGCCGCTGTATTCAGAGAACCTGATAATTTTGAGAAGCATGTTCAGGATACGCTGATAGCAGGTGACGGCTGCTGTGACGAGGAAGTCGTAAGAATGGTCGTCAGGGAGGCGCCTGAAAGAATAAAAGACCTCATAGATCTTGGCGTAACGTTTGATAAAAAGGAAGACGGTACGTACGATCTTGCAAGAGAGGGGGGCCATTCGGAATACAGAATACTGCATCATAAGGATAAAACAGGTGAAGCCCTTCAGAATACCCTGATGATACAGGTGAGGAGAAATCCCGGTATTGAAATATATGAACATCATTTCGCAATTGAAATACTCACCCAGCATCATCTTGGAATTGAAGTGAAACGGGGTTTCCCGGGTATTAGATGCTATGGGGCATATATCGCTGACCTGAAAAACCAGAAAGTAATCACTTTCCTTTCAAAAGTCACAATAGTTGCGACGGGAGGGATGGGGAATGTTTATCTGACCACAACAAATCCTGAGGTTGCTACAGGAGACGGTATTGCTATGGTCTACAGGGCAAAGGGAACTATTGAAAATATGGAATTCGTCCAGTTTCACCCGACAGCTTTTTACGATCCCAATACACGTCCTTCTTTTCTCATTACTGAAGCCCTGCGAGGATATGGTGCGGTTCTGAGAAATATTGCCGGTGAGAAATTCATGAAAAGATATGACAGCAGGGAATCGCTTGCCCCCCGTGATGTTGTCGCCCGTGCAATCGATAATGAAATGAAAATCTGGGGAGACGACCATGTATGGCTCGATTGCACCCATCTCGATCCTGAGGGATTGAAGGATCATTTCCCGAATGTATATGAGCATTGCTTTGCAAAGGGGATCGATATTACAAAGGATATGATCCCTGTTGTACCTTGCGCCCACTATTCATGCGGCGGAATAAAGGTGGATATGAACGGACAAAGCAATATAGACTGCCTTTATGCAATCGGAGAAGTCTCATCAACAGGACTTCACGGGGCAAACAGGCTTGCTTCCAATTCACTAATCGAAGCAGCTGTCTATGCCCACAGGGCTGCTCTGCATGCAGGCGAAAGGATTAACAAGCTCACATTTGAGGAAAAAATACCGGCATGGGATTACAAGGGAACAACACACCTCGAGGAAATGGTTCTCATCACTCAGAGCATAAAGGAAGTTCAGATGATAATGAGCAATTATGTTGGCATAGTCCGGTCCGACCTAAGGCTGGAAAGAGCCCTGGTTCGCCTCGAAATACTTTACCAGGAGACAGAAAGCCTTTATAAAAGATCATTGATTTCGCAGAAAATATGTGAATTGCGAAACCTGATAAATGTGGGATATATAATAATCAAACTGGCTAAGGAAAGGCACGAAAGTATCGGACTTCATTATTCCATTGATTATCCGAAAAGGGCAATAACTGAATTTTGATCTGAACGATAATGAACCATCTTGAATCATCATTTACCGGGAAGAATGCTTTCTGGCGTTATTTTATCATGGTTGTTGCGGTTTTTCTTGCATCAAACACGATAGGATCAATTCCCCTGATAATAAGCATGCTGGCACATCCGGAGGCAATGAAGGATATATCTGTTAATCCCAATGACCTTACTCCGCTTGGCCTCGATCCTAATCTTTTGCTTGCTTACATGCTTATCCCTTTTATTGCCGGACTGGCCGCTTTCATTCTTCTTATTAAACCACTGAACCTCAGATCATTCACATCAGTCATTAACGGAACAGACCGTTTCAGGTGGAACAGGTTCATTGTTGCCGGACTTGTCTGGACGGTAATATCTGCTGTTTATCTTTTCATCAGCCTGAGGTTGGATCCTGATAATTTCACACTTAACAACACCACTGTGATGCTCATACCCCTGATATTAATTTCAGTTCTTATGATACCCTTTCAGGCAGTTCTGGAAGAAGTGCTTTTCAGGGGATATCTCATGCAGGGTTTCGCGGTGCTGGTAAGGAACAGAATATTCCCGCTGGTCGTGACCTCTTTATTGTTTGGGATTATGCACGGACTTAATCCTGAAGTAAAGGAGTTCGGATTCTGGACAATGATGCCTCAGTATATTCTCTTCGGGCTCATTTTCGGTGTCATGACAATCCTCGACGATGGTATTGAAGCGGCTATGGGAGCACATACGGCAAACAACGTCTTCCTGTGTATCATGGTAACTAATGAATCCTCAGCATTGCAGACGCCAGCCCTGTATGAACAGTACCAGATACAGCCATGGTCTGAGTTCATTTCAATGCTGGTAATGGGTGTGGTGGTAATAGTGATCTTAAAGGTAATTTTCAGGTGGAAAGGTTTTTCGCTGTTATTTTCAAATATCGTGGCTAAGAACCCGGATGTCGTTTAATCGAAGACGGTTGTTCTGTCCTCTGTTCTGAAGTCGCCCCATTTCAGTTTTATTTCATCGAGTATATTTTTTATTTCATCAATTTCCAGAGTTGTAAGGAGTCTCAGTCTTGTCTCCCTGAAATGAGGCAATCCCTTGAAGTAATTTGAAAAATGACGACGCATCTCATAGACAGCTCTTTTCCCTTCCTTATACTCAAGTGATTTTTCAAGATGCCTTAGTGCAAGATCTGCTTTTTCTTTTACAGTCGGTTCGGGCAGCAATTCGCCGGTATTCAGATAATGACGGATATCCCTGAATATCCATGGTCTTCCAACAGAAGCGCGTCCTATCATAATCCCGTCAACTCCGTGCCTGTCGAACATCTCCTTTGCTTTCAGGGGACCATCAACATCTCCGTTTCCGATGACCGGGATCTTCATCCGGGGATTATTTTTCACTTCTCCTATAAGGGTCCAGTCGGCTGTACCTTTGTAAAGCTGTGCCCTTGTTCTTCCATGAATTGTTATTGCCTGTATTCCCGTGTCCTGCAGTTTTTCGGCAAGGCTGACTATTATTTTGCTGTCATCGTCCCATCCAAGTCTTGTTTTAACCGTGACCGGAAGTTTAACGGCCCTGACAATAGCTGTGGTCATTTCAATCATCAGCGGGATGTTTCTGAGCATACCGGCTCCGGCTCCTCGGTTTGCTATTTTTTTCACGGGGCAGCCGAAATTTATATCGATCAGTTCCGGGGCTGAAAACTCTGTAATATGGGCAGCTTCAACCATTGGCCCGATGAGATGGCCGTAAAGTTGTACGCCGATAGGTCTTTCAAAGTCATATATATTAAGCTTTCTGATACTTTTTTCTCCGTCCCTTATCAATCCGTCGGATGAAATGAATTCAGTGTACATGAAATCGGCTCCAAAACTTTTGCATACCGACCTGAAGGAAGGATCTGTAATATCCTCCATGGGAGCAAGGAACAAAGGACGATCGCCCAGCAGGATATTGCCTATTGTCAAAGTTTCAGAATATTAATGGATGAATAGATTTTCAGGGGAAGACTGTATCCTGGAGATCTGTTCTGCCGGCTTTTTCAAGCTCATTCTTCCTGTATATATATACCAGACCGTATTCTTCACTTTCATGCTTTTTAATATCTTCAGGGAGATTGCTGTGTGAAGCTTCCACCTCATTCCAGATCTGAAGTATAATATCGTCAGCCTCTTTCCTCAGTTCAGCAGTTCTTTCGGAACATTCCTGAGTGATTTTTGCAAGGCTTTTATGTGAATCCCAGGCTTCAATGAATTTCTCGAATCTTACTTTCACCACTGCAATTGTTGGATTTGTAATCGGGCTGCCTCCCTTCCGTATCCTGAATTCCTCTCCCTCTATTATCCTTCGTCCCCAGCTTATAAGTTCATTTTCGGTATTCAGTGACGGAACAGTGGCTTCATTTGTTGCGAGCCCGTAATATGCACGTGTTTCTGCAGGAAGATCCCCCCTGTAAATTGCCATGTTCATCACCCTGACAAAATGCGTGAGATATATCCTTGCTTTCCGGACTATTTCGTTAAAATCCCTGCTCTTTGTATTCTGAGAGGCAATTGCATGTTTCTGCCGGTGGATTGTATTTTCAAACAGCGGAAGGAATTTTTCAAGCCTTATGACTGTTTTGGCCGAGTATGCCATTTTGTGGGGAGGAACATCTTTACCTTTTTCCAGTGCTATCTTCATAGCCCTTGTTCTGGCGGCATCAGTATTGGGTAATCTGCGGTAGGGCATTTCAACAACGAATGTTAATAATATGTTGGTAACTCCTGCGAATATAACATTAATTTGTTAATAACCTATACTATTCGCATAATAATTATGTTGATTATTAAAATGTTCGCAAAAAGTTGAACAGGTTCAGGTTGTTAATAACGTTTTTTGCATAGTTGAAATGCAATGAATACCGGTAAAATATTCTACACTATTTGCTTCTGCCTTTACAGGATATTAACTTTAGGCGTTTATTGAACAAAACTAAAACCTGAAATCATGTTTAAAAGCGATGTATATGTAAAGCGAAGGGAAACCCTGCGCGGGAAGATGAAAAACGGACTGGCACTGTTTCCGGGAAATACGGAATCACCAATGAATTACCCGGCAAACACCTATCATTTCCGACAGGATAGCGATTTCCTCTATTTCTTCGGACTTGACATTCCGGGCTTTGCCGGTCTTCTGGATTTTGACACGGGAAAAGACAGGATCTTCGGCAATGATTTTGATATGGATGATATCATCTGGATGGGACCGCAGCCAACAGTGAAAGACCTGGCTCTGAAATGCGGAGTCACTGAAACGGCACCCATAAGCAAGCTGGAAGAAATAGTAAAGGATGCATTATCAAAGAAGAGAACAATTCATTTTCTTCCTCCCTACAGGGGTGAAACTAAAATGATGCTTGCATCCCTGCTTAAAGAGAATCCCTGCCAGATGAACACCATGGCTTCGCCTGCCCTTATAAAGGCAGTTGTCTCAATGAGATCCATTAAAGAGAAAGCTGAAATTGACGAGATAGAAAAAGCAGTGGATATTGCATATGAAATGCATGTTACAGCCATGAAGATGTGCCGCCCCGGTGTGAAAGAGCAGGATATTTTCGGAACAATTGAAGGCCTCGCACTTGCTAAAGGCGGAGGAACTGCATTCCCGATCATCCTGAGCATAAACGGACAGACCCTTCATAACCATTATCATGGCAATATCCTGAAAAAAGGAAAAATGATGGTCACTGATGCCGGGGCAGAAACTAATCTGCACTACTCGTCGGATATCACACGAACAACTCCCGTAGGAGGTCAGTTCAGCAAAATGCAGGAAGAGATATATGAGATCGTTCTGAAAGCCAATACCGAAGCGATAAAGGCAGCAAAACCCGGCGTTTCAAACCGCGACATCCATTTCCTTGCATGCAGGATCATTGCCTCAGGACTGAATGAGCTCGGACTGATGAATGGGAATGTTGATGAAGCTGTCGAAGCTGGCGCCCATGCACTCTTTATGCCTCACGGGATAGGACATATGATGGGCCTCGATGTCCACGATATGGAAGCTCTTGGGGAAAACTATGTGGGCTATAATGATGAAATAAAGCGAAGCGATAAATTCGGTCTGGCATTCCTCCGCTTTGCACTGCCTTATCAGCCGGGTCATGTTTTTACTGTTGAACCGGGATGCTATTTTATTCCCGAACTGATAAGTCAGTGGAAATCCGAAGGGAAATACAGGGATTTCATAAATTATGACAGGATCGGTAAATATATATCTATAGGAGGGATCCGTATTGAAGATGATGTGCTGATAACTGAAAAAGGCCATAAAGTTCTGGGTAAACCAATACCTAAAACTGTTAAGGAAATTGAAACGATTTGTTCTTGATTTTATGAGGTGGCTCGGCTTTTTGCAATAAGCGATATTCACGGTTGTTACAGGCCATTTCATGAGCTTGTGGTAAATGTTATCGGCCTTAAGAAGGAAGACCGGCTCGTGCTTCTCGGAGATTATATCGACAGGGGAGACCAAAGCAGGGAGGTCATAGATTTTATCATGGATCTGAAGAAGAGCGGATTCGATGTCAATCCCCTGACAGGCAATCACGAGCAGATGATGCTCGGTTCATATTTTGATCCTGACGAACTTCCTCTCTGGTTCCTGAACAGCGGTGTGACCACCCTGTATAGTTTTGATGTTCAGAATGTAACGGAAATAGACTCAAAATACATAAAGTTCCTGTCAGAACTGGATTTTTTTCTCGAGATAAATAATATGCTTTTTGTTCATGCCGGATTCAATGACTTTGATGATGATCCATTTTCCGACCGGCATAAAATGATCTGGGAGTGCAGGTTTGAATATAATAATCCCGCGTTTTCCGGAAAGACTATTATCCATGGTCATCGTCCGAAAACGATTGACTATGTGAAAAGGACAATTTCAATGAAGTCACAGGTAATACCGATAGATACGGGCTGTGTCTATGAGGAGGAACTTGGTTATGGCAACCTGTCGGCTCTTGAGGTTAACAGCATGACCCTGATAACTGTCCCGAACCGGTAATATTAATTATTCTGTGTCTGCCTTCTTGCCTGCCCGGGAAAGACCGCAATACTTTCATGTCCTTCAGCATCCACAGCCTGAATGCCGAAAAAATAATTGTCTTTGGAATAGGGCAGTGTTACTTCATTTCCCTGAACAAATATTTTTTTCTCCCACAACGGCTGCCAGGTTTCCCTCATAAGTATATAATATCCGTAAGGTTTTACACCTTTCTGCGGTGACTCCCATCTGAGTGTTGTCTTGTTGGTGAGTCCTACTGCAACTATTCCGCAATTCACAGGTTCATAAGGGGCAAGAGCGAGGTTTGCCAGTGTGGCAAGGTTTATCCCTGCATTTTTCCTGACATATTCATAATCGACATATTCGGGAAGGTCTCCCTGCTGAACGCCATTGACCACTGCAGGGATCTTATGAGTCCTGTCATAGTTTTCATTGTATTCGCAGATCCTCACGGCAGTGTATCCTTCCTGGCAGAAAGGAGTATGATCGCCGCCTCTTCCGAACCGGTCATTCCTGAAAACAAGGGTCACATTCAGCTGGTCAACATATCTTTCTCCTGTCTCCTTTATGTAACGGGCCAGCTGGCGGGCTTTTCCGTCGTTCTCACCTGAAGTGTACCTCCTGGCAGCTGCCATTTGCTCTGTCTCAAGAACAGGCACACCCTCGCTGAAGACCCTGACTCTCATATTATCATTCAAAAGGGTTTCGCCTGATCCGCTGTTCCCGATCATATCATTATTGAGCATCGCGACGATGTTCCACTTTTCCTGCTTTGCCTTTGCTGCCATATGCTTTGCGCCGTAAAGGCCATGTTCCTCTCCCGATACAGTCATAAAGACTATTGTAGCCGGGAATCTCCTTGAAGACATTATCCTTATCATTTCAAGGATAGCTGCAACACCCGATCCGTCGTCATCAGCTCCCGGGGCATAACTGGTGAAGTCATTATCTTCAGCTGCCCTGGAATCAAGATGAGCACTCACAATAAGGATCCTGTCATCTGTCGGATCGGTCCCCTTAAGTGTGGCAACAACATTTTTCAGTTTAATCTCTTTTGGTATCCTCTGTCCCTCACCTCCCGTGGTATATTCTTCAAATTTCACTTCAAGCCGTCCGCCGGAAGAGAGAATGCTCTTTTCCATTTCCGATTTTATCCAGTTCCATGCTGCTCCAATTCCTTTATCAGGATCATTCTGGTCGCTCATATTATGACGTGTATGGAAACTCACGAGCTTCCTCACGTTCTGTTCGATTCTCTCCCCGGAGATCTCATCCACCATCTTTTTAATTTCAGGATCCTGCCTGACAATTGTCTGGGCAGGAGAAGGTAATGAGAAGGATAAAACAATAATAAAAAAGAATATTTTCCTCATGATAATTGATTAGATCAGAAGGGTGAAATATAATCAAAAAGAAATAATTTCTCTATGTTTCTGTGTCTTCTTCGTCCGTATTAAATCACAGACCCCCCATCCCCCCTGAAGGGGGGCTAAAAACCCACTATAAATATATATACACAAACTCCGAGCGAAGCCGAGGAGAGGGGGTGAGTACATGAAAACCTTAATAGGCTTTATAATATTCCCTTTTGAGCCTTGCGATATTTACAAGTTTTATCTGCTTGGGGCATTCAGCTTCGCAGGCTCCTGTATTTGAGCAATTTCCAAACCCGAGCTCATCCATTTTTTCCACCATAGCCCTGGCTCTTTCCTTAGCCTCAACTCTTCCCTGAGGAATTAATGCAAACTGGGATATCTTTGCCGATACAAAAAGCATGGCAGAGGCATTTTTGCACGCTGCTACGCATGCCCCGCAGCCAATACATATGGATGCATCAAAAGCATCATCAGCTTTTTTCTTCTGAACCAGGATTGAATTTGCCTCGGGAGCTGCTCCGGCATTTACAGAAATGAATCCGCCGGCGGTCTGGATTTTGTCGAATGCACTGCGGTCAACAATAAGATCCTTTATTACAGGGAACGGTTTAGCCCTCCATGGTTCTACCCAGATTGTTTCACCATCACTGAAATACCTCATTGAGAGATGGCAGGTGGTGACAGCGGGCACCGGACCGTGAGGATGTCCGTTGATGAACATCCCGCATGATCCGCAAATTCCCTCGCGGCAGTCGTGGTCGAATGCAACAGGATCCTTATCCTCCTCGACAAGCTTTTTATTAAGCGCATCGAGCATTTCAAGGAACGACATCTCCGGTGAGACATTATCCATCTTATATGTAACAAAGGAGCCCTTCGACATTGAGTCCTTCTGGCGCCATATCTTTAATCTGAGGTTCATTTTTTTAATTAATTTGATTTACAAATTATTATCAATTGCTCAGTGCTCAGGGTTCAGAGCACAGTGCTTAGTATTTTGCCCTGCGCCCCCTGCCCTGAGCTCTGCGCTGTTATTTATAACTCCTCACTTTCATCTCCACTTCCTCAAACTTCAGTTCTTCCTTATGCAGAATATGGGGTTTGCCTTCGCCTGCATATTCCCATGCAGCCACGTATGTATATTCTCTGTCATTCCTGAGGGCTTCACCATCGGGAGTCTGATATTCCTCCCTGAAATGTGCCCCGCATGATTCCTTTCTGTTCAGGGCATCGGTTATCAGAAGCTCTGCGAGTTCAAAATAATCGGCAACCCTGCCTGCTTTTTCAAGCTCCATGTTAAGTTCACCGGCTTTCCCCGGTATGTTGAGATCTTTCCAGAATTCCTCTTTAAGCTCCCTGATCATCTCGTATGCTTTCTTCAGACCGGATTCATTCCTTGCCATTCCTACATAATCCCACATGATCTTTCCAAGCCGTTTGTGAAATGATGAGGCATTATATCTTCCCTTTATTGACATAAGTTTATTAATGCGTTCATTAACAGCTTTTTCGGCCTCAACAAATTCAGGCTTGTCGGTTGAGATTTTCGGCACTCTAATTTCATCGGCCAGGTAGTTGCTGATTGTATTGGGAAGAATAAAATATCCGTCGCCTGCTGCCTGCATAAGGGAGCTGGCACCAAGCCTGTTGGCTCCATGGTCTGAAAAGTTTGATTCACCTATAGCATAAAGTCCGGGTATTGTTGTCATAAGCTCATAATCGACCCATAATCCTCCCATCGTGTAGTGCCCTGCAGGGTAGATCTTCATAGGCTCTTCATAAGGATCGCTACCTGTTATTGTGTGGTACATTTCAAACAGGTTGCCGTATTTGTTTTCAATTGATTTCTTGCCTTGTTTGTTTATTGCATCCCTGAAATCGAGGTATACCGCAAGTTTTGTTTTGCCTACGCCGTAGCCTGCATCGCACCGCTCCTTGGCAGCCCTTGAAGCGACATCGCGGGGAACCAGGTTGCCGAATGCCGGGTATCTTCTTTCAAGAAAATAATCCCTTTCCTCTTCAGGAATATCGTTTGGCTGTCTTGTATCATCGTTTGTTTTAGGAACCCATACCCTTCCGTCATTTCGCAGCGATTCCGACATGAGAGTAAGTTTTGACTGGAACTCATTCAGCTGAGGAACACATGTCGGATGGATCTGGACAAAACTGGGATTTGCAAAGAAGGCGCCTTTCCTGTGAGCTTACCAGGCTGCCGATGCATTAGAGTTAACAGCCAATGTTGAGAGATAATAAATCGTTCCGTAACCTCCTGATGCCAGGACAACCGCATGAGCGCCATGTCTTTCGATCTCGCCTGTCAGAAGATTGCGGGCGATTATTCCCCTGGCCTTACCGTCAATCAATACGAGATCAAGCATTTCCCGGCGCGGGAACATTTTTACGTTTCCTTTCTTTATCTGCCTGTTAAGAGAAGAGTAACATCCCAGGAGGCATTGCTGACCAGTTTGTCCCTTGGCATAAAATGTCCTTGAGACCTGGACTCCGCCAAACGATCTTGTATCAAGCGTGCCGCCATAGTCCCGGGCAAAAGGTACCCCCAGGGCGGTAAAATGATCAATCACCTGGTTGCTCACTTCAGCTGCCCTGTAGACGTTTGCTTCACGCGCCCGGTAATCGCCTCCTTTTATCATATCATAGAATAAGCGGTAAGTGCTGTCACCGTCATTCTGGTAATTCTTTGCAGCATTTATTCCGCCCTGTGCAGCTACCGAGTGAGCTCTTCTCGGAGAATCCTGGTAGCAGAAAACCTTTACGTTGTAACCAAGCTCACCAAGCGAGGAGGCAGCACCTGCGCCGGATAATCCGGTTCCTATGACTATTATCTCAAGCTTCTTTTTATTTGCCGGGTTTACCAGTTTTGCAGAAGCTTTGTACTTTGTCCATTTCTGTGAAAGAGGACCACCGGGTATCTTAGAAATCAGTTTATCCATGATTAAATTATCTGAAAAGCCAAAGTGATAAAGAAATAAATGAAAATCCGGCAGGCAGCAGGATAGCATAGATAAGTGACACGGCTTTCACCACGGGTGTCCAGATCCTGTGATTAAGCCCCAGAGTCTGGAATGCCGAATTGAATGCATGATAAAGATGAAGGCCAAGCAGCAGAAAACATGCGAGATAGATATAATTATAGGCCGGTATTTTAAACAAATTGTGAGCAACACCATAGAAATCATCAGGATTGCCCTGAACAAGCCCCAGTCTGATAAAATAGAAATTGAAAAAATGAAGTAAAAGGAATGTCAGAACTGTTGCCCCCGTCCAGATCATGAACCTTGAAAAAAAAGCAGTCCCGGATCTGTTCCCGGCAGCATATCCCACAGGTCTGGCAAGCCAGTTCTGGATCTGAATAAATATTCCCCAGGTTATATGGATTATTATCGCCGCCAGGATAAGGACCTCTACTACCTTTATAACAGGAAAAGTGGCCATGAAATGAGCGGCCCGGTTAAAAGGAGCGGGATCGCTTTTCAGCAGCATCAGATTAATGTAAAGATGAACAGGCAGGAAAAGGAGGAGAAACAGCCCTGCCAGGGCCATCACAAATTTTTTGGAAAGAGATGAAAATAAGACTTTATTCATTGGTCATGAAATAGTTACAGGTTAATTCCAAAACAGGGATAGTATTGCCTAAAAATATAATAATTAATAATATTTTCAACAGATAAATCTCATTTTTAGAATTAGTTTTGTATAAGCATCAGAGATGAACAGGTTTTTTAAAAATGATACCGGCAAGATCCATTATTCCGAAAACGGGAAAGGGGATGTGGTGGTTCTTGTCCACGGCTACCTTGAGACATCCAAAATCTGGAGCAGTTTTGCCGGGAAGCTCGCGCTGAAATACAGGGTTATTTCAGTCAATCTTCC
>Ga0172362_10004590_pt1 | contig 11978 bp, 6 predicted proteins | sample LakKivs1_kivu2a2_FD_114534 | JGI IMG/M metagenome (GOLD analysis project Ga0172362, IMG submission 114534) | Sediment microbial communities from Lake Kivu, Rwanda - Sediment s1_kivu2a2 | ecosystem: Environmental > Aquatic > Freshwater > Lake > Sediment | place: Rwanda: Western Province, Lake...
AGATGTGGGATGTCATGGGTCTGCCTGCACTATCGCGGTATGTATAACCCGGATTGGGATGGTATCGATGGTATCATCATTTGCGGGACGGCACTGAAAGACAATGGCTTCCTGGAGGAGATGGAACGGTTCTCCTGGCTCCGGGAAATTTCTATACCAGTCCTTGGAATCTGCGCAGGGATGCAAATCCTCTGCCGAATATTCGGTGGACTGGTGAGGGAGGGGTGCGAGATAGGGATGACAGAGGTCCATATCATAGTTCCGCACCCACTCCTGCCTCTTCCCCCCTCCTTCCAGGCCTATGAACTCCACTCTTCCTTCTGCGAACCTCCCCCGGGATGGGAGATACTTGCAGTCTCTCCCGCGTGTGTCCAGGCGATCCGCGATCCGCATTATCTTCGTTTCGGCGTAATGTTTCACCCTGAGGTGCGAAATGACAGGGTGGTGGAGGCGTTTCTGGAGTTTTGTGGAGAGTGAGCGAATAATCCCGGTTCTTTGGAAACCCCCGATCGGCCTTTGTGGAAGCGTGTTAGGTAAGGGGAGAGGATAACCGGGTGGAAGAGCGGGCAGATGCAGGGAGATTATCAGGGCACTTCGTTTTCCCATTGCGACATGGACCTACAAAGAAATTGTTCGGGGGCATTTCCATAGGAACCGTCGATGACCGATGAGCGGGCGAACATAAAGCATGAAAATCACGGAGTGATTTTGGTATGAAAACCGCATCCGCGGTTTTCATCAGTGGAGCATGTGACCCGACAGTCTCATGAGCGTTTCATTGGAAAAAGTGGTTAAATTACTTGACTAGAAGCCCGTTTTCAGCGGCAATCTCTTTGAAGGTGGAAGCTACGTATTCTGCTTGCGCCCGGGTCATCCCATATGTATTGAACTTCCAGACTTTGGTCGCCCCGGGAATCGTGCCGGCGATCCCACGGGCTTTCAGGGCGCTGGAGAGATAGTATCCCCGTTTCTTGTGGATCTTTGCCACTTCATCAAAGGACTTCGTCGTGTCCACCCTGGTGAGGGTGTGCTTACGGGGGTATTCGCTGCGTATCCCGGTACCCTCGATGCTTTTTAAGGCGTCTACAACCAGGTTTCCGTTCGAAAGCTCCTGGTCCCAGCGCTTCACCCGCTCCCGCACCCGGGGGAAAGATGCCATAAGCCCGACGAGCGTTACGCCCATCAGGGTGCATCCCATCATCTCCACCTCCTTGATACCAAACGACCGGGAGGTCACGTCGGTCTTTACTGCAGTGGTGCGGAATACTTCGGACGCCCTTTCGCTTGTGGCAGCGAGCACCCCTGACGGGGCCGGGGCGGCCATGCTCTTGTGCCCGGACCCCACCAGAAAATCCGCCCCGATGTCTTTTCCGTCCACCTCCATGATGCCTATGGTGTAAGCGCCGTTCACCAGGACGGGGATGTCGTACTGGTGGGCGACCCTTGTGATCTCCCGCACCGGGTGGAGATTGCCATACTGATAGTCCACGTGGTCGACAAAGAGGAGGGGGGGGGTCTTCCCCGTTTCGCGAATCACTGCCTCGATCTTCTCCGCCGCGGCATCGGGGGTGATGATATCTCCCGATGTCTTTGGGATCTCCCTTATCAGGCCACCACAGCCCTCGATTGCCAGTACTTCGGTGTAGTGGGAGAGGGCGGTAATCAACACAGGGTCTCCTTTCTGCACATACGTGTCCGCAACCGCCTGGAACCCCCGACGGGCCCCCGGTACCACCCGTGCAACGTCCATGTGCAGGAATGACGCAAGGTCCCGGAAGAAGACGTCGACTGGTGGGGTCTTGATATAGTCCAGCCGGAATGGTTTCCGGCAGTTATCGCAGATTGAGTACCCGTCGCCGTAGGCGATGACGGCCTTCATGGCCTCCGGGGTCAGGCGCCCCCCCACCTGGATTGGGTCGATATTGATGCATGACTCGTCCAGATCCCGGACATCGATCGAGTCGGCGCATTTCATGGCAGGAGCTCCCGGCGCAGGGTCTCCACCTTCTGTTCGAGGCTGTTGAGCAGGGTGAGGGCTTCTTGCCGCTGGGCAGGCGAAAGGACGTGGCGAGGGGCCGTCTCCCGGAGCATCACCCGTATGTCGGTGAGAATGAATAGTCCCTCGAAAACTGCATCGATTGCCGGTTTGGACACCAAATCACCATACTAATATGAGAGAGCCTGACTATAAGATACCCGATCAGCAGGGAGGTTAACCTGCTCCCGGCAACCTGGCATCATACTCAGTTCTTCCACTGCAGAAGAGAGGGCTGGTCCACTATTGATGCGAAGGAAAAAGTGGGGATGCCCGGGTTAAAAACCTCTCTCCAGGCCGTCAGAAAGGGAAGTTCTCTTCTCCCTGTTCAGTTCCACGATGTAATCCTCAAACTTGTGGATGCGGGTGCTCACCGGGAACGGGATGCCGATGGTGCTGATGATCGCTTCGCCGCGGTCGAGGGTCTGGATCTCGATCTTGCCAGTGTCTTGATGTAGTATATACCCTATGAGGTCTATTCGCATAACATAAGAATTGCCAATTTAGTAATATATTGGAACGAATACTATGTATTGAGAGGAATAACAATTGGTCCGGTTTCTTCATACCTCTGACTGGCAAATGGGTATGCGTGCGGTGCATGCGGGTAACAAGTCCAAGGAGATACGGATTAAACGATATGACACAGCTTTAAAGGTAATATCTATCGCAAAGAAGAAGTCCGTAGATTTTATCATAATTGCCGGAGATGTCTTCGAGCATAATGATGTCGATGATATCGTCGTTAAGAAAACTGTTGATATCCTGAATCAATTTGCACCAATTCCTGTTTTTATTATTCCAGGTAACCATGATCCAGCACTGCCTGGAGCCATTTGGGACCGGAGTAGCTGGCAAAGAATTGGATCCCATATCATCCTTCTTCATGAAGAAAGGGAATATGCTTTGGGTGATGGGATTACCTTATATCCCTGCCCAATAAAACAAAAACGCAGCGGCATTGATCCAACGATTTGGATACCAAAAAGAGGGAGTGAGGACCATTCAATACGAATCGGAATTGCACACGGATCTCTTGATACTTTGCCAGATTCGGTTAATTTTCCTATATCCAAGCAATGTGCTGAAGAAAAAGGGCTGGACTATCTTGCACTAGGAGATTGGCACAGTTATTCTCAACACGGGAATACTCTTTATTCAGGTTCCTTTGAACCTACGAGTTATAATGAATCCGACTCTGGGAATGTGGTAATTGTTGAGATATCATATGGGATGTCACCAAAAATTGAAAAAATCCGATGCCGCACTTTAAATTGGGCTGAATTTTCTATTGATGTTAAAGATATTACTGATATTGAAAAATTGGATAAATCCATTCAAAATCTCGGGCCACTTGCTTCATCGGTCTTACGAATCCAGATTCGTCTTCACTTATCACAAGATAATAATCTCATCACGCGATTGGAATTGCTTCGCACAGAGTTGGAGGAAGGAGCATTTCATCTGGAATGGGGTCAGGTTGAGGAAATATCCATCGACGAAAACACCGATATGAGATTACCTGAAGGCATCTTACATGATATGGATGAATCTCTCCAAAACATTCTACAAGGGAAGATTCCTCAGCCACCATGTCATGTTTTTGCAGGTCAGGACCGATTAGTTGTTCAAAAAGCCAGAAATTTACTCCTTACTTTTCAAAGTCGGAGAGGAAAATGATCATCGAAACGCTCTCTTTGAAGAATTGGAGAGGATATCGTGAACTTCATTCTTTTTCATTCGATAAAGGATTTAATCTCGTGGTAGGGCGGAATGAAGCAGGGAAATCTACATTATTTGAGGCATTAACTCGGGTTATGTTTGACCGTTATTCATCAAAAGCGGAAGAAATCAGGAAAATTCAACCATTAAACAGTTCGCTTGGACCAGAGGTAGAACTTATTTTTTTTGACCATGAACATCGATACAAAATTAAAAAACGATTCCTTCAACAACCAATCTGTGAATTTTATACTGAACGAAACGGCCAGTGGGATCGCGATCACGAGGGGGATAAAGCGGATCTCGCGATTCAAAAAATTCTCAATGGATCATCTCCCACCCGTGCCGCACAGCCTGAAAATAGGGGATTAGCTCAGGCATTGTGGTATTTGCAAAAAGAGGAATCGCTTCCAAAACGCATGTGGGCTGAAGGTATCAAACAGAACTTATCGGGTATCATTGAATTCATCGCGAGTCGCCCGGAAGAAGAAGTAATTGAAAAGGAAATTAATGATCTCTATGAAACATATTTTACATCTCAATCAGGGAAAATAAAATCTAATAGCGAATTGGCAGACATCCAAAAAGAAATTTTAAAATTAAAGGATGCACGCGATAGTCTGCATGAAAAAGCATCCAATGTTGAAGCTCTTCGATCTGAGCTTGAGGCTTTTTTCGAACAGGAAAAAGACAAACAACAACATCTAAAAATTGCAAAAGATGAGCTTATTCAGCTCCAAACGGGCCTTGAAAAAGCTAACCGTATTGAAGAACAAAGACGACTAAAAGATTCCGAAGTCACACAAGCAGAACAGAAATCAAAATCTCTTATTCTAGATTTAGACATCATTGATCGACGTACTTCTAAAATAAATGCATTAAATCAGGAGTTAAATGAGGCAAAGGAGATTTCAGAAACTCATGAGGCAAATGCTCGAATAGAAGAACTTACAGAAAATAAGCATCACCAAAAATGGAAAAATGAATTTGAACCCATGCTAAAAGAAATTGAAGAAGAATTAAGTTTGTACCATACACTCGAGAATATTGCTCAACTTAAAAAGGAAAAAGAAATTATTCAGGATTATTTATCTAGAATTTCATTGGTCGAGAAAGAGTATCTGGAATTGAAGAATGATCATGCTGAGCTAATAGCTCCTTCAAGGAAAGAATGGGCAGAATTTGACGAAACCTGGAATAATCTTCAAATCTCTGAAGCTGAGGCAAGAGCAAGCGCAATCCGTGTGAAATTCGATCTTGAATTGCAGGATTCTTCGATAGCTGTTAATCCAAATGCCAATCATGTTAATCAAGGAAGAGAATTCCTCATTCTCGCCCCCACCACTTTCACAATCGAAAACGTGGGATCAATTCACATTCGGGGTGGAGGAAAATCACTTGAAGAATTGGATAGTCAATCGCAGACTATGCGGAAACAAATCGATGATACCTTCTTACGCTTTAATACCGATGATAGGCAATCCCTTTCAGACTTATACCAGAAACGTATCGATTTAGAGCGAGATATCAAAGAGCGAAAAAAAACATTAGACAAACTGATTGTTGAAGCTGATGGTAAAAACTCTGATGAACTCACTCGTCTAAATTGCGAAATTTCGGAACAATCTCCAATTATTCAATCGATGCCTGATGTCTGGAGGCATATCGCAGGTAAAGAGCTTCGCGAAAAAATCGTTCGCTTGGAAATAAACAAAAAAAGACTTATCCAGGATATTAAAACCGAACAACAAAATGAAACAAAGACACGAGAAAAAAGGCTTACTTCAATCCAGAATTCTGCAGATTCACGTAGTATTGTTGTAAGGATTAATTCTCAAATTGGTAGTCTTGAATCTGAAAATACAGAGTTATTAAAGAAATATGGAACTCGAGCCGATCTTGAATCCCAGGTCAATAAAGAAAAGGAAATATTTGAAAATTTAAAAGCAGATCTTAAAAATATTACATCCAATTATGAAAAAGACGTGGAGGCACCAAGAAAATTCTACAAAGATAAGGAGCTGATGATTTCTGCTCTTCAAGATCAAATAAGGAAAATTGATAGCGATATCATTGATCGCAGAGCCAGGATTGAAGAATCTGCAGCCCAGGGCTTATATTCTCAGACTTCAGATCTCGAAGCTTTACTAGATGTTAAACAGCGCAGGTTTCAGAGCCTAAAACTTGAAGCAGATTCCATTAAATTGTTGCATGATATGTTCATTGCTCTTCGAAAAGACCAATCAAATGCAATCGCAGGTCCAGTGAGCGATATGGTTAGTAAATGGCTTTCTGAACTAACCGATGACACATATGCTGGTTTGGAGTTAAATGAAGAGTTATTACCTATTGCAGTCCAAAACAAACGCTTTGAATCTGCTCTTCCTCTAGATTGTTTAAGTTATGGAACCTATGAACAAATTGTAGTGCTTTTACGCTTGGCCCTTGGAGTAATTATTAGTAGAGATGAACGGAATCTCGTTGTCATCGATGATCGACTTGTAAATGCGGATCCATTACGAATGAAACGACTCTCTCTCATTTTGCAGGAAGTGGCTACCAAATCATGTCAAATCATTGTCGCAACTTGTAATGATACCCCCTACATTGGGATTCATGGGCGAGTAATTTCTGTACCTGCTGATGGGAAAATCTCTTGAAATTCCGAAACGAAGAACTCTGTAAATTGCTATTTGTTTAAAGGATATTATTAGAACTAATACTGCTTCGCTTGAAAAGAAAGAATATCATTCATAATTATTAATTTACAAAGGACTCATGAACAATGGCTCAAATAATGGATATTCGCGGTCTTCCCGGAGAGGAGTTGGACGCATTTATAGATCAGTTTCATTCTTGTTCCGCTGAATCGCCTTTCGTCACCTGGCTCATCCTCCCTACAGAACGACTCGTTCACAATGTCCACGAGATTCTAACTCTGAAGAGTATACCTTTCATTCCTACTCGGATCTGCACTGTATCCACTTTTTGTAAGAATTATTTCGAGGAGAATAGGACAACCGAACGGTTCCTGTCAAAAAGCGAATCGAAACTGCTGCTCACGAAAGTTCTTGAGGAGCATGAAGACGAGGTTTCACTATTCATTAACCGCGATCATCCGTCTTCAGGTACTGTTGATGATCTCATGACTTTCATGAATGTCATGCTTATGAGGAAGGTTGGGTTCCCCGAATGCCTCATCGGTTTTCAGAGCGAAAAGATCCGGCAGCTTGACACAATAATCACATCATACCGGAACCGGCTGAAGGAACTGGATCTTGTTGATGGCGATACTATCCTTGAATGGACCATCGATCACCTGAAACGCTGCGAATCATTTCCGCTTGGCACGGTCTTCATCTATGGATTTCACGAGCCTCTGCCTCTCGAACAGGATCTCTTCGAGGTTATACAGGATCATGCAGGAAAAGCATACTTCTTTGTTCCTGATGGTCTCGATCCGAATATCTTCAGGGGCCGAACTGCATCGGGAAATCCCATGTCAGAACAGGCATTTGATCCATCATCAGTACGATCGCAAATCACTGGGCTGTTCTCGGAGACTGGGACATTTGCAGCCGGAGATTTATTCTGGGTGCAGACATTCCCCTCGCGCTATGCCGAAGTGTATGGTATCGCGGCAGAGATAGCCCGGCTGAACGCAGATGGGACTCCTCTTTCTGACATTTCCGTGGTTTTTCCGAATCTACGCGGAGATCTCGGACTTATTGAAGAGGTGTTTTCCGAGTTAGGGATTCCATGGAACGCAGCTGTCGGTCCCAGGCTCTACCGAGCACAGATTATCCAGTTTCTTTGCGGGATTGCCGGACTTATTGCAGGCGGGCATACCCGCGAGGATATTGTCCGGCTGATCGGCAGCCCTTTTTTCCAGAAAGAGACGGTGCCGGGTGGGACTTCCCGCCTGGATGCCGCTGAAGTTGATCTCGTTTCCAGGTATGCCCGGATTGACGGCCCTCGTCCTGCCTGGGAGAAACAGCTGGATTGGCTTCATAAGGAGTTACAGGATCAGGAGAAAGCGAGGAACTACCCCGGCATCTCGGTCCTTACGGTTGAACGCGTACAGGCAGGGATACAGATTCTTATCCGCGACCTGGATGCTCTTGCCAGAAAGAAAAGTCTCCGGGATCATATCCGGGGATTCCGGTCTTTCCTGAAGAACTGGAACATGCCGTACCTGTATGCAGCACCGGATGAACAGATCAAAGAGCGGGAGATTCATGTTTATCGTAAATTTTGTTCCCGCCTGGATGCACTCGCTACCGTTGCATGGATCCCTGCGAACGAGCCCGTCACACCCCAGGAATTTTCCCGGCTTGTCTCCGCCATTGCTGAAGAGCCGGATGAAGACGGAAGACAGAATGAGAATGGCATTACCCTGCTAGGTCTCCGCGAATGCCTGCACTTGAAGTTCCCCGTTGTTTTTATCGGGGGACTTGTTGAAGGCACCTTTCCCCGGCTTACAACCCGCCTCCCCTTCACCAATTCTCTTGAGAATACCCGCATGGGAACCCGTACGCTCTCTGAGATTCTTCGGGAAGAACGGTATTATTTCATTGCGGCCCTGCTCTCGGCACAGAAGACGTTGTATTTAAGTGCCCCGCTCGCCGATGGAGAGAAGACGCTCCTTACGTCAGCATTTTTCGAACGGGTCCATATGAGGACCGGGGATTCCCCATGGCCGGTTGTTGCCGGGATTATTGCACCCGCTTCCCGGCGAACTGCAGCGGTTCATGCCGGGGTATGTATCCGGGATGGGGACATCCGCGCTACACTCGGTTTGATCCCGGACTCTCTGGGTATCAGCGATCTGGTGGAACGCATTAATATGGAGCGGTTCTATCGTCAGGGTGCGTGTGATTCATCCTATGATGGAATTTTATCAGGGGACGAATCGATCAGAGCAGGGATTGCCGAACGATACGGTCCCAATCACGTGTATTCTCCGACAAGCCTTGAGACATATGCCAACTGCCCGTTCGAATATTTTCTAAACCGTGTGATCGGGCTTGCCGCGCTTCCGGAAGTGGAACCGAACCTCTCGGCCGGCGATCGCGGGACAGCCATCCACAATATCCTGAGCACATTTTACCGGCAGTGGCGCGCAGCCGGCCATAACAGAGTCAGTGTAGTCGCCCTCAAGGATGCCACTGATCTAATCCTTCGTATTGCCAAGGAAGAATTGGGTAAATACACATTCCAGAGCCCGCTATGGGATGCAACCAGGATCCTGATGCTAGGGGACCAGCATATAGGCCCAGGGTATTTCGAACGATTCCTGCTCCATGAGATTGAAGAAGCAGATTCGCCCCTTGTTCCTTCCCTGTTCGAGTTCTCATTTGGCATGGGAACCGATGATGCGGACGATCCTGCGTCATTTCCCGAGCCGGTTGAACTCACCTCACCGGATGGTGAACGGAAAATATTCATCCGGGGCCGGATCGATCGGATATATCTCACCGCGGATGGATTTTTCTTGATTTATGATTATAAGTCCGGTTCGCAGCATCCCAAAGCAAAGGATATCGAGGTGGGTACTGCCCTGCAGCTGCCTCTCTACCTGCGTGCGTTCGAGAAGATCTCCGGCAGCCACGGGATTGGCGGGGGATATTACACAATCCGGCGCGAGGTGAACCGAAGCATAGTGCTCGCGGATTCAGTTGCAAAAGACCTGATAATCTCCCGGCCCCGGGTCTCCGCTGATTTTACCGGGATACTGCAGCACTCGCAGGACTGTGACTTTACGTATATCAACGGGATCCGGAATGCGGAGTTCCCGCTCCCGTGTGAGGAGAAATGCCCGAACCTATATTGCGAGTTCAAGCGGATATGCCGATTCAATCCCTACCGCGTCTTCCAGTGCAGGGAGGAGACCTGAGATGGCGGCAACTCTCCGGCAGGGCGAGGCAATCACCACGCACGATAGGAGCATGGTGGTCACGGCAGGTGCAGGCACCGGAAAGACCTACGTGCTCGTCCAGAAATATATCGACCTGCTCAAAACACGCGGCGTGACTGTGCCGCAGATCCTCGCGCTGACCTTCACCGACAAGGCCGCTGCCGAGATGAAGGAGCGGATCCGGGCCGAGATTCTTCTGCAGGATGGCCCGCAGTGGGAGAAGGCAGCTGAGGATTTCATGATCGCGCCGGTCCAGACATTCCATTCGTTCTGCGCTCAGGTCCTCCGGGAATTCCCGATCGAGGCCGGCCTGGAGCCGGGTTTCGTGGTGCTGGACGAGCAGCAGGTCTCGCGAATCCACAGCAAAGCATTTGAGGAGCTGATCCATACCCGGCAGGGAAGCCCTGTCAACGAGGCGCTGATTTACATCCTCTCCATAACAGACCAGTATACACTACGTTCAATGCTCTCCGCGATGTACGGGAAAAGAGAGCGGTTTGTGCGGTTCTTCACTGCTCTTGGTGAAGATGAAGTTCATATACTCGCCGTCTGGAAACGGGAAGTCGATGCATTCCTGGACGAGGAGATAACGGCACTGCGAAATGATCCCTCATTTTCCACATGCGTCCGAACCCTGCTCGGGTTCGCTGCGGAATATGAGGGTGTTGACGATAAGGCGGCAGTGTTCCTGCAGGAGATCCGCCCTTTCCTGTCCCGGCTTGCTGCACCAGCGGGTATCGGGGAGTTCTGTTCTTCCGCACTCGAACTTTTGGGGAAGAAACCCGGTAATATCGGTAGTAAAAAGAACTGGAAGGGTACGGATCTCGATGACTTTAAGAAAGCCCGGAAGGAATTGACCGGAATCCTTGAACGGAAGCACTCTCTGTTCAGGATGACCGTGGATACATCCGACCCGGTTATTGCCGGATCGATTCAGTTCCTGGGTAATCTCTCCATGGTTTTCTCCCGGTACACAGAGCTGGTCGGGAATGGGAAGGCTGCTGCAGGCGGCCTTGATTTTTCGGACCTGATCCTCCATGCCCGGCAGCTCTTCCTTGAGCAGCGAGAGCTCGTATCGACTCACTTCATGCCCCGGTTCCGGTATATTCTTGTTGATGAGTTTCAGGATACGGACCTGACCCAGTTCGATATCATCCTCGCGATTATCGGTATACCGTCCCCGACAACGGACTGCCTCTTCATTGTCGGCGATCCCAAGCAGTCGATCTATCTATTCCGCGACGCGGACGTGACCCGGTTCAAGGAGGCGCAGGAGATCATCTCCGCTGCCTGCAAGGGGAGGGTGGTGAACCTCGACACCAGTTTCAGGAGTACGAAGGAAGTGATCGGCTTCACGAACCTCCTCTTCTCACGTCTGCTCGCTTCCGCCGAGAAACCGTGGGAATTCGGGTACGAGCCGGTCCGGATATCTGAAAGCCGCGCTAATCATGCCGGTTCGGTGGAACTGCTCCTTCCTCCGCGCGGGGACGATGCTGCCGGGACCAAAAGGAACGAGGCCGCGATGATAGCCCGGCGGATCCACAGTATCGAAAATGCGCAGCCGCTCTCTGTGTATGAGGAGCAGCCGGATCATTCGTTTGTGCAGCGCCCGGCCCGGTTCGGGGATATCGCGATCCTGCTCGAACAGAGGACAAACCTCTCATATTACCTTTCGGCCCTTGGCGAGTACGGGATCCCCTTCTACGTCCACGGGGGGACCGGGTTCTATCATCGGCAGGAAGTGTACGATCTCTGGAACATCCTCTCATTCCTCGAATACCGGCACGACAGCGTCAGCCTTGCCGGCATCCTGAGGTCTCCCTATTTCGGTCTTCCGGATACGGAACTCTTCTGTATCGCACAGGAGAACGGGAGAACCCTCTGGGACAAGTTAGGGAAATATGCGGAGCGGACCGGTTCTGAGTCGGCAAGCCGTGCACATGACCTCCTCTCGTCATGGCAGCAGTACGCCGGCCGATCCGGGCTGGTCTCCTTAGTGCGCCGGATTTTATCGGAGTCAGGGGCATACACTGTCTATGCCGCTCTGCCGGCCGGGGACCAAATCCTTGCCAACATAGAGAAACTTGTCGGCATGGCCCGGAACCGCGAGGAGTCCGGTAACTACGCACTTGCCGATTTCACTGCCGATCTCCTGATGGCGATGGACGAGGACGAGAGGGAGGGAGAGGCGCCGCTCGATGCGCTTGCAGAGAATGCCGTCAACATCATGACCGTGCATGCAGCAAAAGGGCTGGAGTTTCCCATCGTCTTCGTGCCGGACATGGGCATGCCCTTCCCGCACCG
>Ga0172362_10004591_pt1 | contig 11976 bp, 9 predicted proteins | sample LakKivs1_kivu2a2_FD_114534 | JGI IMG/M metagenome (GOLD analysis project Ga0172362, IMG submission 114534) | Sediment microbial communities from Lake Kivu, Rwanda - Sediment s1_kivu2a2 | ecosystem: Environmental > Aquatic > Freshwater > Lake > Sediment | place: Rwanda: Western Province, Lake...
ACCATCATAGGCACAATCTGGCAAGCCAAGGTAGCTACTCTGGGTAACCGGCGAGGCACAGAGGCAATTGTCGGCGACGAGACCGGAAACATCAGAGTGGTCTGGTTTAATCAACCCTACCTGGCGAAAAGTTTCCGTACTAATGCTCGAATAGTAATTAGCGGTACGGTCAGCATATTCAAAGGACAAAAAGTATTTGAGTCCCCGGAATGGGAATTGCTGGGAGATAAAGAATTGATCCACACCGGGCGACTAGTCCCCGTCTATCCTCTTACGCAAGGCTTATATCCCCGACAGGTAAGGAAATGGACCAAGGAGACAGTTGACGGCTATGTCTGGCAATTGGGCGATTTCCTGCCCTCAGAGATTAAGACCCACAGCCAATTATTAGACCTCCCCACCGCAATCGCTCAAATTCACTACCCCGATGACCAGACAATGGCGGGAAGGGCAAGGGGGAGGTTATCCTTCGATGAGCTGTTTCTTCTGCAATTAGGCGTGCTAGCTAAAAAGCGGGACTGGCAGGAAGGGCAACCGGGTAATGCCTTTCATATAGACCAGGAAGTCATCGGCAGATTTTTACGTTGCTTGCCTTTCACGTTGACCCGAGCGCAGGAGCGGGTATTGCAGGAAATTCTGACCGACCTCAAGCAAGCCAAAGCCATGTCCCGTCTTCTTCAAGGAGAAGTAGGCAGCGGCAAGACCATAATTGCGACCCTGGCTCTCCTGATAGCGGCAGCCAACGGTTACCAGGGGGCATTAATGGCGCCCACTGAGGTCTTATCTGAGCAACATTACACCAATATCTGTAACTATCTATCCCAGGCCAGCACCAAAGAACCTTGTTCCGAGCCGAGCGAAGGAACTATCAGGTGCTACACAGGCTTTCTCTCCAGGCCGCTGACCATCGCTTTGCTCATCGGAAGCCTCAGCAGCGCTGAGAAAGAAAGCCTGCACGATAAAATTAAGCAAGGTGAAGTGGATATTGTTATCGGCACCCATGCCCTTATTCAAAAGGAGGTGGAATTTAACAAATTAGGGTTGGCGGTGATAGATGAGCAGCACCGCTTTGGCGTATTACAACGCTCCGCCCTGAGGCAAAAGGGGTTTAACCCTCATGTTCTGGTCATGACAGCCACACCTATTCCTCGGACCATGGCACTGACGCTCTATGGAGACCTGGACCTTTCGGTTATTGATGAGTTGCCTCCGGGGCGGCAGGTAGTGAAAACAAAATGTCTCGAACTACAAGATAGGGAAAAGGCTTATAATTTCCTCCGCCGCCAGGTCACTAATGGGCGACAGGCTTTCATCATCTGCCCCTTAGTTGAGGAATCCGAAATACTTGAGGCAAAAGCCGCCACGACGGAATATGAGCGGCTATCCCGAGAGGTCTTCCCGGACTTGAAATTGGGATTGCTCCATGGTCAAATGCCCGGCGATGAGAAAGAGGAAGTAATGCGCCATTTTCGAGCTGGAAAGCTGGATATTCTGGTGTCAACCTCGGTGGTAGAGGTAGGCATTGACGTACCTAGAGCCTCGGTCATGATGGTAGAGGGTGCCGAGCGATTTGGCTTATCTCAGCTCCACCAATTTAGGGGACGTGTGGGGCGAGACAAAGAACAAGGATATTGCCTGCTTATCCCGGAGAAGCTTTCACAGGAAGCCAGGGAGCGCCTCCGTCTGATGGAGAGGGTTCATGATGGTTTTGCCTTGGCTGAAAAAGACTTAGAGATGCGAGGCCCTGGGGAATTTTTCGGCACCCATCAGAGCGGCTTGCCTAACCTCAAGCTTGCCAAGTTAACCGATTTACGCAGTCTGGAGTTAGCCCGGCAGGAGGCGATAACTCTTTTCCAAAACGACCCTGAGTTAAAGAAGCCTGAACATCAGCTTTTACGTCAACAATTGAGCCAAGTGTGGTCCAAAAGCGCCGAATGGAGCTAACATATGATAAATATTGTAGTCAATCGCAAAACTCCTTATAATTCTCTCTCCTGGCGGGAGGGAGCTTATACCCCACAAAATCTCGGATCTTGTGGGGACCCCGGGGTCCCTGCCAAATCGAAGATTTGGCAGGGTGAAAGAGGGAGGGGGATTTCACCCTCACCTTTCCCGATTTAATCGGGACTCCCATCGAGGGCGAGGAAATTTTATACGAGATTATGCAGTTAACTATAAAAACAAAATCCTAAAAGTTTGGGACTTTGAATTTGTTTAGGATTTAATCATGCTCAAGCAGGAACTAGCTGGATGTTTGCAGCAGGCTGTATTGAAGGCACAGCAAGAAGGTGCCCTTCCTTCAGCCGCCCTGCCCGAGGTGCTTATAGAGCATCCTCAAAATCCCGAACACGGTGATCTTGCCTCAGGCCTCCCTTTGAAGCTAGCTCGGGCTATGAGGATGTCCCCCATGGCTATAGCTGAAAAGGTCTCTGAGTATGTAGTACCACCGCCCCAAGTTGAAAAACTTTGGGTTGCTTCTCCAGGCTTCATCAATTTTACCTTGCGGGAGGACTGGCTGAGTACGGAGGTGGAATCAATCCTGGCTGCTGGTGAATCGTATGGGGATATTGAGCTAGGCAAAGGTAAGCGTGTCCAGGTGGAATTCGTTAGTGTCAACCCCACTGGACCTCTTCACGTAGGTCATGGCCGTGGTGCTGTCTTAGGCAGTACTTTAGCCAATGTGCTTACCGCCTCGGGCTATGTTGTGGAAAGGGAATACTACATAAATGATATGGGCAACCAAGTATATAACTTCGGCCGTTCCCTCTATACTCGCTACCAGCAATGCTTGGGGAAAGAAGCGGCCATGCCTCCAGATGGCTACTACGGCAATTACATGATTGACCTAGCCAAAGAAATCATTCAGGAGCAAGGTGATAGATTTCTATTGTTGCCCGAGAGCGAGGCAGTTTCGCAAATAGCGGAGGTCGGGGTTGCCAAGATGCTGCAGAGAATTAAAGAGGACCTCGAGCTATTAAACGTTGTTTTTGACACTTGGTTCTCAGAAAGAAGTCTTTATCAGGGCAAGCAGTATAGCCAGGCTATGAAACTGCTCCAAAATGGGGGCTATATTGCTAAGAAGGAAAATGCCACCTGGTTTGAATCAAGCTCCTTGGGCGAGGACAAGGACAACGTCCTGGTGCGCAGCAATGGTTCTCCCACCTATTTTGCCTCTGATATTGCCTACCATTACAACAAATTTCTGGAGCGGAAATTCGACTGGGTGATTGATATCTGGGGGGCTGACCATCAGGGACATGTCCCTCGAATGAAAGCGGTGCTCAAAGCCCTAGAACGTGACCCTGAGCAACTTAAGGTGATAATCTGCCAGTTAGTTACTCTGCGGCGCGGGGAAGAGATAGTCAAGGTATCTAAGCGCAGTGGCGATATTATTACTTTGAAGGAAGTGATAGATGAAGTAGGTTCAGATGCTTGTCGCTTCATATTCCTGTCCCGCTCTGCTGATAGCCAGATGGATTTCGATATGGAGCTGGCTAAGCGGCAATCAGCAGACAATCCCGTGTATTATGTTCAATATGCCCACGCTCGGATTGCCAGCATTCTGCGCTTCGCTAAACAACAGAAGATAGATTACAGTCAGGGCGATGTCTCCCTGCTTACCACCGAGCCGGAGTTGACCTTGATTCGCCGCTTAATACTCCTCCCGGAAATAGTGGAACAGGTGGCAGTTACTATCGAGCCTCACCACTTGCCTTACTATGCCCAAGATTTAGCCACCGTGTTTCACAGCTTCTATAAGCAATGCCGGGTTGTCTCTAAGGACGAAGCGTTAACCAAGGCACGCCTCAAGCTGGTCAAGGCGACTCAGATTGCCTTGGCCAAAGTCCTTCGCCTCATGGGCATGGCCGCCCCAGAGAAGATGTGAATATGGTGGTTGTTATACCAATTCATCCACCGCTGGAGCTCGAAATTGAGCTCATTTAAGTCCTTAGCTTCATGTTCCGAGACGAACCGCTCTTAGACAAAGAACTTTATGGGTAAATGGAAAAACCCGAAATGATGAATGGAATTGCTGAAGGCGAGAGAAGAGAGTCGAGAATAAAGCGATTGCAGAAGCTGCGAACGTTGATCGCTGAAAAGGGATTAGATGCCCTCCTGCTTTCTCAGCCGGAGAACCTTCGCTACCTCTCCGGATTTACCGGCTCCTCTGGATGGCTACTCATTTCAGGACAGAATGCTATTTTAGCTACTGATTTTCGCTATATAGAGCAAGCTAAGGGACAGTCACCAGATTTTGAAATTATCCAGACTAAGCAAGAGTTACGTGACTGGCTTCCTGGTTTGGTCTCTGATTTGGGGTGGCACAAGTTAGGCTTCGAGGCAAATTCTGTTTCTTATGAGGGTTATCACAAGCTCAGCGAGGCCACAAAGACCAAGCAAGTTAACGTCGAGCTTATTCCCACCATTGACATAGTAGAGCAATTTCGCTCTATAAAAGAGCTCGAAGAACTAGGATTTATCATAGAGGCAGCAGCGCTAACTGATATTGCCTTTGAACAGGCCAAGGCAATAATTCATCCCGGCATAACAGAAAAGGAGGCAGCCTGGGAGATAGAAAAATTCCTTCGCCAGAAAGGCAGTGAAGGATTGCCCTTTGAAATCATTGTGGCTTCCGGCCCAAATTCAGCCTTGCCTCACGCTCAAACTACAGAGAAAACAATTCGCTCTGGTGAACCGGTGCTGATTGATATGGGAGCCAGAATCAATGGTTATTGCAGCGACTTTAGTCGCACGTTATTTTTGGGCAGAGCAGACAAACCCTTCCGAGAAATTTATAATATAGTTCTCAAAGCACAGGCTACTGCTATAGAAGGAATCAAATCAGGTATGGCTGCTTCACAGGCAGACCGATTGGCTCGAAGTATTATTGAACAAGCTGGCTATGGAAATGCCTTTGGGCACGGTCTAGGACATGGTGTTGGGCTAGCTGTACACGAATTTCCCAGGCTTGGTCCCAGCTCCTCTGATTCACTTGCCGATGGTATGGTTTTTACCATAGAACCGGGAATTTACCTTACGGGACAAGGCGGTGTTAGAATTGAAGATATGGTAGTTTTGGAAAATGGCAAGGCCAGAGTGCTTACCAAGGTAGAGAAGAATAGCTTTCAGCTACCAGCTCTCAGCAGTCAGTAATCTGTTGAAAGCTGGCAAGCGTCCGTCAAGCGCTTAGCGATGAAGAATTTCAGAAGCTTGAAAGTGTGGCAAAAAAACCATGAATTGTCACTATCGGTATATAAGATTACACTATTCTTTCCCCAAGAAGAAATCTACGGATTGACAAGTCAGATTCGAAGAGCAGCTTTGTCAATTCCAGCAAATATTGCGGAGGGGTGCGGATGTAATGGAAACCGCGAGTTTGCTCGCTTTTTAGAGATTGCTTTAAGGAGCGCTAGCGAAACTGAATATTACCTGCTTCTGTCACAAGACTTGAGATACTTGAGTACAAAAACTTATGAAGAATTGAATAACCAAGTAACAGAGGTAAAACGTATGCTTACGAGGTTGATACAAAAACTGACTACTGATAGCTGAGGGCTGAAGGCTCAACTAGGAGGTTACTAAATGATTGATGCCGGAGAATTGAGAAAGGGAGTCGCCATAGAGCTGGATGGCGAAATATACCAAATTCTGGAATACCAACATGTCAAGATGCAACAAAGGCAGCCTGTAGTTAAGTTGAAACTTCGTGGTGTTCGTAGCGGGAATTTCACCGAGAGGAGTTTCCAATCCGGCGATAAAGTTGCAACAGTATTTTTGGAGCACCGCCCCGTCCAGTACCTTTATAGCGATGGCAACCTCTATTACTTCATGGATAACGAAAGTTACGAGCAGATTATGTTAACTTCTGCTCAGATAGGAGAGGGCACAAACTACCTGAAAGAGGGGCTGACGCTGGAGATTCTAACCTGCAAGGGAGAGCCAGTAGCCATAGAGCTACCTTTTTCGGTAGAGCTTCGGGTTACGGAAACAGAACCTGGCTTCAAAGGGGATAGGGCGACAGCCGGTACTAAACTGGCCAAGCTAGAAACGGGAGTAACCACCCAAGTTCCTCTTTTCATTAATACCGGCGACATCATCAAAGTCCATACACGCACCGGGGAATACCTGGAGAAGGTTAGCTAATTGATAAAAGCTGATTTGCATATCCATACCTGCTATTCTATGGATTGTCTCACACCTTTGGAGCAAATAGTCGAGCGCTGCCTCAAGCTAGGCATAAATTGTATTGCTATAGCTGACCACAACACCATCGCTGGTGCCTTAAAGTTAAGGGAATTTGCCCCGTTTAAAGTAATTGTTGCCGAGGAAATCTTAACGCCTGTGGGTGAAATAATGGGGCTGTTTCTTAGTGAAAAAGTTTCCCAGGGATTGTCTCCCCAGGAGACAATATCTCAAATTAGAAGCCAGGGCGGCCTAGTGGCTATTCCTCATCCATTTGGCAGGTCACTACCCTGGAATGCTAACATGCTAACCTCGACAGAAGTTTTATCCCAGGTTGATATTATCGAAACTTTTAATTCTCGGACGCCATTTTCTAATAGCAATGCCAGAGCAGGGAAACTAGCCAAAGAGCTGGGAAAGGTTGCCAGCGCTGGCAGCGATGCCCATACTTTAGGCGAAATTGGCCGAGCCTATGTGGAAATGCCCGAATTCGAGGAACCTGACGACTTCCTAAATTCTTTATCTCAGGGCAAAATATTCGGGCAAAAATCTAGCTATTTAGCTCATTTTGCTAGCACATGGGCTAGGATGCGGAAAGCTGTCAGCTGTCGGCTATTAGCTGTCAGATGTTGAACATCGGCTGGTTTTCCACAGGGAGAGACGAAGCTGCTCGACAGCTTTTGCAGGCTGCTCAGGATAAGAGCCACAGCAGCGATATTAATGGGAAAATCAGCTTCGTCTTTAGCAATCGAGAACCTGGCGAGGCTAAGGAAAGCGACCTGTTCTTTGAGCTGGCTCGAAACTACAAAATTCCCCTTATCTGTTTATCGCACAAGAAGTTCAAGGCTGCCGGAGAGAAAAAAGAGTGGCGTATCAAATACGATAGGGAGGTAAACAAGAGGATTGAACCATTTGCTCCCAACCTTTGTGTTCTGGCTGGCTATATGCTCATCGTGAGCGAAGAGCTCTGCCAGAAATACGATATGATTAATCTTCATCCCGCACCCCCCGGTGGACCTGTAGGCAACTGGCAAGAGGTAATTCGGACATTGATACAAAATAGAGCCGGCACAGCCGGAGCAATGATACACGTGGTGACTCCTGAACTGGATAGAGGTCCGGTAGTTAGCTATTGCCTCTTCCCTATTAAAGGTAAGCCTTTCGCTGAATATTGGCGGAGGGATGACAAAGATATGCTGTTTCAGCTTATTCGCCAGCATGAACTTATCAGAGAATTCCCTCTTATCATCATGACATTACAAGCTCTGAGCCGGGGCGAGGTCAGCATAAAGGACAGGAGAGTAATTGATGCCCAAGGAAAGCCGATCAGTGGCTATAACCTTAGTGGTAAAGTAGACGAGGAGGTGAAGAAAAGTCTGAGATGAACTTGATTTGCTTTGACCTCGAGGGCCCTTTAGCTCCTCAAGATAATGCCTATGAATTGATGAAGCTATTCCCCCGTGGCGGCAAGATTTTCGAAATCATCAGCCGTTATGATGATTTGCTGGCCTTAGAAAGACGACCTGACTATGAGCCGGGAGACACGCTTGCTCTCATAACTCCGTTCCTGGCTTATCACGGAATAGAAGAGGAACAAATCGCTGCCATGGGGCAGAAAGGTGGGTTAACTCCAGGGGCAACTGAATTAATCTCCAAACTTAAATCTCAAGGGTGGCACATATTTTGTATTAGTACCAGTTACGAACAATATGCCTTCCCTGTCACACAAAGACTGGGTATACTCCGTGAGAATGTAGCTTGCACTTCCTTTCCTCTAGCGCAGATTCGCCAACTGTTAAGCCAAGATGAATTTGCCTTACTGGAGCAAATAGAACACAAAATTGTGAATCTCAATCCTGTTACTGACGATACTAGAATAAAGGAATATCTGGATTATTTTTATTGGCAGAAATTGCCTCAAACACGTTGGGGAAGAATTACGTGCCAAGTGAAACCAGTAGGAGGAAGACGCAAGGTAGAGGCACTGGAGAAATTTAGCACCAGGATGGGAAAACCGCTTTCTCATTGGGCGGTGGTAGGGGACAGCATCACAGATTTCAAAATGCTCCAGGCTGTGAACAAAGCAGGTGGCTTGGCTATCGCTTTCAATGCCAATGAATACGCCTTGCCCTATTCCACCATGAGTTTGGCATCGGTAAGCTTGTATGATTTGTGGGTGGTTCTGGAAGCCTGGGAGAAAGGTGGGCGCCAGGTTGTTGAAAGAGTAGTCAAAGAAAAGGAGGTGGCCGGGGGGACAGGTGATAAAGAGTGGTTACACTGGCTAGACGGAACTAAAGATATAACGCCAGCTTTGGAAATCCATAAAAGAATCCGCCGCTTGGTTAGAGAGGAATCTGCCAAACTGGGCTAACATAGACTACTTAGTCTCGCCTTCCAGTCTCACGGAAGATCCATACAAAGGTGACAATAATGATCAGAGAAATGACGATGATAGTAATTAAGCCTGCTTTGCCCAGCCCACCGAATGCTTCATTTGCGGCATGAACCATGGCATTTGTCTCCATCCAGTCTGGTGTTCCAACCATCATCCTACCAACTGAAACTAAAAGACGCTTCAGCCCTTACACGCAATACCTCTCAGGCAGGTTAATTTGACCAGGCTTTGGCGGCTGTTAACCGGAGTGCATCCGTTTATTTCTTGGCTGGCTTGCTAAGTATTTCGTCTATAATACCGTATTCCACTGCTTGTTCAGCGCTGAGGTAAAAGTCTCTGTCAGTGTCGTGGGCAATTTTCTCTACCGGCTGACCGGTGTGCTTAGCTATGATATTACGTATCATTTCCTGCATCCTCATGATTTCTCTGGCGGCAATTTCAATATCCGCCGCCTGCCCTTGAGCACCACCAACTGCTTGGTGCAGATGTATAGTCGAATTGGGTAAAGCATACCTCTTGCCTTTGGTTCCGGCACAAAGAAGCAAGGTGCCCATGCTCGCTGCTAGACCAACACAAATAGTGGATATAGGGCAGCGAAGAATCTGCATAGTATCGTAAATGGCTAAGCCAGCGCTGATAATGCCGCCGGGACAATGAATATAAAGATTTATATCCTTTTCCGGGTCCTCCCTCTCTAAGTAGAGGAGCTGCGCAATAATAAGATTGGCTATCTGGTCGTTGATCGGCGTGCCCAAAAAAACGATCCTCTCTCTGAGCAAGAGAGAATATATGTCGAAGATACGTTCTCCCCGAGCACTGGTCTCCGTCACTGTAGGAATTATCACTTGAGATATTGTTTCCATCATTCCTCCTTTGTCATATTCTCAGCATTGCCAATCGCTATTTGCAATAATCGGTCCGTCGTCTTCTGAGTACGCAGCGATTGTTCAATTGATTGCTTAACTTGGGGCAGCGAAAAGAACTGCCTTGCTTTTTCCTTATCCTCAGCACCACTGGCAATCTCCTCTATTTTATTATCTACCTCTGCGGAATTAATTTCAATCTTTTCCTCTTCAGCTAATTTCTCTAAGACAAGACCCTCAACAAGCCGCTTTTGCGCTATGGGACGCAGTTCCTTTCTAAGTTCCTCCTCCGTTTTATTAGCTCTCTTCAGGTAATCGGTTAGCTCTCTAAAGCCCAGGCGCCTTGCCTCGTCCCTAAGAAGTCCAGTAATTTCCTCGTCCTCCAAAATGGGGGGATAGTTTATCTCGCTGATTTTCACCAGAGCGTCAAGGGCCTTTTGCTTCAACTCCAGGCGATTCCTAGCCTCGGCTTTGGCTTTTAAATCAGCAGCCACTTTCTTCTTCATATCCGCCAGGTTATCATAGCCGACGCTCTGAGCCAATTCATCATTAAGCTCGGCCAACTGTTTCTCCTTTACTTCGGTAACAGTGACTCTGAAAGTACCCTGTTTGCCACGCATTTCTTCGATGGGGTAGTCATCGGGAATAGTCAAGCTGAAAGTCTTTTCTTTGTTCTTCTCAGTGCCCTGCAGTTGAGAGGCAAATCCGAGAACAGGTGAACGTGAATCCTCATCCACCTCATATAATACGCCTTTGTGATTTAACCAAGGTCTCCCATCCACATTGGCTTGGATGTCCATAGTCACTAAATCACCCAGCTCAACAAGGCGGTCTACAGGTACCCATGCCCCTTGTCTTTCCCGGAACTCTTCCATGGCTGCAGTAACTTCTCTCTCGGCGATTTCTATTTCCGGGCTGGGTTCCAGCCTTATATTATGATAATCGCCAAGCTTAACTTCGGGCTTGAGAGACACTATGGCTTTGAAAACCAAAGGTTCGGTTTGAGTAATTTCTACTTGGGGTTCAGCAATGGGTTCAAGCTTCTGGGACTCGATCACCTGTTTATAAAGCTGTGGTACGAGATGCTCCAATGCCTCATCCAACAAACTCTTCTTTCCTATTTGCTGCACCAGAATGGCCCGCGGTGCTTTTCCTTTGCGGAAGCCAGGTATGGATACTTCATTAACCAAGCGATGATAAGCCTCGTCCAGTGATTTGTCTAACTCACTGGCTTCAGCCTCAATAGTAAGAACTGTCTGGCAATTCCCCAACTTCTCTGCGTTTACTTTCATGTCGCATTCCTGGTCACTGTGAGTGAAGAACCTCGTGCTTTAGCTTAAGGTTTAGCTCGTTAAGCTGGCGCTTATCAACGTAAGAGGGGCTATCTAGCATCAAATCAACGGCATTCTGATTCTTGGGGAAAGCAATAACCTCCCTTATGCTCCGCTCCTTGGCAAATAGCATCACCAAACGGTCTAGTCCTATGGCAATACCGCCATGGGGCGGTGCTCCGTATTCCAGTGCCTCTAAGAAACCTCCAAATCGGCTTTCCGTTTCTTCTTTACTGTAACCAAGGAGGCTAAATATTTTTTCTTGAAACTGACGATTGTGAATCCTAATGCTGCCGCTGCCAAGCTCACAACCATTGCACACTACATCATAATGTTGACCATGAACCTTATCTGGTTCGGTATCAAGAAGTGCCAGATCCTCCCATCGAGGAGCAGTAAACGGATGGTGCATGGGTTCCCAACGATTCTCAGCCTCATTCCACTCCAAAAAAGGAAAATCAACTACGAAGGCAAAAGCTAGTAGATTAGCATCAACTAGATTAAGGCGTTGTGCCATCTCGCGGCGCAGCTCATCAAGAGTCTTGTTGACCACCTCCAGTTTATCAGCCACGATGAGTAAAAGGTCACCCGGCTTTGCTTCAAATCTACTGGCTATTTCTTCTAATTGGCGAGGAGTTAAATATTTAGCAGCCGCCGATTTTACCTCATCCAATGTTATTGCCGCTCCTGAAAAAGCCATGGCCGTCAAGCCCTGGGCCCCACAACCCTTTGCCAAATTTATCAATTCATCAAGTTGATGGCGAGTATAATGACCACAACCAGGGACACATATCCCTTTTACCTTGCCGTTGTTGTCGAGGGCTGAGCGGAAAACTTGAAAGTTTGTGCCAGCGGCGATATCCGATATATCCTTGATCTCCAAGCCAAACCTGATATCTGGTTTATCTGTGCCATACTTCTCCATCGCTTCTTTATAGGAAAGGCGGGGAAAGGGCTCCAGTAATCGCATATCAGGCTTTACAGCTTTCACAAGCGAGGTAAAAAGTTCCTCCATGAGCTGCAATATGTCCTGCACCTCGACGAAGCTCATCTCTAGGTCAAGCTGGGTGAACTCAGGCTGGCGATCTGCGCGGAGGTCTTCATCCCTGAAGCAACGAGCTATCTGGAAGTACTTGTCAAACCCAGCTACCATGAGGATTTGTTTGAGCTGCTGTGGAGATTGAGGAAGAGCATAAAACTTGCC
>Ga0172362_10004592_pt1 | contig 11976 bp, 7 predicted proteins | sample LakKivs1_kivu2a2_FD_114534 | JGI IMG/M metagenome (GOLD analysis project Ga0172362, IMG submission 114534) | Sediment microbial communities from Lake Kivu, Rwanda - Sediment s1_kivu2a2 | ecosystem: Environmental > Aquatic > Freshwater > Lake > Sediment | place: Rwanda: Western Province, Lake...
CTCAATAGCCATGAAGAAACACCGACCAGTCATAGGTGTACACATAAGGAACATTGAATTAGCATTTAATGACCCAACCCATTTCACAGGTCTCATCATCATAAAGATTGCAGAGTACATAGCATATTTTACAGGTATCTTAACATCCATATTAGATGCCTAGTTGCGATTCTCGTAATATGAGCAGTTAGAAAACCAAGCATTAAATGAATCATGTACAATTCAACTTCTTTGGCCTCTATACACCAAAAAGTTCTAAGAAACTCACACATAAAGCGAGCACAAACTCTCTTTAATAATTTTCATAAGCAGCTTAGCTAATTAAGAGACTTTTAAGGGATCATTAAATGATATGCTGCTCTCTACACGCCACCACTATGGGTCAACTGAAAGGCGAGGAAAAACTTTCAAATGACGCAAATATTATCTTCTGGATCTCATTATTAAGAATGTGCGTGGAGCAATTTAGTGATGAATTTGACCAAACAGACAATTGAGCGATGGAAGAAATTTTTTTTCACAAAATATGGACGCATAACAATAGATTTTACTATTATAACCACTTTGGCTATCATAATTTTTCGTAATTTTCTTTTCACGAATGACTGGCCAGCTGGAGGAGACGTTTTAGGATGGATTTCTAGGGCATATTTATTCGGAAACGATCGATGGCTCTATGTATGGCGCCCATACTCCTTCGGCTTCCCCGAAGGGATCAATTCCATGGATTTCTTCCTCACGCTAACATACTCAGCGTGTGGAGACGCGTCAACAATGATCAAGATTTTCATGTTTTCCACATTCTTAACGGCAGGCTTCACCATGTATGCCTTCGCTTACCATTACAATCATGGACACACATCAGCCCTCTCAGCTTCCCTCATATATTGTTTAAACCAGTGGATTTTTTCTCAATTCACCGAAGCACATGTCGATATCCTTTTCAGCTACGCCTTAGCCCCATTGGCCTTCTTAACTCTAGATAGGGCGCTAGAGAGGAGAAAATTTAAAGACATACTGGGTTTAGCATTAATTTTATCGCTGTTTGCAACAGGCTTCCATCCGGAGAGTATCGTTATATATGGTTTTTTCCTCTTGATGTTTATCCTCTTCTTTTTAGCAGCATCTGTTAAGGCTAAAGAGTTTCGTATGAAGTCTAAGCACCTTCTAAGAGTAGTCTTACCCGCGGCTATTGTAATTTTCCTTCTCTCAGCATTTTCATTTCTCCCCCTAATATCAAATGTTAGAGCTCCCTACTATTCAGCAACATTCGGATACCCCATAGAAGATGCCTATAAACACAGTTACAGGAACTCAACGGACGCGTTTACACTGCGAGCGGTAGAAAGCTGGGGATACCAATTCTTAATCAACGTATATACAGATTTAAGCCTACCAGACTTCCCAATTAACACTCTGCTACTTCTCATTTTTATACTAGCTTTCTGCATAATTTTTCTTCGCACAGACCGATATACTGTTTTCTTCGCCTTTTCCGTCGTAATCTCAATATTCATAGCCAAAGGGCCTTATCCACCATTCGGATACGTTTTCACGTGGATGTGGTTTAACGTTCCATACTTCGCCATTTTTAGGGCTGCAAGCCGAGCGGATATGATGACTTCTTTCTCTCACGCTTTTCTTGTATCAGTTTTGGTCAGCATCTTAGTAGGATACGTCCAAAAGAGTGGGCATAGGGAAAAAGAACTGTATCTAGACGCAAAGTTAAAAATTGCTGAGGAAAGTGAAGCTCACCACGTAATTGTTTCGGTAGAGATTTTGAACAAAATATTCAAAAAGCTAAGCAAGCTCCTATATAGTTTAAGTCTGGTATTACTATTTTTTATCTTTCTAAGTGGCTTTCTGTCATCCTTCTATTTTTTCAGTCAAGGTTTACAGGTTTATACTCCACCTGAAAGATACATAGAACCGTATGATTGGCTTGCAAAGCAGTCAGGAGATTACAAAGTGATTACTGTTAGTGCTAGTGATTCGGAGTGGCTGAGCTCAAAAGGGGTATCTGATTTTGCCTTTAATGGAATGCTCACAGATATCGGATGGTCTCACGACATTGGATTTGACAGCTCATTCATTCATGGTAAGCCGACTCTTCAGGATGGAGGTTGGACCTCTTCAGCTCGTACTTTCATTGACTATCTACGATCTTATCTCGTACGCCAAAATTTAACGGATAACTTCCTAAAACTACTGGGACCATTTAATTACAAGTATGTTGTGCTACCAGAATACCTCACAAATGGCACAAGAAACTTCTTTTTACATCAGCGAGGCTATCATGTAGTCTACAATCAAGGTTCACTCATCCTTCAGAATGACTACTACACTCCCAGGTTTTTTGTACCTAATCAATACGTCTATGTTGTGGGAGGCTTAGAAAGTTTTGCATCTTTGTTAGGGATTAAAACGTTTAACCTTAACCAAACTGCGTGGTTTTTTGCCAATCAACTAGATGAAACTTCCTCCTTCGGTAGCGACCTGTTTAATAGTTCAGATGCATTAATCTTTAGTAATAGCGATATAGTTGACGTTATCATGTTATCTTTAAGAAACCAAGCAACTTTCATAAATGCCGTAGACTACGGGATATTCAGCCAAGATGACATTGCATATTGGATTCGTTCCAGTTGGTGGAGAAATTTAGGAGGCTTTGTGTGGAGTGGAGATACTCTCACAACCAAGGGAAGGAACGACATAGATATGCCGTTCAAAGTTGATTCAAACGGAATCTACGATATTTGGCTAAGAATAGGGTTCTCTTCTAGAAGAGGAAAACTGAGTGTTTCAATTGACAAGACTCAGGTTGGAAAGATTCAACCGCTGTCGAATTTTTCGTCAGCCATAATTGATCCCACATTTCGATTAATGTGGGTAAAGATAACCTCTTTAAACCTAAAAAGCGGTGACCACACGATCACCTTAACAAATGACGGCCCAGATTACAATGATATTGATGTAATTGCCGTCATAAAACCAGATGTTTACCAATCAAAAATGAACGACATCCTGAACACCCTACAAAACTTCCCCGGCAGAATAATCTACGACTTAGAAGCCAAAAACTCCTTCACCCTTAACCTTCCAGCAAATTGGAAAATAGACTCAGCACTTTACGAAGGTTACGTTCTCCGTGGGAAAGACCAACGTATAAACATCTCGCCTGAGGGTTATGCGTCCGCTAGCTCAGCTGGGACATGGGGGGAAGTTACTCTATGGGCCAATGGAACCAATGATGAAAACCCAACTACTAGGTGGGCTTCAAAGCCTCATGAGCCGATGCCCCAGTGGCTGCAAATAGATTGGGAAACCCAGCAGGAGCTCGTTGGCGTACACATACTCTTTGAGCAAGCATACGCGGAGGATTATGCGATACAGACTTGGAACGGCACCAGCTGGGTTGACCAGGTTATCGTGAAGGGGAACAACCAGACTGATCTAGTCCACTCTTTCAAGGAACCCGTGCAGACCTCTAGACTCCGCATTTACGTCACCTCTGTTACAAAGCTGTACGATCTGGTAAGCATCCGGGAACTAGAAGCACTTTCACCTCCGCCAGTCTCGCTACCGCCAATCTCAACTAATGTTTTTGTTCCCCGAGAAGGAGACTACATGTTCGCCCTTCGTTTGGACTCTGGATCAAACTATGGAACAGCAACACTTCAAGTAGATGATTTTACAGGCACAACAGATTGTTTTAACTTTAACCGAGGAATCGAATGGAAATATTTCGGACCGATCCACCTCGATGCAGGCAGCCACAAAATAACTCTAAACGGGAAAATCGGTTTTTACAAAATGATAGTCTACTCGCTCAAGGAGGAGGAAGAGAACATTTCTCTCGACGATTTATTCAAGCCTAAACGAGCTCCAGAGATAAAATATGACCAGATAAGCCCAGTCAAGTACACCGTTCACATCGAAAATAATGGTGGACCCTTTCTTCTAATATTCTCAGAGTCCTATCATCCAATGTGGAAAGCTTACGTGGACGGCGAAGAAATATCATCTATTCCAGCATACTCCATGGTCAATGGATTCTACATAAAAAAGACGGGCAGTTTCGACGTAACAATCTACTTCACAGGTCAAACCTACGTCGACATCGGATTAAGAATCTCCATGATCACTTTAATCATCATGGTGGCAATGATAGCCACGCCATCCAAAAAGCTTGAAGAATCGAGGAAGTACATAAAACAGAAAATGTTTAATACCTTTCAAACCATTTCCTCAAGAGCCCCTCTGTTTCGTAATAAAAATAAAGATGTTAACCCAAGGTTGAAAGCATGTCCCCACAAAAGATTCATCCACATCTTCCATGAAATCCAATATCACGGGAAACATTCCACATCATTTCCCTCATTTCTCATTTATCTGAAACAAAAAGGATGGTGTCTATCATTAAGATAGCCATTCTACACCACGCCTTAGGTAGATTCGGAGGAGGTGAAAAACTCGCCATACTCCACAGCATATACCTAACGAAATTGGGCTTTGATATTGAACTCTTCTACAATGGTCCAATGCATCTTGACTGGAAGAAAAGGGTTTATTCAAGCATACCCTTAGAAATTCTGCCCTTCGGTATTCCCCTCAACATTAAAGGTTTTCGAAATATAATTAAAGTGATACGGCACCTCAAATCCTTCGATGTCATCCTAATCCACCACCACGTTGATCCATTCTTAGCATATTATTTATCCATTTTCCTTAAATCAAAGCTTATTTGGTATTGTGGGGAACCTCTGCGAGCCTTATGGGAAAACTGGCTATCAGACATTGACTACAGAGAGTTAAGCTGCACAGTTAAACCAACCAGCATGGAATTATACGGAAAATCCTTAACTTCCATATTCCTTTCTAATAAGCTCTATGACGCATCGGTCTCATTCCTTCGAACCATAAACAAGGCATCTGTGCGACGTTACCCGACAATCATAGCTAATAGTAATTACACAAAAAAAATAGCCAAAAGAATATATGGCATAGACAAGCCTATATCCGTTGTACGTCCAGGCGTAGAAACTCAACCACATACGAAAGACTCTACCAATAAGGAAGTTAGCAACAATATTTTATCAGTGGGAGCAATGATCCCAATGAAAAACTACTCCACACTTTTAAAGGCTTTTCACAGTTTACCGCGTCAGTATCGATCCAGAGTGAAGCTCCAAATTGTAGGAGGTGGCCCACTAGAAAACGAAATTCGCTCCCTCGCTCACAAGCTTAATCTGAAAAACGTAGTTTTTCGATCTGAAATTAGCGAACAGAGACTTAATAGCTATTATGCAAATTGTAGTTTTGTTATCCACCTAGCCCTCAATGAGCCTTTTGGATTGGTTCCAGTAGAGGCCGCGTTTTACGGTAAGCCCTCAATCGTTTCAAATAATGGAGGAACATCAGAATTCGTTATACATGGAGAAAATGGTCTCTTAGTTAATTCTCACGATTTAAACGAAATTGTAAATGCCATGGAATACCTAATAAAGGATAAGAAGCTTGTAACTGAAATGGGCTTTAAAGCCAAAGAAAAGGCTTTAAAGGAATTTACTATAGAGAGCTCAACTGCGAATCTTGCAAAAGCAATAAAACTGCTATAATATGTATAAACATTTTTTGTCAAATATTCCACCTAAGTATAAAGATCTTATGAATCTAAGTTTAAAGTTTTGGAAAGACATCTATCCTAAAAAGCACGAAAACAAAATGTAAACACAAGAGTTCATTAAATGCAAAAAACTTTTCTGAAGGAAGGTTCATTATGATCAGCTTCTAGAAAAGTATTTAGTTCAAATAGCGCAACATTAAATTTCTTAAATGGTTCTGTAGAGAATAAAGTGCTGTTTCGCTACAGCGTCCCAATGTCTGTCCTTAAACTTTCTTCGCAAATTTTTTTTGATGCTTTCTCTAAGATGTGTGTTCAGTGTCAATGAGATAAACGCTTGAGCTAACTCTTCTGAATCGCCAGGTGTAATCATAATGCAATTTTCTCTATTTTTTAATTCAGTTTCAAACTTTGGTACTCGACTGCAAATAATTGGTTTCCCATAGTCTGCAATTCTAGCCAATACTCCACTTGCCTCAACATAATATCGGTCCAAAGACAACAACACAATCATATCACTTTTCCAAATGAGCCTGTCTAAACTTTTTTCATCGATAAAATCAGTGAAGAGTACATGCTTTGAAAGATTTGATGTTAACAAATGTTTATATTTTCCAATAGGATCTGTTTTGTCATGTGCATGACGCCCTCCAGCAATTATTAATCTTGCATCAGGATAAACCTCAAGGAACTTCTCAAATGCTTTAACTAAGTGCTCTATCCCCTTGCTTTCCCTCACGAAACCAAGCGACAAGATCCATGTCCTTTTACCTCTTCGAGATATCGAAGGTTTTCCAGATGCATTCTTTACTCCATGCGGGATCACAACAATCTTGCTTTCTTCTTGTAATGCATATTCCCTTTGAAAAACTTTTTTCATCAAGCAGTTATGTACGATTATCTTATCTGAGATTTTTATGATAAAACTTGACATAAACAGAACTGCCATTCGCGCTAACAAATTAACTAAGGCATTGTCATGCAGATGTGCATCCTTCCGTATTACCATATGCATGGTAACAACACAGGGTTTCCGGCTTAAACGGAAAAATAGCAACAAAATTAGAAAAAGGGTAGAAGAGATAAAATTGCCATACAATAGCCATCCATGCTGCAAATGAACAATATTCGGCCCCTCTTTTAATGTTGAACGAAAAATCGTTAGGGGATAAGTGAAGCTTCCTCTTTTCCAACATCTTAAAACGGTTCCTTCCTTCAGTTTAGGATACTCATATTCAGATGGTTCTTCTGGGATGTTCGCAATAATTTTCAAATCGACTAATTTTGCTAAGTGTGTATATAACTCAGCTGAGTATAATGCTACTCCGTCTTTATGCGGAGGCCATGTAGTGACGGCGCAAACCTTCATGAGTTACTTACCGCCTGACACCTGTAAAATGTTCATGGAATAGAAATAAATGTCCGTGGAGTTTGTTACATAAGCAGCGATTTCGATAAAGGTTGGTTTTTTAATTGTGAAATTGAAGTTGAAAGTTTGCCATCCACCTAGAGGGGTGAAATCAGCTCCATTAATTCTTTTTGTTAGAATTTTGGCGTTTTCTGGTTCCTTTGAGATCTCTAGTGTGATCACTTCCCCCGAGATATTAGATGATACCTTTAACTTCATCGTGGCATTGTAGATTCCAGGAGGAAGAACCATCTGTGGAACCTTAAAGAATAGCGGGGTTGGGTCGGTGATTCCATGCATCAACACATCTGCTTTCATATACGAGCTTCCAATCATTACGTAATCTTGGAAAATCTTTCCAGTTGCAGCCCCTACATCATGAGAAGTGTACGTGAAGTTTACACCTTCAAAATATCTAACTGAGTCACTATATCCTTTTTTGTAAAGCACTATGCCATTTGCGTTGACAACTATTCCGTATTCATCGTCGATTTCTGCATCACACCATCTTGGGGCAATGTGAGTTGGTCGCGGAAGCGAAACGGTATACCACCAAGAATAAACATTAATTAATACGTAGTCCACTCCACTTTTGAAGTATGGATAAACCTCAAGTCTATTGCTCAAGTGAGGAAAAACCTCCGGCATAACAGATGCAGAGGCACTTGCAGGAATCTCTTTTAGTGCAACTCGCGTGGTCTCATCAGATTTTGTATCTTCGAAGTATCCTCCAGTTGGAAGTAGCAAAGTAGTGATGAGTAAAGTCGCTAACATTAAAAAGGCATGATTCTTTAGGTTTTGCCTGCCACCCAATTGTAATAACTTTTTCATTCCGTTGATTGCCGAAATAAAGATAAACGCTGAAACGAACGCCGGATACTGAGTTTCAATGACATAGTACAGGGGGTTAATGGAAAGTAAGCTAGCTACTAGCCAGGGTAAGGTCATTATGAGCGTTATTGGGTCTAGAAGCGAGAGAAAGGCAACTGGTCCTAACAACGACATTATATAAAGAAACTTCTTCTGTCCATCGTTGAACAACACTGTTATCGTTTTAGTGGGATTCAACAATACATTAAGAACTATCTCACCTGGGCTAGTGCCAAATTCTCCCCACTCCCATTTCGTGCTTAAAGCAGTCGGATTAAAATAGGTGATGACCGCGCTAGCTAGCCCAAACCACAGGATTCCACTTAGAAAAAGCGTGATGGAAAAAAGGGCATCTTTCGTCAATTTCCTTTGCTGTAAACCATCAATAATTTCTTTCCGATGAAAAAGAAAGAAGTAAACAGCCATAGCCATAACGATTAAAGGAACAAATTCGTTAATCATTAAAGCCAAAATAACGAAAAAGTAAGCTCGTAACAATTTTTCATGCTTCAAGTAGTAAAGGGAGAACAAAAATAGAGTAGGCAAAAAGGCTTCCAGATCGAAGTTCGTAAGGGGAACGAGCGTCGGAGGATACAATAGGTATACAATTGCAAACAATAGGACTAAAACTTGGCTTTTTAGCTCCTCTCGCGCAAGCCAAAATAGCGGGACTAAGCCAACTGAAATGATGATTTGTCGCAATACTAGCAATGTTGCGGGAGATGTGCACAGTGCGTAAATTGGAAGCAAGAAAAATAAAAATGGGGAGAAGTGTATGCCAAAAAAGCTGCCACCCGGGTTTCCAGGGATGGCCGCTGTGAAATAGAAAAACTTTCCATATCTCAGGGTGGTATAGAGGGACTGGTCGTATATTCCAAGGTCCCATGCGTTTGTTTCGAACGACTCATGAAATCTCAATGAAACGTAAGATGTTATGGTAATGTAAATTACTGCAACCGAAAATAGTAAAAAATGATATTGTTGAAATTTTATCTTATCAAATATGCTGATCCTCTTAAAAAGGTTTAGATGCTTTTGCTTTATTGTTGAAGTTGATTCATCTTTTTTAAGATATGCCATCTGCCTTCAACCTGCCTCTTTCTCTAGGGAAAAATACAATACTATTAATAAATTATATTATCACAAATAAAGGATAATATTAAGTGATGATGAGTGCGTCTTAATTATTCTACAACCCTCTCTATATGTACGAAGTGGATGTGTGATATTCAGAGTGGAAGAAATTTGAATATTGTTCCCTTAAAAGGTAGATACTCAAGATTTTCTTCAATTTAGAAAAGCATCAACTGTCTTTTAACGTTAAAAATCTTTCATTAATATCTGCAAGGTCATTGAGCCTCTGAGATGCGAGTTGCAGCTGCGTGTTGCTAGCTCTCATACTTGTATTGAGTAATAATTTCTTTTTTAAAGACTTACATAAAATGATATTCTGATGCCTTTATCAAAGTTTTTAGTACGGAAGAGAGAGTGCCAAAAGCTTTGATAACCACAGCCTCAGCGAGTGCTTTAATAATTGAAAACAAGTTCGTCTCCATAAACTAGGATAAGAGTTTTTGCCACTTTTCAATGTAGAGATTCTTGTCAAACTTCGAGGCTACCTCCCTGCAGTTTGGCCTCATACGAGAAGGATATCCACCTTTCCATATTTCCAATGCCTTATACATAAGATGCTTGTCAGTATCCGCGAGCCAACCAGTGCATCCGTCAATCACGCATTCACTTGGACCTTGTATATTATAAGTTAGCACAGGTGTTCCACAAGCCATGCTCTCTAGTGGCACATAACCGAAAGGTTCATGGGTAAAAGGAAACAATGTGAAAAGAGCGTTCGAATATGCTTCTACAAGTTTGCTCATTGAAACTCTCCCCAAAAACTCAATATTAGGATGCTCTAATAGATCTTTTTGAATGAAAGACGTTTTGGAACCAAAAGCCTTAATTTTAACACCTTTATCCGCCATCTTCTTAATAACCGAGAATTTAGTTTCTTTTCCAAAATAAGTCAAAACATAATCCGAAGAAATATTCGAAGTTGACGGACGAAACGTCTGGCAGTCGATAGGAGGATAAATTACATCATGAATCTTAACCCCAAATTTAGAGTACATCGAAGCACAAAACTTTGAATTACCAATAACAAAGGCTGAGGACTTACCCATACGCTTAATAAACTTTTTATCAGCATATTCGATAATTGGTTTTAGAATGTTATAGATAATCCTAAAACTAATGGAAAGCTCCTTTTCCATGTCCTTCAAAGCAATTGAAGGAGGTCCTTGCGTATACCAAACCAAGGAAGGCGCGGAAATTATGTGCGAAAAATTAATTATTACCGTATTCTTGCCAACACGCTTCAAGTTCAACCTGAGAAAGACTTTGTGCGCCCAAGTCTCAAACCACAATAGAGAGAGATCAGAATCATTCGTGATGTGCCTTGTATGAAGATTAAGGGGCTCTATTCCACTCGCCTGCAAGCTTCGTTCAACAAGAGACGACATTATTGGTGAAATCATTTGCACTTCATGACCCCTAGCAACCAAACCATTTGCTAAATATACAGCTGGCCGAACCGACCCTTCCAAGTTCATCATTATATCGCAGATTAATCTAAACTTCAATAGAGTGCCCCATGTACTTAATTTCATTATTTCAAGTTTAAATATTTATGTTCAATGTGTTTTCTCCTATTATTTATAGGGTGTCTCTAATCAGATTTTAGTCTTTCTGCGATAATGGTTAAGGTGGAGTAGAGCCTCTGCCATACGTGTTATATGGAGATAAGATGATGGAATTCATCAACTCCCCTTGATAAACCTGTAGACGCAGCCAAGTTCTTAAATATTCCAAACCTCACACCCATCCTTGCAACTCCTGAAGAGTTCTATAGTGAATCTTGGCTTTACAGGTATCCTTCTGAAGCAATACTTCGCCTCCTAGCCCTGTACAAATTGAAGAAACTCAGGTTCATGAAAGATCTCTGGAAGATAAAACCCTTAACTACTAAATTTCACATGGAGGCCAAACTGCAAGACGAGTTTAGTATCAAAAAATTTACAAAAAGTTATGTAGAAAAGACCTTGTAATGATAATCAATTACGAGTATTTTCAATTAATTATTTTCCTGAGCTGAAAGACTTTTAGAAAGAGGAAGATTTGGACTCCTAATTGTTAAAAAAGGTATATTTCATTTTCAAAACATGTACTGACAAGAAGTAAAATTGAGGATTTGAGTCTATACAAACAATTAATAAGTAGAGTCGCCAAAAAGGAAAAGAAAAACTTGTGGCAATTTTTGCATATGACTTTACAAGAGGGATTGATTTCTGGAGACCGTTTTCTAAGAGTGTCATCAAGGTTCTACGAAAGTTTCATATACGAAAAACATAAAATTCTGGAGTATATGCAGTATTACTTAAGGCGATGGAAATAGTGAAACCTGATATAATGGTTGAAGAAAATAATTCCCCCGTAGCCATAATCCTGCCAACCTATAATGAGGTTGGAAACATTGAAAAATTAATCTCTACAATCGAGACTCTTAAGATCAATTCCATGATATTGGTTATAGATGATTCAAGTTCAGATGGAACAGCGAACATTGTTAAAAAGTTGCAGCAGAACCACAAAAACATAATGTTAGTAAGCAGACCGTCTAAAATGGGACTTGGAACAGCGATCAGAGATGGTTTCAATTTTATTCTGTCTTTACAAAAACAGCCTAAATATATAATCACAATGGACGCCGATTTCTCACATAATCCTTATGATATTACCAGACTACTGTGGCGGGCTAGGAAAGGCAATGACCTCGTTGTAGGAAGCAGATACTGTAAAGAAGGAAAAGTTAAGGGATGGCCATTCAACCGATTAATAATAAGCAAAATTGCCAACAAAATGACTAGCGCATTAATTAAACTACCAATAAATGATTACACAAGTGGTTTCAGATGCTACTCAAAAGAATACATCTGTAAAACGCTTCCAAAACTACACACCCAAACCTACGAGATCCAGATTGAAACTCTCCGACAGGCATACCTTCAAGGCTCAAGAG
>Ga0172362_10004596_pt1 | contig 11973 bp, 10 predicted proteins | sample LakKivs1_kivu2a2_FD_114534 | JGI IMG/M metagenome (GOLD analysis project Ga0172362, IMG submission 114534) | Sediment microbial communities from Lake Kivu, Rwanda - Sediment s1_kivu2a2 | ecosystem: Environmental > Aquatic > Freshwater > Lake > Sediment | place: Rwanda: Western Province, Lake...
AGAAGGTTTTGGTCATTGGTTTGGGAATAATCTCCAAAGATGGCCAAGTTTTGATCGGCCAAAGAAAAGAAAAAGATCCCCACATTAAGGAACTAAGTTGGGTTTTTCCTGGGGGAAAATTTGAGTCATTAGATTTTGAGGCCGAATTAACCAAAACCATCAAAGAAGAAACTGGTCTTAATATTTACCTTCAACAATTGATTCACGCTCGCTTGATTCCTGATTCACCAGAGAAAAAAGTAAAAATTGTGGCTTTATATTACCACTGTACTCCTGTTTCTGGTAAACAACAGGCTGGGGGAGACCTAAAAAAGTTAGAGTGGGTACCAGCCATGAAAATTTTCCATTATTTCACCACCTCCACCGCTGACGAAGTTGTTTCTTTTTTGGGAACGCTTTGAAAATCAAACCCCTTAAAATCGGAAAATTTGCAAACCATAAAGTTCTTCATTAGAATTTTATCAATGGAGCATTATAATTTAAATTTCTTTGGTCTTAAAAGGAAATTGCCGATTGTTTCTCTTACTCCCAACATAAAAATTGCCAGTGTTTCTTTTTTGGGTGATGTTGAACTAACTCAGAAAGCCGCAGAAAAGTTAGCCGACAAGCTTGAAGATTTTGATTTTGACTACCTTGTTGGACCAGAAGTAAAAGTTGTGCCTTTACTTTTCGCTCTCTCCATATTATTAAAAAAAGAAAGATTTGTTGTTTGTCGGAAAAGTATTAAAGGATATATGGTTTCTCCCAAAGTTTTGAATATTTCCAATGACCCACGAATCAACAAATTAGTCTTAGACGGAGTTGATGCCCAGCTTATAAAAGGCAAAAAAGTGGCCATCGTTGATGATGTTGTTTCTTCAGGTGCGACGATTGTAAATTTAAAAAAACTTCTTGGAGAGGCCGGGGCAAAGATTGTACTTACAGCCACGGTTTTTAAACAGGGAAAGCTATATCAAGATAAACTTTTATATCTTTTCTCCTTACCGGTCTTCAACCGATAAAATTACCTATAACCGTAAGGTTTCAAGCTATTTGCTTATTGACTTTTATCTTTTTCTCTTGTAAAAATTAAATTATCAGTAAAAATATTCTCTCTGCCGGAGAAAAATTATGAAAAATATAATGGCAGTTTTTCAAAGCTCCTTGGACTTTTTGGTCAGGGGCTTTTTTGGTGAAAAAATAACTTTATTATCTTTCCTTCCTAAGATAATTGCTTCTTAAGGAAGGATTTTTGTTTATAGGGTTTGTTTATCCGCCAAAAATCGCTCTGTGAGCCGCAGTAGAAACCTACTAAGGCGAACAGTAAGATTAGGCGGACGCACCTTAACAAGTTGAAGGCTTTAAGTTCCATGCGTCGTCCCATGATTTACGGCTACGAATTAACCTTTCCCAATATTATACCTAATAAGGAGGTGAATGTCATGTTGGTCTTGGAAATGCGAGGTATTGTGAAGCGGTTTGGGCCTTCCGTTGTTGCAAATGATCATATAGAACTCACTCTCGAAAAGAGCGAAATTCTTGCGCTTCTTGGAGAGAATGGCGCTGGCAAGACGACACTGATGAACATATTAGCCGGACTATATCAGGCTGATAGTGGTGAGATTTGGATCAATGGAAATCAAGTAATGATCAACCAACCTTCTGATGCTATCAAAAATGGGATAGGTATGGTTCATCAAAACTTTATGCTTGTTCCCACACTTACAGTCACCGAAAATATAGCTTTAGGAACAGGCAAAGGTAAGATCGTCTTTGACAGCCATCAGATTGAAACAAAGATCCAAGCTCTGTCTGAACAATACGGTCTAGAAGTTAATCCCAAGAATTACATTTGGCAACTATCAGTTGGGGAGCAACAGCGAGTAGAAATACTCAAAACACTCTATCGGCAAGCCCAAATCCTCATTCTCGATGAACCAACATCAGTGCTTGCACCACAGGAGATAGAAGAACTAGGTAAAGTACTTCTCCGCATGGTTGAAAGTGGGAAATCGGTAATTCTGATTACCCACAAGCTAGATGAGGTGATAGCTTTTTCTGACCGTGTAACAATTCTTCGTGCTGGCAAAAATGTCGCAACTTTGAGAACAAGTGAAACCACACGAGAAGAGTTAACCCAGCTGATGGTTGGAGAAGAAGTGGTAAGGGCTACCTGTAACGGTGAGGTAACTGGACCAGTAACTCTCAAAGTCAACAGCCTTTCTGTACTGAACGATAAAGGTTTACCAGCAGTAACTAATGTCTCCTTTAACGTCCAGGGTGGAGAAATAGTTGGAATTGCAGGAATTGCTGGTAATGGTCAGACAGAACTGGTCGAGGCACTAACTGGCTCACGTCGAGCTGTTTCCGGGGCTATAAAGATCAACGGTGCGGATGTTAACAATCAACCACCAATAACCTTTATTAATCTTGGAGTGGGTTATGTGCCAGAGGATAGAAGAACTACTGGAACGGTGGCTGGTATGACTCTTGCCGAGAATGTAGCGCTTAAGGGTGTTGGAAAGCAACCATTGTCTTGGGGACTAATTCTCAATATGGGCGCAATAAAATCTTTAGCCCAAAGACTAATTGCTTCCTTTAGAATCGAAGCACCTGGTCCGGAGACTATAGTTTCCCACCTTTCAGGCGGTAATCTCCAGAGAGTAATACTAGCCCGTGAGACATCGCAACGTCACACTCTTCTCATTGTGGTACACCCAACAAGAGGATTGGATGTCCGGGCCACAGAGATGGCTAGGCAAATTCTATTACGACAAAGACTAGGAGGTACAGCAATTCTTTGGATCTCTGAAGACCTAGAAGAATTACTTCAAGTTTGCGATAGAATCCTAGTCATGCGAAGCGGGCAAATTGTAGGCTGTCTTGGACGCGAAACAGCTAACAAACAAACAATCGGAGCATTGATGGTCGGAGGTGTAGAGACAAAAGGAGGATCTCAATGAAGATCGCCATACAAAAAAGGGAACGATTAACTCTCACAAGCGCCTTTCTAAACACTCTAGTCTCAGTCTTAGGAGCGCTTGTCTTTGGCGGTGTAGTTCTAACACTTATCTCGGGCGTTAACCCTCTAACCGCTTATCTAACTATGGCTGTTGGGGCCTTTGGTAGTGGGTATGCCATCACCGAAATTCTCGTTAAAGCAATACCCCTTATGATCCTTGGTCTGGCGGTGTCGTTAGCATTTCGTATCAGGTTTTGGAACATTGGTGCAGAAGGCCAATGGTGTGTGGGTGGTATTGCGGCGACAGGAATTGGTCTATTCTGGTCATCCATCTTACCAGGTCCTTTGGTATTGCCGGTGATGTTTCTTGGAAGTTTCGTCTTAGGTGCCCTCTGGGCCCTAATACCAGCAATACTAAAGGTCTGGTTGAAGGTTAACGAGGTAATTACCACCCTCATGATGAACTACATCGCGGTTTTGTTGGTCGAACACTTCTATCTTGGTCCGTGGAAGAATCCTGGGGGGTGGGGTTTTCCAGGTACAGCTTCGGTTCCTGCTATTGCTCAACTTCCTAAGATAGCTGGACGTGCTCATTTCGGCTTAGTCTTTGCCGTGGCAGCCGCCTTTCTAATCTGGATAATCCTCAAGAAAACAACTTGGGGTTTTCGGATTAGAGTTATCGGGGAGAGTGAGAGAGCAGCAAGATACTCTGGTTACAATGTACCAAAGTATATCCTTGTGGTCACGAGTTTCTCTGGCGGACTGGCGGCAATTGCCGGTATGGCTGAAATTGCTGGTGTAGCGTATAAACTCCAAATGGGTTACGCAGTAGGTTATGGCTTTACCGCCATAATTGTCGCCTGGCTGGCTAAACTCAATCCTTGGGCAGTCTTAGTCACAGCTTTCTTGCTGGCCGCTTTGCTTGTTGGAGGAGATCAACTACAGATATCACTAAACCTTTCCTCCTACATAGCCTTGGTTATGCAAGGCGTCGTGCTCTTCTTCATTCTGGCTGGAGAATACGTCTTCTCTCGCTACAGCCTCAGAATATCATGGAGGTAACTGATGAGTACTACTAACAAATTTCTGTTTGCTGTGCTTACAACCTCAATCCAGGCAGGTACGTGTCTGATTTATGCTACCATAGGAGAAATCTTGGCGGAAAGGTCAGGAATTCTCAATCTTGGGGTAGAAGGGATGATGCTAGTCGGTGCTCTCACCGCCTTTACCGTCGCTTTCTATACCCAAAACCTCTTGGTAGCTGTCATCTTGGCGATGATCGCCGGCGGGCTAATGGCTTTAATCCATGCTCTTCTCTCCATTAAGTTTCGCGCGGACCAGAATGTCTCAGGATTGGCTCTAACCATCTTTGGAACAGGACTGGCCAACTTCCTTGGAAGGTACTTAGGCCCAAATGGTTCTTCCTTAGTAGGACAAGTTGCTCCTCATTTGGCCAAGATGCCCATTCCAGGACTGGCTGACCTACCTTTTGTCGGTAGAATCTTCTTCCATCACGATATTTTAGTCTATATTATGTACATGTTGGTAGCGGCAAGTTGGTTCTACCTCTACAAGACGTGGCCAGGCTTAAATCTACGGGCTATAGGTGAGAATCCGCAAGCAGTTGATTCTCTGGGAATTAATGTTTTTCGACTTCGTTATATCTACACCGCGATTGGAGGAATGCTGGCAGGTCTTGCAGGCGCTCATCTGTCTTTGGCATACAGCCCGGGTTGGTCAGACAACATGACTGCTGGAAGAGGCTGGATTGTCATCGCTTTGACTATCTTTGCAACCTGGAATCCTGTTCGAGGTTTATTTGGGGCTCTGCTATTCGGCAGTTTAAGCATCTTACAGTTCAGCATCCAGACAATCGGGAGGCGCATCTCAGGATCAATCCTCAACATGATGCCCTACATCCTCACCATAGGCGTCTTGGTTATCATTACCTGGTGGGAAGGTATACGAAAGAGTGCGGGTACGCCACAAGCCTTAGGTATACCTTATTCGAGAGAAGAGTAGAGTCTATGGATGTAAAGCCTTCAACAATCAGAAGCTCGGGGGCCAACTAAAGCGGTTTATCCATGTTGCTATTTAAGGCAACATTTATCACAGATAAAATCGTTTTTGGCCCCCTTAATCTCAAAAGCTTTTTTCATAAACTTATGATGAAAATACCTTTATCAAATATACTTTTCGGAAATGGATTTTATCCCATTGAGTTACCCTCATATCGAGAGGGTTATCCTTGATGGATAATATTCATTTATTTCGTATTTTTCGCACCTTGATAAGTTGAAGGTTAGAGAAACAATTGGACAAAGAACAAGCATAAGGAGATGACAAGATGCGTAAAGTTCTTCTAATGGTCCTGTTGGGTCTGGTTTTGGCACTAGCTTTCTCAGGCTGTGCCCAGTTAAGGCTGCCTACCACCTACAAAGTCGCCTTCTTGTTGGCAGAAACGCCAGGCGACAAGGGCTGGAACGCCGCCCATTATAGAGGTATAGAGCGGCTGAAAGAGCTCGGCCAGGTAACCTCAACCAGCGGTGATTCGTTCAATGTTAAGCTTTCAGATGGTCGGACACTCGAAGTTCTCGTCGTGGAGAAAGTCGGGTACAACGACGCAGATATCGAGCGTGTCGCTCGTGATGTGGTTGGCAAGGGTTACCAGCTCGTCTTCGGGACCTGGTGGAATTCCCAGGCTGCCATGCTCAAACTGGCCAAAGAGAAGCCCAAGATCCTGTTTGAACACTGCTCTGGCTATCCCTTTATCAAAAGCAGTGACAGTCCAAACAAGAACTTCGCGACCTACTTCATCCGCCAGGAGCAGGGCGACTACGTGGCCGGCTACGTTACAGGGCTGCTTGGCTATTCGAACGTGGGCCTGGTCGGCACCGTCAGCATCCCCGAACCCAACCGAGGAATCAATGGATTCCTGCTAGGAATGCAGCGCGGGCTGAAAGAGACTGGCAAAGATCCAAAACAGGCTAAGATCGAGTTAGTCTGGATCAACGCTTGGCTGGACATTCCTAAGGAGCAGGCCGCTGCTGAGGAACTGCTTGCTCGAGGTCTGCCGGTCATCCGCCAGCTGGCGGATACGCCGTACTCAAGTCAAGTCTCCTGCCAAGCAGGAGCAATTGCCGTTGGTTATGGCACAGATGTCTCAAGCTTGGCTCCATGCGCTCTGGTCACGAATGAATGGAACTGGGGCGAGTATTACAAGCTCCGGGTCCAGCAAGCGCTTGACGGTAAGTGGCAACCCGGAGATTGGTGGGGCGGCTTTGCTGAAGACGCAGTCGTCATGAAGGGATGGAATGTTTCGGCTGAGGTTAAAGCAAAAGCGGAAAAGCTGGTAGCTGATATCAAGGCCGGTTACAATCCCTTCTGCGGACCGTTCCAGGGCCAGGGTCAGAAAAAAGACGGGTCTTTTGTCGAGTACGCTGTGCCTGAGGGCAAGTGTATGTCAGACATGGATCTTCTTTCTATGTTCTGGCTCGTTGACGGCGTCCATGGTCAGTATCCGGCTGAACCTGAAGGCGGGTTCCCGGCTCTTGAGCTAACGTCACCGACTACCTCAGCCCCATCGCCATGGCTTACCTCGAAGTAGAACCCTGATCAACCTTCAACCTCAAGGTGCATCGAGGGGGTCGCAAATAAGCGGTTATCTGTTAATCAACCAAAAAACAAACGCTTATCGACCCCCTCTCACCTTTAAAAATTATGTTTTTTATTTATTAATATTTATCTTAGGAGGGAAATTAATTTATGAGCACACCAGAATATACCTCAAGAGTTGAAACAGGACCATTAAAAGAGGTTTTCGTTCATCAAAGTCGAGTGCTTAGGCATTTTTTATACACCCCCTCTGAATTATTACCTTCGTATTCGCGTTTCAGGGTTACACCAACTGATCCTAATAACCCCCCAATTTTCCCTGGACCAACTTATTGGGCCAATATTGGTTCTTTAAAAGATCCTTTAATGCTTGAACTTCGCTTTGAACCAATTGCGATGAAAGTTGAAAGCTTACTACCGAGTTGGATTCCAAATCAAGGATTAGATAATCGTGTTAGAATTGCTCTTCTTATGACGAATGAGCGTTACCAATCTGACTTAGAAATGATGGGAAAAGAAATGTATGAAAGAGTAAAGGGAAGAGGAATTGATTTTGATGTTGTTATCGCCCCTGAAATCTTAGGTCCAAAACTCTCTCAAGAAATTACCAGAGCGGCCAGGATTCATGACAAAAGAGAAATTTATCTTACTTCATTACAAAAAGGTAAGCCACAAGTGGTTTCTGATGGAACCATTGCTGTTGGTCCACCAAAGCCATGGGTTGATAAAGAATCAGCGGTTTCGGTTTACTCAGGAACCTCTCATCCTGCTGCCCAACAAATGTTATTTTTAGATCAAAAAATAGGAGCCCACATAAAAGAGAAAGAAATGAAAGCATTGGTAGCAGACGATGCCTTTTTAACCGGAGGAACTATAGAGGCGGCTATAAATTTGTTAACTCAATTCGGTATACGCCCAAGTGGTATTGTTACCGTTTTAAATGAAGGGCCACCAACTGATAACATTCAAGGAATCCCTTTTGTTTACCTGACTAAACTTCCATTGTCAGCTCAGGTACCAGGTGGTTTCCAGCCAATACCCGGTACTTATCACGGACTTGACTATTTTTATCTCCCGGTCGGGGGAACTTAAAAAATTTATGGAAAAATTTTCTTCAACATTACCCCACTAATCTTAAGGTACAAAAGGGGAGTGTTTAAAAAGTTAAAGTCCTACGTTTCTTTCAGTCTTGCCAACGGATGAAACTTACGGTGGGTTTCTTCAGCAAATTTATCAGAGGCATGAACATATCTGGTAGTTGTATCCAAAGATTCATGGCCCAGCAAAATTTGGATTGCCACTGGACTGGCCCCGGATTCAGCCAAATAAGTGGCGAAGCCGTGTCTTAAAGAATGAGCACTGGTGGGCACATTAATGCCCAATTTTTCCCGATATTCTTTAATCTTCATTTGAATATAATTTGCCGAGATTCTTTTTGAGCTCGATTTGGCGTTTGGACCACCATAAGGAATAAATAAGGCCTTCGCTCCATCAGTTCTGGTTGACAAATATCTTTCTAACATATTTTGGGCTCTGGGGGTCAAATAAACAAATCTTTCTTTTTTGCCTTTACCCATGACAAAAATCCGACCAGATCTGTCAATATCAGCTCGATTTAATCGGCAAAGTTCAGAGATTCTTAAACCTGTTGAAAACAAAACTTCCATAATTGTCCTATTTCTTAAACCGACTAAGTAATCTTTCTCTAAAGCCGTTGGTGATTCTATTAATCTAACTAAATCTTCAAATTCCGCCACTTTGGGGTGTTTTTTTTCGGTTTTCACTAACTTAATTGCCTCTGGTGGCACTGGAACTGGCTGGTCCATATCAATCAAGTATTTTAAATAGCTTCTTAAGGCCGAAAGCATCCTGTTTAAGCTATAAGAGGCCAAATTCTCATGAATCTGGTCTTTTATAGCTGTTCTACGGTCTTTTGAAGCTAAATAAGCCTTATATTGAGCGACTATTCCCTTGTTAATCTTTTCAAAGGGGAGAGAAAGCTCCTCAAGGAACTTAGAAAAGGTCAGCAAATCCCGTTCATAGTTATAGACAGTTTCTAGAGAATAATTGTTAGTTTTTAAATAAAGCAGAAAATCGTCAATTAATGGTAAATTCATAAAAGTTTTTTAAAATTCATTTTTAATTTTAAAAAGACATTTTAAAGTAGAGAAGTAATCCGTCATAATTCTTACTGAGTGTAAGAGATATTATACTCAGTTTAATTACGAGGCGTGTCTTTTGTCAAGAGGCAAAAAACCAAATATCCTATCCTTGGGGAGCCAAAAGGTTATAAAGATTCTTTTTTTAAATTTTTTTTATCTTCTCTTCTTTTTCTTTATCTTCTCAACGGAAAAAAAATTTTAAAAAAATTAACCCTCCTCTGGAGAAAACAAAAATCTTTAAGGATTTTCATTAGAGTTATCCACAAGAAGAAAAGAGTAAGACTATCAAACTATATCAAGTTTTCTAAACATATTAAAATTGAAGCCATAAATAGGGACATTTTGTTAAAACAAATTTTGGCAATTATAAAGAAAAATTGCTAAATCGTGAAAAGAACCTATAGTTCTCGTGAAAAGTCTTTAATATATTATAGGATAAAAATGGTTGAAGGGATGGGGTTGGTATCTCCCTCTCCCCTCTTTCCTACCTTCTGTCTTTTAAAATTTTTAATTTTTAAGTTTTTTTTGTTTTAAGCTTTGCTCAACCCCAGTTAGTATAAGCCACCATAATTAAAAAAACTGCTATTCCCACTGTTAAATATTCAATAATTGTCCTTTTAAAGAGTCTTCCCTGAAAATCTGCTTGAGCTAAACCTAAAATCACATAAAGCAAGGAGGTCAAAAAAAGGGAACCAATTGTTACTGTTACCGGCCAAAAAGACAAAGCCAATTCAAACTCTGCCAAAAAAAGAGAAATAGCAAAAGTTGTCAGTGTAAGCTTAAAGGTCAACTTCTCTTCAAGATTTACTGACCAAAGACTCACCAATATCAAAGGAAAAGAAAACAAAAAGAAAGCGACAAAATTGGAAAAGAAAAGAAGTTTCAAAGAAATAGTAGTATTGTAAAGGAAAAAGGAAGTCAACAAAGTCAATAAAAAACCAACAGCTGAAGCTGAACGAAAAAGACTAATAGTCCGGATAGCGGCCACAGAAAAGATGTTGAGGATTAAAAAAAAGGCATATGTTCCCAAAAAATAAAAAGTAAGAATAGGAATGGCCGTTAAAATAGTCCGAGGGAGCAAAAAATAAAACAAAGAAACACCGGCCGTAAAAAAAATAGGCAAAATAGGAGTCATCCATCTGGCTAATCCGAAAGCTGCTTCTTTCAAAGACCAAAAAGTAAGAACTCCTGCTAAAACTGATAAAGCGATGATTGTTTGGTATTTAAACTCAAAACTAACCGTCTGAAGCAAATAAAGTCCTAAGGTAAGAATAAGAGAGCTAATAATAAATTTTTGCCTTTTACTAAGAATTACCATTAGTGGATTCTGCTTTTATCGTTTTAAGTATCGGCTGGGGAATATCAAAGTTCGCATATACTCTTAAAACATCATCTCGAGAATCAAGTTTCTCTAATAAAGATAAAAGACGAGAAGCAAGATTAGGGTTAGATACAGGGACAACGGAAATTGGTTTAGTTGTTATTTCGCTTTTTTGGATGGTAAAACCTGACTTGCTTATCTTATCCTTCATCTGATCAAATTCATCCACGTTCACATAAACTTCAATCCCATCCTCCACCTCCTCAACTTCCTCTGCTCCTAAATCAATAATTTTCAAAATTATTTCTTCTGTATTTTGGTTTTTCTTTAAAACAATTAGCCCTGTTTTTTTAAATAAAAAAGAAACTGCTCCAGGAGAACCTAAAGAGCCCCCTCCTCTCTCTAAAATATTTTTGATTTCTTGAACTGTCCTTTGGCGATTATCAGTCGCCACTTCAATCATTATCGCTACCCCACCCGGCCCATATCCCTCATAAACAATCTCTTCTAAAGCTCCACCTCCTGCCGCACCGGTTGCTCGATCAATTGCCCTTTGAACATTGTCTTTAGGCATATTGACTTCCCTGGCTTTTTCCAAAGCTAACCTAAGTTTAAAGTTTAAATTTGGATCAGCTACCCCTCCGCCTTCTTTTACTGCTACCGTAATCGTGTTAGCAATTTTCGTGAAAGCCTGACCTCGCTTTTGATCAGTCACTTCTTTTTGTCGATGGATGGTTGCCCACTTAGAATGTCCGCTCATAAATCAGAGTGTAAGAGTAAAAGAGTGGAAGAGTAGAAATATTTCCACTCTCCTGCCCTGCCTTGCCGGCAGGCAGGTCTCCCGCTCTTCTACCCTCATAGTATTTTACCATTTTTCATTCAATTTTTTCCAGTAGTCTTTTCCCAAGTAAATTCCAATATCAGCTCTTCCAGCTTCGACTTCGGCCTCTTTCCACATAAATCCAAAAATTCTTTGAAGGATTTTTAAGGTATAAGAATTGGCAATTTTTTTGGTTGATTTAATTAAAGAGACTTCTTTAGTCTCTGAGTTGCTGACGTTTACCACTCTTCCTCCTAAGTTACTTAAAACTCTTTCTCCTTGATTACCTAAACCCGAAAAATCAGTTGAGTTAAAAACGGCAACTGCCAAATCTTCATTAACCACCTTCTCATCCTGGAAATACTTTCTTACTATTAAATCAATTTTTTTTAAAGAAAATTCTCCATCTGGTTCAAAACAATCTAAGTCATTAAGGTTAATCCTTGCTGATTCAAATTCTGGAACCCGCTTTACTCTCCACCAAAGAGCAAATAAATCATATTTTGAAAAATCTGTTTTAACTTTTCCAAAACCTGCTTCAAGAAGAATTCTTTCTAATTCAGAGCGATTCTTAGGAAATTTATCTTTAAATATCAGCAAACCACTTATAGAAATTCCAAAGAATTCTTGGATTGATTCTTTTAAAAGTTCTCCTCCCATTTTCTCTATCTCTCCCAAGGTGAAAATTGAAGAAATTGGATACTTTCCAAAACCCCGGGTTAAATTAATCTTTTTTTCTCCTGGTAAATCTAAAAAAATTAATTTATTATTACCAATCACGGAAATGATTCCTACTTTATCCCAATCGTTGACCAAAAAATTTACCCGACTTAATCCAAAAACTTTTGAATTTTTAAAACCCGAAAAAAACCTGAAAGTTGAAGCTAAAATAAGAACAAAACAAAATAATCCAAAAAATCTTAACACTGATTTTTTTTGTTTTTTAAACTTTTTTTCTTTTTGTTCTTTTTTCCACTTAGGAATCATCTGTTTACTTTTTCATCCATCTCTTTTTTAATTCCAAAAACTTCCCTTCCAAAATACTTTCTCTAATTTCCTCCATTAATCTTTCTAAAAACCATAAATTATGATAACTAGCTAAAGTATACGCTAA
>Ga0172362_10004597_pt1 | contig 11973 bp, 9 predicted proteins | sample LakKivs1_kivu2a2_FD_114534 | JGI IMG/M metagenome (GOLD analysis project Ga0172362, IMG submission 114534) | Sediment microbial communities from Lake Kivu, Rwanda - Sediment s1_kivu2a2 | ecosystem: Environmental > Aquatic > Freshwater > Lake > Sediment | place: Rwanda: Western Province, Lake...
AGCGTCCGTCTAGCGGGTTCGGGCCGCGTCGCCGCGGCGCGGGATCTTCCGGCGGACGAGCTCGATCTCACCGTGCGCCTGCTGTCTGCATCTCACAGCGATCTTGTGAAGATGATTGAGGTTCTTCCAGAAGCAGCCCTGGACTGGGATCCACCCTATCAAGCCTTCGCAGAGTGGGCCCCGTGGAGAAGCATCCGGGCGATTCTGGCGCACTTGCGCGACGGGGTCTGCCATCGGGTTTGCACAGGGACGGAGATGGCCCCGTCGCGGCAGACTGACCCGGTGGGGGTGTCGCTCCTGGGGTCCGCAGCCTCTCACTGCTCGGCTCTGCAATGCCACCCCCGTCACCTTGGCCATCCTGGGAAGTCCGAAGGGTGATGGTGGGCTGTCCAGCGGCGCTGGACAGCTTGGGAGTTGCTGCGCAGCTCCTTCCCCGATGTGGCTCTGAGCAGTGGACCAGCCGATCGGTTGTGATGACCTCCCAACAGGCGTCTGTGAAGCCAAGTACCTTTGAGGTCTTGCTTTGCGCGATGCACATCAACTGCTACCTCACCGTGCGCTTTGCTGCTGATCGTGGCCATTGTCCCGCTGGTTGCCCTCCTGTTTCGGCTCTGATAGTGCGAACTGGATAGATCAACAGGCTGCCAGGCCGAAGTTCCTGGCAATTCCGCGGTTGGAACAAGCGATGAATGCAGATGGGGTCACGACTTACGGATTATGGGACCCCTCTTTCTGTAGGCACGAAAGATGCCCGATTTCGCTTGACATGATCCTTGGACACGTGACATACTGACCTCCGGTGACATAGGTGCATAGGCCATTTGTGGTCTGCGGGTCGGAGTGTAGACAGAACGCTGCACTGCGATTCCTGAGCTACTGCCCAACCCAACCGAGCTTCAGCCGCCTTGGCCTCAGGAACCTCGGGCTAGCAGCCTGTGTGAGTATTCCTCCGAACGGTGTCCGGAGGTTGAAGGAGGCGATGTCGCCGAGGAGTGATCTGTTTGGTGATTCGCACCGCGAAACACGCAGAACGCTTTTCTATTGCGGGTTATGTGGCCCCGGATGTCTCCTCATGTCTATCCTATCCTCCTGCATCGTGTGCATGCCTTGGTCTCAAGGTGAGGTGCGAAACGGAGTTCCCACACAGGCTGCTAGGGGCGAACTTCGTTCGCCTTGACGTTCTGGCAGTACGCGTGACACCGCTAGTTGAAGCGCCCGAGGACGTCGCCCAGCACGTCGAGGGACAGCTCTCGATCCGGATCGACGAGGAAGATCTTGTCCCGCGCGTTGCCGCGACAGGTCACGTGGTAGACAGCCTCGGGAACTCCACCCGCAATGGACGAGCCATGCCGCCGGTCTAGCGGATTGGGTGCGTGATTGAAAGACCTGACCCTGCGTCCGTCGCGATCCGGTCCTCGAGGGTCGATGCCCCGCTTCGCGAGCGAAGCTCATGCAGAGAGCAGAGGCGTTCCCCCGTCGCGAGGGCAAGGTCGACCGACAAGAGCAGGCGGGCGACATCCGGCCTGGGAGCGTATCCGGCGACGAAGCCCACGGTGGTCGTCGCCGCGGCGATGAGAAAGGCCGCCACGGAGGGACCGAGGCGAAGGGGCATGGCCCCCAATCGAGAGGCCAAGGCCGCGACGAGGATCAGGGCGGCCGCCGCCGCGAACCCGACGCCCGCGCTCCGCACGCCCCGCAGGAGCCTCGAGCGCCTCGTGAGTTCTCTCTCCAGGCGCGCAAGGTCAAACACGCTCTTCACCTCCCGCCCCAGCGGCAAGCGGAGACAAGACCGCGAGGAGAGCGATGGGGAGGGCGAGCACAAGGAGCGCCTCACGAGGCTCGACGCCGGCGAGAAGGATCCGGACCGCTCCCCAGGGCGACAGGAACGGGAGACCGACGAGCGGGACGGCGTAGTAGGCGACGAACAGGGCGTACTTCGCGAGGAACCCCGGGGAGGGCTTCAAGGGCCGCGGTTGCTCGATCAGACGGGTCAGCATGGCCAGTGCGAGCGCGACAAGCGTTGTGAAGAGCGCGATCAGGGCGAGCGTGCCCCCGCGTCCAGGAAAGAGGCTGCGGGCAAAGACGAAGTACGGAACGCACAGGAGCTGCCCGATGAGAACACGCTGCCCAAGAGCGACAACCATGCGTCCTCCCCGTTCGCCGCGCTCGGCGCTCGCCGTCCCGAGCGCCAATCCGAGGAGTCCCATGAACAGCGCGTGGACATAGAAGAACGTCGGGAAGCCAAGCAGAAAGGACGCGGAGGCAAGATCCCGGACGACGCACGCACCCGGGATGGAGAGAACCAGCGCGATGCCGCAGAAGAGAACGAGACTGAAGTAGGGGCGCCAGCCGTCGCGGTCGATCCCTGCGTACGCCTTAGTCACGGCCGACCTCCACGACGTAGAGGGTCACGTTCCTTGCGTGTGCCGAGGCTCCGCCCTCCGCGCCCCTGCTTTCCGAGATCTCCCCCGCCACGAGCCACGCCCCTTGCCCGAGCGCGAACGACTCCGTCGCCAAGGCGAACAGGCGGTCGATCGCCCCCTCCGCGGGTCCCAGGGGACGCATCGAGTTGGAGGCGGCGCTCGAGAGGTAGACCGTACCCTCGCCCGGATCCAGCGGGGGCAAACGGAAGACCTCGCCGTCCACGAGGAGAAGCGCGTTCTCGATCGCCCGGGGTCCTCGATTCGTCAGGCGAAGCTCCTCATCGCCCGCCAGCCATGCCCGGAACCGCACCGGCGCCTCGCTCTGCGTGACGAGGACCCGCCGCTCCCCCGGCGCGAACGCCATTCGCGCGGCTCCGTCACGGTACGTCACGTCGCGCGCCCTGGACTCGAAGCTAGGTGGGAGGGGTTCGTAGGGGATGGCGTCCACACCGACGCTGGCCGTCACCGGCTGGTGGGATGCCGAGGTCAGGGCACAGGACGAGACGGACAACCCGAGGGCTCCCTCGACCAGCACGTGCGCGTCCAGCCTGTACAGGTCGCTGCCGACGCGCGTGGAGTCCGTGTAGATCCACGAGAAGAGGGCCAGGATGGCGAAGGCGGCACACAGGGCAGGCGCCGCCGATCTCCGCCCCCCAAGGCGTGCAACCACGGCCGGAAGAGCAACAGCGCCCAGCAGCGTCAACAGGGCGGCAACCCAACGGCTTGGGCGGTCGACCGGCTGAAGATCCAACAGCTCCGAGGCGAGTCCCGCAAGGGACAGCGTCCTCGCGGAGGGCACGTGGCGCCGAATCTCCACGAGTTCGTCGGCGTCAAGGGTCAGGGCGTCCGTGGTGACAAGAAGCACGTTCCCACCCCCGTAGCGCCGCCCAACGAGCCAGGGGGCTCCCTCCCTGCTCGCCAGAACGGTGGCTCCGCGGCGGAGGTCGCCCGTCACAGCCGGCGCATCGTCGCCCCGGTCCGCGAGGGTAGGATTCCGAACGGGCAAGAGGTCGCGGAGCCGCGGCGCGTCAAGAACAAAGAGACCGGCGCCGGCGAAGACCACGAGCGAGCCTCCGGAGAGCACCCAGCGTGCCATCGCGTCCCACTGCTCGGCGTCCAGCCCACCCCGCGTACGTCCGATCCACACGCTCTCCGCCGCGGCGTAGGCGGACCATGTCTTCGGGAGGTCCGGCAGTGAAACGGAGGCGGCCGGGTTGGGGAGGGGAACCGAGAAGGCCCCGACCGCTACCTGGAAGGCGTCTTCCACCCTTCGTGGGCGGAGCTCGACGTCCTTCTCTGCGAGACGGCGCCCGTCGACCGCGAGAAGCTCAAGGCGGAGGGGACGGACGGCGTCGTAGATCGGAATGGCCGCCTCGACGTCGCCGCGCGGGGTGGCCGAGACGCGCATCTCGAAGGACATCGCCGTCTCTCCCCGCCACGCGTTTCCGACGTCCTGCGTGATCCGCAGGAGGGTTGCGCCGCTTGGGACGTCGGCAAGCGTTACGCGGATCGGCGCGGGCTGCCCCGGCACGACGCGGCCGGCGAGACCGACGGTAGCATCGAGCGTGGGCACAGCGAAGGCTGTCCAGGAGCTGCCGAGCAGTCCGGTCAACGCCACGCAGATCGCGATCGCGCCAGATCCTCGCCGTTCCGTCATCGGACCCTGACCCTTTCGCGGGACTTCCGAGAGACCGCCGGCTTGAGGACGGAAACCCTCGCAACATTCGGGCAGCCGCACTCCGGAAGGCCGCTTCCGACTCTATCGCCGGCGCTGCAGGCCGTCAACCGCGCTGCCGAAGGGGATCCAGGGTCGCGCCGTGGCGCCGACGCACGGAGAGCGCCGCTCCGGCCTACCGCGTCTGCCTCGGGTCGAACGCGTCGCGGACCCCGTCGCCCAGGAAGTTGAACGCGAACAGCGTGACCGAGATTGCGACCGCCGGCCAGAGAACGAGGTGGAAGTGAGACCTCATCGCGAGGTATCCCTGCGAGAGCATCATCCCCCAGCTCGGCGTCGGCGGGTTCACCCCAAGGCCGATGAACGAGAGGAAGGCCTCGTACTGGATGAAGCCGGGAATCTGGAGCGCCTGGGCGACGATCGCCGGTCCGAGGACGTTGGGGAGGATGTGACGGAAGAGGATCCTGATTCGAGAGGTGCCGATCGCCCGCGCCGACTCGATGTACTCGGTGTTGCGGACGGAGAGGGTCATCCCGCGTACAAGCCGTGCCATCCCGAGCCACGAGGTCAGGCCGATGCCGAGGAAGATGAAGAACATGCCGCCCATCGACCGATCGAGGTTGGACAACATTCCTCGGAACCCTCCACCTGCGACCCCCGAGACGGACAGACTCGACTTGAAGAAGACCATCAGGAGGATGATCAGGAGCAAGGTCGGGAACCCATACATGACGTCGACGATGCGCATCATGAAGTTGTCGGTCTTCCCGCCGAAGAACCCGGAGATGAGCCCGAAGGTCACGCCAATGCAGAAGGCGGTGATCGCCCCCACGAACCCTGCCGCAAGGGAGATGCGAGCCCCGTAGATGAGCCGCGACAAGACGTCGCGGCCCATGAAATCGCACCCGAAGGGGTGGGCCGCCGACGGCGCGGCGTAGTTGTTCAGGATGTCGCCTTCGGTGGAGCTGTACGGGGCCACAAGATCCGCGAAGATGGCCGCGAGGATGAACAGAAGGAGGATGACTCCGCCGGCCACGGCGCCACGATTCTTCATCAACCGGCGCATCGCGTCGCGCGTCAGGCTGCGGCTGCGCGGTGCCTTCACCGTCTCGTCGTCCGACCCCGTCTTCCGGGTGCGAAACGCCATAAAGTCTCCCTTCCGTGCTCTAGTGTCGCGTCCTGTTAGTGGCTGCGCCAAAGAATCTTAGGCAATTCCGCTATTCGGCGAAGCCTATCGACATCATCGTCCGTTCAGCGAGTTTGAGGACGCGACACTAGCTGTAGCGGATCCGCGGGTCGAGCATGGCGTAGCTGATGTCGACCAAGAGGTTCATCACGACGATGATGAGGGCAAACAGGAGCGTCGTCGCCATGATGACGGGGTAGTCGCGGTTTCCAATGCTCTGGACGTAGTACTTCCCGATCCCCGGGATGGCGAAGATCTGTTCGACGACGAGAGAGCCTGTGACGATGTCGGCGAACGCCGGCCCGGCAATCGTCGTCACCGGGATCAGCGCGTTCCGGAAGGCGTGCCGCAGGTTGACGACGGTCTCCCGCAGCCCCTTGGCTCGCGCCGCCAGGATGTACTCCTCCCGAACCACTTGAAGCATGGAGGCGCGGGTGATGCGGGCGAAGCGGGAAAGGTAGGCCGTCGACAGCGTGAGCGCGGGGAGAATGATGTGGGCCGGCGAACCCCACGTCGCGACCGGGAACCACTTGAGCTTCAGGGCGAAGATCCAGATGAGGAATGGGCCGAGGGCGATGGCGGGGATCGAGACACCCAGCATCGCGGCCACCATGGAGCCGTTGTCGATCAGCGTGTTCTGTTTGACGGCCGAGAGGACGCCGAGCGGAATGCCGATGCAGACGGCGAACAGGAACGCCACGCCGCCGAGAGTCGCCGTGACCGGCCACTGCTGGGCCAGGATGTCGTTCACGGTCCGAGAGCGGTAGGCGATCGACGGGCCGAAATCAAGTCGAACGAACCCGTACATGTAGTCGATGTACTGCTTCCAGAGCGGGTCGTTCAGGTGATACTTCGCCTCGAGGTTCTTCTGGATCGCCGGGGGAAGGGCTCTCTCCCGGGTGAACGGGCTGCCCGGCACGGAGTGCATCAGCAGGAACGTGATGCTCGACACGACCAGGATGACGGGGATCGCCCACAGGACTCGCCGCAGGATGAACGAGAACATCGTTCGGGCTCCTCTCAGGGTTGCTTGTGGGGTGGGGCGGCGCAGCCGCCCCACCCCCAAGTGAGGCTCCAGTGAGGTCCTATGACCTAATGGTCAAGGATGTCCCAGTCCTTCCACGTCTGCCCGCCGATCGAAGCGAACGTGCGGACCACGTAGGGCTTCGTCAGCTGGTTGTACGTGTAGAAGTAGATCGGGATGAACGCGACATCCGTCTCGCAGATCAGGATCTCGGCCTGCTTGTAGAGGTCGCGGCGCTCCGCCGGGTCGGTGGAGACCGCCGCCTTCTCGACGAGGGCGTCGTACGCGGGGTTGTTGTACTTCTCGTAGTTGTTCCCCGAACCCGAGTGGAAGACGTCGTTCATGAAGTTGTTGCCGTCCGGGTAGTCCGCGCACCAACCCATGCGGAAGACCTGCGGCGCGTCCACGGAGCAGGTGTTGAGGTACACGCCCCACTCCTGGTTTGTGATGTTGACCTTGATCCCGAGAACGTCCTGCCAGCCCTTGGCGACGAACTCGGCGATCTTCTGGTGCCCTTGGCTCGTGTTCACCATGATGGTGACCTCGGGGAAGCCAGCGCCACCGGGATACCCCGCATCGGCGAGGTACTTCTTCGCCTGCTCAGGGTCGAACGGGTAGCCAATCCCGAGCGCGACGCCGTCCACGTACCCGAACATGCCTGGGCACGTCCAGGTCTGGGCCGGCAGCTGGTTCCCCTTCAGGACGTTGTCGATCAACGACTGCCGGTCGAGCGAGGACGCGAGCGCCTTGCGGACGTTGATGTTGTCGAGCGGCGGCTTCGAGGAGTTGAATCCGTAGCGGTACGTGCAGAGCCGCGGAGCCTGCGCCAGCTCCTTGGACAGGACGGGGTCCGACTTGATCCGATCCATGTCCTCGAGCGGCGGGTTGTCGTTGACGTCGAGCTTGCCGGCCTCGTACATCGCCATCGCCGTCGACTGCTCGTTGACCATGTAGCAGTAGACCTCGTCGATCTTGACGTTCTCGCGGTCGTAGTAGGCGACGTTCTTCTTGAGGATCAGATGGTCCTCGTGCACCCACTCGCCGAGCACGTACGGGCCGTTCGTGACGATGTTCTGCGCCTCGGTCCACTTGTCGCCGTACTTCTCGATGGCGACCTTCGGCAGCGGAGCGCACAGCCACAGGGCGGCCATGCCGGGGAAGTACCCGGCCGGGAAGTTCAGCGTGATGGAGACCGTGTACTTGTCGATGGCGTTGACGCCGACGTCATCTGCGCTTCCGGCGCCGGTGTTGTAGGCCTCGGCTCCCTTGATCAAGTACATCACGTACGCGTACTCGGACGCGGTCTCGGGGGCGAGAAGCCTCTTGATTCCGAACTCAACGTCTTCCGCGGTGACTGGAATCCCGCTCAGGGTCCAGTTCCGGTCCGTCCAATAGACATCGTTGCGAAGGTGGAACGTCCAGGTGTTCGTGGTCGCGTCGAACTCCCAGGTCTTCGCCAGGTCGGGGAGAACATCCATCGTCGCGTCGTCAAACTGGCACAGACTGACGAACAACTGCTTCAGGACCTGGTGCGACGTCGTGTCCGTCGCGAGGCTCGGGTCGAGGGATGGGGGTTCGGTTGCTAGGTTCCAGTACAGCGTCTTCGCTTGTCCGACCGCGCACACGCCGGCCACAAGCGCTACAGCGAGGGCGAGAAGCCACAGTCTCTTCACAGCTCATCCTCCTTGGTCACGACCACCGACGCCGACCCAAGGAGGGAAGCATTCCGCCACCACCTGGACAGCGCCCTGTGGCCCTTGTCCGGCACGACCCTGCCTGCGAGTCGCGCCCCGTCCCGATCTAGTGGATAAGGCAAGGCACTATAGCCGCGTCGTCGCGCCGAAGTCAAGTGATCGCATTGCCTCACTGAAACGGTTACCGAAGGAGGGATCGATTCCTCGTAAGTTGGGTTACCGAATCAGGAAGGGGACCCGATGACGAGGACGAGTGTGGAAGAGCTTGTAGGAGCCTTGCGCCCGCGGTACGGCAAGGCAGATCGAAGCGAGAAGTCGCAGATCCTCGACGAGTTCGTTGCGGTCACCGGATTCCACCGCAAGGCGGCGATCCGTCGGCTGCGACGTGTACGACGGAGAAGCGGGAAGCGGCGCGGTCGTCCGCGCGTGTACACGCCGGATGTCGTCGCCGCGCTACGCTCCGTCTGGGAGGTGTGCGGGCACATCTGCTCGAAGCGCTTGGCGCCGTTCCTCCCTGAGGCGGTCGCACTCCTCCGGCGAGAAGGGAAGATCGTCGTTCCCGCCGGCGTCCGCGAGCGGCTGATCCGGATGAGTCCAGCAACCATCGATCGCCTGCTGGCCAAGCATCGCCAGGGTGAGGCGAGAGGCCGTTGCACGACCAAGCCGGGAACCCTGCTGCGTTCTCAGGTTCCCGTTCGCACCTTCGCCGACTGGACAGACACCCGTCCCGGGTTCCTCGAGATCGATCTGGTCGCACACTGCGGCGACACGACGGCCGGCGAGTTCGTCCACACGCTGTCCGCGGTCGATGTCGCGACAGGCTGGTTCGAACCCGTCGCACTCGTCAATCGCAGTCAACAGACTGTCGAGGAGGCCTTGGAGAAGGTGCGCCTCCAGCTTCCGTTTCCCTTACTCGGAATCGATTCGGACAACGACTCCGCCTTCCTTAACTGGGCGATCAAGGGGTACTGCGACAAGAACGAGATCACGTTCACCCGCTGTCGTCCGTACAAGAAGAACGACCAGGCCCACGTCGAGCAGAAGAACTGGGCGGTGGTTCGCCAGCTGATCGGCTACGACCGTTACGAGGAGAAGGAGGCGACGGCAGTGCTCCAGGCGATCTACGACGACTACCGTGTGTATGTGAACTTCGTCCAACCGGTGCGAAAGCTGATCGACAGGACAACGAAAAGCGGGAAGGTGGGGAAACGCTACGACAAGGCCAAGACACCGTACTGGCGCGTGCTGACGGACGTGTCTGTCGACCGGAAGCGGAAAGGCGTCTTGGCGAAGCAGTACGCGGCGCTGGCACCGTGGCACCTGCGTCAGAGAATCGAGCAGAATCGGAGGCGGTTGTGGAAGCTCGCCCGGTCACCCTCTTTGTGAGGCATCGGTCTGCGCTCCGGTAACCCTTACTTCTGAGGCATCACGCAGCGCGCGGTCCGATGTGCCGGCAGGCGGAGATCGTCGGCCGCGCTCTCCTCGAGTTGCGGAGCGAGGATCCGCAGTCGCCGGCGTGATGCTCCGGTGTCCGTCTAGCAGCCCGTTGATCTACGCCACTTCCTCCGCGGCTGCGAAGAGAGGGGCGAAGTCTGCCGCGCGCAGCGACGCTCGAATCTGTCGCACGCTCCGAAGCAGAGCCCGTAAGAGAGCAGCGACGAGTGCCGGTCGTGGCGCCGTGAGGCTGGCGATCGCCTGTGTGGATACTGAGAGCGCCTCCGCCAGACCGCGCGGTGTCCCTCGACCGAACAAGCTGCGCATCACCAGCCCCAGGTTCGCTGCGCTCGCCTGCAACAGGTAGCGTTTGCGCACGTTCTCGCGGCCGCGCAGCCGCGTCCGCCTTGCCCCGCCCGTTTCGCAGATGTGGGCAAACGTTCGTTCGAGTAGCTCACCCCGCTTGCGCTGAAGACCCCGACCCTTCTTCCGCTGCACCCGGGCGCGGTTGTCGTAGAACGCAGCGGCCGTGTCCCGACCGCCTTTGTCTGTCCAGCGGCGCTTACCTGCTTGTCGACGTTCCGGGATGTACGTGCGGTAGCCCTTCTCTTTCAGCTGTCGCAGCAGCGTCGCTTTGTTGTACCCCTTGTCGGCCACCACGGCTCGCGGTGCGTCCGTCGCTTCCCCGGACGACGCATCCCCAGGAGCCCTGTCGCCGTCACCGTCACCGTCACCGTCATCGTCTTCGTTCTTCTCGGGGCCAACGTTGCGCGCACCCCGCAGGTTCTCTTCGGCGTCCGCCAACGTCTCGGGCAGCGTTTCCGTATCCGCGCAATCCGCGGGGTGTACCGACACGCCAACTAGGGCCCCCGTCTCCAAGTCCACGACGTGCTCCGACTTGTACGCCAGTCGAGTTCGTCCGTCCTTGAGCTTGGCGACCCGGGCGTCGGAATCCGTCCGCGACTCCCACTCCTCGTTCGAGATTCGCTTCCCCGCCCGGCTCCGATCGAACCGCCGTGCCTCCTCCTCGGTCGGGTTCTCCATCCCGCTTTCCTCGGCCAACCGCTGCACGAACTGTGGGTAGCTCTCCTTCGTGTCCCGCCGCACGATCGTCTTCATCGACGCGTCGGCACGCAGGAAGGTCGAATCCACCCCGCTCACCCGTCCGCGCAGCAGTCCCTTCCGCTCGACGATCCCCAAGATCAAGACAAACGCCTGCTGGTGAACCGCCAACGGCAGCCGCATCCTCATCCGCGACAACGTCGAGTGATCGGGCACCCGCTCCGTCAGTTCCAGGCCTAAGAAGTCACGCAGCGACAGCGAGTCGGCGCAGCGCCACTCGATGCCGCGCTCCGACTCAATCCCCTCGAAGTACCCGATTAGGTGCATGCGGAAGTACACCCCCGGCGCGATCGACTTGCGTCCTGGCGTGTGGTCCGCATCAAAGTACGGCGCGCACAGCTGTTCGACCTTGCGGTCGAACCCGGCCTCGCGGAGCAGCTCATTGAGCTTCTCGTAGAACCGGTGCCCTGCTCCCCGCTGGATATCGCTCTGGGCGATCCACATCGACCCTTGATTCCCTTCGCGCCGTCCCATCGACATCGCCGACTCCCCCTCTCCTCTCCGTCAGACTACCAGAGAGACACAGGGAGGGAAAATCAACAGGCTGCTAGCCAACGTGCCGCGAATGACTATAATGACGAGGCAATTCCGAAGCTGAAAGGAGAACGCAGGCCCTCATGGTTCGTGTCGTGGACGTCGCGCCGGTTCTCCGAATCCCATTTAGCTACTGCTGCTCAGGCCTGTCGGAGTCCCCATGGAGAGCGCGGGGACGTCTTGCGCCAGGCGCGGTCGCGGCTCTCAGGCGCTCTCTGGAGGTGGTTCGATGACATCCTCTGCGCTTCTGGAGATACGGAATCTCGAAGTGCAGTTCGGGACGGAGGATGGGGTCGTCCGTGCGGTGGACGGGGTGACGTACACGATCGAGCGGGAGAAAACGCTCGGGGTGGTGGGGGAGAGCGGGTGTGGGAAGACGGTCACAGCTCTCGCCATCATGGGTCTTGTGCAGTCGCCGCCGGGGAAGATCGCGAACGGGGAGATCCTGTACCACCGTGGGGAGAAGACGACGGATCTGGCGAAGCTGCCGCCGAAGGGGCGGGCGATGCGGGCGATCCGTGGGAACGAGATTGCGATGATCTTCCAGGAGCCGATGACGTCGCTGAACCCAGTGTTCACGATTGGGTTTCAGATTATGGAAGCGATCATGCTGCACCAGCGGCTGAAGAAGAAGGAAGCGCGGGCGAAGGCGATTGAGATGTTGCGGGAAGTGGGGATACCGCTGCCGGAGGAGCGGGTGGACGAGTACCCGCACCAGCTGTCGGGGGGGATGAGGCAACGGGCGATGATCGCGATGGCGTTGTCGTGCAACCCGCAGCTGTTGATCGCCGACGAGCCGACGACGGCGCTGGACGTGACGATCCAGGCGCAGGTGCTGGAGCTGATGAACGCGTTGCGGAAGGAGTTCAAGGCGGCGATCC
>Ga0172362_10004598_pt1 | contig 11972 bp, 6 predicted proteins | sample LakKivs1_kivu2a2_FD_114534 | JGI IMG/M metagenome (GOLD analysis project Ga0172362, IMG submission 114534) | Sediment microbial communities from Lake Kivu, Rwanda - Sediment s1_kivu2a2 | ecosystem: Environmental > Aquatic > Freshwater > Lake > Sediment | place: Rwanda: Western Province, Lake...
GGAGTTGTCTTTTGATTTAATGCGTCTTTGTCAGTTCCATAGAGGAAATACACTGTGCAATATGCGGCTCCACCCATGTGTGAGAGGTTTCCTTTGAAAGTGACTGAGGTAAGATCAATGTCTGAGGCGTAATCAGTAGATACTCGTGGGCCACCTGGGATGAAGACTGCGTCTGCCCCGAATCGATACTGGCTGGGTCCCTCGAGATACTCGCCAAAAGCTCGATAGTGGTATTCTGTGGTCCGGCTGAGGTTGTCGATGTTAAGGGAGAAAAATCCAAGTCCTTGGTAATTATCTGCCCATGCACGCCATTGATAGTCTTTCCAATCTTGATGGAACTCGGTGTCATATACAAATCCTTCGTTCCAATTATTTGAATTTTCCGTAATTGCGAGTTGGCCCCAGATTCTGACTGAGGTTCCCTCTGTGTTGATATGGTCCCATCCAAAGGTATCAATTGTTCGTCCGATGCATCCTGAGAATAACGAGATGCTGATGATTACAGCTGCTATACTTATTGGTAAAAACTTTGTTTTTCTCATTTTCCTTAGACCTCCATCAGTTGTAACTACGATATTATTTATATATATTTCTCATATTGATTTCGTTAATTGTCGATATTATCATTATCTTTCCACCTATATCTGAGAATAAAAACAGCTTCCTACAGATGAATTTATATCAAGACGAAGAGTACTTCAGACAAGCCCATCAAAGAAAAAAAGAAAAAAGAATGGGGGGTTATTCGTACCCACCGATTTTTAATGACGGATCACCAAGCAACACCCACTGTTGGACCGACTTTGGATGCCCAGCAGCAAGATCAGTCATATCAAAGGTGTTCACATAGGAGGTAAGCGTCTGCTGATAGGCTTGACCAAGGATGTCTAATCCTTCTGCTCCGTATTGTTTGAAGAACTCAATGGTGATCCATCCGTCACCGCCACCCGTGGTCAAATCAACACCCGGCATTCCATATCCAAGACCGGTGTTCCCCATCGTTGCGATTGCACCACCATGGGGGTTTCGAATGAGCCTCCAGCTGAACGTCTCAGGGACCGGTTGTCCGTGACACCACATACGCAGATGTGGTAATTTCGGGGAGATGTAAATCATTGCATCTAGCAAACCGTACACCATGGAGACGTTAAACTGACTATTGTGACATCCACCGATTACGGTAATGGGGAGTTTCTCTTCATTTCGGATGGTATCCATAGGGAAAATCGGCTTGGTGAAAAATGGAGGCCACGGACGCAGCGTGGTGACGCTCAACCCTGTCACACTTCCATGTCCCCGATTCCCAGGGACACCCGGGTAATGATCCGCCCAGACATTGGGACTGCCATGACCAGAGATGAACATAAAACCAGCGCCTGCATCCCACGCGTCAATCACGTCTTGTTGCCCGGTAAATAATCCATTGGACGCCCAGATGATATCACGGGAAAACTCTTCAGGCATATAGTATAACGCACCACCACGACCAAGTAATACTTCTTCCCCAGTGGTATATTCCCCTTCGTAGTACATCTCGGTGTCATTCCGCCAGTCTTCAAACACAATGACATCGGCGCTGTTTTTTATCCAGACATGGATGCTGCTCAGAGCCCCATAGGGTTTGGGATCATAGCTTTTCCCTCGGATCGTCAGTACGCCAGAAAGATAACTCAGGTTCGCCCAGAAATAAAACTCGTTGCAATACGCCTCATTTTCTTTGGGGGTGTACGTGGCGTCTGTGTTCCCAAGAATATTTCCTTCGGAGACGGACACGATTTCAGCGATGGGCAACCCGGGATACTCTGAGATCCGCAGGTAATCATCATGGTTAAAGGTCAGGTTGGTTTCTTTGGTGTTATCAACCGTGACATTGATGATTTCAATCGGTCCATATTCTGCGGCTGGGTTACTACTCTGTGCATAAATGGTGTAGGTTCCCGTCGGCAGACCAGTGGTGTCCCATTGGATGTTAAGATCCTCCTGGTCGAGGAATCCATCGCCGCTGATTACGGTCATTTTCTTAAACCATTCTGCTCCGTACGTCGTCGTCTCATAGGTGATGATTTTCTGGACCACAGTTTTCACTTCCTTAACGTTGACACAAGCAAGCCTCCCAAGGGCGACATCTGGATACAGATCAATACCCGTATCATTCTCATAGCCCTCCATTCTCCATGCCGCAAAGATGCCATCGTTGTTGGGATCCCAGCTGGAGAAGTTGCCTCCTTCCTCATAGATATCTGCGTAGTACAAGTCGCAGAGGACACCTGGGTCATATAACGTACTTTCTGCCTGTAACGGGAATTTCGGATTGTCATACAGGTTGGTGTATCGGGCAGGCAGATGCCAGCCTTTGGTTCCCTCATTTGGGTTGTCACGTGGTTTGGCGAACACCATATTTTTTAAGCCACCAACCAACAGGACGTATTCAACGCCCCATGTTTCAATCGCGTCTTTTATAAAATATTTTATCTGCTCTGGCTTGTCAACACCATCGTATTCAGCATAGATGTCCTCCGTTGTTTTCAGAACCGTGAGAACTCCATGGTTATCTTTATGTTCGATGAGTGGTTGCAGTGCGTTTTCAAAGGATTTCGGGGCGATTATCACGAGATTATATTCGCTTCTGAGCGGGAAGGGATCGTGCGCGGGAACTGAATACGTTAAAGAGAGATCTGCATCAGTAGCAATTTGAAGGGTGCCGGTCGCAGGTGTGTATCGGATCGGATAATAATGAATGCTGACAAACGTCACATGCTCGTTGTGTTTATTCAACCCCACCCCAATCGAGGTCGTAAACCATGTCTCTGGATACGGTGTGGTCATCCCATAGACTTGGGTGTCTTTCACAGGAGCAGATGCAGCTAAGGTTTGGGCTTCTTCAGTGAGAGGCATCATCTGTGGAGCAGGTCGAATTTCTTGGGCAATGTGCTGGGTGGTAATGTCATGTGGGAGAAGACAGATGGAAATATCGGTTGCCCCAAAAGGAAGCTCTAGAGTATAAACGATCTTCGGGAGCTGGGGCTGACCAGGGTTGGTTTGAAAGGTCGATGTTCCTGCAAGTTCGATGAGCAGATAACCGTCCTTATCCACGGATTGTTTTTGGATCGTTGGTGTGCTGATATGCTCAGAAAGAGACTGTGTTGCTTCTTGCCTAACTTGTGTTCCAATAGCTCCTATGGCGGAACTGATTAGAATTCCTACAATAAACAGAATTGTTATGTTCTTCATTTTATTTATAACCCCCTATTATTGTAGTGTATATTATAGTTCAGGAGTAATTAAATATTTGGGTCATATTTCTGAGAAGAACAATCATTGTTTTCTCCTTGGCAATCTATGGAATCTCTTCTGATTCTGAATTGTTTTTGTTTATAAAGGCTGAGGGGAAAAAAAGGGTGTTACGAGGAGTCTTTGATGTGTTTTATCGTGATGAAATCAGCCGAATCCCCCTTATGGATTGTTGATGCTACGGTTATTTCCACAGGTAACTCGGTGCGTGCTTTGGTGAGGAAGACGGTTCGAAACGAGTTAATTGAACTTCCCTTCAACCGGTTCAGATAGTATTTTCTTGCATCCTCGAAACCGCTCGGAGCGATAAAAACAAAAAAATTCTTCTGCAACAGCTCGGTACGTTCATACCCAAGGAATTCGGCCAACCCGTGACTGATTTCCTTAAAGACCCCTCGTTGGACTACTGCGACGATCGAATCCCGGTCATCAACAATGAGATGATTTTCTATTCGTTCTTTCAACACCATTCTCTCTTCTGCAGAAAGCGTTCGTGGGAGGTTGTCTTCCTTCACGGGGGGATTCTCAGCTGAGGGGAGGGGAGCAGTAAAGGGGATCGGAGATGGGGGCGTGTGGTGAAAAAGACCTTGTTGCTGCTCAAATGTTTTTTCTAATTGTTCGATGCGTTTTGTTTTTCGTTCCAGGTCGTCTAGCACGGTATGAATCCTCTGAACAATCGCTTCAGATGTTCTCTCGAATTCAGCGACATTGTTTAAGAGAACGGGCGCGGGTGGTGCATGGGAGGGTGGTGTCGGTTTCACAATGAGCGAGGGTGGTGGCGGCACGAGAGCAGCAGGCTGCGGTTTGTTCATCGCAGCTGGTTCTCTTCTGCGGAAGAACGTCGGAGCTTGCACTCCTTTTAAAATATACTGATAATCAATCAGCAAAACCAGCAACAGACATCCGAAGAGAAGATAATGAAAGACATAGGTGATCTCCATTGGATTGAACATGATGGTTACCGCAAGGCTGCAGAGCATGAGAATCGTGGGGAAGAAGGAAAGCAGTAAATTGCGTTTATTCGCCTGGAGATGAAGTCCCATATCGACGACCATAACCAAAAGGGAGAGAAAGAGCAGCTGCATGTTACTGAAGCCGGAGAGGAGATACAAGGGGGTGAGGTCAAAGATAAAACGCGGTTCATATGATGCTTGGAAAAAGAAGATAAAAACGAATTTTACCAAGAGATAAATAGAGAAAAATATCAACAGACAATTCGGAACGAGCCAGGAATGACTATGGAATTTTTCCGAAGCTCGCTTTTCTTTTTTCGCGGATCCCTGATTTTTTAAGATAGTACATCACACCAATTGAGGCAAAGATGATTGCGACGAGATCGAGAAGAAACGGAGGGATGGTGAGAGTAATCTGCATCCCTATCCACGGAATCACGATGGTCGTGCCGCTTCTCAGTGATTCTTCACTGTTGTAATAAATGTACGCCTCCGCAGGAGCCGATCCTGCTCGATCATTAATCACAATGCTGAGACCGGTAAAAAAAGTTTTTCGAAAAACAAAGCGTATTGAGATGTCACAGCGTTCATCAATAGTCTCCTTTGCATTCGATTTTTCAAAGAAACACCTCTCGATAGCCAATAGGTGCATCTTTGGTGGTATTTCGCTGAATTCATTAATTTCAACAAAGGAGTCCAGACTGCGATACTGCTCGAAAAGAAACGTTACTAGCTCCTTTCCATACACATCAAGAGTCACACTGACATTGCTGATGTCAGCCCAGGAGTTATAATCGGAAATATTCAGGTAGACTCGGATGTGATTCCCCTGCTGCTCGACTCGGATGTATCCGTATTTTGGTGGAACGTTTATGACCCCGACACCTGCCTCCCCGGCGCCTGCGTGGAACGGTACAACGACAAGGCAGAGGAGAACAGCTGTAAACAAGGTGAAAACAGGGGCAATAGCTTTCCTCATTTTCCCTCTGTTACCTCTTTCGATTTCGTAGGTAGGAAACAATCATATAGAGAAGGACCAGAATTACGATCCCGACGATGATGATTTGCATCAGGGAAAGAGGACTTCCGGAGTCTTCGTTGGAGGGCGATTGTGGTGGTCCGATGCTGATACGAGTGGTGTAGGTATTCGTGCCTCCGTTGCCGCTCACCCGGTAGGTAAGGATTCCGGTGGTACCTTCGCTCAGTGCCTTGATGGATACAGTGATCATCCGCTCTGACGTATTGGTGGAAGTAAACGAAAGTGGAGACGTCGTCTCCGTGTTCCCATCAGAGATTTTCAGGATACTGATATTTTTCCCATCCGCCCAGAGTTCAAGAGTTACGGCTCCATTTCCAGAAATATACGCAGTAATATCTCGAATCTCCCCTTCGTACATGGTTATTTTTTCTAGATATTGGAAGATGATCCCGGTCCCTGGAATTTCATCAATTTCATAGTTACTATGTCCAACATAGATAATCAGCTGTGGTACGTCAATGACAAAGGAGCTGTATAGGGTGACGGTCGCATTGGTATCAATAAAATACGACGGGGGATACGAGCCGTTCAACTGGATATCGATGACTTTAAACCCTGGTGGCCAACTTTCTGAATGGACGGTCACATATTGCGTGAGGATTGCATCAGGTAAAAAATTTCTATTGACGTCGGATATCTCAACTTCATCGTATGTTTCGGAATCGAAATCGACATAGAGGGGGATGTTCCCGATATTGCCGATTTTGAAGAAATTATCCCCTTGAACATCCATGATAGTGAAGGGATCAACCCGGAAGATGATGGTGGATGGTTTGCTAAGAGAGACACCGGTTTTTGGTTTTTCTGCGACAATTTGTTCTGAATGAATGGTTGTTCCACCATGTGTGACTTCGATGGTCCAGTTCTCGTAATAATCAACGATGTTTGGCATATAATCCTTTATACCGATGCAAAAACTATATTGGGTGTTCGTCTGCTGACAGAAGGTTGGTTGTAGGTAGACAGTCCCATATCCGCTGACATCGCTCCAGAGGGTTGTACTTGTTGTGTCATACGTCCATTCATAATAATTTGTCTCATTTTTCTCCCCGCCTGGAAGCTGAAATCCTTTATAGAATCGTACGGTGAGAACATCGACGATTTCACTGATGGTGAGATTCAGGTAATGCCAGACACCTGCGACAAGGACGGGATGGTCAAAATGGGTTTGTTCCTCCCCGCCTAACATTCGTAAGGAAAGAGACGTCACGTCCGCTGCTGAGGTAAATGGTACAAGCATGGTACTTAAAAGTACAAGGATGAAAAAAACACACCATTGATTCGTTGATTGCGTTCCCACTCTCCTCTCTCCTGGAATTTTCTTAGACTGTGCAATGACCCATCCGTATTTCTTATCTTAATTCGTCTATTAAAAGGTTTTCTTTGAAAAGAATTTTTTGGTATCATCATTGGAGGAAAAGGAAAAGAAGACCTCTAGTGTAGAGGAACAAAGAAAAGAAAAAAAGATGGGTTGTATGACTATGTCGTCATGAGATGATAGTGGATCGGAGCGACGTAGTCCCCCGCCATTTGACCAAAAGGAATATCACATTTATACTGGACATCGCTGGTGAGAAGAGCAGTACCATTCGCTTCTGCGAAATGATACGTTCCCATGCTTCCATAGAAATAAATCACACCAGGACTTGCGGTGAAGTTATCGAAGGTATCCAGGTCACCACCGCGTACCCAAATTCTCTCACGGGAGATGGTTGCTGGAAATGATCTATGAAGGAGGGTCTCGACATCAGTGGTAAGAGAGTAATTCCCGTTGGACCGTGTAATGATGGTGATATTACTATTGGCTGTTGCGTTTTCTCCAGGTTGACCTATGATGGTTGGCCAGCCGGCACTGACGATTTCGCTGTAGGAATAAATCCCGAACTCATCGACGATCCAAATCGTAATAGGACCAGAAGCGTCTTCACCGCTATCAGTGACCTCAATGAGGAAGTTCCAGGATCCAGCATCTGTTGTCGTATTAGAGGTCGTATTCCACACGCCGTCACCAGGAGCATATCTCACCTGGTAACTCGGGATGAATGAGAAGGAAAGATTATGACATTCCGTGTTTCCTGCACTTCCATAGGGATCGTATCCAACTCTATCCAGATATGTCCCTTCGGTGAACTCCCCCCCGTGAGGCCAGTGCATCCTCCAGACTGCCGTACCGGTGGTATTTTCATACTGAAGATATAAATTCCAGTTTCCCCCAACTGTCTGGTTATACGTGCTACCGTCATCCCCGTGGTCATACCAGGCGAAGATATTGACGTATTCGATATCGTCCCATCCTTGGTCGCTACTGATATTGACAATGAAGCGATATTCCGCGCTGTCGTTGACATCGTTTTGCGTGTTGAGGCGAGACACCCAGGTACCTGATTGATTATATTGGAAATCATACCAAAGGATCCTAGGTTCGAGATGTAAGACAGTGACATTTAAGGTCGTTGAATTATGCCAGTAGTATGGGATATCTCCAGGATCTGCACTCCCAATCATAACGATTGGTCCGATAAAAAAGATATTGACTACTAAGGAAATCATTATTGATATTCCTATGAGAACTGTACTTGATTTTCTCTTTCGTTCCATCTCCATTTTTTTCCACCTTCTTCCGTTCCATGTCGAGTTACTTTACGACATGTTAACACATGGCAGGTATGCGTTTTGGTAGAGATGATATTTAAAGCTTTTTTGTCAAAACGTCACTCTGTAATAGCATCATCTATGGAGGATGTGCAGAGAAAAACACGAACCGATGAATGAAACAGCAAAACCTTCCCCAAAGGAGCATGGGATAGTTTTAAGGAAAAAATCACCAAAATAGTCTCTTAGGTTGTCTTAAGATGATAACTGATGGGGGCGGTATATTCTCCCGCGATTTGCCCAAGAGGAATATTACATTTATATTCTACATCGCTTGTCGAAACATTTGTCCCATATGGTTCAGCAAGATGGTAGGCCACCGCAGACCCATAGAGATAGATGAAATCGTCCGCAGCAGTGAAATGCTGGGACACATCAAGGTCACCGCCTCGTATCCAAATCAGGGTACGAGACATGTTCGCCGTCGGATGCGTTCTATGAGTTAAGTTCTCCACATCAACGGAAAGAGAATAATTACCATTCGAGCGTGTGATCAACGTGATGTTTGTCTCGGCGGTTGCGTTCTGCCCAGGATATCCATAGACCGCAGGCCAACCTGCACTGATGATTTCAGTATATGAGAAAATCCCGAATTCGTCTTGAATCCATGACGTGTAATTCTGTTCGTTTGACGCTTGGATTTTAAAGTTCCAAGACTCAGGATCATTGGTTGCATTCAGGGAAGTATTCCAACTCCCGTCACCAGGGGCATATCGGAACTGGTAGCTAGGAACAAACGAAAATGTCAGATTATGACATTCGGTGAATCGGGGGCTGCCGATGGGATCAAACTCCACAGTTTCTGAATAATCACCTTCGATAACCTCACCACCCTGAGGCCATAGCATACTCCAGGATGCAGTACCAGTGAGATTCTCATACTGGAAGAACAAATTCAGGTTTCCTCCTAGCGTCTGATTATACACGGTATTGTCATCTCCTTGATCGTACCAAGCAGTAATGTTGACGAACGTGATATTCTCCCATCCATTATCACTACTAATATTCACAACAAAGCGATATTCTGCAGTCTCATTCACATCGCTTTGAGTGTTTAGCCGAGAGACCCATGTACCAGAATCATTGTATTGAAAATCATACCAATTAATCCGTGGTTCTAAATACAGAACAGTCACATTTAATGTCGTCTGATTGTGCCAATCTTCACTAATATCCCCTGGATTCGCCTTCGCAGTTTTTATAAGCAAAGGTTCAAGACAGAACATACCGGTAAATAAGGAAAGAACTAACGCTGCTACAATGAGGACTGTATATATGTTCTGCTTTCCCATCCTTTTGGCCCTCGATAGTTTTTTTGAACAATATTAATGAAAGTAGTATGTTAGGGTGCAACTTGTTAATTCAATGTCTATCATATAAAACTTTGGGTAGTGATTGGACTTTTTTTCGTTTAAAAAAACACTTAAAAAAAAAAAGCTATGATGAATCATCCTTCTGTCTTATCTTCGTAGTGACATGAGCAGTATATTCTCCAGGAATGGTTCCAAAGGGGATGTACACACTAAACTGAACATGAACGATTTGACTGGTGTTGTCTTTATGAAAAACACCTGATGTGTTGATAACATCAATCGCATACAATTCTCCGATGCCTTTAAACATCATATCAGCGATGATATCATCAGTAACATCTGCATTCGCACAAATATAGACATTATTTGCAACAGGGATGAAGTCAGCAGAAGAGATGTTCGATAGATTTTCTTCGAAAAAAATACTGATGTTGAAGGCATCATTTGATGAATAGGTAATAGTGACCACATTTGATGTTGCAGTATACCCTGGTGGTGCTCGGACCCCGACCCAGTTTGTTTCTGGTAAAATTGTGGCGTATTTGTAAATCCCATATTCATCTCTTTTCCAGGATTGTAATCCGGAGGTGTGGGTTGCAGTGAGATTGAAATTCCAAGAAAAAAGATCGTTAAAAGTGTTTTGAGTAGTGTTCCACGTGTTGTTACTGGATGCACATCGCATTTGACTCAAAGGTTTGAAACTAATGATAATAATTCGTGTTGTGCTATTGATAATCGTCTCTGTACAATTGGCAAGAATCAGTTGTGTTTCGTCATCAGGCCAGAGAAGTTGAAAACTTGCGTTTCCTGTGCTATTCTCATAACAGAGATGCATATTGAGATTGCCTCCAGCGGTTTGATTATAGATGCTTGTCTCATTTCCCTGATCGTACCACGCGTGTATGTCGATAGAATCAAGATAGATCCACCCAAAATATGACGTGACATTGACGGTAAAATAATATTCTTCATTCACGTCAAGCAGACCAGTCGCGTTGTTGAGTTTGGAACCGCTGCTATTGCGTAAATCATAACTGTTAATCACCGGTGCAACCGGTGCTATATAACGACACCAAGCATCCGCCAGATTCGGCGTATATTCCTCGTTGTCATCCAAGTCTACAGCAATCGAATAAAACCAATAATACCCATACGAATCGGGAAAATTAAATCCCCAGCTCCAAGGACTCAAGAGATCAGGATTGCTGCTGTTACTCCATTGTCGATACCCAATTTCTTCACTTCCAAAGCTGTTCCAGGTCGATGGTACCGCTCGATATTTCCTCACAAACACAGTATCAACTAACACATAATTTGCAGAGGTCATACTGACTCCATGCACATGGGATACGAGATAATCAGCGGTTGTTTTTGTTGAGTCTGTTACCGAACGGGTACTCGCACCAGAGGGAGTGGAAGGGGTAATTTTTGCTGAATAATCAGCATCAGAAACATCAATCTTCACATGATACCAAGTCCCTGTCGAGATAACCGGGAAAGCCGCTCCTATTTGGGTCCAAACAGTAGGTGCTGAGAATTCAAAAAAACCACCGTCGCCTGCCGAATTCTGCAGACGCCAGCTATACCCATTCGTCCAAGATAAGTCATTAACTCTCCAACCGAATTGATGAATGACTCTTGCAGATCCTGCTAGATAGACATCATATTCGATGACGCCGTTAAGGATTTTATACAGAGTACGAATCCGTGTATCTTGATAGGTCCTATTTGCAGGAATCGAGTTATCCGGATTGTGCCGCAGCGCGGGACTTGGATTTCCCTGACTTTGGTTTATATAGATGGAATCGGTATTCCACGCGTCCATCACCCATTTGCTTAACCCATTTGAAAAATCATCAAAGAAATAAAAGGTATCTTCTCCACTGCTTGTCGTCGATGCATTACTATTTCCATAGTACATCCAAATATATGTATCATTCAGAGAGTTATTTAACCAAAAAGTTCCCTGAACATTGGCGGTATAGTTTTTCCGCCAATATGAAAGCTGCGTATTGTTATCTGAACAGCTAACGAATCGGATGTCATCGAAATCATCTTGCACATGACCATTGCAGGTCACATTCCCACCGCTTGTGTTTCCTATAACTAGGTTCATATGATACCCTTCGTTTTTTCCTTGTATAACTAAAAGTTTTCTATAGGACCAACAGGGGTTCCACCAGGTAGAATTCTCAGTGGAATAATAGTACCAGAGGGTCACATTTTTCGTATCGTCACTTGCAGAGGCAGTAAGCGGCAGGATTGGCGTCATAACAATGGAGGGCGCGATAGGATTCACCTGGGAGACCGGTCTTGACGTCTCATATCCACATTCCGCGTCGTACTCTGGGGATGTTGGGGTATCTTCTCTGTTGCCCGCTTGATCATAGGCAATACTGTGGAATTGATAACGTCCATCCCCTAAAGGAAAATCAAAGTCCCAGCTCCAAGGTGCTAATTCATCTCTGTCAAAAGAGATCCACGCATTCCAACTTGAGAGATTGTTTGTTCTATAACGATAATATAGAGTAATATTCTTTACTCCGCTTGGTTCATCATCTGCCAAGGTAACTGTGATCGTGAGAGGGTTTCCTGTAGCGTTGTACCAATAGGTGGACAGCGAGTCGACCTGCGAAGAAGGTTTTACCGTCTCATATCCACACATCGTGTCATTGTCTGTGAAATACTCAATACTGCTATCGTTATCACAAGCCAGACTGAAGA
>Ga0172362_10004599_pt1 | contig 11969 bp, 13 predicted proteins | sample LakKivs1_kivu2a2_FD_114534 | JGI IMG/M metagenome (GOLD analysis project Ga0172362, IMG submission 114534) | Sediment microbial communities from Lake Kivu, Rwanda - Sediment s1_kivu2a2 | ecosystem: Environmental > Aquatic > Freshwater > Lake > Sediment | place: Rwanda: Western Province, Lake...
AAAAATGTCAAAAAATCGCGACGCGCTAGACACGGGGGGGGGGCAGCGGTTAGACTACTGACCAAACTGTGTCGGGAACGTTTCCCTACTGGTCCATCTGGGAAATCCCGGCTTGTTATGTTTCGCCATTTAATTTTGTGGATGATGGCCCCCGCGTTCCTTTTCGCGGCGGCGAACACGGCCGAGGCCTGTCACCGCTGTAAGAAATGCTGTTCGGCCCCCGCACCGTGCAACGCTTGTAATGACGCTTGCGGCGGCTGCACCGCAGCGGCTACTCAGGAAGTCGAAAAGACGGTCATGGTCCCCACGATCGTCACCGAGACTCGCAAGATTGCCGTGACCAAATTTCGTGATGAAGAGCGCAGCCGTCAGTTCACGGTCATGAAGAACGTTCCGGAGACCAAGACCCGGAACATTTCCAAGACCGAAATGGTGCCTGAGATTCGGACCCGCAAGATCGATACCTTCACTTGCCGTCCGGTGCTCGAGAACAAGGAAGTCAGCTTTACGGTGAACGTGCCGGAAACGATCACCAAGACGATCAACTACACGGTGCGCAAGCCGGTGTACTCGCAGCGCGAAGTGGAGTACACGGTAAACGTTCCCACCACGGAAGTCCGCACGGGCCTGCGTGCCATTTGCCGGATGGCGCCAGTGGTGAAGACCCGCACGATCACGGAAGACCTCGGTCACTGGGAGATCCAGTCGGTCGAGCAGCAAGTGGCCAAGGCCCCCGAGCCGAAGGCCGACACGAAGCTGAACGCCAAGCAGGACGCCAAGGTCGAACAGAAACTGACCGCCGAGAAGGAAGACACCTCGGCCGACCCATGCTGCAACCCTGATCCTTGTGCGACTGTCGAGCGTAAAGTCTGGGTGCCCAACGTCCAGACTCGCGAGGTCGAGTACACCTGCAAACAGCGGGTGGTCGAGAATGAAGAGTTCACGTACAACGTCACGGTCTACCGGCCGGAAATCCGTACGCGTTTGGTGACCGAGTGCAGCTACGTGACCGAAGAACGGACTCGCGACATTCAGCAGACCGTCTGCCGTCCGGAAACCCGGACCAAGACGATCCAGGTGACGCGTTACATTCGCGAGCCGAAGACTCGTGAAGAGTAGTATACGGTCATGATTCCGCAGACCAAGACGGCCACGGAGGAGTTTACGGTGATGAAGCAGGTTCCGGAAACCCGGACCTCGAAGTACACCGTGAAGGTGCCGTTCACCGAAGAGCAGGAAGTGCCGGTGAAGGTTTGTCGGATGGTGGCCAAGACCATCAAGGTGCGGGTGCCCGTGAGCACGCCGTGCTGCAACTAAGCTCGGAAGGGCCTGGTTGAACTTGAACGATCGCCGGCCGGCGCTGCTGTGAGGTGACGCCGGCCGGTTCGTTTTTTCCCAGGGCTGCGAGAGCGACTAACTGCCCGTCACCGCGTCGCGCGTGAGTTGCCGAGCGATCTTAAACGCCGCCAGGAGCGTATTGGCTCGAACTTCCATCTGATCGTGTGAGAAGTTGATTGCACCGGTGCTCTGGGGCAGGCCGGCGATGTTCATCGTCAGCGGGAGCAGGTCGAGGAACTCTTTGTAGCGACGGCGCAGGGCGTCTTCATCGGCGGCCATGACGAGGGCTCTCCAAGGGCGTACAGCGGGGGATCAGCCGCGACAATCGGCCAAGGCTGGCCCGCGGACACCCTCCAGAGATAACCACCCAAGGGCCACGCGGCAAGGTGTGCCTAGCGCCGCTTGCGCATCTGGCTGAGGATGTTGGCGGCGGCGTCTTTGCTGTCCTTGGTGGCGGCCTTGGCGGCGAAGGGGCTCACTGCTGGCTTGGGGCCCTTCTTGCCGTGCTCGTGGTCAGCCTTGGGCAGCTCGTCCAGCGTCTGGGTATTGGCCAGATTGATCGAGTCGGTATCGGTAAAGACCGCCTCGCGCGTTTCGCGTTTCGAGGTTTCCTCGGTCGCTTCGCCCTCGAGCCAGCTCGTGACGTCGAAGGGATCCTTGGCGGCGTCGGAGGCGGTCCGTTCGACGGCTTGTTTGACGTCTGCCACGGGCGGACGTTTCGGCGCGCCGATGTTGTGGGCCACATGCACTTCGAATCGCAAGGCGCCGACCGTCAGCCGGTCGCCGTTCTTGATCTCGCGTTCGCCGCTCACGCGTTCGTCGTTGACGAAGGTGCCGTTCTTGCTGCCGAAATCGCGAACCGCGATGTAGCCATCCTCGACCATCAGGGCGCAGTGATGCCGACTAATCAGTTCACTGCCGGGGCGCAAGTGGCAATCTTCCGCGCGACCGATCAGAAACTTGGGGGCCTTAACGGCGATCTGCTGACCGGCGTGTTTCCCTTCCAGCACTTTGAGTTTCAAGTCCATTGTTCGACCCGCCTAGGCGACGACTTATCAGCTAGGGACGCAGGCGTGCCTTGTAGACCACGCGGCCTACCTAACCAGGGAACGCCAGCAGGGACCGTGGATGAAGAATGGATAAATTCGCCGGTTGCTTCTCTGTACCGCTAAGAATGCGGATTCAACCGGTTATCGCCCAATGCATTATGTCAAGTCATCGGACGTGGGGCAATCTGATTCCAGCAAATCTGCCGAATCCGCGGTTTGCGCCGGAAAACTCCCGAAGCGTTAAAGTTCCTCCGGATTTCCCAGGCATTTTCGCCTTCCTCGGTGCACTTCGGTCGGCCGTGTTCATTTGCTGATCAGCTACCGCTTCGTGGTCCAATTACCAGCCGTGTATTTCTCGAGGGCCAGCGTCCGGGTGGCATCCAGCTCCAGTTCACTTAGTTCGCCGGAGACCAGATTGAGCCGCAGGCGATCAGCGATTGCCAGCGACCACCGCTCGGCAATCGGCTCGTGGAAGAGCTTCTTGCCGGAAACCTCCCCGATGCCAGGTACTTCCGGAGCGTGCGGACTACGTGCCAGGATCAATGAACCGTGCTGAAGGATTGCGCCTCGGCGGCGGCGCTGGGCACTGCCGCACACCTTGATACCTTCGCAAAGGACATCCCCCTCGGTGCGTCGTAGAAAACACAAGAACGGCTGCTGCTCGGCTGGCAGCGCCTCGGACGCTTCGCGCACCGTGAGCGGCACGCCCCACCCCTCGAGCGTCACGCACAACGCCTCGTGCACGGCGTGATAAAGATCTGTCGTATCGGCTGCCAGCGGATGGGCCATCGGCAGCGAAAGGCTGTAAGTCCACTCGCGGTCATGCATGATCGCCCCGCCGCCGGTCTGCCTACGGACGACGTCGCAGTCGCGGCTGGCAATGTGCTTCCGCCGCTCAGCGTAATTCTGAAAGTAGCCCAGCGAGAGGGTCGGTTCGCTCCATTGATAGAACCGCAAGGTCGCCTGACCTTGCTCGGCGGCAGTTTCCAGCAGGACTTCATCGACGGCCATTTGCCAGGCGCCGCCAGCGGGCCCTTCGAGCATCCAGCGACAATTGACGTCAGGCATCGCTAGCCCGCTGGTGGCTCAGTTTGCCCAGCCGCTCGAGCAGCGCAAGTGCCGCACCACTCTTAATCGCTTCCGCGGCGAGCCCGGCAGCAGCGATCGGTGATTCCGCTTTTCCGGCCAGCCAGAGGGCCGCGGCGGCATTGAGAACGACGATGTCCCGTGGCGCGCCCGGCATATCGGCCAGCACTCCGCGAATCACTCGGGCGCTATCCTCAGGTCCGGTGACCTGGAGCGACTCGAGGCTGGTGGGCGAGAGTCCAAAGTCGCTCGGAGTCCAACTGAAGTTCCGTAGTCCCTCGGGCGTGACTTCGGTAACCCGTGTAGGCCCGGCGAGCGTGACTTCGTCGAGTCCGTCTTCGCCGTGGACGACAACTGCCCGCCGCGTGCCAAGCAGGTGCAGAGCCTCAGCCATCAGCGGCCGCAGTTCAGCGCGGCCGACGCCGACGACCTGGTAGGTTGCCCCAGCAGGGTTCGCCAGCGGACCGAGCAGGTTGAAGATCGTGGGAAAACCAAGCTGCTTGCGCACTTCGGCCACCTGCTTCATCGAGGGATGCATCAGCGGGGCAAAGCAAAAACAAATGCCGAGTTCATCGAGGCATCGCTCGACTTGAGGAACGTCGGCCGAGACGTTCACGCCCAGCGCCGCGAGCACGTCGGCCGAACCCGTCCGGCTGGTAATGGCCCGATTCCCGTGCTTGGCGACGGGCACGCCGGCAGCGGCCACGACGATCGCGGCGGCGGTACTGATGTTAAAGGTTCCAGAGCCGTCGCCGCCGGTGCCGCAGGTGTCGAGCACGCCGGTCTGGGTCGTGCGAATCGGCGTCATACGCCGCCTGAGGGCCAGGGCGGCGCCGGCCACTTCCTGGGCGGTTTCTCCCTTAGCTCGCAAAGCCGTGAGCAGGATCCCGATCTGACCTGGGGTGCAGCTGCCTTCGACGACAGCATCGATCGCCGAGGACATCTCCTCCATGGAGAGGTCCTCTCCGCCTGCCAATCTTCCCAGGGTCGCTTCGATCACGCTGCCATTCCTCAATCGGAGATGCCGAGCCACGACGTACGCTCCGCCGCCGCACTCAATCGATTCTAGCTTCCGGCCCGCGAGCGGAACACCGCCGCTGGCGGCCGTCACTCTCGGGCATACGCGCAGCAAGTGGTATAGTCTTGTTTGAAGCGGCGGCGGGCCCTACAATCCCCGCGCCCGCAGGGCCATTTGCCCCGGCGAGCCAAGCCGCACCGGTCAACCGCGCGACATTTCTTGAGACGGTCATGCTGACGAAAAAGATTCTGCTGGACGTGGACCCAGGCATCGACGATGCGGTGGCCCTGTGCATGGCGCTGTTTGACCCGCAGCTCGAGGTGGTCGCCGTAACAGCCGTGGGGGGCAACGTTCAGCCCGAGCAGGCCACGCGAAATGTGCAATCGCTGGTCGAACAACTCGACCCGCCGCGCTGGCCGCGAATTGGCGTGGCGTCGTCGCCGGACCTGGGGCTCCCCTCTCGAAACGTGATGCTGCATGGATCGGACGGACTGGGGAACGCCAATTTCCAGGTGTCGGAACTGCAACACAGGCATGCCTCGGATAAGCTGATTCACGACGAGATTCGCTCCGCTCCGGGCGAGATAACGATCGTGGCCCTGGGCCCGCTGACAAACATCGCCCGCGCCTTCGGCCGCGATCCGTCGCTGGTCGAGATGGTCGGCGAGATCGTGATGATGGGCGGTACGCTCGACGGCGTGGGTAACGTGACGCCGGCTGCCGACTTCAACATCTATTGCGATCCGGAATCAGCCCGCGCTGTATTCCGCTCGGGCGCGGCCACGAAGACGCTGATCCCGATCGACATTACGCGGCAGGTGACCTTTGGTTTTGACCTTTTGGATCGATTGCCGCCGAACACCAGCCGAGTCGGCCGGGTGTTGGGCAAAGTGATGCCGCACTTGTTCCGCTCTTACCGGCAGGAGTTGGGCTACGAGAGCATTTGCCTGAACGACTGCGTGGCCCTGGTCGCTGCAATGCATCCGGAACTTTTTGAGATCGAGCTCACAGCGGTCGATGTGGAGCTGAGCGGCGAGCTGACGCGCGGGGCGACGGTGTTCGATCGCCGTCGAAACCGCGAATGGCGCACCAACATCGCCGTGGCCACGAAAGTCGACGTGGCGGCCGTGCAGGATTGCATCCTGCGAGCGCTGGCCACCGCGGGCACTCAAAGCAGGGGCTAGGTCCCCCGAACCAGCCCGTACCATTCGATGTGCTTGCGCGGGCAGTAGTGCAGCGAGTGCTGGCGGCAGTAGGGCTCCAGCCACGCAGCTTGGCGGGCAAGGGATTCGGCCTCGGTGCCCTGCGGCATCAGCATCACTCGCTGGCGGTCGATCTGCGGAAACTCCGCGAGGTAGAGCTCCACGTCCTGGCAGTCGTCGCGCGTGTCGACGACGAACTTGAACTGATACTCGTACTCGGCGACCAACCGGCGAATGACGTCGGGCGCATGGCGAGCCCGTTCATGCCGCTCGCGCCAGCGCCAAGCCATGCGAGCATCCGGCGTGGAGCCGGCCAGCTTGGGACTGATCGACATCAGGTCGCAGGCCACGGGCAGATAGAGCGTGCCGGCGGTTTCGATCGTGATGTGCAAGCCGCGGAGATGAAGCTGCGCGGAGAGGGGCAGCATCTCGGCGAACAGCATCGGCTCGCCGCCGGTGAGCACCACGTGCGCGGCCGAGTGCGCATCGATCCGGGCGAGTATCTCGTGCACGGCCAGGTCTTCCCCCTCGGGCTGCCACGAAGCATACGGCGTGTCGCAATACCAGCAGCGGAGGTTGCAGCCACTGGTGCGAACGAACGTGCTCTCTGCGCCGGTCAAGAGACCTTCGCCTTGCCGGCTCTGATAGATTTCGGCAATTCTCATAGCTGATACGGCGCCGGATCCGTCAGCCCCGCCTCGGCAAAACCCTTAAGACGTAGCAGGCACGAATCGCAATGACCGCACGAGAGACCTGCGTCGCTCAGGTCGTAACAGCTTCGCGTGAGTCCGTAGTCCACGCCGAGCGAGGTGCCCTGGCGAATGATTTCGGCCTTGGTGAGGTTCACCAGCGGGGTGTGAATCTTGAAATTCAACTGGCCTTCGACCGAGGCCTTCGTCGCCAGGTTGGCGAGCTGCTCGAACGCGGCGATGAACTCCGGCCGGCAGTCGGGATAGCCGCTGTAGTCGACTGCGTTCACGCCGATGAAGATATCGGCCGCTCCGCTGACCTCGGCATAGGCCAGGGCCAGCGAGAGGAACACCGTGTTGCGAGCCGGCACGTACGTGATTGGGATGCCGGTGGCCATCTCGCTCGCCGCGCGATCCTTCGGGACGGCGATATCCGCCGTGAGCGCACTGCCGCCGAAGGACCGCAGGTCGAGCGGCACGGTCACATGCCTGCGAACACCGAGCTGCGCGGCTACGCGGGCGGCGGCGTCGAGCTCCGCCCGATGCCGCTGGCCATAGTCGAACGAGAGGGCGTAGAGCTCGTGCCCCGCGCGGCGGGCAATCGCCCCGCAAGTGGCCGAATCGAGGCCGCCAGAAAGCAGCAGAACCGCGGGTTTTCCCATGCCGTACACACGTCAAAGAAGCCTGACAAAACGAAACGAATCATTCTATGATGGCAGAGACCAGCATTCCACGAAAGGATCGGACATGGCCGACGATTTCCGGCAGATTCTCGAGACATTTCCCAACCAGTTTTCCCAGCGGGACTACTCGATCGAGATCCGCTGCCCCGAGTTCACGAGCGTTTGCCCCAAAACGGGCCAGCCGGATTTTGGCGTGCTGACGTTCACCTACACACCGGACGAGCGGTGCGTCGAGCTGAAGAGCCTGAAGATGTACCTGCAGAGCTTTCGCAACGAGGGGATCTTCTACGAGAACATCACGAACCGGATTCTGGAAGACCTGGTGGCGGTGCTCGCTCCGCGGCGGATGACGCTGGTGGCCGCGTTCACGCCGCGCGGAGGCATTTCGACCAACGTGACGGTAACTCACGAGAAGAGCCGGAAGTAACGCACCCGTTGGTCGCTCGGATTGCCTGTTGGGGATTATCGTGCCGCGGCGCGGCGCAAACGGTCCATGATGGCATGTCCCAGATCGACTTCCGGAACGGGGCGCGCAACGATGAAATCCAACCCTAGCGCATCCAGGCGTCTCAGGGCGGCAAACAGATTGGCGGCGGCTTCCCGCAGGCACCCCTGTTCGGAAAGCACTTCGGTCGCCGCGAACCCGGCCGCCGAGGTCGGTCGCTGGAAACACAGTAACCCTACTTTTGCTGCGCCGCTGCCGGTGGGGAATTCCTCCTCGCTTAGCACGAGTCGCGTCTCCGGTGCGTAGTGGCGAAGCAACTGACCGGGCGATGCAGGTTGCGACTCTTCATGCATGCGGATTCTGAGCGACCCCACGACGCGTTCGATTTCCTCCCTGGTGATCCCGCCGGGCCGCAACAGCGCGGGGCAACCATCGGGTGAATCAACGAACGAAACCACGGTGGATTCCAGTCCGACGCGGCAAGGCCCACCGTCCAACACAAGGGGAACGTCATCGCCGAATTGCTCGACAACATGCCCGGCTGTCGTCGGGCTGACCGCTCCAAAACGGTTCGCACTAGGAGCGGCGATGGGAACACCAGCCGCTTGGATGAGTCTCCGAGCCAGATCATGAGCCGGGCAGCGAATCGCGACGCTCGACAATCCGGCGGTAACAATATCAGGGATGCTTGGTTGCTTATCCAGAACCAGTGACAGTGGGCCCGGCCAAAACTTGTCGATCAACTTCATCGCCAGCGGAGGAACGGACCTGGCCACGTCCGTCAGTTGTTCAGGCTCAGCAAGATGCACGATTAGAGGGTCGAAACGCGGGCGCCCTTTGACTTCAAAGACGCCCGCAACTGCTACCGCGTCCAATGCATTCGCTCCCAATCCATAGACGGTCTCGGTCGGAAAAGCCACGAGACCTCCGGCGCGAATCAGGCGAGCTGCGTCAAGGATGTCTTGGTCGTTCAGCATGGAGTCCGAAATCACGTCAGCAGTTGCGTTGTCTAGTAGGGCCGCGCCGCACTTCCGGTCTGCCACTCGTGGAAAAGCGCCGCGCACTCCGCTTGCAGCACGCCGCCCTCGAGTTTCACCGTGCTGCCGCCGAGGCGGATGATATCGGCCGCCGGGATCGAGAGTTCGTTGAAACCGGCCGACGTGGCGTCAGCGATCGTGGCGCCGTAGTAAACCGTATCGACCCGCGCCCAGTGCAACGCCGACATGCACATGGGGCAGGGCTCGCAGGTCGTGGCGACGATCGCGCCTTCGAGGTGAATGTCGCGGGCGGCGCGGCAGGCGCTCCGCAGGGCGTTGATCTCGGCATGGGCCGTGATGTCAGTGGTCAGTCGCACCAGGTTGTGTTCGACCGCGAGGACGCGATCTCCCAACGCGATGGCGCATCCGAACGGCGATTGTCCGGCCGCAAGTCCCTCGCGAACCTTATCGATCGCCAGCCGCATGAGTTGTTCTGCGTCCATGCGTTTTCCTCCTTTACGGGAAGACGGGCGAGCTGCCGCTTCCGAGTTGATCTCGAAAAAGCGCGACGAAGTGCAAGGCGAGACTTTTAAGAAGACACTGCTGGGCAAGCCAGACAGTGGCACCCGAAGGCCCATTGAGACCCCAAACTACTTGCCGATTTTGTTGAAGATATCGTACATCACGTCGAGGTAGAGTTGTGCCTCGTCGAGCGGCATCACCAGCGGCGGGCTCACGCGCAGAACTTTGCCGGCCAGCGGTCCGAGCAGGTGAATCGCCCGGCCTTGAGCGTCGCCCTGGTAACAGGCCTCGACACAGGCGGCCGCGACTTTCTCAGCAGACATGTCGCCGACCGCAGCCAGCTCGATGCCCCACACGAGTCCTTCGCCGCGAATATTGGCCACGCAGTCGAGCGTGGCCAGTCGCTCCAGGCCGCGCTCGATGACGCCGGCCAATTGCCGGGCATGCCCCAGCACGTCGTGCGACTCAAACTCGTCGAGCGTTGCCAGGACGGCGGCACAGCCCAGGGGCGAGGCGCTCCAGGTGTCGGAGCCGCCGCCGTAGTGCATCGCCCCAAAAATGTCGGCGCGACCGACGGCAGCGTCGACCGGGATGCCATTCCCCAGGCCCTTGCCCAGCACAACAATGTCTGGCTCGACGCCATAGTGGGTGAAGGCGTACATCTGCCCGGTGCGGCCGAAATTGGCCTGCACTTCGTCCAGGATGAAGATGATCTCGTGCTCGCGGCAGAAGCGCTGGAGAAGTTGCAGATACTCGGGCTGCGGATGGAACGAACCGCCGCCGCCCAGGTACGGCTCGGTGATCAGGCAGGCGATCTTGCCAGGGTGTTCGGCCACGATCGCCTGGAGTTCATTTTCGTAAGAAGTGAGATCGAGCTTTTCGCGACGCCTGGCGAGATTCTCGCACTCTTTGGTGGGAAAACTGAGGAACCGGACACGCGGATCACGCTCGGGATCACGCTCGCTGCCGGTCACGGCGCCGGCCAGGCCCTTCTTTCCATGAAAACCGTGGCGCGTGGCCAAGATGACGTTTGCCCCTTCGCGCCGTTCGAGTGAGGCCCAGATCGCTTTTTGCACGGCTTCGCTGCCGGTGGCCGCCCAGAGAACTTGCTCCATCCGCGCTCCGCCGGGCTGGCCTTGCAGGCTCCTCAGCAGGCGTTCGGAAGCTTCGACCTCGAGTGGCACAGCGGCGTTGTACGAGGTGAGCGTGACGGCTGGGAAGAAATCGCCGCTGGTGGGAATGTGCGCGAGGCCCATGTACTCCAGGATCCGTCGCCACCAGCGGGTTGGATTGTGGCCCAGGTTCGCGACCAGCACGCCAGAGGTAAAGTCCGCGAGCTTGCGTCCCTCGGGCGTATAGTGATACGAACCCTCGCTGCGGGCGAGCACGGCCAGGCTGGGAGTAAAGGTACGCTGGCTGAGCGGTTCGACTTCGTTGAGCCGCCGGCGCAGGTCATTCGACGCGTCTTCGCCCGGATGCTGGATTGCGGCGGGCTTCTTTTCAGTTTGCTTCATGGCTGCTCAATTCGAATGGGGAGCAATTGAACTAACCACAGATGGAGAGGATTAACCGCAGAGGACGCGGAGGTACGCAGAGGGAAATGCCGAGGGGGAGGAAGAGACTTTGGACCGTCTCGATTGCCTCCGGCTCGCAGCTCATTCTCTCAATTCGTCCTCTGTCTTTTCCTCTGCGTACCTCCGCGTCCTCTGCGGTTAGTATTCCTGGTTTTCAACCTTCAGACGGTCCCGGCGTACAAGACCTTGGGCTCGGCCGAGCCGGGTTTATAGAGCACGAGGCCGCCGCGCTGATCGTTCACGTTCACGATGCAGTTTGGTGTGCCCGCAGCGTGATGGGCGAGAATCGCTTCCATCGCTTCGACGGCGGCCACGGTTTGTCGATCGGCAGACACGTCGTTGTAAGTGAGTGTTCGCGCCGCGGCCAACCGCTTCGCTCGCTCTGCCTCGGGTCCGCCGTACTCGACCTGGGCTACCTCGCGCACGAAGCGCTCGAGCACCTCGATGCCATAGCCTCGCTGTGTCCGCACGCCCCAAGGTTCGAGGAACGTCCCGTTGTAGTGGGTGTTGATCGTGGTTTTCAGCTCGGTCGGCGTGCGGCCTTCGACGGTCAGCTCGATGCCGCGCTTGCGGCTGTGTCCGTTCCAGACGCCGTTGTCGAAGCGGAACTGCACTTCCTGCTCGACATAGCCGGGGAAATTGTCGGGGGTGACCCACGAGGTGTGGATGTCGAACGCCGCCTCGCGACCGTCCTCGTACTGGTAGATCATCCGGAGCTGCGTCGAGTCCCAGGTCGGACCATCGGCCGGGCCGACCAGTCCGCGCTGGCCGGTGCACTGCACGCTATTCAGACGGCCACCGAACGTGAAATCGATCAGCTTGATGTAATGTACCGCGACGTAGGTGCCCGGGTTGCGGCCCGTAATCCACTCGGCGAACTGGCTGCCGGAGATGCTTTTGGGCTCGAGCAGGGTGCAGTAGCCGTTGTTGACGTGCTTGAGCACGCTGTCGGCCACCAGGGTGCGGAGCTTCTTATGGTCCGGGTCGAGCAGCTTGTGATAGACGACCTTGGCGAGCACGTTGTGCTGCCTCGCCAGCGATTCCAGTTCGTCCAGCTCGCGGAGCGTGAGCACCGAGGGCTTTTCGATCAGGACGTGCTTGCCGGCCTTGATTGCGGGAGAGGCGGCGGAAAAGTGACGATCGTCGGGCGTGGCGACGCAGACGAAGTCGACGTCGGATGCCAATAGCCGTGCGGTGCAGTTCGGCTCGACATAGCTCTTGAACGCGCCGATCCGGTCGGCGGCGGCTTTGCGATAGCTCTCGGCCCGCTTGCCGGTCCGACTGGCCACAGCGGCAAGTTCGACCTCGCACACGCCGACGCCGGGCTCATACAGCGGCTGGCGGCGGACCGTTTCGAAAAACGGGCGATAGGTTTCGTCAAAGATC
>Ga0172362_10004601_pt1 | contig 11967 bp, 18 predicted proteins | sample LakKivs1_kivu2a2_FD_114534 | JGI IMG/M metagenome (GOLD analysis project Ga0172362, IMG submission 114534) | Sediment microbial communities from Lake Kivu, Rwanda - Sediment s1_kivu2a2 | ecosystem: Environmental > Aquatic > Freshwater > Lake > Sediment | place: Rwanda: Western Province, Lake...
ACATCAGAATAAGTAGTCAAACCAGAAACTTTCTCCAAGAATTTATCCTTGACCTGAAATTGATATCCTTCTGGGGTCAGAGCTAATTCTATGCCATGTGAATTGGCATCTAGTTCTTTTTTGATTGTATTTAAAATGTTCTTCAAATCTTTAGTTGAAGTTATACCCGTGATTTCAGAGAGTTTTCTTATACTAACAGGGTTTTCTGAAACGAATAATGCTGCTTCGACCAAAGCTTTCTGATCCTTCAAGTAAACACCTATTATATATTTAGATGTATATTTTTATAAAAAAATGAAATTTAAACACTTAAAATAGAATATTATTATGGATTGAGATGCTAGACATAAAACTTATTCGAGAACATCCAGAAATTGTCAAGAAGAATTTAAAAAAACGAAAAGAAGATGAGAAATTAAAATGGGTGGATGACCTTCTGAAATACGATAAAAACTGGCGAGAATTAATACAAAAAGCCAATGATTTAAGAAGAAAGAGAAACATAATAACTCAAGAAATAGCACAACTCAAGAAAAAAGGTAAAGACGCCAAAAACAAGATAAAAGAAGTTAAAGCAATACCCGATAGGATAAAAAAATTGGAAGCTCAAGCTGATAACTACAAAAAAAAGACTGACTTAATCTTGATGAAACTTCCCAACATCTTGCATGAGTCAGTTCCTTATGGCAAAGATGAGAATGATAATGTCGTTGTAAGAACTTGTGGTAAACCTCCGAAATTCGATTTTAAACCGAAAAATCATATGGAAATAGCTCTTGATTTGGGATTAATAGATGCCGAAAGGGCTGCAAAGATTGCTGGAGCTGGATTCTACTACTTGAAGAAAGAGTTAGTCCTTCTAGATTTAGCCATTCAAAGGTTTGCCATTGATTACTTGATGAAAAAAGGTTACACTCTAATAGAACCGCCTTTCATGATCAGAAGAGAACCGTATGAAGGCGTGACAGACTTATCTGATTTTGAACTAGTCACTTACAAAGTCGAGGACGAAGACCTTTATTTGATTGCCACATCAGAGCATCCTATGGCGGCAATGTTCATGGACGAGATTTTAAACAAACAAGATTTGCCGATAAAACTTGTTGGGGTTAGTCCTTGTTTCAGAAAAGAGATTGGAACTCATGGAAAATACACGAAAGGATTATTCAGGATGCATCAATTCAACAAAGTCGAACAGTTCATTTTTTGTTTACCAGAACAATCTTGGCAAATGCATGAAGAACTGCAAAAAAACTGTGAAGAACTCTATCAGGCTTTAGGCCTACACTACAGAGTCGTTAACGTATGTACAGGAGATATCGGAACTATAGCTGCGAAAAAATACGATACTGAAGTTTGGATGACTGACGGTAAATTTAGGGAAATAGGTTCTAATTCTAATTGTACCGATTATCAGGCCAGAAGATTGAACATAAGATTCAGGAAAAAGGAAGGTCAAGCACCTGTAGGATTCATTCATACTTTGAATAACACTGCTTTAGCCACGAGTAGAACTATGATAGCAATCCTAGAACAATTTCAACAAAAGGACGGTTCTGTTATCATACCAAAAGTCTTGAGACCTTTTATGAATGGAATTGAAAGGTTAAAAAAATAAAACTTTTCGATAACTAGAATCAGATAGCTTTAAATCCAGAATTTCAGACTAAATAAATATGAAACATTCATGGAAAATAGGTTTTTGTTTTGGTTTAACCTCTGCAATAATTACAACACTCGGACTAATCGTTGGCCTGCATTCTGGTACACATTCAAAACTCGTTGTTCTTGGCGGTATATTAACGATAGCAATAGCAGACGCATTTTCAGATGCTTTGGGCATTCATGTTTCTGAAGAGTCTGAGCTTAAGCATACAAAAAAAGAAATATGGACATCGACAATTTCTACTTTTTTCTCTAAGTTTCTTTTTGCATTAACGTTTGTTATTCCAATCTTATTGTTTGAACTTTCAACTGCAATTGTGATAAGTGTAATTTGGGGATTATTTATGCTGGCTATTCTTAGTTTAACCATCTCTAAGGAAAAAAAGGAAAAACCTTGGGAGTCGATCGCAGAACACTTGATTATTGCATTGGCAGTTATAGTTATAACTCATTATGTTGGCGATTTGATATCGTCGATGTTTGTTTAAACAAAAAAATTCATCAAAAGCAAAATTCCATCACCAAAAACCAGAGTAAATAATAACGCCAAAGGAAACGCAGGAGCAAACCTAACCCCTTCCTTAATCCAGATATATTTTTTACCAGACTTTTTAATTTTTTTTATTTCTTTCTCAGTTACCCCTTCCCATATTTTGTAATACTCAGGTACGTCCCCTACTCTCAAGTTAGAAACAGGAATCTTCTTTTTAAATCCAACATTCTCGACAGCCTTAACAAACTTCCATAAAATGTAAAGTCCAGCACTCGCTAGAGCAATAATCACTACAAAAATCGTAAAGGTCGTTAAAGGTAAGAACTCAAAATACCTCGCAAACAACAGACCCATCAGTATAATAGACGCAACCAATGCAGAATTATATATCAGAACCATCTTAGCATTGGCTTTCAGGTCGTTGAAAAAAGTGCTCCATATCTCTTTGTTGATTATGGACAGCGCAAATGCGTAGATTATCATATAAACTGCTCCGACAAGAAAAACATTGAAGAAGAAACTAACAGAAAATGGAAGGATTAATTTTGTCGATTGGTATGTAGGTATAAGAAAACCAATCGTAGAGAGTATCTTTGCGTCGCCACCTCCCCATTGCCCAAGATAATACATTACAAAACCAAATCCAAGAAATCCTAAACCCGCAATCACAGAATAAATGAAAGGCCAGTAACTCCAACTTAAATAAGATTGAACGATGTTCCCTATGATACCGACAGCAATCATGACATAAGGAATTTCATCGGGAATTTCAGTCGTTTTCAAGTCATAAAATCCAGCAGCAGCAGAACCGATAAACGCTACAACAAAAAGTAATACCTCAAGCATATTATTTTTTTGGATTATAAGAATATTAAAATGATTGTGCAGCAAAATTGAAAAATGTTCACAAAAAGGATTTAAGTTTTAACTGCTCTATAAAATTATGATTTCAGACCATAAAGCAACTGAACCTCAAGAGTTTTTAGATATTTTTCAAGAACTACTAGGTAAAAGAGAGTATGTTACCCATCTATACCTAGTTGAACATAATAAACCAACAGTAAATCGTCGTTCTGGTCAAATTGATATACAAGTCAAAGATGTAGTTGCAACACCGGTCAGAGCCCTAAAATGGGATTATCTTATCGGTGATGAAACAATAAATAGCCGTGAATTTATTATTGCAAATAATAATTATGCAGAATATTTTATAGGGCTATATAAACCGTCAGTACATTTCATTAAATTAGTATTATATAAATTCTTCGAAAACCAGAGGGTTTACTCCCATTTATTGAAAAGAGAAGATTTGATATCTGGAATAGAAAAAAAATTACATTTGAATAAAGATTTGACATCTGGAGAAATAGAAGTCGTTGAAAATAACACTGAAGATGATGAGTTATTGAGTGATTTATTAAAAGAATTAGAAAAAACTTCCGAAGAATAAATTTTTAAAAATTTCTGCTCACATTTTTCAACATTCAAATATAATATAAAATTATCCAAGAATTAGCCATACTTCTTAAATCCTACCTTTTTAGCTACTTCCCTCCAACATTGTCTGCAATAATTCAACCCATACTTTCTTATAATCCCACCATACCTGCCACATATCCTGCATCTTACAGCCCCTCTTCCAAATTTCCTCTTCATCCCCCAACATCACCGAAAATTTGTAGGATATGAACATCATCCTCGAAAACTTGGGTACTCATCTCTCTAAAAACACGCCCATAAACTTTTTCAATACTATTCTCGAGCAAAGCCTTCTTGAAAATTACACCGGTCAGTTTTGTTGTCATCTCATACAACCAAATTTCTTCATCCAATTATATTCACCCCGAATTTATTCTTCAACCATTCGATTATTTCATTTTTAGTTATTAAATGTTTTCTACCTATTTTTGACTTTTTATTCTTTCGTTTTTTTATACTGTAACCTGGTCTTTCAAGAGTAACACACACATCCATACCTAAAATCCCAACTTCAGGGTCATAATTAGCTTTAGGAAGATCGATATACTCTTTAATGCCGATAGAAAAATTATCATCATTGATTTGTTTTTCTTTCAACTCATTATCAACTGCTTGCAGAGCATCTTTCAGAAAATTCATGGCTTTGTCCTTTCTTAATGTAATTTTAACGCCTATAGCCTTCTTGCTTGGCATTCCAAAAGTAGTCCTTCTTTTTGTTCGAGTTATAATTGGTTTTTGGTCTGCGAGATTTTGTAAAAGTTTTTGAGCTCTTTTGAGTTTATCCTGATCACTTCCACATCCTATGTTCAATGTAACCTTTTCGATTCTAATTTCTCTCATAGGATTTTCTTTCATATGCTCACTTTAATCTCAGGTTTGGTCTTTCCTACAACAAAAACATAATCTGTTATTGCTTCAAAGTCTTTTCCGTTTTTTTCACAAATTATTTTGTTAGGTTCTCTTGTCCTTCTTATGATGATTTCTTTTATTTTTGCTATCGTTCCTCTGTTTTGACCGGCTGTTATAATTGATAGCATTCCTTTGTCCATTTTTAGATGTTCAATTATTTTTTGGTTTGGTAATTCTATCAGAAGAGAATCGCCAGTGTTGTAATCAGTTTTAGTCTTTTTATCTGAAATAATGTTTTTTCCATCATGCAAATTCAATTGAAGAATTCCATTTTTAGTCATTGTTTTTCCATTAATTCTACACAATTTTTGTTTAGAGTCTTGTTTGCTTATTTCTATTAAATCAAATCCCCTTTTCGAAGGAACTACTCTAAATTGTTTGTCTATCTTAGGAACTTCTATTGAATCGAATAATCCGACAGGATATCTATAATCTAATTTCGGTTTTCCATCCACGAACATCTCTTTTGATTTAATTATCTTTTTAGCCTCAGAAGCATTATCAGCTAATCGCAGGAAGTCTCTCACAATAATAAGGAGAGGGATCGATCCAAACTTCTTATGAGGACCTGGTCTTGGTGACACTATCCATTTTCTTGCTTTTGTTGGCATTCTCCAGAACTTTGGAGCTGACAACCTTTTCAGATGTCTTGACATTTTTTTCCTCCTTCTTTACAGTTCGGGTTAAAGCATTTATTCTTTTTTTATCCTCAAGGTTTAAATTGATTATTTTTAAGTTGCTCGGATGAATTGGAACTTGAATTTCTGTACCATCGACTTTCTTTCTCGTTATTCCATCCATGTAGATCTTTATTTTATTTAAATCTACTCTTGATATCTTTCCAGTTTTTTTCTTAAATTTTCCTCGCATGATTTGAACTTCATCCCCTTTTCTTACAGGAAAGGCTCTTTTTTTATACTTTTCTCTCAAATCCTTTGACAGATGAGCAGAAAGAAACTTGTGTCTGACGTGTAAAGGTGCATGATAAACATACTTTCTTTGTTTTCTCGGTTTTTTTGATGATTTCCAATGTTTTGACCAGAACTTCATTTTAATCACACAACTATACTAGCAATCTTACCGAGTGGTAAAAACCTATCGATGACTTCTTTTGCCATAGGTCCCTTTACCTGAGTTCCTACAGGTTCATTTTTCTCATTAACCATGATGGCAGCATTATCCTCGAATTTAACTCTCAAACCAGTAGCCCTTCTGTATTCTTTTTTCTGTCTTATTATAACAGCTCTGACCATTTGTTTTCGCCATTTAACTACCCCTTCTTTAACAGTGCATTTTACAACATCTCCAACTCCTGCAGCAGGTTTTCTTCTTCTCCTGCCTTTGTAACCAAAGACTGATATCACCTGTAGTTTCTTGGCTCCAGTATTATCTGCACATTCTATGTATGCTCCAACAGGAATACCTTTTGTTATAACTGCCTTTATCGCTTTCATTTAACTCATCTTCTCTATCACGACAAAATTTTTTGTCTTGCTCAAAGGTCTGCATTCAGCTATTTTAACCTTATCGCCTTTTTTAGCATTAATACAATCAGGGTTGTGTGCAGCTATCCTAGAATGTCTTCTCTCATATCTCTCATACTTTGGAATGAAATGAAAATAGTCCTTCTCTACTATAACTGTCTTGGACATTTTGCTCGAGACGACATTGCCCTCAAGAATCTTACCCCTAATTGGAAGTTTTCCATGGAATGGACAGTTTGGATCATCACATTCTTTTTCTGGTTTTTTTACATCATAACCTATATCTCTAGCATTTTTTTTCATTCTACCATCTTGGCAATTTCTTCTTAATCCTATCTTCAGGCCTGCCTATTAATATCTTTCCATCGACCTGAACTTTTGTTCCATTTGGCAGTGTAAATATAAATATTGCTACGTCCTTAGGTATAATTTTTTCACCTTTGTTAGTTTCTATTTTCAGTATCTTAAAAGTTTCATCAACTACTTTTCCTGTTAGACCTACTTGAGATTTGTTAGTGCTATCTTTGATTCTTACTTTTAAGCCTATTAGCTCATGTCTTACTAGGTTGTAGGGTATTATTGGCATGGTATCAAGTTTAGTATTTTGTATTTAAATTTAAAGTGGAGAAATTGAAAACCAGAATCAGATAGATTTTTGTCCTCGGCATTTAATTTAAATCTTTTAAACTCTTATCTAGTTTTTTAATGAGCAGCAAAGTTAAAGAGTTGTTAGATCTAATCAAACCTATAGGAGAATTGTATAATAGGATAGTAATTTTAGGTGTGAAAAATAAAAGAAAAGAAGCTTTTTTGGATGTTGACATCAGAAATCACGAACGGATGGATAAATTTGGAGAAGAAAATGAAATTTATGGAGTAAATGTTGCTTTAAAGGAAGATGATACTTGGATTGAATTTGTTTACTATAAGGGGAAATTTGAACCTTTTCAAATAGCCGATGAAAAACAAACTTATAGTGGTAAAAGGGCCAAACATAAGTTCTCAGAAATGCTGAATCGTGCAAGAATTTTAAAAACTGAGCCCGAAGAGTTACCATCAAAAATTGAATTTAAAGATGAAATAAATCTTGCTGAAATAACAAATAAGCTTGGGAGACTTTTTTCTGGAGCACGAGAACTTCTCGAAGAATTAATAAAATATAGTGCAATATCTCCTGATGGTCAATTTATACATTTATATAGTACGGATGGTTATACTGCAAAACTTTATAGGAGCGGTCTTGTTGAAAGAATCAGTAAAGGTCGTAATTTTTACAGGCTGAGAAGAGTAGATCTTGCTAAAAAACTATTAGCTGAATTTTATGGGTAAAGAATCAGATAGATTTTTGCCACTTAGTATTTTTCAAGCAACTTCTATCTGATCTTCTTCATATCCCATCTTCACTAATAACTCCTTAACTCTGGATTTATGATTTCCTTGTAATTCTATCCTTCCTTCTTTAAAAGTACCACCACAAGCCAACTTTCTTTTCAATTCCTTAGAAACAGATTTTCCAGATTTTACATCGATACCTTCAACGATCGTTATCGGCTTCTTGAACTTTCTCATTACGGTGTATATTTTTACGACTTTTTCTTCCCTTTCGATTACTTTACAAACACAAAGGGATTTAGGCAATCCACAAATCGGGCAGATTTCTTCACTCATTTACTTTTTTCCTTCTCCTTCTTCAAAGTCAATATACGAGCTATGCTCCTCCTAATAACTTTTATCTTTCCGGGGTTTTTAATGTTTCCCCCCATCTCAATATTTCCTCTTTCTTTTAATAATTCCAACTTTAACTCATTTAACCTTTTCTCTAGGTCTTGATCACTCAGTTTTCTTATCTCCTTTATCTTCAACTTCTTCAACCTTCATTTCTTTTATTTGAGTTATAAGGTCTTCTGGCGATTGTTTCAATATCTTGACTTGAACCCCGACCATACCTGGCTTAAGAACCGCTGTTGCTGCACCTTTGTCAACAATTTCATCTCCCCAATATCCAGAATGTTTAATATAACCTTCTTTGAACTTTTGAAATCTTCCTCTTTCCCCACCAAGTTTTCCCCCTATCCTTATTTGCACACCAACTGCCCCTGCCTTTATGATTTCATCTAAATAATAATTAGCTAATTTCTTGTAAAATCCTCCCCTTTCTAGGCTTTTAACGATTCTGTTAGCGACAACTTGTGCATCTAAGAAAGGGTTCTCGATTTCCTTAACGTCGACCATGGGGTTTTCGAGTTTAAATTTTCTTTGTATCTCATCTGTTAGTTCTTTTATTCTTGCCCCGGATCTTCCTATAACTAAACCTGGTTTGTTAGCATAAACTATTATTCTTGTACCGAGTGGAGTTCTTTGTATTTCTATATGGCTGTATTCAGCTTTATCGAATTTTTTTTTCAGGAATTCCTCTACTTGAGATTCCCTAATCCCTTCCTTGACGAAATGTTTTATCACACCCATTATCTTTCCTCCACGGTTATCTTGAGTTGACAGATTTTAGCTTTTCTGCCTCTATGTGTCCATCTACTCTTTGGTAGAATGAACGTGGATGATTTATTGGCAGTAGCTTCTTTCAGGAACAATTTTTCAGTATCAAGACCTAGAGATTCAGCATTTGCTTCTGCTTCTTCAATAACGCTTAAAATTTCTTTTGATGCGCCTGTGTAATGTTTTCCCTCCATATCTCTTTTTTCATCGATTAAATCTTTTAGAAATGCCTTAACTTTTTTAACTGGTTTCTTTCTTATGTTTTTAAAAATTAATACAGAATCCTTCAGAGAAATTCTTGCCATGGGTCTGGATGCAGTCGCTGTCTTTGCCATTCATGATCACTTTAATGGTATGTGCTTACTTCCTCTTGTTGCCCCTGCTCCTGGGGCGGAATGAAGAACTCTTTGTCTTGTCAACGCGAATTCACCCAATCTATGACCGAGCATTTCAGGTTCTACATTAACAGTTTTATATTCTTTTCCATTGTATACACCAAATTTAATCTCAACCATTTCTGGAAGGATGACCATATCCCTTTCATGTGTTTTATGGAATTTTTTAGGATCTCTTCTGATTTGTTCCAAGAGTTTTTTTTGTCTCTCAGTTAATCCTCTGAGTAAAGATCTTCTACTTCGGCTGGATAATAATTTTGAAAATTCTTCCAAACTCATACTCTTCAATTCTTCAAGAGTTTTTCCTTTATACTTAAATACTCGTGCCATTCTTAACCCTTCCTCTTACCCATTCTTCTAGGAGATATTGAACCAACTTTTCTTCCTGGTGGTGCATGTCTTGACACAGATTTAGGTATACCTGGTTTGGTTTTACCACCAAATGGATGGTCGACAGGGTTCATTCCAACACCCTTTGTTCTCGGGAACAATTTTCCCCTGATTTTCATCGCATACCATCTTTTACCAGCTTTAACCCAGGGTTTTTCTTTTCTCCCTCCACCAGCAGGAATTCCGATAGTAGCAAGACATTTCTCGTCCATCTCTTTTATCTTCCCAGACCTAAGCGTAACCTTAACTTTATCCTTAACTTTTCCCATGACTGTTGCGAAAGAACCAGAACTTCTACATAACTTCGGACCAGAACCGGGAAAAGTCTCTATACTAAAAATTTTAGTTCCCTCTGGCATTTCACTCAGAGGCAAAACACTTCCCAAACTAAAACCAGACCAATAGTTGATAACATCCCCAACTTTTAAACCTTCAGGGGCGATATGTAATCTTCTTGATTTGTCAGGAAATTCTACAACAGCAACAGGAGCATTACGGCCAGGATCATGAATTATGTCAACTACCAAACCAACATTATTATCTCTAGATAAATTGTATTCGACTTTTCCAGCATACTTATGGGATGGTACTCTATATCTAGGTCCACCTTTTCCCCTTGCTCTTGCTATTATTCTTTTTCCCATTTAATCACTTTCTACTGAATTATCTTTGTTATTATAAATAATTATTTAAAACTTCTTTTTATCTTGGTTTATTACTTATTCAATAATGTATAGATATTATTTTTATAAAAAGAAAAAAATTGGGAGGTTGGAGATTGGCAAAATTTTACCACCAACCGAATCCATAGTCAGCATCTGTTGTTCCCCAGAATCCTGGGTTGAGATATGTTATATAGGGTATATCAAAGCTGTATCTCCCAGGAGAGGAGGTGTCTCTTTCTGCGCCCAAAGCTTCGTAGAATTCTCTTGTTTCTATCATCAGAACTTCCACTCTATGGTGTTGCAGGAGTACATGCATGTCGTTAGGTCCATAGATGTCAAAGATTGGAGGATTGGTTATTAATCCCCAAGCACGGGCCGTTGTGAAACCCCAGTAGTATATAAATCCATCGTCATTCGCCAATTGAAGATTGTCCGTGAGATGCTGTGCACGGTTGGGGGCACCAAATAATTCCATGAGCCATGCAAAGATCTGTGCCATGGCAGCCACTATGATGCCTATTATTAGACCTGGGATACTGTGCATAAGGAAGACAATGGCTGTGCCTGCAGCAGCTCCTAGAATCCTTGTAGCCAAGGCCCCTCCACCTACTATCTTTCCCATCATTGCCTCGTCTGTGAGAGTCCCAGCTATCCATGCATTGACGTCACTTGCAGCCAAATGTACATGAGTTTTTTCGAGACCTTCCATTTCCCATTGTTGATTCCACTGGAACTTGTAGTAACGCTCGTAGTTGTTGTCATGATCGTACTTGATAAAGTAGGTATAGTTTCCCGGTGCTACCACCGAGAAAAGACCATCCCATGGAACTTCTTGCAAAGGACCAGGATAGCCGCCCATTGTTTTGCTTTGAATATTAGAGACTTTTGAAGTCTGTGTTTCTTCTGGCGAAATAGTTTTACTGTAGTTTATCTGAATTCTCGGGATTAATTCAGAGGTGTTTTCGTCTATTTGAATTATTTGAAATCTCGGGATTAGTCCAGGGATGTTTTTTAGTTCAGAGGGCTTTTCATTTATTAGAATTCTTGGGAATATTTCAGAGGTGTTTTCGACCGTTATTGAGATACTTGCATCAATAACCCCATTCGCATGATAAGTTACTGTAGATAGCTGCTTGAATTCGATTTTTTTACCAGATATTTCCATGGTCTTCGTTGAACATTCACTGAAAACTCTAGGTTGGTTGATTGCACTCAAGTATCGGTAAGCATTTGCGTTTGGTGTTAATATCATTAGAATGATCAGGAATATTGCAGCAATCATGATTTTATCGTTTGGATATTTTTTCATCATTGCACCTCACCTCCTTTTCCATCTTTTTCTAAGAAAGATGAAAGATGCAATGATAAAGGCCGTTACTACGATTGCAATGCCGATTAAAATTAGGGGGTTCTGCTCCGAATTCAAGGGGTCTATGCTAATATCGATTGTAATGTTTTCGATAGAAGATTTCAGTGGTTCATACTTTATGTCTATTGAGTTTGCCCAAAATTCTGAGTCTTGGATGATGTATCCTTCGGGCTGAATGTTTTTGACATCGATTGTGTATGTTTTTCCATGCCATGTAGTTACATTGTTGATTACGATTATGATTGCTGATTGCTGATCTGGTGTTTCGACTATTGGTGTAGCAATGTTTAGCAGTTCTTTCGCATCAATAGTGTCTTTGTATTCATTTGCATTTGATGGCCAAGTCTTGATTGAACTGGCGAAGATTTTGAAGTTCCATAGAAAACCTGATTGATCGTTCTTCGTTAAAGTGTATGTTGACTCCATTATAACATCGGGGCTATCAGTGATTACGTATTTATCCAGAAGTCCATCACCAATTAGCTTGGCAAAGCAACCATTTGTGGGTTTGTATTTGATAAACATTGATACTGTTTGTTTTGTGTAATCCAAGCGTCCAAAAAGACTATGTATTGTAATAGTCGTTCCAGTGGCCTCTTTGCTTTTAGCAATGCTGTTCAAGTTC
>Ga0172362_10004603_pt1 | contig 11964 bp, 14 predicted proteins | sample LakKivs1_kivu2a2_FD_114534 | JGI IMG/M metagenome (GOLD analysis project Ga0172362, IMG submission 114534) | Sediment microbial communities from Lake Kivu, Rwanda - Sediment s1_kivu2a2 | ecosystem: Environmental > Aquatic > Freshwater > Lake > Sediment | place: Rwanda: Western Province, Lake...
CCTGCACTTCCATCCAGTTGGCGAAACCTTTCAGGCTCAATCCGTGAAAGTACATGGCCATCGACACGTACAGGTATGCCGAATACAGTTCATACTTGACCTGCTCATTCAATGCGTGTTCCATCTTACCCGAAATCATATCCTTACCTCCCATAATCCTGGGTAATTACCCGATTTATTTTCCCGTCCAAACCGAACAAAACGGCCAATAACAGGCAAATGCGCTTTTACCCCTCTAGATCAACCTCCAGAACATGAAACCACGCGCCGGTTCCTGTCAGGGAATCAATTTCGGCCTGGACGATGTCCAGATGTCCTTCTTCAATATCCACAAACCGCTCAAACAACCGCTGCCCTTCGAGGGGCAATTCTGCGACCATTTTTTTGTAAAATCCGCTGGTGCGGCGCTCGGCATCCAATGCCTTGCGCAGCAGTTCCATCTCGGTGCCCCGGTCCCGCTGCGACATCACCACCGACAGATTGTGCGATGCCTGATCGATTTCGCGATGCGAGGGTATTGCCGTATCCAACTGATCAGCATCGATTGCACCGGATTCCTGCCATTCGAGCATGCAATTTTCCAGGTAATCCACATGGCGTTGTTCTTCCCGGGCCAGCACGGTAAAGACTTTCTTCCCTTCCGGATCGATCACTTTCGCCGCAGCATCATGATACACGTCACGGACATTGTTTTCCAGCTCAATTGCGGTTTTGATGGCCTCTTCAATCATCATTGCTCGACTCCCACACCTTGCTCCTCCCCGGGCAGACCGGCAAGAGGATCAGGGTCCGCTCCGGATTAGAGCACTTTTTTGACGGCATCCAGCACCGGTTCATAATCCGGCTCGGTGCCGATCTCTTTAACCAGCTGAATATACCTGATTACGCCACCGCGGTCGACCACGAAAACGCCACGGGCCAGAAGGCGCAGTTCCATAATCAGCATCCCAAACGCTTTGCCGAAAGACGCGTCCCGATGGTCGGAAAGAGTGTGCACTTTATCCACCCCCGCCGCGCCACACCACCGTTTTTGCGCGAACGGCAGGTCCATACTGATCGTAAGGACAATTACGTCATCCCCCAGTTTTCCCGCCTCCACATTAAAGCGGCGGGTTTGCGTGTCACACACCGGGGTATCCAGTGACGGCACCGACGAGATCACACATACTTTCTCGCGAAATGATGAAAAGTCCACAGCTTCCAGATTATTATCGAGGACCGTAAAGTCCGGAGCAGTTTGTCCCACCCGCACTTCATTGCCGATCAGGGTCAGCGGGTTGCCTCTGATCGTAATCAATCCCGGCCGTTCTCCCATTTTTCTTTCTCCTGGTTTATTTCCCATAGTTTAATGTTCTCACAAACTTCAAAGCAACGCCCATCGACGATGATGGACCCTATGCATGAGCGGCGAGATACTCAGCCACACCCGCCGCGGTCGGTTTCATTCCCTGTTCGCCTTCTTTCCAGTTCGCGGGGCAGACTTCCCCATATTTTTCAAAAAACTGCAGGGCATCTACCATCCGCAACGCCTCCGCGATATTCCGTCCCAGCGGCAAATCATTAATGACTGCGTGGCGGACAATCCCCTCCTTGTCGATCAAAAATAATCCGCGCAAGGCAACGGTGTCATCCAACAAAACACCATAATCCCGTGAAATATTTTTGCTCAGGTCGGAAACCAGCGGGTAATTGATCTGCCCAATCCCCCCGTTGTTGCGAGGCGTATTTTTCCAAGCCAAATGAGTGAATTCCGAATCGACCGATACACCCATAACTTCCACGCCCCGCTTTTTAAATTCCCCCAGTGCTTTGTCGAATGCGATGATTTCCGACGGGCAGACAAAGGTGAAATCCAGCGGATAGAAAAATAACACTACCGGTTTCCCCCGATATGACGAAAGGGTCAATTCGGTAATGGAATTATTGGGCATTACTGCCTTTGCGGTAAAATCCGGGGCTTTCCTGGTTACCTGGTACGACATTTCCTCCTCCTCTACTGCGTTTTGTCCCTTGACGTTAGAGATGTTAACTGCGGCTTTCCCGGCCAAGCAGATATGATCAAGACTTATTTGTCCATTGTTCCGGTTGCGTGCTCTCGGCATTGAGGACATACACCGAAAAATTCGAGTCGATGACCCAGGATATAGTACCCGTTCATCTCGCCCGAACAATCATCAAAGTCATTTTTGGCAAGTCCGGTGAAGTCATCCAGCCGGCCACACTCGACACAACGGACATGGTGATGCCGGGCCACCGTGGCATCAAATCTCGCTCGCGAACCACTAAATTCAAATTTGCGGATTGCGCCTTCTTTTACCAAAAGATCCAAATTCCGGTAGACCGTCCCCTGGCTGATTCTCGGCAACCGCCGGCGAACGGACTCATATAAATCAGCGGCGGTTGGATGGGATACAACCTTCCGTAACTCTTCCAGAATCACTCGCCGTTGTCTCGTGTCTCTTATCACATATGCTCCTAATTAATAATAATAACTATTATTATTACGAACAAATACCAAAAATATTTGGCTATAATGCCATTAACCAACTTTATGCCAACTTGGAAATAACCAATTAAGTTACAATATCTTAACAGTACGAAGAGAAATTATTCTATTTTTTTCAATGCTCTAACCAACTCTTCCGGCCCGACTATCCCCTGGAAAATTCGTTTCACCCGGCCAGTTCGATCCAATAGCAGAGTCGTGGGCAGGGAATAATGCGTAAGTCCGAAACGCGTCATAAATCTCTTGGCCTCAGGGGAGTCAGAAGTTTCCAATTGTATTTTTAGGGGGATAAATCGGGCAAGTTCGGCAATGACCTCGGGGTGGGCAAAGGTTTTTTTCTCCAGCACCCGACAGTTCGCGCACCACGTTGCCCACGTGTCGATTACCACGGGTCTGCCCTCGGTAATCGCCCGATTCAGACCAGCTTCAAGATTGGTTTCCCAGGGAATTTTCGGTGTTGACGATTCTTCCAAGGAAGCACCCACTTCAGGCCACCATTCTGCTACGGGAGGGTGAACCAATCCCTGGATAACAATAGCACCCAGCAGCAAATACAAACCCACTAGAAATGCCAGAATCCCCACATATTTTTTCAGGCGGCCGAAGAACCCTGTCTCGGAAGTCAACCGGTCGAGTCCGCCCCCGAAAACGCCTAATGCGGTCAACAGTAACCCGGCAAGTATGGCAATCAATTCCGAGGAAATGATTGTGCGGAGAAAATACAGCGCCATCAACAACAGGACAAAACCGAAGAATTTTTTGATGGTTTCCATCCATTCTCCCGCGCCGGGGAGTCTGGTGATAGCCGAGGAGAATGTCCCAATAATCACGAATAGTGTGCCCAGACCAAGCGCAAACACAAATAACACCAGAAAACCGATTACCGGTGAACCATGGGTAGCCACATACAACAATATGCCGGCGACAAATGGACCGACACACGGTGAAACGACCAGGGCCGCGACGATGCCCAGCACAATTGCACCGCCAATCCCGCCACCGGTTGTTGAGGAACCCAGACGTTGCCGCAGGCCGGAGGGGACCTGCAATTCATATAGGCCGAACATTGATAACGCAAAAATGACGAAAACCGCTGCGATGCCGATCACCACCGGCGGGCTGGCCAGCCACGCCCCGAATACTCCACCGACCAGGGAAACCACCAAACCCATGATCCCATAGACAACAGCCATGGTCCCGACATAAAACAGCGACAACACAAACCCGCGTCCGACCGAACGTCGCTGTCCGGCGAATATGCTGACGGTGATCGGGATCATGGGGTACGTACACGGTGAAAACGACAATAATAATCCGGTCCCAAAAGCCAGTCCCAGGGCCAAAACATAACCCCAGAAACCATAAGTCTCGATCAACCGCCGCAAGTCAGATTCGGGCATGGCCGATTCGCCGGCCGGAAGGTCCGGGGTTTCCCCGGTGCGTGAATGTACGTCCCCGAAAATATGCGTTGCCAGCGGAACGCCATTTTCTCCGACGACCACGTTTAAATTCCGAGTGACGGTTTGCGGTGCACGGCATTCGCGATCGTTGCAGGGTTGATAGGTAAACCGCACCGGCAAATTATATTCTCCGGGAATTGTGCCCCCGGTAACCGTCACCTGGAAACGAATAAAAGTCTGCTCATCATATACCGACATGGTATCGCCGGCCAGCAGCACTTTTTTCGCCGCAGGGTAAGCGATCGAATGGGGGACCAGATACGCCGTGCTGTCGAAAGCCAATCTGGCGGCAATCAACCAGTCTTCCCGGGGATTTGCCGAATTGATATGCCAGCCGGGAACGGTGGTCACGATCAAGGCGGCAGGATAGGTCTCACCCGGTTCGGCGGCAGTCGTGGAGAATGCGGTGGATACGTTAACCAGCTCTCCTTCCGGTTCAACGGCAAAAACCGGAAAATCGGAAACCGAGGCCAACGCAACGTTGGGAAATATCGCCGCTAAAACCAGAAGGCAAAGAAGAATACTCCGCCGTAATTCCTTTTTTGTTAAATCTGCCATCTCCACCCCCGGCCATTTCGTCCGGTATCGATTATACAAACACACCCACGCAAAATCCAAATACGAAACAGGCCGGAATTTTGTAGGCCGCCGCAACTCGGCGCGGCACATCAGGATTACGGGACCGAAGTACTTGATTTCGAACTGATATCACGAGCAGCCAGAACTTGCTCCACCGTCCGGCGAACAAGTTGATGATCGATGCGCGAGGCTATTTCATCGGCCAACCTGGCGGAAAGTTTGGTCAGTATTTCCCGAGTTATGCGTTCAACATGCTCAGCGTTCAGGGGCATTCCTCGCGCCCCGGTCGTATTCTCGATAATTTTTTCGTTAACCAGTTTATGATGAGAAGTTGTGTTTTTTTCGCCCGGTGCGACCCCAAACGAACCGGTGTCAATCTCCTCGGAGTTCAACGTAATACATGATTCTTCGGGTAGTTCTTGTACATTTTTTGGGGGCTCCGGCACACCATTACCCTCGCCCGCCGGATTTGAACTGTCTTTTGGCGGCTCACCCACCAACTCGGAGACCAGCCATTCATCCGGACTTGCATCCGGTTGATTCTGAATTGGGCTATCTTCAGCTCGATCGAAAATACTCAACGCGTTCTCGATAATATCTTCTTCGGGTTCCCAACCGGACTGGCCGCCCGCTCTTGAAACCCTGGCGTTCCGGCGGGAATTCTCAACCAGTTGAACGAGGGCTTGGACTAATTTCTGGGAATCGGGACGAGGAGGGACAATCCCGCTGTTGGCGACTGCTCGCAGGTTTTCAAAAGCGGTGGCCGGTACATCGCGCCCCACCCAGGCAATCGGGATTAAACCGAGGTCCGGATCGGAGGCGACCAGATCGAGCCATTCCTCCGTGGGCATCGACGGCCGCTGGATGTCAAATATGATAACATCCACCGGCCGATTCTTGACCAGTTGGGCCAGAGTGGGACAGTCCAAAGCCGAGACTATGGCAAACTGCTCCGCCGGCAACAAGGAACGATACCGTCGCTGCCGGTCAATGGTCCGCGTGGCAATAGCCACCGTGATCATATCTAGTTTATCGGTACGGAAAGGGAAGTAATGTAGAAACACAAGAGCAACACCGGTCAATCTGTCTCAGAGAGTTTGGCCGATGCGCGGTTCAGGATTTCCTTTTCCGCTTCAGTCAAACCGTCATATCCGACTTCGTTAATGCGGTCTAGCACATGGTCTACTTCGGCCATGAAGTCCATGTCCTGCTCACGCTTGCGGACCAACTTGATCTTCTTTTTCCGTAACCGCCGGTCTTTCCACCACCGGGAAAACGAAAACAGCCGGCCCTCGCTTCTCAACAGATATAACCAACCAACCAGAACACCCCCCAAGTGAGTGATATGGGCCACATTGCCCGCTTGCGGCATGCCGGCCACAGCCAGCAAGTCGATGAGAATCATAAATCCGACGAAATACTTGGCCCGCACAGGAAACAGGAAATAAATATAAATCGGATTGTTTGGCCAGGTTCGGGCATAGGCAAACAGAACCGCCAAAACGGCGCCGGAGGCGCCAATGACCACGTTGTTGAAATTAAACGGGGTAATCGTCGTAATAATCCCTGCCCCGATCCCCGTTACCAGGAAATACTTGATAAATGCCCGCGTACCCCAGACATTTTCCAACGAACGGCCGAACATCCATAAGGCAAAGAGATTAAATAGAATGTGAAATAACCCACCGTGAAGGAACATGTATGTTGCCAATTGCCAGACAAATCCGCGGGTCCATACGTCCACCGGATGCAAACCAAAGACCGGAACAATATGCGAGCCCCAGATCGCCTGCAGGAGAAAAACCAGTCCGTTGGCCAGCAAAAGGATTTTAATGCCGGGCGGAAGCATGCCTCCGGCTCCGCCGTCGTATTCACCAAATGTTCGAAATCCGTATTTCATTTGTTGCCTTGACTTACAACCTTTCACCACATGCCTTGTTCCCACATGTACATACGCAGGGAAGCAGACATCCGTTCCTTCTATGCTATACTATCGTCATGATCTTCCAGGCCCATCAGGCGGAAAATCCGGGTGCCGACTGGTCTGAGGATGACCTCACGCACGACCAGAATCTGATGTATCGAATTAAACGCCGCAATCTATGGAAGTGACGCTCGCCGGGACCGCCCGCATCTGGTAGTCAAAATCGCAGAACCGGCTACCTGAGTAAACGATCGACTTTTTCGGTCAATTGCTGTTTCGGTACCGCGCCGATGATTTGATCAACTTTGTCGCCATTTTTGAAAAACAACAAACTGGGAATCGACATAATGCGATATTGCGATGCCGTTTGGTTGTTTTTATCGACGTCCAGCCGGGCGACTTTCAACTTGCCGTCATATTCCTCGGCAAGTTCATCGATGATCGGGTGGATCATCTTGCATGGACCACACCATACGGCCCAGAAATCCACCAAAACCGGCATATCCGATTTCAGGACTTCCTGTTCAAAAGTCGAGTCAGTGACCTCGATTGATTTCGCCATGACGGCCTCCCTTTGTAACCAATTTCAATTCAGATAAGCAACAGCCCGCACATATGTCAATCTTTATGTTTCCCCGCCTGAGTCATCCGAAAAGTCGTAAAATATACGCTTGATCAATCGGGTTATAATCGTTAAGTTGTCAAATTCGGATATGACTGGTCAATTTTAATCCCGCGCAATCCCGGACATCAGCTATTGGCACAGGATGTTGCAGCCAACGGCGCCGGATCAATTAACGATGGCGGCAAAACCCGGCCGACAAGAAAATGCGACCCGAAAACCAGGACGACCCCATCCCGCGGAGTTTCCCTACAGGCCCGGCGCACCATTAGTTGCGGATCGCTGCCGGCGATAAAGTCCAATCGCCGCGTGCGCGCAAATTCGCGCACATCGGCCAACCGCCAGGACCGTGGATGAGGAAAGCGCGTGAAATACCATCTGTCCACATGCGGCGAAAGAAAAAGTAACATGTTGCGCCAGTCTTTATCATCAGCAACCGCGCAAACTGCTCCGACATGGCGCCCGGGGACGACTGCCGCCAAAGTTTCGGCCAATCCCCGAGCAGCGCCGGCATTGTGTGCCACATCGTAAATAAGAAGAGGACGGCAGGGTTTGATCTGGAATCGGCCGGGCCAGCGTGCCAGCGATAAACCGCTTTTTATCTGCTTATTTGACAAGCGCAGGCCGTCCCGGCGCAGGTAATCCAACGCGGCAACAACAGTCCGCAGATTATCCTGATGCACATTGCCGGGATAGGACCACCGAATTGGAGTGGGGAATGCGCCGGGGGCCCGGACGGCGAAACGTCCCGCCCGGCCGGTTTCTTCAAGTTCGATAACCTGCGCGGCGTCCACCAGGGGCGCTTTCCGGCCAACGGCGATTTGGGCGATGGCCTCGCGGGCTGCAACGGCCATCGGCGCGCAGACAACAGGGATTCCCGGTTTGATGATCCCCGCTTTTTCCCCGGCGATTTTTCGCCGCGTGCTCCCCAGGGGTTTGGTATGGTCCAGATCAATGGCCGTAATAATCGACAACATTGGCTGTAAAATATTCGTGGCATCCAGCCGTCCCCCCATCCCCACCTCCACGACGGCGATTTCACACCCCCTGCGGGCAAACCAGTCGAAGGCCATTGCCGTTGTCGTCTCAAAAAAAGTGATGCGGTTACGGCGAATGAATTGATGATGCTGCTCCATGAAGCGCGTTACCGCAGACCGCGGAATGCGCGTGCCATCGATGCGAATGCGCTCACGATAATCAATCAGGTGCGGCGAAGTAAACAGGCCCGTTTTATACCCGGCAGAAGTCAAAACCGCGGCCAGAGTCGAGCAGACCGTGCCTTTCCCATTGGTCCCCGCTACATGAATTGACCGATAGTGTTTGTGGGGATGACCCAGACGATCGGCAAACAAACGAATATTGTCCAACCCCAGCTTAATGCCGAAGCTTTCTAACTTGAAAAGAATATCAATGGCCTTGTCGTAACGCATGTGTTCGTTCGCTGAGGTACAGCTCCGGTTGACGGTGCGGCCAAAAGGTGCCGTCGATTATTTCGACGGATAACGATGTGGTACACTAACCCGGTGTACCTTCTTTCAGTGAATGATGTATCCCGGCGGCAGGACCACACAGGTATTCCAGCAACAGCGCCAGCGTTTTGCGTAGTTCGCCGCGGGGAGCAATGATATCAAGAAATCCATGGTCACGGATGAATTCCGAAGACTGGAAACCCTCCGGGAGCTCCTGCCGAATCGTCTGTCGGATCACGCGCGGTCCCGCAAAGCCCAGCAATGCCTGCGGTTCGGCCACGATGACATCACCCAGCGAGGCGAAAGAGGCGGTCACCCCCCCGGTGGTCGGATTGGTTAATACAGATACGTACGGGATTTTCGCCTCGCGAAGTTCGGCAAGCAAGACACAGGTCTTGGCCATTTGCATCAGCGAATAAATCCCTTCCTGCATCCGCGCACCTCCGGAACAACTGATGAGAATCAGGGGAATGCGACGGTCCAACGAACGTTCGATGGCCCGGGCCACCTTTTCTCCGACAACCGAACCCATGCTGCCGCCGATAAATGAAAAATCCATGACCCCGAAACTCACGGTCCGTCCGTCAATTCGCCCGATCCCACAAACGATGGCGTCGTTAAGCCCTGTTTCCTGCCGGGCTTTTCGAATGCGTTCCGGATAGGTGATTCGGTCTTTGAAATTCAGGGGATCAACACTGGTCAGCGAAGTGTCGAATTCATCAAGTTTGCCGTCATCCAGCAACAAGGCGATATACTGATGATGGCGGATCTGGAAGTGATAACTACAAGCGGGGCAAATCCATAAAAGCCGTTCCAGTTCCCGGCCATAGATGATCTCCCCGCAACCGGCACACTTCGTCCAGATTCCGTCGGGGATCGCTTTCTTCTCCTGCCGAACCAGACCCTCTTTATTTTTTCTGAACCATTCCATTGTTCATCTGCACCGGGTTCGTTTCAACCAGTCATGTATGACGGTAACATAGCCGGATCGTTGGCTTATGGCCAGTCAATTCCGGCGTCGGGACGAAAGACCTGTTCTAGTCAGGCTTCGTCAAACCGTCGCACAATATTTTCATGAAAACCAAGGCGTTTTCCGGAGGATGGTCATAATATTCCTTTCGCCGGCCAATCATCTCATATCCCGATGTCTGATAAAAACTTATGGCGTTTACATTTGATTCCCGCACATCTAGAATGGCGCAGAGCTTCTGCGATTTTCGGCCCCAGGATTCCGCCTGGGCAAGAAGCAGTCGACCAACGCCACGGCCCCGGTAATTTCGTGTAACGGCAATATTATGAACATGCAATTCGTCTTCCTGTCCGACGGCGCATAAGTACCCCACGATTCTATCCTCATCAAGCGCAACAAGGTTGACAGCCCAATCCTCACCCAGCCATTGCGCAAACGCCTCCCGGGGCCAGGAATCCGTAAAGGTGTCGACTTCGATGGCGAATACAGCTTGGATATCGCCGTGCGCCATCGGGCGAATGATTATGGCTACTTGCTCGTTTTTGACCATCGGCGAAAACCGGGAGTGGGACCATAATTCAGTTGCCAGCCGAACCCGCCGATTAGCCGGCCGTCGGCTATTTTGCGGCTACCCCATAATGCCAACCGGCCCCCGGCGCCTGGTGCGGGATAGATCAACAACTCCGGCGGATACTTATGCCCTTCCACCACACGCCCCATTTCGTCCAAGCGCGGGCCCACAATGAGCATGGGACTATTGAGGGATTCTGCGATTTCCGGCAGTGTGCAAACTTCCATCGATGGCGTCGTCCACGCTCCGGGGGCTAATACGCACCAAAAATATAAGTCGCCGCGACAGGGAATCAGACAACCCAAGGGTTTTTCCGGGTGCGCATATTCCCGAAACATGAGTTCGAAGCTGGTCAGGGCCGCAACCGGCAGATCTCTGGCCGCGGCCAAACCCATGACCACGGAGGCACCCACCCGCAACCCGGTATATGAACCCGGACCGGAGGTTATCGCATAACCTTCGACATCAGCCAAATCATATCCATAAGCGCTGAGCAGGGTGAGAATTTCCCCCGGCAATAACTCGGCATGCCGGCGATGGGCCGAGATCCGCCGTGACCCGACTATCTGACGGTCGGCAGCCAAACCGACCAGCAAATCGTCACCCGAGCAATCAAGGCCGACAACGATCATGCAGGCCTCCGGCCCAAATCCGGGAAAACTGGTTTCCGGACCGTTATCACCCGCTCGCATTCCCCGGTCCGGGCAAAATCTATTTTCCAATGAAAGGGTAGGTCAAAATCCGCCAACTTGTCGGCCCATTCAACGAGGATGACTGTTTCACCATCATCATAAGCGTCCAGTCCAAAATCCATCATCTCTCCGGCCGAACGGACACGGTACAGATCGATATGGCACAGACGTAAACGTCCCTGATAGACATGGACCAGATTATATGTCGGCGATGCGATATGCTCGGTAATCCCCAGCGCCCGCGCCACGCCTCGCGCCCATACGGTCTTGCCCGCCCCGAGGGGACCGGACAAGCCGACCCAATCACCCGGATTCAGCGATGCGGCAAACGCTGCCGCCAGCTCCTCAGTCCTTTCCGGCGAGTCGCTGATAATGCGGTCCCTACTGCTCATTTCGGCTCGAGCGTCACCACAGGCAGGATCATCTCCGGAAGACTGATCCCCCCATGCTGAAATGTGCCGGCAAAGCGTCGCTGATATTCGTTGAACTGCGTGGGATAGACGAAAAAGAAATCTTCCTTGGCGAGCAAATAGGATGTCGAAATGGTAAATGTCGGCAAACGATACTCCTCGGGATTGCGGATCAGCATGGCTTCCTTCGGTTCACCGTTCAGATTATCCCCATATTTGTACCGCAGATTAGTCGACGAATCTTTGCGGGCCCGCGCTACCGTGCCGCGCTGCCCCAGGATACTCCCGTGATCGGAAGTGACGACGACCACGCAATCCTGTCGCGAGAGATAGCGCAAGACTTTGAACCATGAGGAATTGGCAAACCAGGTCTTCATTAAATCGCGAAACGCCCCCTGGTCGGGCGCCAATTCGCGCAATAATTCCGACTCCGATCGCCCATGCAATAGATTGTCGACAAAGTTATATACCACCGAAAGTAACGGGGCATTGGCATAGGTGGAGATCTTCTTGGCCAGCCGATCGCCTTCTTCCTGATCGAGGACTTTGACATATTTCGCTTCCGGTTTCAACCGGATACCCAGCCGGGCCAGTTGTTCGTCAAGAAGTTGCCGCTCGAGACGGTTGCGCGAATATTCATCTTTGCTGCCGATCTGCCACAATTCCGGATGCAGGCGTTTGACATCGGCCGGATATAATCCGGAAAAAATGGCGTTGCGGGAGAAAGGTGTGGCCGAGGGTAAAATGGAATAATAATGCTC
>Ga0172362_10004610_pt1 | contig 11950 bp, 12 predicted proteins | sample LakKivs1_kivu2a2_FD_114534 | JGI IMG/M metagenome (GOLD analysis project Ga0172362, IMG submission 114534) | Sediment microbial communities from Lake Kivu, Rwanda - Sediment s1_kivu2a2 | ecosystem: Environmental > Aquatic > Freshwater > Lake > Sediment | place: Rwanda: Western Province, Lake...
ATGGCATGGTTACACCAATCGAGAAAAGCTTTGTAAAACTAAGATGGCGGCTCGAAGAGGTTGAAGTTCCGTGGATGAGGTAAAACCTCTTTTGATTAAGAAAGGAGCAGAGGCCAGTCTTTACCTTGCAGAGTGGCATGGCAGAAAAGTGGTAATAAAGAAGCGTTTACCTAAGAAATATCGCCCATCAAAGTTAGATGAACAGATTCGAACTTACCGCACAAATCATGAACCCCAATTATTGCACGAGGCAAAAAAGGCTGGAGTGCCAACACCGACAATTTTTCTTATTGACACAAAAGATGACGCAATAATAATGGAGTTCATCGAAGGAAGACAGGTTAAACAGTTGTTAGGCAAAGCTACTAAAAACGAAAGACAAAGCATGTGTCTCAAAATAGGTGAATTAATAGGTAAACTTCATAAATACGGGATAATTCACGGCGATTTAACGATGTCAAACATGATTCTAGACGCTGAAGAAAAAATCTTCTTTGTCGATTTTGGACTTGGCGAGAAAACAAAGGAATTGGAAGCCAGAGGAGTTGACTTACACCTTGTGAAAAGAGCTCTCCAAAGCACGCATTTTCGCTTTTCTAAAGAATGCTTTGATGCTGTAATTATGGGGTATTCTAAAGTTTTGGGTGGTGAAAACACAAAAAGCATTTTAGATAAGGTAAAGGAGATAGAGAGAAGAGGAAGATATGTCGCCGAGAGAAAAGGTGAACAAGAATGATTAAGACTTTTTGGAGCATTACTTTTTATGTTCCAGCCAAAGATATACAAAAAAAGCAGTGAAGCAGAATGAGATTTCAACTAGAGGGCAGAGTCATATTCTTCGCAACAAACAATGTTAACAAGTTTAACGAAGCTCGCAGAGTGTTAGCCGAGTACAAAATTGCAGTAGGCATGCTTAGAGTCAAAACATCAGAGATTCAAAGCGAAAGCTTAGAAAAAATTGCAGAAACAAGTGCCACAGAGGCTTTTAAGAACTGTAATTTGCCAATTATAGTGGAAGACGCAGGATTATTTGTAGAGGTGTTAAATGGGTTTCCTGGACCTTACGCCGCATACGTTTATAAAACAATCGGCAATGAAGGCTTACTGCGGCTTATGGAAAAAGTTGAAAAGAGGAATGCAAAGTTCCAATCAGTAGTTGCCTACTGTTCTGCAGATTTGAAGTCACCAATATGTTTTCAGGGAGAGATCATCGGAGAAATAACAAAAAGAGAAATAGACAATAAATGCGGTTTTGGTTTTGATCCAATTTTCAAGCCGTTTGACAGCGATAGAACATTTGCAGAAATGAACGTGGTAGAGAAAAATAAATATTCACATCGCGCAAAGGCTTTGCGCAGGTTTGCAAAATGGTATAAAGAGTTGCGATAAAAAAGCAAAACAGTATGCGCCTTCAATCAATAATTTTAAATATTCGTCTATCCTCGCTCATACAGAGTTTAAGTGATAAGAAATGCCGAAACAGGAAAAAGGAAAATCGCACTCAATAAGACCGGTTAGCAGGCGACCTCCAAGCTGGTGTAAATATCAACCAGAAGAGGTGGAAGCCTTTGTCATTAAGCTGGCGAAAGAAGGGAACTCGCCAAGCCGTATAGGAACAATCTTGAGGGATCAGTACGCAATTCCATTAGTAAAGCCGATAACTGGAAAAACGATAGTGAAGATACTTAAGGATGTAGAGCTTGCTCCGGCAATGCCAGAAGACTTAGGGAATCTACTTAAAAAGGCTGGTCGTCTTGCTGTCCACCTTGAGAAAAACAAGAAAGACTTGCACAACAAAAGGGCGCTCCAAATTGTAGAAGCAAAAATCCACAAGCTCTCAAAATATTATAAACATGAGGGTGTATTGCCGCCGAACTGGAAATACGAACCAAAAATAGCTTCTTTAGCCTAGTTATTTTGATATCCAATGTTTCACCATAAAATTTGGTTGCAAACAAACTGCATTGAACACGAGGCTTTAAAATTTTAAATAATTTGGCTTCTTAGCATATTGTGATCAGCATGACTTTAGATGAGAACAAGGTTGCAAGCTTTTTAGATTCAGCTGCACGGTCAGCGAGAGTGATTGCGGAAACTGTAGAAGGAGATGGGCTGATTCAGGTTTTTTCACATCTAGATGCCGATGGAGTTGCGGCTGCTGGAATTATTGGAAAGGCGTTGTATAGACTTGGTGCAAAATTCAGAATTCGGATAACTCAATGGATTGATGAGAAAATTGTAGGCGAAACTCTTTCAGAGAAGCCTCAACTAGTAATTTTTGCCGACTTCGGAAGCGGCTATATTAACTTGTTAAATGAGAAACTTGCTGATTTTAAAATAGTAATTTTAGATCATCACCAGATTATCGGAGAAGAATCAGCCAACATTATACATGTAAACCCGCACCTAAATGGAATAGATGGAGCTCGAGACATCAGCGGCTCCGGCGTCGCATATTTTATGGCTAAAGCTATTGACAAAGGCAACGTTGATTTGGCGTCTATAGCCATTGTTGGGGCTCTTGGTGATTTACAAGACAAATATGACCAACGAAAGCTAGGTGGATTAAACGAAAAAATAGTTGAGGATGCAACAAGCGCGGGTCTTCTAACAGTTGAAAAAGATTTGATATTTTTTGGCAGAGAAACGCGCCCCATCCACAGAACTTTGGCGTTTACAACTAGTCCTTTTATTCCGGGCATAAGTGGTGAAGAAGATAAGAGTTTAGCTTTCTTGGCAAGTTTAGACATTAAACCAAGACACGGCGAAAAGTGGCGGGCTTTAAGGGACCTTTCAGAGGAAGAAAAGAAAAGGTTGTGTTCGGCTCTTGCGGACTATTTGCTGTCAAAGGGTTTGCATTACGAAGTTGCAAGTCTCATAGGGCATGTTTACATTCTAAATCGCGAGGAACCATGGACTCCGCTAAGAGATGCCAGAGAATTTGCTGTACTATTGAATGCAACAGGTCGCATGGACAAGCCAAGTCTTGGCGTGTCTGTCTGCATGGGCGACAGAAGCTCAGCCCTTGAAGGAGCGAACAAGGTGCTGGAAGAGTATAGGAGAACCATTAACAAGTATCTTGGATGGGTGATGGAGAAACCTGAAAGGATGAAGGAATTTGAGAATATTTATGTTGTTTATGGTGAAAACTTCATTGATGATAAAATAGTTGGAGCAATATCATCCATACTCTCAACGAGCCTCCCGAATCCTGAAAAACCGTTAATCGCATACGCTAATGTTGAGGAAGAAAATTTGGCGAAGTTTTCTGCAAGAACCATAGATATCGTAACTAACAAGGGAGTTAACCTAGGAGAGGTTATGCAAGTGGCTGCAGAAAAATGCTTGGGGAACGGGGGAGGCCACGACGTTGCTGCGGGAGCACAAGTTCCAATAGAAAACGTAGATACTTTCGTAAAAGTTGTTAATGAACTGGTTGGGAAGCAGTTGAAGGGTGAGAGGATTGGAGGCTAAAATAGTACTTGAATATGATGACGTGAAAATTGCGGAATCCGTAGCAAAGGCGGTTTCGCCAGACAACTTCAGGACACCAAGACGTTTATCCATAAAAACAATGCATAAAGCGAATAAGGTTTTGACTCAAATAAGAAGTCAAGGAAAGCTTTCAACATTCATTGCCACAATTGATGACTTGCTTTTTTGCGTGTCAACAGCGGAAAAAGCGCTTCAAATAACAAAAAAGCTTCAATGAATAGGCTCTAAATATGCTGAGGCAGGCCTATTTTTCGGCAAGTAGCGACTTGCATCGTAAGGTTAAATAGCTTATTTATGGCTAAGGTTAGAAGGCTAAACTGTTGCTAGACATAACTGAATGTGAGAACGATGTTGGACATCAAACTCATTCGTGAAAATACGGAATTCGTAATAAAAAATTTGATGAAGAGGGGAAACCCTGAAAATCTGAAGATGTTAGATGAAGTGATTGATTACGATAAGAAATGGCGGCAACTCTTAACAAGATTGAACGAGCTCCGCCATGAAAGAAGACTTATAACAGCAGAGATTGCAACCTTGAAAAAGAAAGGAAAAGATACGAATAAGGAGCTTTCAAAGGCCAGAGGTTTTGATGCGGAAATAACAGTTTTGGAGAGCCAAGTGCGCGAATGCGAAGAGAAAGTCCATTGTTATCTTATGCGGCTTCCAAATCTCTTACATGAAACCGTCCCAACGGGCAAGGATGAAAACGATAATGTTCCAATTAGAACTTGGGGTGAAATTCCGAAATTCAGCTTCAAACCCAAAGACCACATAGACTTAGCCTTAAGCTTGGACATTATGGATATTGAAAGAGCGGGAAAAATTGCTGGAGCCAGATTCTTCTATTTGAAAAAGGCGGGCGTATTGCTAGACGTGGCTTTGATATGCTTTGCGTTGGAAGAAATGGTTAGGAAGGGCTACGTGCCAATAGAACCACCTTTCCTAATGCGACGAGAACCCTATGAAGGTGCTGTAGCCCTAAGCGATTTCGAAGATATGTTATACAAAATTGAAAACGAAAACCTATACTTAATCGCAACTTCGGAGCATCCGATGGCAGCAATGTTTATGAATGAAGTGTTGATGAGTGAAAACTTGCCACTTAAACTTGTCGGAGTAAGTGCCAACTTCAGAAAAGAAGCAGGAGCGCATGGGAAAGACACTCGTGGAATATTTCGAACGCATCAATTTAACAAGATAGAACAGTTTGTTTTCTGCAAGCCCGAAGACTCCTGGAAAATTCACGAAGAACTCATACGAAACGCCGAAGAACTCATGCAAAAGCTCGGTCTGCCATATCACGTTGTGAATGTCTGTACAGGCGACATAGGAACGCTTGCCGCTAAAAGATACGACATAGAAGCGTGGATGCCAGCCCAAAACGCTTATAGAGAAATAATTTCGTGCAGCAATGATACAGACTATCAAGCTAGACGGTTGAACATTAAGTATAGGGAAAAAGAGGGCGAACCGCCTAAAAGCTTTGTTCACACCATCAACTCAACAGCTATAGCCACAGGAAGGACAATTGTTGCAATACTTGAAAACTATCAGCAAGAGGATGGCTCCATTATAGTTCCAGACGCCTTGAGGAAATACATAGGTGACATCGATAAACTAGAGCCGAAACGGTAAAACTTTTAATACTATGATGTGAATTTTGAAGTTACAATCGGAGGGTGAGCGTGTCTTCAAAAACAAAACGTGTAAGAGACAAATGGCGAAGCAAATCATGGTATACTGTAATGGCCCCACCGTACTTCGGAGGCATTGAACTAGGGGCAGTTCCAACAGAAGAGTCAGAAAAACTGGTCGGAAGAATAATTGACTCAACACTCTATGACATTACAAACGACTTTGCTCATCAATACTTGAAAATGTATTTCCAAATAACCGAAATTGACGGAAAAACTGCCCACACAATATTCAGAGGCCACGAATATTCAAGAGATTATCTACGAAGCCTTGTGAGGAGAAGAACGACGAAAATTGACGGATTATTTAACATTACCACAAAGGACGGATACAAAATGAGGCTAGCCGTCTCTGCTTTTACGCTTTCAAGAATTAGAACATCACAAGAGAAAGCCATACGCACCATCATGGAGAGAATCATTAAGGAAAAAGCTTCAGCGCTAACACTTGATCAATTTGCGCAGGAAATTGTTCTTGGAAAAATAGCGTCCGACATATACAATGAAGCGAAAAAAATAGTCCCACTACGCCACGTAGGCATTAGGAAATCAAAACTTGTAATGCAGTTGGCACAGCCAAAACTGAAGAAAACTTGATGAATTCAGCTTTTTAAAAGACTTTTCCCGTATTCGTAACCTTTTCCAAAAGCTGTTAAATTCAATTCTTCAGTTCCTTTAGGCACGTTCATCTTGATTGATTCTTTAACAGCGTTTTCATCCAATACTTTTGTGATAGCCGTAAATGCACCTATCATGACGATATTTGCAACTATTTTTCTACCAAGCTCCTCTGCAATTTTAGTAGCTGGAATTCGAAAAACCTTAACGTTTTTTAAATCTTTCTCACGAGGAATCATGTCAGGATCCAAAATTATTGTTCCATCAGGTTTCACATCTTCTGCATATTCATTGTAGGCGTGTTGAGACATTACGACTAATATGTCAGGCTCAACCACTTTTGGAAAATCTATTTCCGCTTCGGATATTACAACTTCGGATTTGCATGCTCCACCCCTTGATTCTGGACCATAAGACTGTGTTTGAACGGCGTTTTTTCCGCTGTAAATGCATGTTGCTGCAGCCACAATTATTCCTGACTTAATTATGCCTTGACCGCCAAAACCTGCAAATCTAATTTCGATTCGCATATTAAATCACCATTTTACCGATTTCTCGTTAATCTGAGCGATTTTTTCATGAAGTAACCTTTCGTAGCTGACTTTTTCTACGTTTACAAATTCGCCTACAACTATTTTTTCTTGTGTGATTTCTGCTTTTGATGGGTCAGAAAAATTTTCTACCACGGAAGCCCTTCTGAACCATTCCATCATTTCAAGCCCTGTACGCATTTTGTTACGTCTACCGAAGATTTCTGGGCATGGTGAAACTACTTCGATGAAGCAGAAGCCTTCTTTTTGCAGCATTCTCTTAATGGATAGTGTTAATCTTCGCACATGTAGGGTTGTCCATCTAGCCACATATGTGGCGCCAGATGCTGCTGCTAAATGAACTAAATTGAAGGGGTGTTCAATGTTTCCATAAGGAGTTGTAGTTGTTAATGCTTCAGGCGGTGTTGTTGGACCTTGTTGCCCACCAGTCATTCCGTAGTTGAAGTTGTTTGCGCAGATTACTTTGATTCCTATGTTTCTCCGTGCAGCGTGTATGAAGTGGTTTCCTCCTATTGCAAAGAGGTCGCCATCTCCACTTAAGATCACGACGTCCAACTCTGGATTTGCTAATTTTACTCCAGTTGCAAAGGCTATTGCGCGCCCATGCGTGGTGTGGAAGGAATCTGCGTTTGTGTATCCAGCAGAGCGCCCAATGCAACCGATGCCGGAAACAACCACCAATTTGTCTAAATCTTTTTGCAATTCATCTAATGCATGAACGAAACAGTTGAGCACAACACCATTGCCACAACCAGAACACCAAATGTGAGGCATCATTGCCGACCGTAAATACTTCGAAAATGGATGCACTAATTTCTGACCCATTAAATACTCCTCCTTATCACTTCGAGAATCTCCTTAGGAGTGTGAGGGTCTTCACCTAATTTTGAAATAAAAACCACAGGAGTTTCCTTGGCTACTCTTTCAACTTCCCTAACAACCTGCCCGCAATTCATTTCTGGAACAACTATTGCCTTCACTTGTTTAGCCACTTTTCCAACATGCTTTTGGGGGAAAGGCCAAAGTGTAATTAAGCGCAAAAGTCCAGCTTTTATTCCAGCCTCTCTTGCTTTCCTCACTGCGCTTAAAGCAGCTCTTGCAACTATTCCATAAGCAACAACCGCAACATCCGCATCTTCCAGCATAATTTCCTCAGCCTTTACTATCTTATCCTCGTTTTTGCTTATCTTTTCACAAAGCCTCCTAACCAGTCTAGACTGCACTTCCGAACTTTGCGTTTTCGGATGCCCATACTCATCATGCGTTAAGCCTGTAGCGTGAAAACGATATCCTTCTCCAAAACAAGCCATTGGAGGAACCAAATCATCATCTGGCATAAACGGCTCATATTTATCAGGCGAGACATGTGGTTTTTTACGATTCGCTGTTTTTATTTCCGACGGAAGGGGTATTACGACTTTTTCCCACATGTGTGCAACAATTTCGTCTCCCATAAGCAGGGTTGGAACTCTGTAGGTCTCAGACAAGTTGAATGCTTCAATTGTTAGGTTGAACATTTCTTGCACAGAAGAAGGCGCTAAGGCTATGATTCCGTAATCTCCGTGAGAACCCCATTTCGCTTGCATTACATCTTGCTGCCCAGGCAATGTAGGCTGCCCTGTGCTTGGTCCCCCACGCATGATATCTACAATCACGCATGGAGTTTCCGTCATGACGGCTAATCCTATGTTCTCCTGCATGAGACTAAACCCTGGCCCTGAAGTAGCCGTCATAGCCTTTAAGCCAGAATAAGAAGCACCTATTACAGCCGCTATCGACGCAATTTCATCTTCCATTTGAATGTAGATTCCGCCGAATTCAGGCATTCTCCCAGATAAGTGTTCAGCAATTTCAGTTGCTGGCGTAATTGGGTATCCAGCGAAAAATCTGCATCCTGCGGCTATTGCGCCTTCTGCGCATGCCACATCGCCATTCAAGAAGTAGGCGCCTTTAAGTAAAGATCTTTTTTTAGTCATACTCAACATGCCTCCTCACATGGTTTTTCAACAACAAAAATTGCAAAGTCTGGACAGACTGCAGTGCAAAAACCGCATATAATACATTTGCTCTCGTCCACAATCTTTGGAGGATGAACACCTCTAGCATTTATTTCTTGGGATTCTTCCAGAACTTTCTTAGGACAGAATTGGATGCAAAAACCGCAGCCTTTGCATTCATCGGTAATCAAGTGGATTTCTGCCTTTGGCTGCTTCACTTTTTTGCTGTCAAGTGGTGGATGTCGAATTCTTTCAGGCATTGTTAACTTTCTCCCAATGGCTTTTCAAAAATCTTCTTTGCTTTGCCTATTTCTTCTGGTGTAACCTTTTCCACAATTGTTTGCATTTCACGGATTTTTGAAGCAAATCTTTCGCCTTCTGCTGCTGAAGCCCATAGCAATTGCAGTCTTTCCTTGTCTAATCCGTTTTGCTCCATTTTCTTCCATAAACGTTCCACGCGCTTCTGTGTTTGATAGTTAGCGTTTATGTAATGGCAGTCTCCGGGATGGCAGCCAGCCACTAAAACTGTTGACGCTCCTCTTGCAAATGCTCTTTCAACAAATTTTGCGGCTACACGACCAGAACACATGGTTCGGATTATGCGCACGTTTGGCGGATATTGCATTCTGCTGACTCCTGCAAAATCTGCACCAGCATAAGCGCACCAGTTGCAGCAGAAAGCAACAATTTTCTTTTCTGCATCATGTTCTGTAACAGCGTCAATTTGTGCCAGAATTTGTTCGTCTGTGAAGTGGTTTTGGGTCAAAGCGTCAAAAGGACATTCCGCCGCGCATGTTCCACAGCCGCCGCATGCAGCCGCTATGATTTCGATTCGCTTTAATTCTTTATTTAGAGTTATGGCATTGTAGGGACAAACCTTCGTGCAGAGTCCACAAGCCTTGCACTTTTCTGCATAAAAAATCGGCGTGATGGCTTCAACCGTTACTTTTCCCTTAGCCATTAATATGCCCGCACGGGCTGCGGCCGCACTCGCTTGCGTTACGCTATCCTTTATATCTTTAGGAGCCTCGGCGCAGCCAGCAAAGAATATTCCGCCAGTAGCAGCGTCCACGGGCCTAAGTTTTGGATGGGCTTCCATGAAAAATCCGTCTTGTGTTCTGGAAAGTGTTAACAAGCGCTGTATTACTTCGCTGTCTCTTCCGGGTTCCAAGCCTATGGAAAGGATTGCCATGTCAACGCTTATTTTGTACATTTCATTTTGCAAGGTGTTTTCGCCAATAAGCCATAAATTGCTAGTCTTTCTATCTTCTATTATCTCGGCTGGAAGCCCTCGAATAAATACGGCACCTTCTTTTCTCGCTCGTTTGTAGAGGTCTTCGAAACCTTTTCCATACGCTCGTATATCAATGTAGAAAACGTAAATTTCGGTTTCAGGCCAATGCTCCTTGATTAATAAGCTGTCTTTGATTGTGTTCATGCAGCAAACATTACTGCAGTATAATCTTCCATTTCTGTCAGAGCGGGAACCAACACATTGAACGAAGGCCACACGTTTGGGAATCTGCAGGTCACTAGGTCTTATCAAGTGCCCACCAGAGGGGCCACCAGCGTTGATTAGTCTTTCAAATTCAAGTGACGTAATTACGTTTAGGTATTTACCATATCCATAGTTTGGTAACGTTGACGGATCGAATACATCTGCGCCTGTTGCCACGATTATTGTGCCTGCTTCAAGCTCAAAAGTTTCGGGTTTCATTTCAAATTTTATAGCTTGTCTCTCACATGCTTTAATGCATTTGTCACAAACTATTACGCCTTCTTTGTTCAAGCATAGGTTCATGTCAATTGTGTACGTGGACGGAACCGCTTGAGCGAAGGGCGTATAAATGGCATGTCTTATAGCTAAACCAGCATCAAATTCGTTTGGAGCGACAATCGGACAGACTTTTACGCATTCATCGCAAGCTGAGCAATCTTTTGTAACATACCGTGGTTTTTGCAACACTTTGACGTGAAAATTGCCAATGTATCCTTTAACTTCAACAACCTCGCTGTTAGTTAATAGTTCAATGTTTGGATGATGCCCAACGTCGGACATTTTAGGCGCGAGAATGCAGATAGAACAGTCCATTGTGGGAAAAGTTTTATCTATCCGCGCCATCATTCCGCCAATGCTTGGTTCTTTCTCAACCAAATACACCATATAGCCCGTGTCAGCCAAATCCAAGGAAGCTTGAATACCAGCCACTCCGCCGCCTATCACAAGTGCTTTTCGAGTTATCGGCACTTCAATTTCTTCTGCGGGTTGAAGCAGAGCAGCCTTGGCTACGGCCATTTTCACAAGGTCTTTAGCTTTTTCTGTGGCTCCTTTTCGGTCGTGTAAATGAACCCAGCTGCATTGTTCACGTATATTAGCCATTTCAAAAAGATATTTGTTTAATCCAGCTTCTTCGCATGTTTTTCTGAATGTTGGTTCATGAAGACGTGGTGAGCATGATGCGACAACTACACGGTTAAGTTTATGTTCTTTAATGTCGTTTTTTATCAGTTCTTGTCCTTGGTCTGAGCATGTGTATCGGTTGTCTTTAGCCAAGACAACATTGGGAAGGGTTGCAGCGAAACTTGCAACTTCTTCACAGTCTACAGAACCAGCGATGTTTAAACCGCAATGACAAACGTAAACTCCAATTCGGACTTCCTCGCTGCTTTGCGTAGGTTCTAACTCTTTCTTTTCAGTCATTGTGCTACCTTCCTAAAGATTTCAAGTAATTTTCAATTGACTCTGCAGCGCGTTTTCCATCTCGGATTGCTTCAATAACCGTTGCTGGTCCTGCTGCGGCGTCTCCGCCAGCAAAAACGCCTTGTAGGCTGGTTTCCATTGTTATAGGATTAACCCAAACTGTGCCATCTTCATTTAACTCGATTTCCTTCGGTAAAAACTCTAGGTCGGGGGCTTCGCCTATTGCAAGGATCACCTTGTCCGTTTCACGTGTAAACTGTGAGTCCTCTATTGGAATTGGTTTTCTTCTTCCAGTTTCGTCTGGTTCACCTAATTGCGTGCGAACACATTCAATCGCGGCAACTTTTCCATTGTCTCCCAAAATCCTTTGAGGAGCAACCAAAAATTCTATTTTCACACCTTCGTCTTCTGCTTCTCTAACCTCCCACGGATTTGCAGGCATCTCCTCCCGTGATCTACGGTATAATATAGTTACTTCATTTGCCCCAAGCCTTAATGCAGTTTTTGCAGCGTCTAGTGCAACGTTTCCGCCGCCAATCACAACAACATTTTTTCCAATTTGCATTTTTTCTCCAGAATTGACACTCCACAAGAAGTCGAGGGCGTGAATTACGCCTTTCAAGTCTCCGCCTTCAATTTTTAATTTTTGGCTTTTATGAACCCCTACGCCGACAAAAATGGTTCTGTATCCTTCTTTCCATAAATCGGTAAAAGCTAAGTCTTTGCCAATTTTTATACCAGTTTTTATTTCTACACCAAGATTTTTTATGAATTGAATTTCATTTGCCAATACCTGTTTTGGTAGGCGATATTCTGGTATACATTTTCTTAACATTCCGCCTGGTTCAGGAAGAGCTTCAAAAACCGTAACACTATATCCCTTCCGAATTA
>Ga0172362_10004612_pt1 | contig 11947 bp, 14 predicted proteins | sample LakKivs1_kivu2a2_FD_114534 | JGI IMG/M metagenome (GOLD analysis project Ga0172362, IMG submission 114534) | Sediment microbial communities from Lake Kivu, Rwanda - Sediment s1_kivu2a2 | ecosystem: Environmental > Aquatic > Freshwater > Lake > Sediment | place: Rwanda: Western Province, Lake...
AGATGGCGACTCGCCTCCTCTCCCGGTTCAGGGGCCTCGGAGGAATTGCCAGGGCGACCTTCAACGAGCTGTGCCGCGAGAAAGGCATCAGCGAGGCCAAGGCCTGTCAGGTGCTGGCGGCGCTGGAACTGGGGCGCAGGCTGGTATCCCTTCAGCCCGAGGACCGGCCAACCATACGCAGTCCACGGGACGTGGCTAACCTGCTGATGGGGGAGATGGGGTTTCTGGAGCGCGAGCACCTGCGGGTTGTCCTCCTCAACACGCGCAACCAGGTGATGGGCATCAGCGAGATCTACGTCGGGAATGTAAGCGGGGCGGTAGTCCGCGCCGCCGAGGTGCTCCGCCCCGCCGTGATGGAGAACTGCTCCTCGATAATCCTGGTCCATAACCATCCCTCGGGAGACCCCATGCCCAGCGCTGACGATGTGCGCGTTACGGAGCAGGTCGTGGAGGCGGGAAAGCTGCTGGACATCGAGGTGCTGGACCACATCATCCTGGGGCAGCAGAGGTTCCTGAGCCTCAAGGAGAGGGGCCTGGGCTTCACATAGGGCGCGGCCGCCCCAAACCCAAGGCGGCTCCCTATTATCGAGATTGGATAGCCACGAGCGAGGAGGCATGATGGCATACCCGACTCTGACGGACTATGACCTGACCCGGTACAGCCGGCAGATAATGCTCTTCGGGGAGGAGGGCCAGCAGCGTCTCAAGGCGGCAAGCGTCTTCGTGGCCGGAGTTGGAGGCCTCGGCTCCCCGCTCTGCGCCTATCTGGCGGTGGCCGGCGTGGGCCATCTGCGGGTCGTGGACTTCGACGAGGTCGAGTTGAGCAATCTCAACCGTCAGGTGCTCCACTGGGACCGGGATGTAGGAAGGCCCAAGGCCGCCTCAGCGCTCGACAAGCTGCGGCAGATAAACTCATCTATCGAGGTCGAGGCCCTTGCCGAGCAGATCACTGAGAAGAACGTGGCATCCCTGGTAGGCGAAGCAGACGCCATCGTGGACTGTATGGACAACTTCCCAACGCGTTACCTGCTGAACAGGGCGGCGGTACAGAGGAGGACCCCCTTCTTCCACGCGGCTATATACGGCATGGAGGCCCGCGTGACCACCTTCGTGCCCGGGGAGACGGCGTGTCTTCGCTGCCTCTTCCCCCATGTGCCGCCGTCGGGCGAGACCTTTCCCGTAGTGGGTACCGCACCCGCCGCCGCGGCTGCCATACAGGCCATGGAGGTCATCAAGTACTTCACCGGCTACGGGACCCTTCTCAAGAACCGTATGCTCATACTGGACGGCGAGGCGTCCAGCTTCATTGAGCTGAGGCTCCAGCGCGACCCTGGATGTCCCGACTGCGGGCACCTGTACAGGTAGCAACAGCGGCTGAGCGGGACGGCCGCGCAGAGGGGAAACAGCCCCTGCCGTGCATTGTTATGTAAAGGTCTGTGCTATAGACAGGCTACCACTTCGAGGTATCTACGAACGGCCTCTGCATGAACTGGGCAACGCGGCTTCCCAGGGATGCGAGTTCATTCGCATCGGACCTCACCCCGTAGTGGGTGTCCAGCTCGATCTTGCCCATCTCACTTACGTCGATCCAGAGGTCTATCCGGGCAGGATTGGTGGGGACCATCCTGTACACAGGCATGTTGAAAGAGCGACGCATCCGGACTGACATCTTGACGCTGTCAACGAAGGACATCGGTATCCGTCGCTCGCTGACCAGGCCGAACGCCTTTTCGAGAAGGACGATCTCGGAGTTCGCCCGGTCTATCAGTATCCTGGAGTCGAACAGTAACCTCGCCCAGTTCCTCGCTGAGCCCAGGGTCAGGACCGAGTCCGTTATCTCCAGTATGTCCAACTTATGCTCCTGTCCTTGACAGCCTCAGACGCAAGTATTCGGCAGCAAGTAATCTTAACACCTCGTAGGCGATGACGCTACCGCCCCAAGATACTGACCGGCCGGTACCCCCAACGGGCCCGCCATGTGTGTCTCTTTGTCGCCTGTGTTATATTCTTGGCAGAGGAGGGCGGAATTGCCGTCGTACCCCGACACGGAGAGCGCAAGGCGGAGGCTTTTCCATCACCTCAGGCGGGAGCTCGACGACGAGCGTGTTCTGTGCGCCATGGAGCAGGTGCCCAGGCACCTGTTCGTACCCGAAGCGCACCGTAGCCTGGCATACGACGATATCCCGCTGCCCATCGGTGAAGGACAGACCATATCCCAGCCCTTCATAGTGGCCCTCATGACCAGCGCCCTCGAACTGAAAGAAGATGACAGTGTCCTGGAGCTGGGGACGGGGAGCGGCTACCAGGCGGCGATACTGGCAACCCTCGTCCTCCGGGGACGCGTCCTCTCTCTGGAGCGGCTGCCCTCGCTCGCCCGGGGCGCAGGCGACCTCTTGCGGGCGCTGGGGTATGAAAACGTCGAGGTGCGGTTGGCAGGCCCGCGGCTGGGGGCGCCGGAGGAAGCCCCTTTCGATGCCATACTGGTTACTGCGGCGGCGCCCAGGTTGCCCAGGACCCTGCTGGACCAGCTAGCGTCAGGCGGCCGGATGGTGATACCGGTGGGCCCCCTTCAGGAACAGGAGCTGATGAAGGTGGTGAAGGCTGCGGAGGGCCACCGCGTTACGGAGCTGGGCCCGTGCCGGTTCGTCCCCCTCATCGGCGAGGAGGCGTGGGGGGAAGGACAGTTCTGAAGGTTCATCTTCTGATGAGCGGGGCTGGAGCACTATTTGTACGCCGGGGGAGCATACCTCCTTGTATGATGCGCACTCGTTCGGCTATACTGTTACAGCTATGGAATACGAACCGGTCATCGGGCTGGAGGTGCATTCTCAGCTCCTCACCCGAAGCAAGATGTACTGCGCCTGCCGGGCCGGCTACCAGGGCGACCCGCCCAACACAGTGGTCTGCCCCGTGTGCCTGGGCATGCCCGGCGTGCTCCCCGTGATCAACAAGCAGGCGGTGCAGTACACCATCATGACCGGGCTGGCCCTCAACTGCACCATCGCCAGCCGCACCAAGTTCGACCGGAAGAACTACCCCTACCCCGACCTGATGAAGGGATACCAGATCTCCCAGTACGACAACCCGATCGCCTCGCGCGGCTGGCTCCAACTGGAGGTGAATGGGGAGACACGCTGCATAGGCATCACCCGTGTCCACCTGGAGGAGGATGTGGCCAAGCTCACCCACGTCCGGGATGCAACAGGCGAGAGCTACAGCCTGGTGGACGTCAACCGGGCCGGGGTGCCCTTGATGGAGATCGTGAGCGAGCCCGACATGCGCTCCCCGGAGGAGGCACGCCAGTACCTCATGAAGCTCCGCACCATCCTTCGCTACCTGGGCGTCTCCACGTGCAACATGGAGGAGGGGAGCTTCCGCTGCGATGCCAACGTGAGCGTGCGTCCTAAGGAGAGCCGCGAGATACCCTCTGCCAAGGTGGAGGTCAAGAACATGAACTCGTTCCGGGCCGTCTACCAGGCCCTGGGCTACGAGGTAGAGCGGCTGGCCCGGGTCCTGGGGGAGGGTGGGCGGATAGTCCAGGAGACCCGGGGGTGGGTTGAGGGTGAGGGGGTCACCGTCTCCCAGCGGACCAAGGAGTACGCCCACGATTACCGCTACTTCCCCGAGCCCGACCTGCCCCCCGTGGAGATAGCCTCTGAGTGGGTTGAGGAGATACGCTCCCGGATGCCTGAGCTCCCCGATGCACGTAGGGACCGCTTCGTGGCGCAGTACGACCTCCCTCAATACGACGCCGACCTGCTCACTGCGTCCAAGGAGATGGCTGACTTCTTCGAGGACGCTGTGAAGGTGGATGGGGCTGGTGGTAACGCCCTTGGGAAGCGTGCGAAGGAAGTGAGCAACTGGCTATTGGGGGACATCTCGCACCTTCTCCACGATAGGGGCAAGGGGCTGGATGAGAGCAGGCTGAGGCCGCAACACGTGGCCGAGCTCGTGGCCCTCCTCGATGATGGCACCATCAGCACGCCGCTGGCCAAGAGGGTCGTGGAGGAGGCGTTCGACACTGGGAAAAGCCCCTCAGAGGTGGTGAAGGAACGAGGCTATACCCAGGTGACCGATTCCGCTCTGATAGAGGCGGCCGTAGCAGAGGCGGTGGAGCAGAACCCCAGGGCCGTTGGCGATTACCTCAGGGGCAAGGAGACGGCCATGAGATTCCTGGTGGGCCAGGTGATGCGCATCACCAGGGGGAAGGCCAACCCCACCCTGGCCAACAAGCTTGTAAAGGAGAGGCTGGAGGGGCTGAAAACGTCCCAGCGAGATACCTGATGCAGACGTACCTGAACATAGTGCAGATATTGATCTCCATCGTCCTCGTATTCCTGGTGCTGCTCCAGGTGCGAGAGATAGGCACAGGCCTCTTCGGTGGCGGCAGCCAGACTACCTTCCGCACCCGACGCGGCGTGGAGAAGCTGATGTTCCAGTTCACCATCGTCGTGGCGGTGCTGTTCGTCCTTATCTCCCTGCTCAGTGTCGTGTTCACCTAGTCCCAGGTGGTCCTCATGAATGCCCCCGTCATAACCCTCACCACGGATTTCGGCTTGAGAGACCCGTATGTGGGGATAATGAAGGGAGTTATCCTGGGCATCAGCCCGGATGTGAAGCTGGTGGACCTGTGCCATGATATTCGGCCACAGGCGGTGCGCCAGGGAGCATTCCTGATAGGTGTCTCCTTCCGGTTCTTCCCCCGGGAGACGATACATGTTGTGGTAATCGATCCGGGGGTGGGCACATCGCGCCGTGCGCTGCTCCTGGTTACCCCGGAGGGCCGCTTCCTTGCGCCTGACAACGGCACGCTCAGCTACGTCCTCCACCGGTACGAGGGGCCGTCTAGCCCTTCGGAAGGACTGCCCTCAGTATGCAAAGCCTACGCCCTGACCGACCAGCGGTACTGGCTGCATCCTGTGAGCTCCACCTTCCAAGGGCGGGACATCTTCGCCCCGGTCGCTGCCCATCTCTCCCTTGGCGTGCCCCCCGAGGAGTTCGGGCCACCCATCCCGTCCATGGTACGCATCCCCCTGCAGCTACCTCGGTGGGTGGAGGGTGTGCTGGAAGGCCACATAGCGCATGTGGACCGCTTCGGCAACCTGGTGACCGATATCCCGGCGGCAGAGATAGCCAATGCCCGGCACGTGGTCGTGGACGTGGGCCCTTGCCATATTGATGGCCTTGCCAGCGCTTACGCTGAGGCGGAGGGGCTGCTGGCTATCGTAGGGGGCCTGGGCTACCTGGAGGTGTCGGCCCGCGATGGCAGCGCCGCCGAACAGCTCGGCATGGGGATAGGGGACACCGTCCGGGTGAGCACCCGGGAATGAAGGACGCAAGGGCGGTAGCCTGGCCCCCTATTGCTGTTGACACCCCGTTTCGCCATGCTAACATATGCCAAGCGAACAACGCTGAGGAGGCGCTATGGAACTGACGCCTGAAGAACTTCGCAAGATGTACAGGACGATGGCCGTCATAAGGCGTTTCGAGGAAAGGGCGCTGTACGAGGTTGGGGCGCGCCACATCACAGGTGCCGTGCACTCTTCGGCGGGCGAGGAGGCGAGCTCCACAGGCGTGATCTCCGCCCTGCGGCCCGATGACTATATCGCCAGCACCCACAGAGGCCATGGTCACTGCATCGCCAAAGGGGTAGACCCCAGGCAGATGATGGCCGAGATCCTCGGCCGCAGCACCGGCACCAATAAGGGCAAAGGCGGCTCCATGCATATCGCCGACATGAGCAAGGGGATGCTGGGGGCCAACGGCGTGGTGGGGGCCAGCGTACCCCTGGCGGTGGGCGCCGCGCTCAGTGCCAAGGTGCGGGGCACCGGCCAGGTGGCAGTGGCCTTCTTCGGCGATGGTGGCGCCAACCAGGGCGTGGTCCACGAGTCGATGAACCTGGCCTCCATCTGGAAGCTGCCGGTGGTCTTCGTATGCGAGAACAACCTCTACGCCGAGTCCACGCCGGTGGAATACCACCTCTCGGCTGCCAGCGTCGCCGACCGGGCCGTGGGCTACTCCATGCCCGGCGTGACGGTGGACGGCCAGGACGTCATCGCTGTGTATAAGGCGGCCAGGGAAGCTGTCGAGCGTGCCCGGGCGGGCGGTGGGCCCTCACTGCTCGAGGTCAAGACCTACCGTTACCGCGGCCATACCGCCTTCGATAACCCCAGGACCTACCGTACCGAGGAGGAAGAGAAGTACTGGCACGAGCGAGACCCGCTGGTCATCTTCCGGCAACGCGCACTTGACGAGGAGCTGCTGACGGAGGAGGAGATGGACTCCGCCGAGAAGGAGGCGGAGGGCCTTATTGAGGAGACGGTGCGGTTCGCCGACGAGGGCCTGGAGCCGGACCCGGAGGAGCTACTGAACAACGTCTATGCCGACTATCCCAGGGAGCAGCTTACACTGGGGGCAGGGTTCCCTCGGTAGGCCCCTCAGCCTTCACAGCGAGGAGAGAAGGATGACGACAACCGAGACCCGCACACTCCGTTATCGGGAAGCCATAAACGAGGCCCTTCATCAGGAGATGGAGCGGGACCCGACGATCATAATCATGGGCGAGGAGATGGCGGGAGGCGCGGGGCGGGAGGACCAGGGCTTCGTAGATGCATGGGGCGGCCCCTTCAAGACCACCGTAGGGCTGATCCAGAAGTTCGGGAAGGAGCGGGTCCTGGACACGCCCATATCCGAGGCGGGGTTCATCGGCGCGGCGGTAGGCGCTGCGCTGACCGGCCTGCGACCCGTGGCCGAGCTGATGTTCTCCGACTTCGTGGGGGTGTGCTGGGACCAGATAATAAATAACGCCGCCAAGATACACTACATGTACGGCGGCCAGATAAAAGTGCCTTTCACCCTGCTCACGCGCATAGGCGCGGGCACCAGCTCGGCAGCGCAGCACTCCGAGTCCTTCTACTCTATCTTCGCCCACATGCCAGGCCTCAAGGGTGTGCTGCCCTCCGACCCTTACACCGCCAAGGGGCTTCTCATCTCCGCCATACGGGACGATGACCCTGTGGTCTACTTCGAGCACAAGCTGCTTTATCTGACCACCGGCCCTGTGCCAGAGGAGCCCTACACCATCCCCATCGGCAAGGCGCGTGTGCTCAAAGAGGGGAAGGACGTGACCCTCGTGGGCATCTCGCGGATGAGCCTGGTGTGCATGGAGGCCGCCGAGGCGTTAGCCAGGGAGGGGACCGATGCCGAGGTGATAGACCTCCTCAGCATCTCGCCTATAGACTTCGACCTCATCATCGAGTCGGTGCGGAAGACTCACCGGCTGGTGATCGTGGACGAGGACACCCCCCGGGCCAACGTGGCATCCGACATAGCGGCAACGGTGACCGAGGAGGCTTTCGACTACCTGGACGCCCCGCCGAAGAGGGTCACCGCGCCGCACACGCCCGTCCCCTACAGCCGTCCTCTGGAGACCCTCTACGTGCCAGACGCCAACCGGGTACAGGCGGCGGTACGCTCCCTGGAAGGCGAATAGCGCCTACTGGTTTTCTATTACCACAGCGGTGCCGTAGCAGAGCATCTCCGCCGCTCCCTGCATGACCGACGAGGTCTGAAAGCGTATGGCAACTACGGCGTTGGCGCCCATGCTTTCGGCCTGCCTTACCATGCGCTGCACCGACTCCTCGCGGGACTCGGAGAGGAGGCGCGCGTACTCCGGAATCTCGCCGCCTACAATGTTCCTCAGAGCGGCCACGATGTCCCGGCCTATAGCCCGCGCACGTATAGCGTTGCCCCGCACAAGGCCCAGCACCTTAACGATCCTCTTGCCCTCGATACGCTCGGTCGTTGCCAGAATCATTCTTTATCCAGCTCCTCGAAATGTTCTGCCCCCTTCCTCTTGGCCGACTCCCACAGCACGCTTATCAGGAGGATGATGAAACCCAGGATGACCGCGGGGATCGCCGCCCTTGTCGGCAGCGACATAACGTCCAGCGACAGGAAGTACCTGAAAAGGTAATAGCAGAGGTAGCCGACAACGGTAAGTCTTCCCAGGCCGATGAGCGAGAAGCCCAGCTTCTGCAACCCCGCTTTCATAGCCGAACGGCGCCTTTGCGGGTAAGCAAGTCTCTCACCGGCCCTTATTCTACCATACGGCAGCTAGAGGGATGCCGTCAGCCTGAAAGCATCAATCGTTGGAGCCGATGAGTTGCTGGGCCACGAATTCCCGTTCCACCGGGTACTCGGTGATCCTGTCCCTCGCCCCCTCAATCTGCTCTCGGCGACTCCTCTTCGCCGCTTCCCAGAACATGGAGGCCAGCATCAGCAGGATACCGGCCACCACCAGGGGTATCGCAACTCGCACGGGGAAAGGGATGAAGCTCAGCGAGAAGAGGTATGTGAGGAGGCCGTAGGTATAATAACCTCCTATTATCAGGGCCCCTGTGGCTGTAAGCATAAAGCCCAACTGGTTCATAGGTCTCCCTTCTTCCCGGCTCCCACATGCGGACCAGGACTATCTTCCTCGGGGAGATGATAGCATAGCGCAAAGGGTGAGAATAAAGGGAAACGGGAGCATGATTTGACGGGTTTTAAGCCGGAAGAGGTTTGACAGCGTTTTGCACCGCCAGTAACATGTCGAGACACCGGGCCACACGCCCAGGGAGGCCGGGTCATGGGGGAGCCTCGAAAGCCGCGGCAAGCCGCCAGGTCTATCTCATGGCAGACCTCGATAGCCCTCTTTCTCTGCCTTGTCCCCGCTGTCTTCTGGGCCGTCTGGGGTGGGGCCGAGCTGTTCCACGAGGCGGGGACCTGGTACCTGGGCATGGTGCAGTATGTCATTCCGTGGGTCCCTTTCGTCCTTCTCGCTCTAGTCGGCCTGTCCTGGCCCCGGTTTTCGGCGGTCATGGCCCTGCCCCTGGCCGCTGTGGCCGCGTGGTTCATAGCGCGTGGCTATGCCCGGTCTGGCGACGTGTCGTTTCTGGTGGGCTTCATCGTGGTGGGGCTGGCCCCGCTGCTCGCCGTGACGTTCCTTTTCTGGCGTGGCCGTTGGCCTGCGTCTGGGCCGTCATCGTGGCTTGCTCGAATACTGCGGCCACCTCGCCGCTGGGCGGCCGCGGCGATGGTGACGCTTCCCACCGTTACCTTCGTGGTCATAGCGTCCGTCAATTACGTGGACTGGATACAGCGCGCCGACGATGGCTACCGCGGCGAGAGGGTCATCGTGGGGAATGGCGTGACGCTCACCTGGGCCGGGCGGGGTCCCGGCTGGCCCGAGCATGGGGGACGCTCGTGGAACGAGATTGCGCTGTACGGGCTGCCGCCAGTAGGTTTCGAGGGCAAAGCGGACGGCTGCGATAGCCTATGCCAGCCGGGGCGTGACCGTCCATCCGACTGGGAGTCGGGGTGCGCCACTCAGTCGGACTTTCTGCGCTACAACGTGTGTCTATACCTGAACGAGGAGGGCACCGAGCTTCTGCCGGAGCCGCAGGGCATCTGGCGCATGCCTACAATGGATGAGCTGGTGCGCTCTTTGACACGCAAGGGCGCGAATGCTGGCTGTATGTGGAATGGCAAGACAGGCGGCCAGACCTGTGAAGTCCGGCCGCTGCGTGAAACGCCCCTCTGGGACCCGACGGCGAACTACGACGGGATATACCTGCTGGCGGGCGAAGCGAACGCTTCGGGCGCATACTATGTCTACGGTGAGGGCACCGTTCAAATCTCTGCCAAGTATAGCCAGGCCCAAAGCCACAACTACCGCTGCGTCCGCTAGTCCGGGGAGCACCGGGATGGACTCCGCCCGCATCGCCTCAGGGCGGCTTCAGGATCAGGAGGGGCGGTAGCGCCAGCGGGGCCCCTGTGCCGTGTCCTCCACTTGCACGCCCAGCTCGGCGAGGCGGCTGCGGATGCGGTCCGCCAGCCCGTAGCGCCTCGCCTTGCGGAGCCTCTCCCGTGCGTCCGCCAGGAGCTTCACGGCGGCGTCTCGCCCCTCATCGGCCAGGACGACCATTACAAGGCGGCCCTCCATGTCGTCCGCAAGCTCCTCCTCTCCTGCCGTCCGCAGCCCACCCGCCATCTCCTTCCCGAGCTCCACCAGGGCTTCAACCTGCGGCCCGCGCTGCGGCCCCTCCTGAAAGGCGAGGCCTAGCACGCCGCCCAGCTCCCGGAGGGCTTCCTGGGCCTCCCCCACCGGCATCCCCTCGTCGCGGCCACGGTTGATCTCGCGCGCCAGGTCAAAGAGGGCGGCGATGGCCTGGGGCGTGTTCAGGTCGTCGTCCATCGCCTCGATAAACCTGCGACGGAACTCTTCGCACTCCAGCTTGACGCCCCTGCTGTCGGGCGTCTCTATCAGCGCGTTGCGCAGCCTTTCAGCGCCCCTCTCGGTGGCTATCAAGTTCTCCTCGGTATAGACCAGCGGGCTCCGGTAGTGAGACCCGAGGAAGAAGAGCCGCCACGCGTCGGGGCTGTGCCGCTCAAGCGCTTCGGCGACAGTCACCAGGTTTCCCAGCGACTTGCTCATCTTCTCCTCGCCAAGCTGAAGGAGGCCGTTGTGCATCCAGAAGCGAGCGAAAGGGTGCTTCCCCGTGTACGCCTCGCTCTGGGCGATCTCGTTCTCGTGGTGGGGAAATACCAGGTCTTGCCCCCCGCCGTGGATGTCAAGCGTCTCGCCCAGATACTTGGTGGACATGGCGGAGCACTCTATATGCCAGCCGGGCCTTCCGAGGCCCCAGGGGCTCTCCCAGGAGGGCTCTCCCGGCTTGGACGCCTTCCACAGGGCGAAGTCGAGAGGGTCTTCCTTCCGCTCGCCGACCTCGATGCGGGCCCCGGCCATCAGCTCGTCCGGGCTGCGCCCGCTGAGCTGTCCGTAGCCCTCAAACCGCCGCACCCGGAAGTAGACATCGCCATCGGTGGCGTAGGCATACCCCTTCTCCACCAGGGCCTGCACCACCTCTATCATGCGGGGGATCTCCTCGGTGGCCCTGGGATACCTGTCGGCACGGAGCACGTTCAGCGCGTCCATGACGCGCAGGTAGTCGTCGATGTACTCCTGCACCAGCTCCTCTACGGGAACACCTCGCTCCTGGGCCCGCTGGATGGCCTTGTCGTCCACATCGGTGAAGTTCTGCACATAGTCCACCTGGTAGCCTCTGGACTCCAAATAGCGGTGAAGCACGTCGAACACGACGTAGCTCATGGCATGGCCGATGTGAGTGGGCGCGTAGGGGGTGATCCCACAGACGTACATCTTCACCCGGTCGCCAGTCGGCTTGAACTCCCTCTTCCGACGGCTCAGGGTGTCATATAGCTTCACGCGGTGCTCTCTCCAGCAGGGCCACGGCGCAGGCGGCGATCCCCTCCTCCCGGCCGACGAAGCCCAGATAGTCGGTGGTGGTCGCTTTGATGCTGACCCTGGAGGCCTCAATGCCAAGGGCGCAGCTGACCGCCCTGGCCATCTCCGGGAAGTATGGTGCCAGGGCTGGCCTCTGCGCCAGCACGGTGCCGTCCACGTTCACGATGCGCCACCCATTGTCGAGCAGCAATTCGGCAACCCTCTCCAGGAACAGCAGGCTGCATGCATCTTTGTACTGAGGGTCGCTGGAGGGGAAGAGGCTCCCCTTATTTCCCAGGTTGGCGGCCCCCAGCAGCGCATCCATTATAGCGTGGCTGAGCACATCGCCGTCGCTATGGCCCGCCAGGCCACGCGTGTAGGGTATCTCCACGCCTCCTATGACCAGGCGGTGCCCCTCCACCAGTGGATGGACATCGAAACCCGTTCCAGCCCGGTATTCAGGTGTGCTCAACCCGCAGCCTCCGCACGACTTCGAAGGACCGCCTCGGCGAAGACCAGATCCTCCGGCGTGGTGACCTTGAGGTTCTCGTAGGAACCCATGAATACGCCTACCTTGTGTCCCATCCTCTCCACCAGCGCCGCGTCGTCGGTGACCTCCTCCTGGCAGCGCCGGTGCGCCTCCGCGAGCAGCTGCCTTTG
>Ga0172362_10004613_pt1 | contig 11946 bp, 10 predicted proteins | sample LakKivs1_kivu2a2_FD_114534 | JGI IMG/M metagenome (GOLD analysis project Ga0172362, IMG submission 114534) | Sediment microbial communities from Lake Kivu, Rwanda - Sediment s1_kivu2a2 | ecosystem: Environmental > Aquatic > Freshwater > Lake > Sediment | place: Rwanda: Western Province, Lake...
CCTGTAGGCCTGGAACTTTATCGCGTCGGCGCCGCACTCGGCGGCGACCTTTATCATCTTCTCGGCAAGCGAGATATCGCCGTTGTGATTGACGCCCGCCTCGGCGATGATGTAAACGGGCTGGCCGGGGCCGATCTTTTTCTCGCCGATGGAAATCGTCTTCACGCGCAGAACCATGACGCGTCCCTATTCGTTGAACCCGTGCGTTTTCCTGTGCGACTGCATCGCCGCGCTCGCCATTTGCAGGCGGCCCTTGTTGTAGAGCCTCTCGCCGTAGAGTTCGCGTTCGAAGCGCTCGCGCTCTTTCTCCCCCGGCGGCCGGTAATTCGCCTTAACCGCGGCTAACATCCGGTCGCGAAGCGCCAGGAGCTCCGCGTCCGGCATCTCGGTCAGGTTAATCGTGAAATCGACGCAGTCGCCGAGGCGCATCACGTATGCCTCCTCGTCGCCGATGAGCCTCAGCGCCTTCACCTCTTCGTAAAGCGGCGTACCGGGATACGGCGTCGTGAACATGAGCGCCTGGAGAGGGATATTGACACTCCTGCAAAATTCGACCGTCTCCCAGGCGGTCTCCGGAGTCTCCCCCAGCGACCCGAGCATGAATGACGTCGGGCAGCGAATTCCCACGTCGCGAGTGAGCCTTACCGCCTCCTTCGCCATCTCAACTTTTACGCCCTTCCTATAACGGTCTAAAATCGCCTGCGAGCCTGATTCTATTCCGTAATTCACGCTGACGCAGCCGGAAGCCTTCATCCGGCGAAGAAGCGGCTCATCAACGATATTGACGCGCCCGCAGCACGACCACTTGATGTCGAGGCCGCTTTGGTCGAGAAGGTCGCAGAATCGGCGGACACGCCTTTTGTCCACGATGAAGCAATCGTCCTGGAATGACACGAAGTCGAGGCCGTAGCGGTCGTTTAGTTCGGCGATTTCGGCGAGGATATTCTCCGGCGCGCGCGCGCGAAAGCCCCTTCCGAAAATCTGATAGCAATACGTGCACTGATGGGGACATCCCCGGCTCGTGATTATGTCCATGTCGCGCCCGACGCCGACGACGGGATTCGAGAGGTACGTTTCCATCGGGAAGAGTTCCCACGCGGGGAAGGGAATAGTATTTACGTCCGATATGACGGGTCGGGAGTCGGCAATGACGGTGCGCCCCTCGTCACGGAAGGCAATGCCGCGAATGCGGTCGAGGCTTGCCCCGTCGAGAAGCGCCAGGACGAGTTCCTTGACCGTTTCGTCTCCCTCGCCGATGCAGACCGCGTCGACGGGATTCTTTTCAATCATGAGTTCGGGAATCGACCCGCCGACGGAGCCGCCGACCATTATCTTGATGGAGGGGTCCCACGCCTTTATCCAGCGCGTAAGATTACGGACGAAACGGTAGGTCGTGACAAGTCCGCCGATGCCGACGACGCGCGGGCGCAGGGTCTTGAGCCGCTCCTGAACGTCGTACACCGAAAGCGACTCTCCCTTGGCGTCCACCACCGCGACGGTATAACCCATTTGCCTGACGATGGCTGCGATGATTCCAAGTCCCGTCGGGAAATTGCGCGGTTCGTCCCACGAGCGGATGGGAGGAAAGACAAGAGCAACGTCCACCCTGCTCGTGCTTCGTAGCGAGGCTTGCCCGCTACGGCGGGCGCTGCTTCGCGCAGTAGCATCGGGCATCTGGTGTCTCCTCGGGGCGTACTGTCCTCGTCCGGCCCTCCCCACGAAGGCCGGTCGGAGGTTTATCGACCAAATACAAGCCGCATCTTAACCCCAGCAAGGGAGTTACAGCACCGCCGCTGATGGGCGAGCTATGCGCGATGCCACAACCGACCGCCCAGCGCAATCAGCCCGCTGCGTTTCAGATGTGCCTGTGCAGTGCGAACGGCGTGTTTCCACTTCTTCCCGAAGTGCTTGCCGTCGATCACACGGTCCAACCGATCATCGCAAAAATCGGGATGCAGAGCCTGGATGGCCTCATGTAGTTCCTGTGTTGTCATTGGTTGCTTCGAGAGGAAGAACAGAATTGCATCGGCGAATATGGCGTGCATCGTGCGCCCGGCTGCCCGGAGCCTCATGGAATCGTTCACGGCCTCCTCATAAAGGCTTCGGAATTCGCGCAACAAGCTCTTCCGGGCGGTTGATTCGGCCTTTCGTCTGACCGTCCTGAGCCTGTCGGCGGTCTGGGCCATTGCCGCAAGCTCTTCCCGTGATACGACCGTGCCGAGCGCCCCGTAATCGACCATGTCACGCCTGACCTGCCTGACAAGCTCGGGCGTTCGAACCAAGACGCCGTATTCCAAGTTTCTTGACAGGCCGCCTTCGGTCATGTTGGCCGAGGTTATGATTGCTACCTTCTCGTCCGCTACATAGACCTTCGCGTGAAGACCCGGCACGAACCTGACGGTGGTGCCGCGCAGTCGGCTCGCGACGCCGAAGATCGCCGCGGCGTCCGTAGCATTCGAGAGGAGATTATCTACGCTCAAGTTCGTCAGGATTTCAACGGAAAGCATCCTGCCCTTACTCAGGTCGAGGACGCTCTTGCAGGCGGATTGACCGACATAAGGGGAGCAAAGAAGAAGATTCCTCTCGGCGGACCTCACAGTCTCCGCAAAGCGCCTGTCGATGGGCGACGCGAGCAGTTCAATCATCCGGTCCCCCCGATGAATTACGCGGCAGGCCCGTGACGGCCGTTACATACTCGGGGTTGACCGTGACGACGGGGGGATTGTAGAGCGAATCGGACAGCGTGCCGAGGGCTTCCCAGCCGGCGCGGCCGCCGTGGAGCAGGAAGTACACCTCGAACTTCACGGCCGCGTTGGCGCCGGCAACCGTACGCTCGGGCGGCGAAAGCATAACCTCGAGCAGGTCCTCGTTGTAATCGACCCGCAGACCCAACGCGTCCCTGCGGCTGTTCCACAGTATCCCCGTCCCGTAGTCGCCGTCGCTGTAATCAGCCCAACTAATGGGCGCGGTACCCCTTATGACGCTCGAATCGGCGTCGGCGAAGACATAGGAACCGCCGGGCGACACGGACAGGGTTGTCGTTCCCGTCCAGTGCTCGCGGCCGCTCACCTCGTCGCGAAGGCCGCCGAAAGAGATCGATGCGGCGCGTTCGAGTGCGAGCGGCACCGTTATCTTCAGGTTCTTGACGCGGTACACTTCGGATTCGTACCCGTGCGCGGGGATGGTCAGCTCCAGGCCCAAAACGCCGTTTGCGCGAAGGGAGATCCGCGCCTCGAACGCGACGGGTTCGACGCCCTGTTCGCCGGAGAATTTGCCTCGGTAGACGACCGAGGCCGTCACGGGGCCGTGCTCCTCGATCGTAAATCCGTCATCGGCGGCCTCCCCCGCAAGCGTGAAGTCCGCGTGCCTGAAGAGGTCGGTGACCGTGAGTTCGACGGCCTGTTGGCGGTTGAGGAGGTTCTCCCTGTACAGGGGGATGAGTTCCTTCCCGACGAGCGACGCCGTTTCCACGACCCGGAATTTCCCGGCCCGAGCGAACGCGGTCACGGACGGGGTCTCGAGGCTCGCCGCCTTGCCGAACGAGATGATCCTCACGCCCTCCTCGAGTCCCTGGGGAGCGCTTGCGTGCGAGAGGTACAGGTCCTGTTCGGCGCCTGGGACGAGGGCCTTCACCTGTGCCCAGCTGTAAGCCGCGCCGGCCTTCGCGTCGCCGACGAGCACCACCTGGCACGGGAAACGCCTGCCGCTTGCCCCCGCCAGAAACCACGCGTCCTTGGACGCCAGGTCGCTATTGGGCAGGGGCGCCTTGAAGGCTATCTCAACCGGCAGGGGGGCCACAACCGGGCGGCTGTACGCGACGCTGACGAGGGCTGGCGGCAGCCCGGCGTCTCCGCCGCCCGCAGCGGCCAAGCACGCCGCGGCGCCGGCCAAGGCAAAAACGCACGCGGCCGATGCTCGTCTCATGACGTCCGCCCAGCGGCCAGGCGCGCGCGGCAGCCGGCGCAGAACGCGCCGGGCTTCTTGTCGGTGTCGAGAAGGCTGTTCGAGAAATACATGACGCACTCGGCCCTGCAATGCACGAGGCCGAGGGTATGGCCGATTTCGTGCACGGCCTCCTTGACGGCGCGCTCGACGAGGAGGCCGTCGTCGCGCCCAACGCCGTAGAATTCATTCGTGAGGCGGGCGAGGGAAATCACCGCCGTCGCGCCGGAGAGGTCGGCCTGCCCGAAAACGAAGTTGAGCCCGCCGGAGAAGATGTCGACGTTGAGGATCCCGAGGCGCTTCCAACCCCTCTTCCAGACCGAGGGGCGTATGGCGTTCAAGATCATGGACGCGTTGTACTGGCCGCGGTTGGACTGATAGGCGGCCTGGGGGGTCGGCTGCAGCGCGGCCAGAGACACCTGGCAGCCGAGGGCGACGCGAAGCCCGGAGGCGATGCGCTCGAGAAGGTCGCGCGGCAGTTCGCCGATCGGCACGATTTCTATGCCGTCGGGGACGGTTCCCGACCGGTGGGACGGAGGGGCCGGAGGTTCGGACGTCGGTTCTTGCTGCACTCATGCCTCCATGAAAGTGCGCGGTATTATAGCAAATCGGCTTTCGCCCTGGCAAGGCGCGCGAATTCACTGTCGGGATAGGCGTCGATGATCTTCGTATAGTACTCGCGGGCCCTGGCGCGCTTACCCTGCGAGGCGAAACTGTCGGCGATGGTCATCCAGAGGCGGCATTCGCGCTCCATTTTCGCGCGCTCGGCCTGATCCTCGCCGTGCAACTCGGCCCGTAGCCCCCGTCCGGCGGACGCGGCTTCGGCAGCGGCGGGCAATTCCTTGTAGTCGCGGGCTACCTGGTCGTAGATCGCAAGTGCCTCATCCCTGCGGCCGGCGGATGCGGCCTCGTTCGCCTTGTCCATAAGGGCCTTCGCGGTCGCCTCCCGCTCTTGTGCCTTGAGGGCCTCGATGGCGCGGGGGTTTCTCCCGATCTCGTAGAGCCTCTCGCGTGCTGCGCGCTCGGCGTCCGTCCCGGCATAGTCGGCGGCGATGCTCTCGAATGCGGTCTTGGCCTCGAAAAACTTCCCGCCGATAACCGCGGCGTCGGCCTCGGCGACTCTGGCCATGCCGCCTTCGGAAAGCGCCGCAAGCGCTTCGAGGGCCGCGGCGCGTTCGGGGTAGGGTGGTTGGGACGAGAGGATCGCCCGCAGGCGCGCTATCGCGGCGGAAACGTCGCCATCGCGGGCGGCCTGGTCGGAGGCGGCAAGGCCCATCTGCGCGACCACGGCCTTCATGTCCTTGGCAAGCGCCTCTGGGCGCGGGATCTCATGGTATATTGCGCTCGCGTTCCCGTCAGCCAGCGCGATGAGAGCGACGACCGGTTCGGCGACGGCCTCCAAGCCGAACGCCTTTGCGAAGTCCGGCTCGCTCCAGTCGGTCCGGACCAGGACGAAACCGGACGCGGCTCCAACGAAGACCGGGTCGGCGGCAAGCCGCTCACGGAGGGAGGCCGTTGCGCCGCTTTCGCCGATGAGGAGGAAAAGCGGGCGCGATTCGGCGGAAGCCTCGGCGAGTCCCTGCCGCCAGTCGCTTTGCCACTCGAACGGCGCGGCCGCGGCGGCAAGCGCCGGCAAGAGCGCCAAGATCGCCAGTCGGGCGCTGTTTCGCGTCGTCATTGACATAGGCGGCAATCCGCAAGGTCAGGCTGAATTCCCACCTTCAGGATAGTCCCGCGCGGGGGAAACTTCAAGGACATTCGGTTTGACCGACCACCCGCGGATGTGGCGGGCCGATATGAAGATGCCCAGTCCCACCGCCACGGCGCACATCGCCAGGGGGCTCAAGGCGTTGGAGGCGAGTTGGTTGGTGAGTCCCGCTGCGATTGCGGCGGCGGCCCCGCCGGCGCCCAGGACCGCCTCGTGAATGGGCGTATTGGTCTGGGCGTCTTCGCTCGCGTCGACCGTGTAAAAAATGCTCGAGAAGTAGGTCATCCCCGCGCCCACTCCCGCGACGGCGAAGGAGGCGAAGACAAGTGCCGTGGCGATTCCAGCCGGCGCCAACGAGGCGAGGATGACGCCCAGCATCCCGAAGGCGATTAAACTGTTCAGCGCGACAAACGTCCTCGACTGGTAACGCCACTTGTGCCAGCGGCGCATCGCGTAGAACATGAGCGTCCTCGTGGCGTTAAATGTGCCGATGACGAGGCCGATGGTCGCGCCGCCCATGCGGAAAACGTCCCGCGCGGGCGCGGTGAAGACGCTTCTCAGGACGTTCGTGACGCCCGAGGCGACGAAGTTCCCGACCCATGCGGCCCTGCGAAAACGCGCGTTCACGGCACCGTCGGCGCGCGGGTCGTCCGGATGTCCTGGCGGCATCGGCTCGAGTATTTCCGGCAGGCGCGCCGCCACCAGGACCGAGGCGACCACCAGCATGCACGTTGCGGCGAGGGCGACGAACGGCAGCACCGGCATTACGTGAAAAAACACTCCGCCCGCGACCGTGCCGACGGCGTCGCCGAGACTCCACGAGATATTGAACACGCCCATGCGCCGCGAAGCCCTGTGTCCTGAGGCGCCCCTGGCGATGAAGGCCTCCACCATTGGCCAGAAAAGCCCCGAGCCGATGCCGCCACCGAAAAACACCAAAAACAGGTGCCACGTCGCCGTCGAGCGTGTTGCCGCCAGGTACGTCGCCGCGTAGAGCGACGCTCCGGCAATGCTCAAGGTCTTGGGGCTTATGCGGCCCCTCACGAAGCGAAGCAGAAGGCACGTGACCGTGTAGGTCAACGTCCCCGTCATGGCGATGCCCGCGAGGCCCCAGACGGACGCCCCGAAGGAGAACTTAGCCATTAGCGACACGCCGATCGTTCCGGTCGAGCCGGCGAACTGCATGAGGAAAACCGCCAGGTAGAAGAGATTGAGCCTTTTCACGTGGGCTCCCCGCCGAAAAATGCAGAAATCCCAATTGTAGCGCCGGCCCTCCGGCGCACAATCCCCGCTCAGGCGGTTTCGTTTTGCTTGACTGCGGCGGGCGGCGGGCATACTATTACGGTCTGTATATTCTTGCCGTGTCGATACTTCGCACGTGGTGCGCGTCGTGTTTCACAACATCCTGATAGTAAAACCGAGTTCCCTGGGCGACGTGGTTCACGGCCTGCCGGTGCTCGTGAAACTGAGACGCACCTTCCCAGGCGCGCGTATATCGTGGCTTGTGGGGATGCCTGCCGCGGCGATCGTGGAGGGTAATCCGAACCTCAACGAGGTCATTTACTTCCGGCGAAGGGCCGGGGGGCTCTTCGGAACGGCCCGGGCCCAGGCGGCCCTTTTGCGAAAGCTCAGGCGCGGGAAATTCGACTGCGTGGTGGACCTCCAGGGTCTGCTTCGAAGCGCGCTTTTTTCCGCCGCGACGCGCGCGCCCGTGCGGATAGGGTTATCCGACGCGCGCGAAGGCGCGCGCTGGTTCTACACGGACGTGGTCGAGGTGGGCGCTCGGATGCACGCGGTCGACAGGTATCTCGCTGTGGGCAAGGTCTTGGGTTTTGATTCTGCGGAGCCGGAGTTCGCGCTCGAGGCGCTGCCGGAGGCAAGGCAGTCCGTGGAGCGGATGCTCGGTGCGGTTGCGGGGGTTTCGAGGCCTTTTTTCGCGCTGTCTCTGGGCGCGCGGTGGGCCTCGAAAGAGTGGCCCGCGGAGAACTTCGCCGCCGCCGGCAGTGAGCTTCTCGAACGGTTCGGGGGAACGGTGTTTCTCGTCGGCGCGGCCGATGCGGCGCGCCGGGCGCGTGAGGTTGAAGAGCGAATGGAACACGCTGTAGTGAACCTCGTCGGCCGTACGAGCGTCGGCGAACTCGTCGCGCTCATCTCCAAGATGGACCTTGTCGTCGCGACCGACACGGGCATATTGCACATTGCCGACGCGCTGGGCAGAAAGGTCGTGGGCATATTCGGGCCCAACGACCCCGCCAGAAGCGCCCCCTATTTCCAGCGCGAAAACGTGCTCACGGCCGAAGGTCGTTGTCCGAAGGCCCCCTGCATGGAGCACGAGTGCGACGGGATGGACATGATATGCATGAAGTCGGTCACGGGCGACGATGTGGTCCGGCGCGCCCGGGTCATACTGGAGGGCGGGATTTGACCGAGCTTCGCAGGCTCTTCGCGTATCTTCGGTTCTGCCGCGCCAGGGCCGCCGCGACGGTGGCGCTCGCGGCCGTCGTGTCGCTGCTTGCGTTTGCGCAGATACCGACGCTCATCCCGCTTTTCGACGCCCTCTTCACCGAGCCCGGCAAGACGCCGTCTACCGGGTGGACAGACAAGGTCCCGCATTTTCTCGATTTCGCAAAGACGCGGCTCGTCGAACTCGTCTCCAACCAGACTCCCGAGGGGAAACTCGTGACGCTCGCGTGGATGCTGGGCGTCCTCATCGCGATAAACCTCCTCAAGGGCGTGGCGGCCTTCTACCAGGAGTACACCGCGGGCAAGGTCCACACGACGGTCTCGAGGAGGCTCGCGGCCGACCTCTACAATCACGTTATCGCGCTCTCGATGTCGTTCTACAACCGCATGGGAAGCCCGACCGTCATATCGAGGTTCACCAACGACGTCGAGGCCGTCGGGCGGGGGCTTGCGCTTCTCTTCAGCAAGGTGCTTCTCGAGCCGATGCTCGTGCTCGTGTATTTCACCGCCGCGCTCCTCATCAGTTGGAAGCTGCTTCTCTTCAACCTGCTCCTCTTTCCGCTGATGGCGATCGGCGTCCGCGCGCTCGGGCACAAGGCCAGAAACGCGATGTACAAGGGCCTCGTCGGGCGCGACAAGCTCCTGGCGATACTCCAGGAGACCGTCGAGGGCATACAGATAGTCAAGGCCTTCAACATGGAGCCCCGCGAGCGCGACCGGTTCAAGGTCGAGAACGAAAAGGTGCGGCGGCAGGACCTAAAGATCGCCAAGACCGACGCCTTCGTGAGCCCCTTCGTCGAGTTCATAGGAATCCTTGCGATAGGCTTGTCGCTTCTCATGGCGGGGCGGATGGTGATACGCGGGGAGATGGCGCCGTCGCTTTTCACGACGTTCTATATCGCCCTCGCGAGCATGTTCGCGCCGATACGCAAACTCTCCAACATAAACAACCGCATGCAGGTCATGATCTCGGCGGCGCGCAGGGTGTTCGAATTCATGGACGAGAAGGCCGACGTGTTCGAAAAGCCCGCCGCCGGGACGCTTGCCCCCTTTGCCGACCGCATCCACTTCGAGGGCGTGAGTTTCACCTACAATGGCAAGGACATGGTCCTCTCGGGGGTGAACCTCTCGGCGCGCAAGGGCCAGATCGTGGCGCTCGTCGGCCCGTCGGGCGCCGGCAAGACCACCATCGCCCGGCTCATCCCGCGCTTCTACGACCCCAACGCCGGCCGCGTCACGATCGACGGCGCCGACCTGAGGGACGTGACCTTATCGAGCCTGCGCGCCCAGATAGGCCTCGTGACCCAGGAGGTCATCCTCTTCAACGACACGATCGCCGCCAATATCTCCTACGGCAAGCCCGGCGCGTCCGACGGCGAGATAATCGCCGCGGCCGAGAAGGCCAACGCGCACGATTTTATCAAGCGCCTGCCCGAAGTCTACGACTCGATGATAGGCGAGAAGGGGCTGGCGCTTTCCGGCGGACAGAGGCAGCGCATCCCCCTCGCCCGCGCGATCCTCAAGGACCCCCCCATACTCATACTCGACGAGGCGACCTCCTCCCTCGACAGCGAGAGCGAGCACCTCATCCAGCAGGCGCTCGACGAATTCATGCAGAAGAGGACCAGCATCGTCATCGCGCACAGGCTCTCGACGGTCAAGCGCGCGTCGCTCATTTACGTGATCGACGGGGGGCAAATCGTGGCCGCCGGCACCAACGACCAACTCCTCGCGTCGTGCCCGTTGTACAGCAACCTCTACCGCAGGCAGTTCCAGCTCGCGGAAGTCTGACGCCTTGAAAGGAGAATCGTTCATGAAGGGCAAGGTCTGGAAGTTCGGCGACAACGTGAACACCGACGAGATCATCCCCGCGAGGTACTTGAACACGAGCGACCACAAGGAACTGGCCGCGCACGTGATGGAGGACGCCGACCCCGAGTTCGTCAGGAAGATGTCGCGCGGCGACATCATCGTCGCGGGGGAGAATTTCGGCTGCGGCTCGTCGCGCGAACACGCGCCGATTGCGTTAAAGACCTCCGGCATCGCGTGCGTCGTGGCGAAGTCCTTCGCGAGGATCTTCTTCCGCAATTCGATAAACATGGGACTCCCCATCGTACAGGCGCCCGAAGCGGCCGACGGCGCGAAAAGCGGCGACGTGCTCGATATCGACCTCGCCGCGGGCACGGTCAGAAACGTAAGTACCGGCAAGGAGTACAAGTTCCCACCGTTCCCGCCGGAACTCGCTGGGATTATCGCTGAGGGGGGGCTCATGAATTACGTGAAGAAGACCGCGGCGAGGTAGCGGCGACGATATCCGCCGCCCGATTTGGGGAACAATCGGGCGATGGGCGTATACTAAGTGCGGAGAGAAGCCTTGTCTGGCACGTCAGTTGAAGAGATGGAACTTGTGGCGCGCTCGAAAGCGGGTGACGTGGGGGCTTTCACTGTGCTTGTAAAGCGCTATGAGGACAGGGTATACAACTTAGCGTACCGGATGGTCGGCAGCGCCGATGACGCATCCGACATCGCACAGGAGGCCTTCCTGGCGGCCTTTGAGGGCCTCGCGAGGTTCAGGGGCGAATCGGCCTTTTACACGTGGCTCTACCGCGTGGTGGTCAACAAGGCCCTCGGCCACAGGCGCGAGCGTAGCGCCAGGCGGGAGTTCACAGGCGGTAACGAGGAATTCGGCCCCATAGACGTCGCGGCGGCCCCGGGCGACCCGCCGGACGCGGTTCTCGAGGCGCGCGAACGGGAGGCCGCCATCCAGGCGGCGATACGCGCGCTGCCCGATGATTATCGAACGGTAGTCGTGTTGAAGGACGTGGAGGGTTTCGAGTACGAGGAGATCGCCGAGATAGCGGGCATCGCCCTCGGGACGGTGAAATCCCGGCTGCACAGGGCAAGGCTTCTCCTGCGGGAAGCGCTCAAACCCTACGTTGGATACGCGCCCTGAAAAGGAGGGCGTCATGAAGTGCGAAGAATGCGCGAGTCTATTGAGCGAGTACATCGACGGGAGGCTGTCCGCCGAGAGGACGGCCGAAGTCTCGGCGCACCTGGCCCGCTGCGCCGAATGCCGCGCTCTCGAGGCCGAACTGAAGTCGACCGTCGCGATCTTAGGCGGGCTCGAACGTAAGAGCGCGCCATTCGACCTTGCCGAGCGCGTCGTGTCGCGGCTCGAACGACAGATGCTCTTGAGCCAGGCCAGCGCCGGCAGGGTAGCGTCCCGGACGAGGCCGAAGCGCCGCGTCATTACTCCGTGGCGTTTTGCGGGGATGGGCGCGGCGGTGGCGGCGCTTTTCCTTGCGGCGCTCTACCTGTACGTGGCGCCCGGGTGGTTCGGCAGGGGGCCAAAGGCGGCTCCCGAGGGCGCGACCACGGGGTTTGGGGTGAGCGAGAGCACGGCGGGCGCGGCGAAGCCCGCGGATGAGAAAGTCCGGGCCGATTTGGCGGCTGCCAAGGAGTCGAAACCCGCGGTGGGAGTACCCCAAGCGGCTCCGGCCACGGCCGCCGGTACCCCCGAAGCGGGAGCGTTCAGGTACGGACATGCGGCAACGGACAGGGGGAAACCAAGCGCGCACGCTGCAACCACCGCGCCTCAGCAACCCAAGCACGGCGCAACCAACATCTATGCCGAGGCCCTCAATAGGGCCAGGGGTATCGCGCATGGTGAGGCACCAGGTTCCGCGGCCTTGAAGGACGAGACTGCAACAGAGCCGTCCGGCGCACCCGAAGCGCGTCGCTCGGGCGCAGGCGCAGGCAAGGAGGGTGAATCCGAGCGGCAATCACAACTGAAGGGGTTGGGGTATCTTGGACTTTCGGAGGAGGTTAAAAAG
>Ga0172362_10004619_pt1 | contig 11939 bp, 13 predicted proteins | sample LakKivs1_kivu2a2_FD_114534 | JGI IMG/M metagenome (GOLD analysis project Ga0172362, IMG submission 114534) | Sediment microbial communities from Lake Kivu, Rwanda - Sediment s1_kivu2a2 | ecosystem: Environmental > Aquatic > Freshwater > Lake > Sediment | place: Rwanda: Western Province, Lake...
AAAATATGGGTAAAAAACGTATAATTAAAGAGACAACCGAAGAGGCGCTGAAAGAAAAAGAAGTTACAGAAGCAGCAGTAAAAGGCAAGAAAGAAATCAAAGGAAAAAGCCTTATTCGAGGCAAGGCCTTTATTCAGTCTACTTATAATAACATCATAATAACCGTTACGGACTACGATGGAAATGTTATAGCATGGGAGACCGCCGGAAGCGTTGGTTTCAAGGGCCCCAAAAAGGCAACCCCTTTTGCTGCCTCGAAAACTGTTGAATCATTGGTGAGAAAACTGGCAAAAACAGGTCTTAAAGAATTAATGGTTTTTGTAAAGGGCGTAGGTTCGGGCAGAGAGTCGGCAATACGAGCCTTAGCCAATCAGGGCCTGGATATTGTGTCCATCCAAGATGTAACCCCGATACCTCATAATGGTTGCAGGCCCCGAAAACCACGAAGAGTATGAGAGAAGTTGTTTGTAAAAAATGTCGCCGTATTGGTCAAAAGCTCTTTTTAAAAGGAGAGCGTTGTTTTACTCCAAAATGTGCTATGGTTAAGAAGCCTTACCCGCCTGGAATTCATGGAAAAAAGAAGAAACGAAGGGCGGTTTCGGAATATGGAGCTCAGTTGACCGAAAAACAGAAAATTTGTAAAATTTATAATATCCGAGAAAGACAATTTAAGCGTTATTTTCAGGAATCATCGCGTGAAAAAGGTGTTATCGGAGACAATATGTTAAAAAAGCTGGAACTGCGTTTGGATAATATTGTTTTCCGACTGGGTCTTACCGAATCCAGATCAAAGGCCCGCCAGATTGTCAGTCACGGGCATATTTTAGTGAATGACAAAAAGATTAACATCCCTTCTTTTCAGGCGAAACTTAACGATACTATTAAAATCAAAAAATCGAGTCTTGATTCGGCATTATTTAAAGACCTGAAAACTAAAATAAAAAAATATAAGCCTCTTGATTGGTTGTCTTTCGATAAAGATAAGTTAGAAGGAAAAGTTATTTCTTTGCCCACTCAAGAGAGCGTTAAGATTCCCGCAGATTTGCAGATGATTGTGGAATTTTATAGCAGATAATTAAATAATAAAATAATAAAATAAAATTATGGAAACAAACATTTTATTACCAAAACCTCCTAAAATTATAAAAAAGGGGGAGAATCGAGCCTTGTTTGAAATTGAAAATTGCTATCCTGGTTATGGAATGACCCTGGGGAACGCTTTTAGAAGAGCGCTTTTATCTTCTTTGCCGGGAGCAGCTGTAACATCCGTAAAGATTAAGGGCGTGGATCACGAATTTTCAACCATGCCCCATGTCTTAGAAGATGTTATTCAGATAATTCTTAATTTGAAACAAGTAAGATTTAAATTATATTCTGACGGCCCGGTAGTTTTAAGCCTTAAAGCAAAAGGAGAAAAAAAAGTTAAAGCATCTGACATCAAGGCAAGTTCTGATGTCGAGGTCATTAATAAAGATACCCACATTGCCACTCTTACTGACAAGAAGGCAGAAATTGAGATAGAGATTGAAGTGGATCGTGGGCTTGGTTATATGCCGGTTGAACAGCGAAAAAAAGAAAAATTGACAATTGGCTCCATTGCCGTTGATGCAATTTTTTCCCCCATTAAAAGGGTAAATTATGAAATAGAAAATATGCGCGTGGGCGATAGAACGGATTTTAACCGATTACAAATCGACATAGAGACCGACGGCAGTATTTCTCCCGAAGACGCTTTTGAAAAAGCCGCCCGGATTTTAGTAAATCATTTTAGTTTATTTATCGAACCAGAAAAAGAAAAAGCCGAAGAGAAAGAACCCGAAAAGAAGCCAGAAGCGAAGATAAAAATCAGGAAAGAAAAGAATAAAAAGAAAAGAACCGCAAAAACTCAGAGAAAGCAAAGGCGCTAAAAATAATTTTTATGAGACACAAAAAGAAAGAACGAAAATTTACCAAATCGAAAAATCAGCGAAAGGCAATGTTTCGTAGCATGGTTTCGTCTTTGATTCTTAAAGAAAAAATAATTACCACCGAAGCTAAGGCCAAGGCCTTGAGATCATTTGTTGAAAAAGCCATAACCAGAGCCAAAAATGATACAGTTGCCAATCGAAGATTATTATCTAGAAATTTTTCATCTAAGGTAATTAAACAATTATTTCAGGAATTAGGTCCTCGGTATAAAAGTCGGAATGGAGGATATACTAGAATTATTAAAATTAATCTCAGAAAAAGCGATGGAGCAAGAATGGCGATGATAGAGTTAATTAAATAATTTATGACACCCAAAAAAACTCATACAATTGATGCAAGCGGCAAGATTCTGGGTCGGCTATCATCCGAAATTGCTTTTTTATTGCAAGGAAAAAATTTCCCCAATTACGTTCCGTATTTAGACAACGGAGGCGAAATAATAGTCATAAATACTTCCAAGCTTAAAGTCACGGGCAGGAAAAATGAACAAAAAAAATATTATCGACATTCCGGTTATCCTGGCGGCCTCAAAGAAACAGTCTACAAAGATATGTTTTCTAATGACCCGAATGAAGTTTTAAGAAGGGCAATTTATGGAATGCTGCCTCGAAATAAATTAAGAATTAAAATGATGAGAAGATTAAAATTATATAAATATGACAAAGAGTAAAAAAATCTCTGAAAAGCCGAAAGCAAAGAAAAAGCTCGCCGCAACCCGCCCCAAGTTAAAACATCTCGGCGGGAAGCAGACAGTTGCACCTAAGAAAGACGGCAAATACCATGAAGCAATAGGACGAAGAAAGTCTGCTTCGGCTCGAATCCGTTTATTTACTTCGGGTCCGTTTCAACCGACAATAGAAGGAAATATTGTAATTAATGGCAAGCCATATAAAGATTATTTCCCAACCTTGGAATTACAAAGAATTGTTGATGCTCCTTTAGCGCGTTTAAAATCTTTAAATAGATTCAGAGTCACCGCCAAGGTTAAAGGAGGAGGAATCAGAGGGCAGGCAGATGCCATTCGTCATGGTCTTAGCCGTGCCCTTGTTTTATTCGACATTAATTTCCGAAAAAAATTAAAAAAAGCAGGCTATTTGACTCGGGACTCGAGGGCAAAGGAACGACGAAAATTTGGTCTTAAAAAGGCGCGTCGAGCCCCTCAGTGGACCAAAAGATAGTATTTTATTATTAAAAAATAAACTATGAACAGCAATAAAATTATAAAATGGTGCATTTACATTTTTGTGGGTTTAATGCCTTTGTGGTTTTTTCCTTTTACTGGCAATATCATTGATTTCAGCAAGCAGGTTTTAATGGTTACTGTATTAACCGTTGCTTTAATTGCTTGGTTGGGCAAATTACTGACCCAGGAGAAAATAAAATGGTATAAAGGGCCAATTATTCTTTTTTTTCTTGCTTTTGTGCTGGTATACGTATTGGCGACCGTTTTCTCGATAGGTTCTTATGATAGTTTGATGGGAACCGATATCCACCTAAGCCGATCTTTAATAAATATTATTTATTTCTTTATTTTTTTTCTTATACTGATAAGTCATGGGGTTGAAGATGACAATGAAGAAAAAAATATTAAGATTCTGAAGGTTCTGATTGTTTTTATGGCGTCTTCAACAATTGCCGGGCTTATCTCTTTTTTTCAGCTTTTAAGCATACATATATTTCCTTGGGATTTCGCCAAATCAACATCCTTTAACACGATTGGCTCGATGACTAGTCTCGGTGTTTTTATGGCTACTGTTTTGCCGTTGTCCTTGGGTTTATTGCTGAGCATCAAACAGCGGGGGCTTTTCTTGCTTCGAGGCTTATTGATTGCATTCGCCGGTTTTGCATTGGTTATTTTGTTATTATTGAATTTTTCCAATTTATGGTTAATAACTGCAATTGGCATGATAGTGCTTTCGGGATTCTTACTGGCCAAACAGTATTTCCTCAGAAGTCCAAATTTGGCTTGGCTGGCAATACCAATAGCAATTTTGGCATTAAGCTTGATTTTCCTTTTTTTCAAGCCCGGCATTTTTGATCTTAAGTTACCCATGGAATTGGGTCTCACTCAAAATGGAGGAATTAATATTATCAAAAAAATTCTTCCTCACAATCCAATGCTAGGCCTCGGTCCCGAGGGCTTTATATATGGCTATGCATTGTATAAGCCGGATACAATCAATCAGACAATTTTTTGGAACGTGAGATTCACCAGCGGTCCATCCGAAATGCTTTCTTTGTTACCGGAAATAGGGATCTTGGGTTTCTTGGCATTTATTGCTTTATTGGGAATATTCCTGACAAGAACAATCAAACATTTAATTAGCAACGAGAAAAATTTGAATCACTTAGCTGAAATAAAAGTAGGAATTTTTTCCGCCTGGCTGACTTTGCTTATTAGCTGGTTCCTATGTCCTCAGAATATAGTTTTATTATTTGTTTTTTGGCTGCTATTATCTTTTTTAACTGTCATAAATAGCAATGAGAAAGATATAAAAACTGTTAATCTCAAGACATCGAATAAAGTCGCTGCTTTTGTTAGCTTCGGCTTTATAATTATAATGATTGCTATTACGGGGCTTTTATACCTTGAAGGGTCTAAATTTGTGGCCGAAACCAAATATCAAACAGGTTTGAATCTAATCAATAAAGGAGAACTGGACGCAGGAATCGATAAAATAATTAAGGCCACTGTTACCAACCCTTATGAGGACAGATTTTACAGGGGACTAGCTCAATTTTTCATTCTTCAGATAAATCAAAACTTAAAAAATCAAACCTTGGATCCTCAAGATCAAGCGAATAAAGTTCAGGTAGGTATAAGCAATGCTATTAATTCGGCGGTTAGATCTACTGTCCTGAACTCCAAAAACGTTGACAACTGGATTATTAGGGGATTCATTTATCGAAATCTAATAACCTTAGTCAGCGGTTCGGGTGATTGGGCCATTAAATCATATGAAACGGCTCTGACCCTTGAACCGAGCAACCCCTTTATTTATTTGGAAATTGGGCGAACCTATGTGAACGAGGCGGATTTATTGATCAATCAGGCTCAAAAGGATGAACAGGCAAAAAATCAAATGAACGATTATTTGAATAAAGCAGTAGAGGCTTATGGCAAGGCAATAGAGCTGAAATCTAACTATGCGCCGGCAAATTACGAAATAGCTTTAGTTTACGACCAACAGGGAAAAACGAACGAGGCGATCAGTAAAATGGAAAATAGTCTGCAGCTTGTCCCACAAGACACAGGAGTTATCTTTCAATTGGGAGTCCTTTATTATAAGACCTCACAATTTGATAAAGCCAAAGCCGCCCTTGCAAAAGCAGTATCCCTGGATCCTAATTTTTCCAATGCGCGTTATTTTCTCGGATTATTGCTTGATACAGAAGGAAATAAATCGGCAGCTATTGAACAGTTTGAAAAAATTGCCGAGCTGAATCCCGACAATAAATTGGTACAACAAATTTTAACTAATCTTAAAGTTGGTAAACCAGCTCTTGACTCATTGGAACCGACCACGCCGGAAGAAACCCCCATCCAGGAAAATCAACCAACCAGAGGTTTGCCCGGGGGCGATTAATCCGAAAATTTCATCCAATACAATTTTTCATTGCTTAATATATAGAGTATATCGTTTATTGTATTATAGAAGACGCTTGGATTTTGAATCGTGATAATATCTGCTGTATTTCTTGTGCTTCGATTATCAAGTTCCGTAATTTCAACTTTATTTTCAGTAGCGATAATAATATGTTGATTGGTTTTTGCATACCAAACAGCCTGAATTATATCTCCGGCTGTTTTTATTACCTCGGTTTCGTATCGATTTCGCGGCATTGGTTCAAGCTCCGGCTCAAGCCACATAACACCTATTTCATTTTGGGTTCTCCAGAGAATTCTTTTTCTGTTGTCGGACAAAACAATTTCTTCTGTATTTTCAGAGATTTTATCGAAAACTTGAGCCTGAGAATTCAAAAGATAAAGACTTTTATCAATAACAAGTATTTCGTCATTTATTATTGAGATAGATTGTCCGGGTTTAAAAATAGGGATATCAAAAATCTTTTTAAAGGATAAGCCGTCAAGACTTGTTTTATAAAACTCTCCATTGGTGTCTATGTACAATATTTTATCATTATAGATGACATAAGTTAGGGCATTATAAACAATTGGAGAAGATACCAAAGAATTATTGGGATTAGAATTATCTATTTCAATAAAATAAAGATTATTTTTGAAATAAAAATATATTCTATCAGAATTTTGAGGATGGAATGCTAAATCTTTAATGCTATAAAGCTTATAATTGGACAAGATTTTTATTAAATTATGAATATCTATAATTTCAATCGGATTTTTTAAATTTAAAATGTAATAACGATTGGCAGTGAAAGATAAAATAAGTCTTTCTCCATTTGGCGACCAAAGAATATCAGAAAGATTGCTTAGACTTGGTAGTAGAACGGTATATCCTGTTTTTGCTGATGCGCTCGCAGGATAAATCTGGATGTCGGTATTATCGGTAAAATCTATTAAACGGAGAGCGGGTTGAGAACTTGTTAGATAAATTGCCCTTTTTTTATCCTGGGAAAAGGTTAAATATTTTATATCTTCTGCGACTAAATTCGGAGTAATAGTCTGTTTAACAAGAACAATGTTTTGTACTTCGGTAACTAATTTTGATTTTACAGTCAGAGTTTTTTGCCAGTTAGAGTAGCCTTGTTTGGAAACTTTTATGTCATATTCTCCTGGCGAAAGTCTTCTTATGAGTTTAGTGGTTTTTCCCTCATATTTGTTATTGATGTAAATATCGGCTTCTTTAGGATAAGATTTGAAATAAAATGCCCCAGTTATAACCGGAGACTTTTTTTGCCAATCAAAACTATAACCCTGGGCATACAAAATGATGCTTGAGGCCAAGACCAGAAATAAAAAAAGAAATATATAAAAAATACAACGGCGAGTTCTATGGGTCATAGTATTTCTATTTTATCTTAACTTAATTATAAACACTTGCCAAGACAAAACAAATAAGATAAAATAAAGATAAATTAAAAGTCAAAAGTCAAAAGTCCAAAGTTGCAGTAAAAAGTTAAAAATATTTTAAATTTAATACTGAAATTTTTAATTTTTAATTTTGGACTTTGAATTTGACCGAGGGAAACGTGTTTATAAAGAAAATAGGTATAGACTTAGGAACTGCCAATACTTTAGTTTATATCCCCAAAAGGGGGGTGGTTATTAATGAGCCATCTGTTGTTGCCGTTTCAATTGACGACAACCGGGTTTTGGCAGTGGGAAATGAAGCGAAAGAAATGCTGGGTCGAACTCCAGATACAATCATAGTTCACCGACCATTGAGAGACGGGGTGATTGCCGATTATAAAGTGACTCAGGCCATGTTAAGTTATTTTATCAACAAAGCGAGTGGAAAAATAAGATTATTTCGGCCCGAGGTCATGGTTTCAGTCCCGGCTGGTATAACTTCAACGGAAAAAAGAGCCGTAATTGAAGCAACAGTAAGAGCAGGAGCAAAGGCCGCATATGTCGTTAAAGAACCAATTCTGGCCGCTATTGGCGCAGGAATTCCTATTAATGAACCTTCGGGCAATATGATTATTGATGTAGGAGGGGGAACCTCGGAAGTGGCTATAATATCTTTAGGGGGTGTAGTAGCTTGGGATTCGGTCAGGGTTGCGGGCGACAAAATTGATAAAGCAATCTCCGATTACATTAAAAAGAAACACAATCTGGCCATTGGCGAAAGAACGGCTGAAGAAATAAAAATAAAAATAGGAAGGGCTTTGCCCAAAAAAGAAAAAGAATCGATTGAAATCAGAGGGCGTGATTTGATAGACGGACTTCCAAAAAACATTACAATAACTAGTAATGAGGTTACCGAAGCTATTTCTGATCAACTTCGGGAAATCATTAGGGCGATTAAAAATGTTCTTCAAAAAACGCCACCAGAATTAGCAGCCGATATTATGAATAAGGGAATGGTACTTTCCGGCGGCGGAGCACTTCTTCGAAATTTCGATGAGCTAATAACCCAAATTACGGGCGTTCCTTGCTATGTAGCAAATGAGCCGTTATTTTGCGTTGCTAGAGGTACGGGCATTGCCTTGGAAAATCTTGAAGTTTACAAAAAGAGCATAATGATCAAAAAATAGAATTATGAAGATTGGTATCCAAATTAGTTCTGGTTTGAAACAAAAAACCGGAGTAGAGGAGTATATTTATCAGCTGCTGAGATACTTGCCCAAGGTTGATGATTTCAAGAATCATCAATTTTTTTTGTATAACAGAGAAAATTTTAAATGGCCCTTTAAATGGGGTTGGACGCAGATAAGATTGAGCTGGGAAATGCTGAAAAATAAACCGGATATTTTATTTGTTCCGGCACATACCTATCCGTTAATTCATCCGAGATTAGTAATTGCGATTCAAGGCCTAGAATTCGAAGCAGCGCCTAAAACCTATGGCCTTATAAAGCGAAAAGTGTTAAGATTTTTGACCAAAAGAAACGCGAAAAAAGCCAATAAAATTATTGTACCGTCACAAACGACAAAGAACGATTTAATAAAATTCTATAAAATTAATCCAAACAAAGTATTTGTAATCCACCATGGCATATAAATATATTTTATACTTAGGGAGCGGACATAAAAGAAAAAATACGGATGGCTTAAAAAGGACGTTTGAAATTTTAAAACAAAAGCACAATATTCCTCATGAGTTAATTCTGGCTGGAGTCAATGATTATGTTGACGAAGAAAAAAAGTGGGAACTATTAAAAAATGCGGATGTATTTGTTTATCCATCTTTTTATGAAGGTTTCGGGCTTCCGGTTTTAGAGGCGCAAGCTGTCGGAACGCCGGTAGTCGCCTCAAATACTTCGAGCTTGCCGGAAATTTTAGGAAGTTCTGCTTTGCTAATTAACCCGAACAAGCCGGAAGAAATCGCCGGGGCAATATACAAAGTTTTGAAAGATGAAAATTTGAGAAATGAATTAATCAAAAAAGGCCAAGAAAATGTTAAACGCTTTTCTTGGCTCAAATGCGCTGAAGAAACATTAAAAGTGATTACTCTATGAACCCCGTTAGAAATTTACATCAAATCTTTATTTCTAACAGGGCTTAAAAAAATGAAGAACTTATCGAAAATTTCTAACGGGGTGAAGATTGCTTTAATACATGATTATTTGATTGCTTATGGCGGAGCGGAGAAAACCTTAAAGGTTTTAACTGAAATATTTCCCAAGGCAGAGGTTTATACTCTTTTTTATAACCCCGATGTTTTAAATAAATTAAAAATCGGGACAGGCAAAAAAATAAAAACTTCTTTTTTGCAAAAATTCCCTAAATTTTTCCGAAAGCATTACCAATTACTTTTACCATTTATGCCAATTGCGGCTGAAACCTTGGATTTTCGTGATTTCGATATGGTAATTTCTTCAAGTCATTCTTTTGCCAAGGGCATAATTACCCGTCCTAAAACAATCCACATTTGTTATTGTTATAGTCCAACTCGTTATTTATGGGATCAAGCTCGTTCCCGTTCTTTTCTTCATTATTTCAGAATTTGGGATAGACAAGCAGCAGAGCGGGTAGACCATTTTATTGCTATTTCAAAAACAATTCGGAATAGAATTAAGAAATACTATAAAAGAGATTCCATAGTAATCTACCCGCCTGTAGAAATTTCTCGGCCCAAGGCCGACCAGCCTCGGGCTGGAAAACATGAATTTTATTTAATTGTGTCACAACTGAGAAAATATAAGAGAATTGATTTGGCGATTGATGCATTTAATAAGCTGGGGCTGGAATTAGTAATTGTCGGTGAAGGACCAGAAAGAAAAAAATTGCAGAGAAGAGCCAAAAATAACATAAAATTCTTGGGCTGGCAGCCCGATGAGGTGGTTAAAAAATATTATAAAAATTGTACTGCCTTTATATTTCCCGGTGAAGATGATTTTGGAATTGCACCAGTTGAAGCAATGAGTTTTGGTAAGCCGGTTTTAGCTTACAGAAAAGGCGGGGCATTCGAGACTGTCATTGAAGGAAAAACCGGAGAGTTTTTTGATTATCAAAATTCTGCGGTTTTAGCCGATGGAATTCGCCGTTTGCGCCTGAACATGCCAAAATATAATCCAAAAAACATTCGTATACAGGCCGAAAAATTCAGCCGCGAACGATTCGAAAAAAAATTTTTGAAGTTTATACGGAAGGTTGCGAGGGACTTTTAATTATGGTAGGATAAAATCATGATTATCGGCCATCAGCATATTCTAAATTATCTTAAAAACAGCATAGAAAATAAAAGAATTAGCCACGCCTATTTATTTGAGGGTTCGGAACATTCGGAGAAGAGAAATACGGCTTTATGGTTTGCAAAAGTTTTGGGCTGTGACGGCCCCGACATTACTGAAATTACAGTACCGGAGTACAAAAAAGAAATTAAAATTGAGCAAATTAGAGAATTAAGAAGATATTTAAGTTTATCTCCACATAGCAGTCCTTATAAAATTGCCATTATTAATTCTGCTGAAAAGATGACGGATGAAGCAGCCAACGCCCTATTAAAAACCCTTGAAGAACCGCGGGGTAATACAGTCCTGATTTTAATAACCGATATGGCCTCGGCTCTTCCGGAAACGATTTTGTCTCGCTGCGAGGAAATAAAGTTTCGATCCGATTCTTTAGATAAAATATCCGAAAGTTTGATAAAAAAAGAATATATCGATATTCTTCAAAAACCTCTAAACGACATTTTCAAATATTTGGAAAAAATACCAAAAGAAAGCCCGGAAACTTTTAATATTTTAGATAGTTGGCTTTTTTGGTTTAGGGATTTATTAGTAAAAAATAAAAAAACCAAGTATTCTCAAGAACAATTGGTTAAAATAATCAGGGATATTCAAAAAACAAAAGATTTAATCTCTGATACTAACATAAATCAACGATTGGTTATGGAAAATTTGGTTTTAGAAATAAATGTATAAAGAAATTATCAACAGCATCAAGCCCGACTTAGACAAAACAGTAGATTTTTTAAAGAGCGAGCTGAATAAACTTCGAGTCGGAAGGGCTTCGCCAATAATGGTTGAAGATATAGAAATAGAATGTTACGGACAAAAGATGCCATTGAAACAGTTGGCAAATATTTCTACGCCTCAACCGCGTTTAATCACGATTCAGCCCTGGGACAGAAGCATTTTAGAGAATATAGAAAAAGAAATTGCTAAATCCTCTTTGGGTCTGGCGCCGATAGTAGATGGAAATTTAATTCGCATTAATATTCCTTCATTAAGCGAAGAGAGGCGCAAAGAATTGATTAAAATTCTTAATGAAAAAACAGAAGAAGCCAGAATATCTGTTCGTCATTACCGAGAAGATGCCTGGAAAAAAATTCAGGAGCTGGAGAGAACCGGGGAAATTAGAGAGGATGATAAATTTCGAGGCAAAGATGAATTACAAAAAGTAATCGATAATTATAACAGTAAAATTGAGGAAATAGAAAAGAAAAAAGAAGAGGAAATAATGACAGTTTAATAATAAAATTGACCTAATTAACCTAATTTCTAATTGACCTAATCAATGCCCAATGACCAATGATTTAATTTCTAAAAATAAGAAGTATGATTTAGAAGAAAGAACAGCGAAATTTGGGGAGGAGGTTATTAAATTTGCCAAGAAGATTCCAAAAAACGAGATTACTAAACCATTGATTACTCAATTAGTTAAAGCGGGAACAAGTGTTGGCGCAAATTATTGTGAAGCCGATGATGCAGAAACAGGAAAAGACTTTAAACACAAAATCGGAATTTGCAAAAAAGAATCTCGAGAAACAAAACACTGGTTAAGAATGATTGTTGTGGCCTGCCCGGAACTAAGAGATGAAGCGAGAAAACTTTGGCAAGAAGCAAAAGAACTTAATTTAATTTTCAACTCGATAGTTAATA
>Ga0172362_10004621_pt1 | contig 11937 bp, 12 predicted proteins | sample LakKivs1_kivu2a2_FD_114534 | JGI IMG/M metagenome (GOLD analysis project Ga0172362, IMG submission 114534) | Sediment microbial communities from Lake Kivu, Rwanda - Sediment s1_kivu2a2 | ecosystem: Environmental > Aquatic > Freshwater > Lake > Sediment | place: Rwanda: Western Province, Lake...
AGTGTGAAGTTTCACTGTGGTATATTGGCGGTTGGAGCGTTGAAGAGAGCCATCAGGAAATACTTCAAGGATAAGGGTTCTTCTCCTGAATGGCTGCAGAAAGAGCCGAGTTTTGAGGAGAAGCAGGCACTTGAAGACGAGGAACTGGCAAAGGTGTTGTCGAAAAAAATGAAGACGGAAGAAAAATAATGCTGAACCCGTACAAAGTTCGTGAGGACTTTCCTATATTGAAAAGGAAGGTGAACGATCACCCACTCATCTACTTTGACAACGCGGCCACCTCTCAGAAACCCAGACAAGTGATTGAAGCCATCAAGAGCTTTTACGAAAACCATAACGCCAACGTTCATAGGGCGGTTCATACGCTTTCGCAGGAAGCATCTGAACTCTATGAGGATGCACACGAAGAAGTTGCGAAATTTATAAACGCAGACGGGATGAGTGAGATAGTTTTCGTTCGAGGCACGACGGAAGCAATAAACTTGGTTGCATACTCTTGGGGTTTTCACAACCTCGGAAAAAACGATGAGGTCGTGGTCTCACTGATGGAGCACCATAGCAACATTGTTCCTTGGGAGATGCTCTCAAGAACCAGAGGCTTCAACGTCAGATATGCAGACGTGAACGGCGATGGAAGCTTGAATTACGGTTCTCTCGAAAAAACGATTTCAAAGAAAACCAAGCTTGTTTGTTTGTCCCACGTTTCAAATGTTACAGGCGCCATAAACGACGTGAAGAAGGTAGCGAAGCTGGCGCATGAACACGGTGCTCTACTTCTAGTCGATGGAGCGCAGTCAGTGCCGCACTTGCCAGTTGACGTTAAGGACTTGGAAGTTGACTTTCTTGCTTTTTCTGGTCACAAGATGCTGGCTCCGACGGGCATAGGCGTTCTTTATGGTAAACGAGAGATCCTTGAGGGCATGAGTCCTTTCCATGGCGGGGGCGAGATGATTCGAGAAGTCAGCTTCGAACCAAAGATAAAGCGTTGTTTGATCAGTTGGAACGACTTGCCTTGGAAGTTTGAGGCTGGAACTCCACACGTCAGTGGGGGCGTTGGGTTGATGGAGGCGGTCAAGTACCTGAAACGCCTCGGCATGGCAGATGTCAAAGCACACGAGGAAATGCTGACCCAATACGCTCTACCCAGAATGAAAGAATGCGGCGAAAAAGTGCGAGTTTATGGACCACTTGGCTCTTCCGCTAGATGCGGCATAATACCTTTTGGCATTGAGGAGTTGAGCTCTCACGACATCGCACTGTTTCTTGACAGTTACGGAATAATGATTAGAAGCGGTTACCACTGTGCTCAACCGCTGCACGAACTGTTGAAGCTGAACTCTTCAGCGCGTGCAAGCTTCTACATTTACAACACACGCGAGGAAATCGACAAGTTCGTTGAAGCCTTAGGGGAGATTGAGCGTTTCTGATGGGCATAGTCGAGGATTACGTGGCAAGAACCGACGGCACATGCGGTAAAGACAAAGACGTCATTGTCACATTCAAGTATGACAAGAAAGACGATGCAGCAAAAAGAATCCTGAACAAGGCCAAAGTTCAAAAATCTATTGCCAAGATAATCTTCGAACTCACGTTCGGAAGCGTTTCTTTCAGACTCTATGGAAGCGGTAAAGCCATCTTCAGAGACATAAAAGACAAGGATGAGCTAAACAGCATTTTATCACAACTCCTATCATAAACCATATCGTTCAAACCGCGGATTATCTCCCGAAGAAACACTGAAGTTAGGGCGACTCTAAAAACCATGAGCTTATTCGTCCCGTTAACATTAGTCAGATATCCTGAGGCTTCCCTTTTTTTCAGCAGAAGGAAAGGGTACGTGATAGGTTCAACCTCAAACATCTCTCTAAACTAACCGCATCCACAGATGTTCCAAAGAGCCATTCAGATCTTCCTGTTTAACATTGACAAATAGTGATTCTACCCATGCGTTCACATTTTCTACTGGTTCTTCTTTCTGTTTCGGATTTCTTTCAACATGGTTCTTGGAAGCGTTCTTGCTTCCTTGTCTATCGCCGCCAGAACTGCCACGTAGATGAGGCCACCTATTCCTGTTATGATTAGCGTCGTTGAAATCCTCGGTATGTGCGGAACCAGAAGCAGGAAGGCGGACATGCAACCTGACGCGAGGAGGTATTTTGCGGTCGCTTTCCACGGGAAACTGATTTTTGCGATTTTCCTGACGATGGCAAGCAGGATGATGAATGTAGTCAAGCGGGCTACCGCATTTATTATACCCACATAGAGGGCTGCTTGGAAAGGCAAGTTTTGAGCGTACGTTGTCAATACATAGTATACGGTGGGAATAGCTATCGCGGAATGCACGTAGGGCAAGGAAAACGCTAGGAACATTCTGCTCTTAGCCAGCTGCCTGAACGATATACTCGAGTTCTCGTCAAGCGTCTCCATCCCGTACAACGCAGCACTGAAAACTCCTGACATCACCATGATGAAAGCATCAACCGCCAGCACGGTCAGCACTGAGCCCGCACCAGCGTACATCGGCTGTAAGATTATGATGTACAAGTCCGACAACGCAATGGCACCCACTGTCATTGGTATGGCAAACATGAGCACCATCTTCAAAGATGTCGCTACATCCTCACGGTTTCTCTCAGCCAGTAGCTTCGGATACATCGCAAACGCCAAGAAAGACGCGTAAGTAATCACGTTGACGACTTGGAACGCCGCACCATACATGCCACGGGCAGTCTCGATGGTAAACAACATTATGAACACGAAATTCGCCAACTGACTGCCAGCGAGGTTATACATGTTCGCCACTGACCCTTTCAACCACTGCTTCACGTACTCCCATCTGATCTTCGTCCTCAACTCTTCTGTAAGAAGCTTGATGTAGTAGATCGATTGAAGGAAGAATCCGGCCATCATCGCAACAACAGCACCAAGTAACGGTTGCCCCAACCAAACTATCAACGCATATCCCAGAACAACCTTGCCCACTTGTTGGATCAGCAAACCGTAGCCTATTGTCCGCGGTATCCTCGCCTGAAGACATGCCTCAAACACGCCGATCGAGTGTATCTCTATTATTTGAATCGCCATCAGTAAGTACAGGAAAACGTAGTCTCCACTAACGCCCAAGATCGAGGTGACTAAGGGAACCAGCGGGACATAGACCACCGTCGCCACCACGGAGACTATCAGGTTCGATACCACGCCTGTCTTCACGGCTCCCTCTTTCCCTCTCGCCACGAACCGCATGGTCCAGAATGGAAGCACGCCCGCCAGCAGGGTGAAATACGCAGCTATGTCATTGATGTTGTACCATACATCATACTCGCGCTCCGAGGCTGCACGAGCTACCATGAACTGGAAAACCAAACCCGTCGCCACGCTGAGCAATTTCGCGGCGAAGATGATGAAGCCTGAATACTGCAGTCTGAGATCCTTTTCTGGCAAGCAAGCACCCTTCAAGCTTGAATCAAGCATAGTATTCGATGCACGTATTTCTGTGTTGCCAAAGCGAAAGCCGCGAGAGGACAGTCACGAACATTCGTCAGTGCAAGGCAAATGTTTAGGCTTAGGCACTGATCGCGCCTTGATCCTCATTCTAACCCTGCTAATCCAATTGTAAACCGGAATTAGCGGACGCTTCAGCCACATGGGAAGCGAGTCCCTCATCTCGCGGTGCAAACCCAGCTTCACGGCTAATCTTCCCTTTCCGCTCAAAACAACATAGTACCTTGTCAGCGGCAACCTGATGCATCCGTTGTTCTGTTTGAAGGCATCAAGTGTGGGGTGGTTTCCCATTCTACCATACATCACCCATCTGATCCTTTTATCTGCACAGACTTCAACTGCCTTAGCCACCAAAGCATTATTCAAAGCCTTATCCCAGTGCCTTTGCATGGACAGAATCTGAGAGATTATGGCAATGTTGTCGCCGTGAACAAGCTGTATGAAACCCACAAGCTCATTTTGAATGTACGCACCTATATATGTAGAGTCGTGTGATGAGAGAACAGTGCTCGTTACGGTTCTAAGCGAAATCCCATAGTGTGGGAAGCCCCTATCCTGTCTTATCGGGGTCTCGTTGTAGATCCGCCAGATTCCCTCAGCCAACTTCTCGCTGGGTTCAACCACTTTCGTAGCTACTCCGCCTTTCTCTGCCTTGCGAATCATGTTGCGCGTCTTCTTCCCGATCAGCTTCAACCAATCATCGTAGCTCGTTACGGTGAGAAGGCCAATGTTATCGTCTGCTTTCAACCACGATCCCGAAGGGGACTCTATGGGGCAGCACCATTTTCTCTCGATAAAAGTGAAAACGTCCACTTTTCCCTCCCTGAGTCTTCTAACAAGCTCTTCCGTCGGAACAACGCTCCGCTGATATTCTCTCACGTCTCTGGCTATCTTGAAGAAAATCTTTCTCCGAACCTCTAGTGTCTCAGGCTCTGTTTCCATCCTGCAGAATCTCCCTCAACACGTCATAGAATGAGCCCCTGCGGTTCATCTTTCCACGCTGAAAAAGCCAAATGGGATGAAAATAGATGACATCGCCTTCTCTGATAGCCTCCTCAGCCAACTGTTCGACTCGCTCAGCAGGGTACAAGTAACACAGGCTGTCGATACCGGTCGTGGGGAAATCGTGAAACGACTGTAACGGAAAATCATCAGGAATCTTTGGGGCTCTGGATCTCCAGCGTCTCCACATGACTCTGGCAAGCAAGCGGGCGGTTCCATGAATAGTGTAATAGCTGATCCTCTTTCCAGTTCTCTGTTCCAGATCTTTCAATTCCTTGTAAGCATCGTTGACGACGTGAAGCGCCACTTCATGCTTCGGGTTATCTATCAGTTCTAGAAGCTCCTTATCCGGGATCGTTCTAGGCGTGAAAAACCAGTATGCTCTCGCATCTCTCTTTGATTCGTTGATCATTCTGGCGATTATCTTCGAGTTCTTCAAATATTCCTTGCAGGTTCTTATGCCCAACGTCGTGTAAAGGAAGCTTCCAACTCTAGAAGTATATGGATAATCTACGTCAATTCTGATTCGTATCAAAGTCCATTCCGTTTTTAGCGATTACGTGATAATCCTTTTCCAAACTCTTTATAGGTTTCCTTTTCCGTTGAGAACAGAAAGAGCTCGCTGTCGCTCAATTCTTAATCAGTGAGTCGTAGATTATCAGCACCCTTTTCAAGACGGACTCTGGCATGTGAATTTTCTCAAGGTATCTGTATTCGTTCCTCCACAAATCATGGTCTGCCCGTGTTATCGCTTCGGCGATTTGCTCTGAAGACTTCAGGTCCTTGAGTGGAAAGTCGCTGTATTCCTTGTACTCTGATGTTACGTATGTCACGGCCGGCCTGCCGCAGGCTATCGCTTCAAGTGACACCATTCCCGCACAGCCGGAAGTGAACTGATCAACGACAACGTCTGAGTTCCAGTAGTACTCCCTGATCTGCTCGTGAGAAGCCATTGGCAGAACATTCACAGTCAATCCGAGCGAAGACGCGAGTGACAACGTTTTCTCGAAGTCTGAGCCAAATCGGACAATACTGATGTCAACTTCGTCACCGAGTTCGCTCAAAGCTCGAATCGCGATGTGTGTGCCCTTCACCTTCCAGTTAGAATTGCTTGCAATCAGCACCTTCTTTTTTCCTTTGTGCTGAATCGGCGGTTTCGGGAAGAAAAGCTCGGTGTCGACTGCTGGTCCTAAATACTCTGCGTCATTTCTGAAACGTCTCGCAATTCCTAGAATGTCCGGGGTGCTAACGAAGACTCTGTCGCATTCTTTTAGGTTGTGTCTTACAACCCTGCCCCATAGTGGATGTTTCAGACTTGTTCTGAGATCGCTTCCCAGGGCCCAACCAACCAGTGGCTTTTTGCCCAGACGAATCGCGGCGTAACAGTCTTGAAGAAGATAGTTTGAGTGGTACACGTCGCCTTTGGCTCTAAGAATCCTGTAAGCCACACCGAAAGTTTTGCTCCAAAGACCCCTAGTTCGCCTTATGTGTTGCCGCTCTATCGTTGCTGGCATGTATTTGAGGAGGGTTTCTCCGACACTGGCGCAATCGTTGATCATTACTAGCTTCATCTTCTCACGCTTCGTCCTTTCCGTCTTCTGTATAGTGATTGGGATGCCAATATGAACTTGTAAGATATTTTGTTTTCTCATTCGACGCCTTGTGACAGATGTAAAAAGAGGTAGCTGTGGCGAAGATCATGATACTTGGTCAGACCATTCCACAAGAGAAACAGGATAACACATTTAAGGGGTTTCACCATTAAATAACTGTTCCATATTCGGCTAGATAACAAAGGAATCCAGTTCATTAAGCTGAGATGAGCAAAGAAGTGAGTGATGAGAGTTGAGCAGGTTATCGAATGAATTTTGGAGATCGAGAGAGTGTTGATCGATTGGGGTTGGGTTGTTGAACAACTAAAGGGCAAAGACATCAGTGGCTGGTTCGGCAATGCGACTGGAGGCGGATACCTACAGAGATTTCAGGCGAAATTCGCAGAGTATTGCGGCGTGAGAAACGCCATTGCAGTTTCTGGCGGTTCAGCCTCAATCTACGTTGCCTTGAGGGCCTGCGGAGTTGAGCTAGGCGACTACGTCGCTGTTCCAGCGTATACTCACGTCGGTTCTGTTGCTCCAATAATCTTGGCTGGAGCGAAACCTGTCTTTGTTGATTCAGATAAGTATGGGAATATGTCACCTTCGGACTTGGAGAAAGCCATTCAGAGCAAGCCAGTCAAAGCTGTAATCACGGTCCACCTGCTGGGGGTTCCATGTCAGATGCAGAAAATAAGAAACGTGATAAAAGACGGGACATTCGTGGTTGAAGATGCAAGCCACGCTCTCGGCTCAGAATACAAAGGAAAACGCTGCGGAAGCCTCGGCGACATTGGTTGCTTTTCAATCGGGGGTGGCCGAACAAAAACAATCGGAACTGGCGAGGGTGGAATGATAGTAACAAGTGACAAAGCTCTTGCCGAAAAATGCAGGAATATACGAAATCATGGAGATCGGTACACCGACGTAGACTATTTCTGCTTCAACTTTCGCATGTCAGAACTCAACGCTGCCGTAGGTCTGTCTCAGATGCCGAAACTAGATATGCTCGTAGAGTGGCAAATAAGAAAAGCCGAGTACTTGTTGAGAAAACTGCCATCATTCTTGTCTGTTCCCGAACCCCCTTCACACGTCAAGTCGACCAGGTATCTTCTCGGGTGCGCGTACAGCGGAAAGAAGCTCTCAAGAGATGATTTCTCCTCTCGTTTGCTAGAAGCCCTAAACAAGAAACGCATAGAAAGCGGGGTTCCGAGGAAGAACGTAAGCAAAGGACAGACCAAACTGATCAGTCAAGTCAAATACTACCAAAAATTCAAACGTGCGACCCAAATCGCCGCGTCTCTGGTTGAAAAATCCATTTGGATAGACTGGCATAGATATCCACGAACAGAAGAAGAGATAGACCAATTGATAGAAACCATGGAAGAGGTAGCATGATCAAGCTGGGACAAGGAGCTATTGTCTATCAACCAGTTTCAATCGTGGATGACAGCAGGCACATCATCGACATCGGGAGGAATTGTCGAATAGGCCAGTTCACGTTCATAGGTGCTCGCAACCTTAAGATGAAAGAAGGTGCGGAAATTGGTCCATGCGTTGTCATTGCTGGCGGCGGAAACGTGATAATGAGAGAACACTCAACAGTGAATTACCACTGCACGATAATTCCAGGGACATTTACCACGGAGGGTGAATACATGAACGATGTCGTATATGATAAATCCGTCTCTGTAGAAGGTTCAATTGATATCGGTGCAGGCGCATACATAGGTTCTAACGCAGTCATTTGTGTCAGTAGAAAGAACCCGCATATTCATATCGGAGAGCGGGCTGTAGTCGGTTCTTTGAGCTACGTTGATCATGATGTTGAAGCAAATACCATTGTTCATCCAAAAATGGTTTTTGAGGTTAGCAAAAGAAGGCCGTGTGCATCGGCAATGAAGGCATCAAAAAATCGAGAGATGTGAGTAGAAAATGAGCATCAAAAGAACAAAGATACTGGTTACCGGCGGCGCAGGATTTATCGGTTCCCACCTAGCTCACAGGCTAGTGGATGAAGGCTACGACGTTGTCATCCTAGACAACTTGAACCGTGGGAAAGTCGAGTACATAAGTGACCTCATTTCCAAGAAGCAAGCCAAGTTCATCCAAGGCGACGTTAGAGACTACAAAACCGTCTACGAGTGCATGAAAGATGCAAAATACGTCTTCCACGAGGCGAGTCTCTGCATAAACTATTGCTTCGCACATCCACAAGAATGCTTGGACGTGAACATAGATGGCAGCTTTAACGTTTTCAAAGTTGCCAAGGAACTAGCAGTGAACAGAGTGATTTTTGCCAGTTCAGCGTCTGTTTATGGCAATGCCACGCATTTTCCCACGAATGAAGATGACCAATTGCGCCCATTGACTCCGTACTGTGTCAGTAAGATAACAGGCGAATACTTGCTGAAGATTTCAGGTTTAGAGTATAACATACTAAGGTATTTCAACGTCTACGGTGCCAGACAGAGCACTGATGCTTTTTACACTTCGGTAATAGTGAATTTCATAAAGAAACTTCTGGTAAATGAGCCTCCAACGATCCATGGCGACGGGGAGCAATCAATGGATTTCGTGAACGTTCACGACATAGTTGAAGCTAACTATCGTGCAATGCTCACAAAACGTGTCAACGAAGTATACAACGTTGCCAGTGGAAAATCCACATCAGTGAATGACCTGTTCAGGTTGTTATCACAGATAATGGGTAGTAAGATAAAGCCTGTCTACAAACCTTTTCCTGCCACAGGGAAGCTTGTCATTCGCAGGCTGGCAGACATCTCCAAAACTGAGTCCATAGGCTGGAAGCCTAGAACCGATCTCGAGAAGGGATTATCAGAACTAGCCGACGATGTGAAGAAAAATCTGGCTTTCTACGGGTAGAGCAGATGGCTCAATCTCGTATGGTTGCGAAAGAAACCCGGCTTGGTTTCGAAGAGGATAGAACTGAGTCAACCCCCCCTGGAATATAATGTCGGATTGCTGTTTGCATTCTTCACTAGACTCGCGATCCAAGCGAAAGCAGAAAGGACTTGCAATATATATGGCTTCAAGAACGTTTCTCTAGGTGACGTGAAGATCGCAGGCACCGTTGAGATGGGCGAAGGAACATACATCGATAGTGGCCATGTGCAGTCAGGACCGAACAGCGTTATAAGATTGGCAGACGATGCAACATCGGTTGAACGTATTCATGAGCGCAATAAGACATCCGCTTGAAGACCCAACGAACCAGAAGTCCCGAGAACTGAAGGCTCGATATTCATTGGCGATCGAGTGGGATAGGGGCTAATGTGGTAATCAGGGAAGGTGTTCGCGTGGCGACGGCGCAATCATAGGGGCGAACAGTGTCGTCACGCACGTTGTTTTGCCGAAGCAAAAGGTCGGGGAACCCCCTGCACGACCGCTACAATGAGCATACATGAATGCTTGAAGCATATAATCCCAAGGATTCCTCCCCTACACTCTTTGTAAGTTGAAGTGCTAATTCCTAAACTGGTGGAACAAGGTGTCCTTTCTCGACTAGGTATTCTAAAAGAGCCATTCTCCATTCCCTCATTTGCAAGCCATGCTTTGAAAGCCTCGCGTTTTCTAATGCGGAGAATTCTGGTCTGGGGGTCTTCACTTGCATTTGACGGGTCTCGATGGGCTTTAAAACGGGGTTTAGACTTGTGATTCTGAATATTTCTTGAGCGAACTGAAACCATGTGCAGTGGCCTTGGTTTGCCATATGATACGTGCCGAAGGGTAGCTTCGTTTCTATGATTCTCTTTAACATGTTGGCGGCGTCCTTCGTATATGTGGGGCTCATCCACATGTCGTTAACGACGTTTATGGTTTCGCTGTTCTTGGCTTTGGTTATCATAGTTTCGATGAAGTTTCCTCCTTTGCCGCTTGCGCCCGCTGCGCCGAATAGGCTTGCGACTCGGGCGATGTAGTGTTTCGGGTTTTGTTTTGTGTAGAGTTCGCCTGCCAGCTTCGAGATTCCGTAGCTGTTGATGGGGTTTGCGGCGTCTTCTTCAGTGTAGGGTTCTTTCTTGCTGCCGTCGAAAACGTAGTCTGTGCTTATGAATACTGTGGTGGCTCCTATCTCATTCGAGATCGTGGTGACGTTTCTAGCGCCTATGGCGTTGACGGAAAAAGTCTTTACAAGTTCGTCTTCACATTGGTCGGTCTTGTGGAATGCTGCGGTGTTTATGACAACATCGGGCTGTTGATTTTTCAGTTTTAGGCAACTGTTGTAGTCTGAGACTTCGAGGTCTTTGTGTGTGAAGCCTATGGTTTCATGTTCATTTTGCAGTGCTTTCATGAGGTCCGTGCCTAGCTGCCCTGTTGAGCCTATGAGGGCTATTCTCATAGTAGGGCTCCATTAATCTCTAGGTTGCTGATTAACTTGCGTGTCTCCAGAAGATGCTTGTACCATTTCACAGTTATCGTCCGAGGGTCATCCGGGTCTAGTTTTCCCTCTTTGAGGGCGTCATAAACTTCTTTGGCTCCGTCTTTTGGACTGTAGCTTGTTCTGTAGCCTAGTTGTTTACTGATCTTGTCGAAGCTTACTCTGTAGCTTCTCATGTCGGGTGAGCCGTACCACTCGAAATTGAAAGGCAAGAGTATGGATTCTGCCACCGTTTCAGCTAGGTTGAGGATTTGGAGGTTTTGTTCGTTGTTGCCGACGTTGAAGATCTGACCGTTGACTAAATCCGTGTTTGACTCTAGAACTCTGATGAAGGCGTTTGATGTGTCTTTTACGTGAACGAAGGGGCGCCATTGTTTACCGTCTCTCATTATCGGGATTTTGCCGTTCTTGAAGAAGCCCAAGACCATGCCGTTTATCGCCAAGTCAAACCTCATTCTGTGGGATAGTCCGTAGACCGTGGCTTGTCGGAGAACTGTAGCTGTGAAGGTTTTGCCTGCTAGGGGTAAGACCTCTTTTTCTGCCATCGTGTTCGCTTTTGCATAGGTGGTCAGCGGGTTGAGTTTGGACTCTTCAGTCAATGTTCCTTCTTGGAACCCGTAGACGCTGCACGTGCTGGCTAGAACGTATCTTTTAACTTTGTACTTCTTTGAGAGTGTAGCTGCTCGAACTCTTCCTTTGTAGTTTATTTCCAATGTTTTCTGTGGGTCGAGTTCGCCGCTAGGGTCGTTCGACAAGGACGCTAGGTCAAAGACGGCGTCCACGCCTCTGAGGATCTCTGGGTCAAACCACCTAATGTCGTCTTTTATCAGTTTGATCTTGTCGCTTACGTTTTCCAGCGTCTCTTTCCCGAAGAAAAACCTGTCCAAGCACGATACATCATAGCCTTTTTCCACGAGAGTTCGGGAGAGAACGGAGCCGATGTAGCCTGCTCCACCTGTAACTAGCACTCTCATGATTTCTGCTTCCTACTTGTGTGGCGGCTGGAACCAGTCCCACGGTTTTCCCACTCTGGGATCATCCTTTCTGCCGTTGATCTCTGTCGGGACTATCGCGGGGTCGTTCCATGCTCTGCGGATCTCGTCGGGGTTTTTGTAATCGTACAGTTTGGTAACGAAATACGCTGTTAGAGAGGGCTGGTCGCTGACGGTTTTCGTGCCGTGAAGATACTTGCCCGGTATTCTAACTAGCGATGGTTTCTCGCCGCTGGCTATTACTTCAGCCATTCTTCCAGTTTCTTCCTCGTAGGCGCAGATCTTCATTGCTCCTTTTAGCACTAGGAAATAGTCTACTTGTCCCCTCTCATGCTTGTGCCAAGCTCTCACGACGTTTGGGTAGCTGTAGCTGACGTTTATCTGAGCAACCCAATCGTCTCCCAATAGATCCTTCCAGTCCTTCCTCAAGGCTTCAGCGAAGAAACCTCTC
>Ga0172362_10004623_pt1 | contig 11935 bp, 7 predicted proteins | sample LakKivs1_kivu2a2_FD_114534 | JGI IMG/M metagenome (GOLD analysis project Ga0172362, IMG submission 114534) | Sediment microbial communities from Lake Kivu, Rwanda - Sediment s1_kivu2a2 | ecosystem: Environmental > Aquatic > Freshwater > Lake > Sediment | place: Rwanda: Western Province, Lake...
ATGACGTAGGGGTATTCCCTTCGGCCAGAAGCGCCGAAAGAATTTTATTCCTTTTCATAGCAGAATTTAATCATCAACAAAATTGGAGTAAACCTAAATTTACACACTTATCTTGACATTACCAAACAGGGGGTTATGATATCCCTTTCCGCTCCTGTTTTTAAAAAATTCTGCTTGACAAAAAAATATTTTTCTTGTAGCACTATATAGCATAGCGTAAAACAAACGAAAACAGGGGGTAGAAAAATAAAAAAAGATTCAATTAAATTAACGATGGCTGCAGTTATTGCATCCTTGATTTTGTTTGCAAATCATGCAGATACAAGTATGCTGGCAACGTCCGGTTTGGGTGAGGGTGCAAGACCGACTGGTATGGGCAAGGCATTTGTTGCAGTTGCAGACGATGCCAATGCACTTTATTACAATTCTGCAGGGATAGCCGACTTCGACAGGATTGTCTTCACATCCACCTATACTTCGCTTTGGCAGGGTTTGAAGGGATTGATGGACGGTTTTGTGGGAATAGTTGTACCTTTGCCTCCTGATTTTTCCAGATACGGAACACCGGGTTTGAGTCTTCACTATTTCGGGCAGGGGGACAGCGGAGTGCCGGTTTCAGGAACTTACAGTGAAATGGTTGTGGCATTATCATATGCAGCGGACCTTTATAAGCTTGCCGATGTCATGGATGGTTTTTGTCTTGGTTTGAAACTAAAATATCTAAAAGTAAATTACGGCGTTAACAATTCCTATACAGACCCGACCACAGGAGAGAGCATTGATTGGATTTCAGCGAATCCATATTTCAACGGAAGGACAGGCAAATCAGGATTTACTGCTGATTTAGACATGCTTTATCATTTGAGCAGCCGGTTCGGGGTGGGGCTTGCACTTGAGAACCTGATACCGGCAAACATGGCAGTCGGGGAAGGCCAGAAAGATAATGTACCTGTCAATTTAAGATTAGGAGCAAGCTTTCAAGCCACAGATGCGTTGTTGACAGCGGCTGAGGGAGATATCAGGGCAGGACAAGTCAAGGGAAACGGCGGTGCAGAATATGTGATTAAGTTTGCCATGGGCAGGAGCGATCTGAGGCTGGTTCCCAGGGCAGGGATTTCAGCAGGGAGCAATAAATACATGAATTTAGCCGGCGGGCTCGGCGTCGGCGTTCCATTCAGTTTTGGAGATATCATTCTCGACTATACTTTTCTTTACCGGCTGAATGTCGCTGAAGGCACAGGAAATGATCACAGAATTTCCTTGAGCTGGATAGGCATAAAAAATAAGTAGGGACAGTCACCTACTTATCTTAACAAAACCTCTTGTTTCTTAAGCGCAATTCTTAAATATTTCCGAAATTTAAGGTGTGCTATTCTAACTGGCCTTGAACGCCACTAATGCAGCCTCTTCTTAAAAACTCTAAAGTCTGCTTTACTGTCTTTTCATTCTTTCCGTTTTACCTGGCCAGGACCAGGGTCCCTTTGCCTATTGCTTCACCGTTTACCTTTACCTGATAAATGTAAACACCGCTCTCGCAAACCTCGTTGCTGTCATTCCTTCCGTCCCAGCACATGGTGCTGCTGGTGCCTGCAGGCAATGTACGTACCAGACTTCCGCTGATATCCCATATCTTTATCTCAACTTCCCTGCTGTCCTCATTAGTAAAGTTAAATGTCACCTGGTTGAACTTTGTGTCCCCTGAAAGAGGCGTGAAGGGATTCGGATATGCGGTGCAGTAATTTCCCTGCGGTTTCCCCACTATCCCGTAGATGGAAAGATGGTCTGTCGTGCCTTCCACGCTCACTCCGTTTGCATTGCTTGTAATTGCCCCTGCCTTGCATACCAGCCAGTACAATGAACTCCATCTACCTATTGCAAGCTTCCTGCTTGCATCTTCCAGATATACCGACGGATTGCTGTTCTTCACAACACCGTTTTCATTCTCCGCAAATAACTCTATCTTTATCTGCCCATCCAGGTTTGTTATCGGTGTACCGTCCAGGGCTTTTGCGGTAATATCATACGCCACTGCCGCATATTTAGGTTCGACTATTCCAACCGGCGACGGCTCGTATTTCGTCAGGTAATATCTCACATCACGGTGTATCACATTCGGATCTACTATCACCTTTACATTCCCTGTTTCCAGACTTTCAACCTCGCCTGCTGTATCTGCCCTGATTAAATTATTCACAAAAATCAGCGTAACGCCTGCCGATTGCAGGGTTGTGCCTGCCAGGCTTGCATAAACCACAGGACTGCATGTATCTGTGCTTTTAAGCCATAATCTGGCTTTGCCGTCTGAACCTGTTGTTGCAGCCGGCAGATAACTCAATCCCAGGCTTGTGCCTCCTGATATGTTTAACTGCACCTGCATACCCTGGGCAAACTGGCTCAGCTCATCCTGACACACAGCAGTTAATGCTATCTGGCTGGCGTCGTCGGCATACTGCCTCTTTGTTGCAGGCGTAAATGTAACATTGAGCTGGGAGCCGACGCCAAACCAGTAAACCGCTGAGCCGGGGTCTGCTATACCTTTTACCGGGTTCGGAGTCGCTCCCCAGCTGTAATTCGTGAAAGTCAGGAAAGTGCTGTTTGTAGCATAAGCATAGCACGCCAGGGCGGCTGTTGCCGGCTGATTGAACGTGCACCCGTTAATAATTCTGGCCTGGCCGTTGCCGCACTGCAGAAAATAACCGCCTGCAGCCGTAGCCACGTAATACCCGTCATCGAATGTGCCGTTGTCCAGGCACAAAACATTGGCACCTGCGTTAATTTTCAATCCGTTAAATCCCAAACCGCTTAAATGGTAATTGTTAGCATTTATTGCGCCGTTGACGCGGATACTGAACCCCTTCTGGCTTAAATCCCAGTTATTAACTTCTGTTATCTCGCCTGCAAGCGTGCTTCCTCCTGTAAGTTCAAGCGTCCTGCCTGCAGGCACTGTTATCCTCGTGGTCTCAAAACCTGCATCCGTATCAGCGCACCAGCCTGCAGTCATTTTCTTCTTTGTGCCGGCGTCATTCGCACATGCAACCGTGCAGAACCTGAACATGTCGCCTGCGGCATAATCCATTGTGCTTCCTGCTGTTATCTGAAATTGAAGGCTTGTACCTGCCTCTGTGTAGGTACCCGGACAGGTAAAACTACTTGGATTTGCATCAATAAATCCCAGGGTAGAGCCCGAGGCAATGTATTTCACGCTGAATGTTCCTGAGCCTGCACTTGCTGCTGTGCATGTTATCTGCCAGAAACGGCTCTGCGCCGCAGTATCAGGCGTCGAAATAACCGTTAAAGTCCCGTTGCCCGTGTTGCTTGTCGAAACAACGCTTGTTGCAAATGCGTGGTATGACGGGTCTGCATAGTTGAATTTCACATTATTATCAAGCGTGCAGTCGCCCCATACACTTGTGCTGCCCAGTGTGCCGTTGTGCAGATAACTGACAGCGTAGCTTCCCGCCTGCGTGAAACCTGAAATACTCACCGGTGTTGTGTCGAGTCTGCAATTGTAGCATTTTACCTGGCAAACCTGGCTGCCGCACGAGCAGGCCATATTAAAGCTGCCCGGAGAATTACTGTGGTAATACTCATCAATGAAGGTGCTGGTGCCGCTTTCAAACCATATTGCGGATTGCGTGCTGCTATGCGACTCGTTTCCCATAAATACAAGGTTGATTGAGTCAAAAGAAATTTTCGCCTCGCACTGGCCGGTGCTGGAAAAGGCGTTATCAATGACAAAAATGTCTTCGGAACCGCCTGAAGGCTGTATGCGCGTCGAGAAGTTATTGTTGGCAATCAGACAATCTTTACCCGGATTAAAAAATATTCCCTTATCCATCGTGTTGCCTGTTATGGTAAAACCTATAGCGCTGTCGAGCCACATGCTAAACTCGCCATGCCCTGTGTTGGTTATAACATTGTTGCTGATTACACACCTTCTCGGCCTGGTGCCTGAACCGCTGCTCGTCAAATTGTAACAACTGTCAAAACTGCAATTGTCAATTTCTATGTCGGCATTGATACACGAGGTAAGCATTAACTGGTTAATATTGGAGATGCTGCAGTTTTTGAGACTGAACCTGCCGCCGTAGCCGGAATCACCGATCAGGTACCCTGTGGCCAATGCACCCGGAGCAGTTTTTATAACGCAATCCTGCTGGGTTGGAGATGTACCATGTGCTATAAAAGAGGCAGGAGGGGTTGTCCCCTCAGTCTTGAAACAATCATTGTCGCTGGTACTGTCCTGGCAGTAAAACAGAAGAGTTGAACCGGGAGCCATTGCCAGAGTTCCGCCGTATACAGCCTGTGATTTTATGGAATCTCCTCCCTTGCCGATGGTCAGCTGTCCGGCGGATTCCATGTCCAGGTAACCGCTACTCGGGGAACCTCCGCCTATATACACCATGCTGATGGCATTGGGAACATTTACCTGAAGAGTAACCTGATACCCGTTCTGGATATAGACATCATCTGTTTCCGCACCGTCATTCCCGGGATATTGTCCTCCCACATCCCAGACAGTGGTATCGTCCCACGCACCGCTTTTAACAGCATGAAATGTTCGGGTGGCACCAGACACATTTGATGCCGCAAATAAACCGAGTAAAACCGCTGACAAAACCGTGTTTTTCATTTTTCATCCCTTTGAGGAGTTTCCGAATGTTTGTCCACCTAATAGCTCCCCAGTTCTTTTGCCAGCCTGACAAACTCTCCGAATTCCTGCAGGCTCACGGAATCAGGGACAGAATGGTCTGAACTTATTATGTATCCGCCGTTTTTCTTCATTGCGGGTATGATTTTCTTCATTTCTTCCCGCATTTTTTCCGGCTCTCCGAACAGAACTGCATTCAGTCCTCCCTGAAACCCGAGTTTGTCGCCGTATTTCTTCTTCAGGGCAACAGGGTCCATGCCTGCCTTTACCTCCAGGGGATTCAGCATGTCGACCCCGATTTCAATCAAATCAGGTATGAATGGCTCAACATACCCGCACGAGTGAAGCTTTGTTTTGATCCCCTTTGCATGAGCCCAGTCGCAGGCCTTTTTATGCACTGGTTTCAAAATGTTCCTGTACATATCCAGCGAAAAAAAAGTGTGGTTTTTATAGCCCATATCATCAGGCCAGTGTATTTCGTCGAAATGATATCCTGCGTCCCATATCATCTGGAAAAGTTTGAGGTGCACGTCAAGGTAATGATTGAACATATCGGATATCCATTCAGGCTGTTCTGCCATTGCAACAAGCATCCTCTCCGTGCCTATCAGCCATGCGTGTGTGACGTCAAAACCGAACCAGAGATACGCAAAAATCCAGGCTCCCCTGGACCTCATTTTCCGGTAATTTTCCTCAAACCATTTCCAGTCGATTCTGTCCCTGCTTGGCGTCATCATTTCCTTTACTTTTTTCCAGGAATCCGGGTCTTTTACCGTAAAATCGAGGAATTCAGGCACGCTGCCTGCGTGTTTCCAGTTCCTGCAGGTCACGCCCCAGGGAGTAAACTGCACTGTATATTCCTCGGTCTCTTCCAGTGTTTTTGCCGGAAACCTCGGACTGTTGTCGGCATAGATCCCGGCAATATCATCCAGCCCGAAATAATCCCAGTGGCCTACGTCCTTCGGCAGTCCTTCTTTCTGCCATTTTTCAAGTGTCGACCCCCATGGGCCGTCGGTTACAGGAACACGGTCGGCTTCCTTATGTTCATACATCCTTTTCATTCTTTCGTATGCGGTCATTGTTTTCATAACAGGTGAAGTATACCATAACAGAAATAAACCTGAAAGTAGAAAGTTCGGTAAAAACACCCTGAACCTCTCAAGGGAAAAAAACAGGTATTTGCCCATGTTTTCTGGTATGATATGGATATGCCGGGAGCAGGCGTTCATTTAGGATTAACGTATTTACTCGGAAAATCGTTCAGAATCAGGGCAATGTATCTGCTTCTCCTCGGAAGTATTCTTCCTGACGTTGCCAGATTTTCACAGGTTTTCTTCGACATGTTTTTCTGCACTTTCAACGACTCAATAATCGAGTGTTACCTGATTTCATTCCATGCTTTTTTCATGATGCTGCTTCTTGCCGCTGTCATCGGACTGTTGACTTCAAATCCGTGGCGGACAGGCATTATCGTTTTTCTTTCAGCGGCTTTTCACCTGATACTGGACCTGACGGAAATCGACATAGGAAACAAGCTGCCGGCATTTTACCCGTTTTCCTTCAGGGAAATTTCCCTTGGTTGGTTTGATCCCGACGGAACTTTGCTGCTGTCCGCGGCTGTTATTTTTACCGCTGTATTTGTTTTTTCGCTTTTCGACGATTTTGCGGAACCGATATCTCTATCAAAAAAAAGGATTCTGCCGGCATCCATTGTTTTGATTACCGCACTTATTTTACCGGCTATAACCCTTCATAAAATGCTGGACCTGAACATAAGCTCCCTCGGGTTCATTGTCAATCCTGAAAAATACGAAAACAAGGTCATTGAAATAAACAGGAGCCCTGTGATAAAAACCGACCCCTTGACCGTCGACGAATCCGGAGTTGTCATGGAACTCACGACAGACCAGAAGTTTAAAAAGGGCGACTGGCTTTCTTTCAGGGGGATCTACTCAAAAGGCAAAGTAACTGTTCTGGAAATGGAGACACATACCGGCAGGACAAAAATCTGGTTCTCCCTGCCTGCATTGATTATGTTTCTGTTCATTACGGTAAGATTGGTTGTAAGGATAAGGGGACACAATACTTAATTCTAAGACGAAAAGCAGGTACAGGCAGCTCTATGCAAAGAACTACTCCGAAGTATGTGCCAGTCCCTGTTTTTCAGAATTAAGTTTTGTGTCCCCCTGTTTGCTTAACCGCTCCGCTTCCTGAGATATGCCTCAATGAATTCGTTTATTTCACCGTCCATAACTCCCTGGACATTGCTTGTTTCAAAACCGGTTCGCAAATCCTTGACCATTGTATACGGCTGGAAAACGTACGATCGTATCTGGTTTCCCCACGCAATATTTTTCTTTTCCCCGGCAATCTCGTTCTTCTTTTCCTCCAGCTGCCTCCGGTAATAATCAAACAGCCTTGCCCGCAGAATCTTCATCGCCATTTCCCTGTTTTTGAACTGCGACCTTTCCACCTGGCACTGGACGATTATCCCTGTCGGCTTGTGCGTTATCCTCACGGCAGATTCGGTTTTGTTGACGTGCTGTCCGCCGGCACCGGACGACCTGTATGTGTCAAATTTCAAATCATCCGGTTTTATATCCACGTTTATTGTCTCGTCGATTTCCGGAAACACATCCACTGCGGCAAACGAGGTATGCCGGCGCTTGTTTGCATCAAACGGTGAAATTCTGACAAGACGGTGGACGCCCTTCTCGGACCTGAGATGGCCGAAAACCCTCTCACCGCTGACAAGCAGGGTTACATTCTTTATTCCCGCCTCCTCACCCGGCTGAAGGTCGATGGTGTCCACATGAAACCCTTTTCTCTCGGCCCACCTGCTGTACATCCGCAAAAGCATCTGGGCCCAGTCCTGCGACTCCGTTCCTCCGGCGCCGGGATGGATATTGACTATTGCATTCAGGTGGTCGTATTCGCCGTTGAACAGGTTCGCAATTTCCAGTTCAGGAAGGGCTTTGCCGAGTCTGTCAAGTCCTGCCGAGATCTCGGAATCAAGCGATGCGTCTTTTTCCGCTTCCGCCATCCTTCCGATTTCCAGCAGGTCGTCGTACTGTTTTTTTACCTCTGTCCAGGCTGCGATTAATCTTCTGAATTCCGCCAGCTGTTTGAATTTTTCGCGGGCTTTCGACTGGTCACTCCAGAAATCAGGGCTGCTTGTTTCTTTTTCAAGAGCAGCGACTCTTTCCTGCATTGCAGGAAGGTCAAAGATACCTCCGCATCTGTTCCACACGGTCTTCGAACGATTTCATTATCTCAAAAAATCTCTCTATCATTGCATCTCCGTTTCCGACGCTGTTTTACTTTCCGCAGCACTTCTTGTATTTTTTTCCGCTCCCGCAGGGACAAGGGTCGTTTCTTCCTACTTTCGGGGAGCTCCGCCTGAACGTCTCTACAGGTCCTGCTTCAGGAGGAGGTCCTGACAGCTCCGGTATTTCCTGCCCGCCGGCTACTCCCGCAAAACCCTGTTCGGATTCGGAGCGGCGCATCTTCGCCTGTGCGGCTCTCGCAGATACAGCGAACTGGCTTGTTTCCTCGTGCTGCAGCTTTATATCGGGCCCTGCTGTCCTGAACACCGATCTGATCTGCTCCTCTTTCGGCAGCTGCACCTTGAACATGAAAGATATTACTTCCTCCTTGACCCGGTTTATCATATCGACAAACATCTCGTAACCCTCGCGCTTGTATTCGACAAGCGGGTCTTTGCCGCCGTAACCGCGGAGCCCTATTCCCTCTTTGAGCTGGTCCATCATGTAAAGGTGATCTTTCCATTTGGTGTCAATTGAATGCAGCATGATAATCCGCTCCATCCTGCGCATCATATCAGCGCCCAGGATTCTCTCACGTTCCTGGTAGGCGGTTTTTATCATGTCGACAATTACATCCCTCAGGACGTCAGGGGTCATTCCCGGCTTTATGAAATTCTCTTTCTTCACCCTGAGCGAGGAAGCAAGCCCCTGCATCCATTTGTTCAATTCTTCGTAATTCCACTCCTCGGGATATGTTTTCGCGGGAGCGAAAAGTTCAATGCGTTCCTCGACCATTTCCCCGATCCACCTTGTAATGTAATCCGTGATATCCTTCCCTTCAAGGACCGTTCTGCGCTGGGAGTAAATCACCTCTCTCTGTTTGTTCATCACATCGTCGTATTCCAGCAGGTGTTTCCGGATGTCGAAATTGTGACCCTCGACGGTTTTCTGCGACCTTTCAATGGCTTTCGTGACCCACGGGTGCGTTATTTCCTGCCCTTCCTCCATTCCCATTCTTTCCATAAGCCCCTTCACCCTGTCGGAACCGAAAATTCTCATAAGGTCGTCCTCAAGCGAAAGGTAAAATCTGGAAGAACCCGGGTCTCCCTGCCTTCCGCAGCGTCCCCTGAGCTGGTTATCAATGCGTCTTGCCTCGTGCCTTTCGGTTCCCAGGACATGCAGTCCGCCTTTTGCGGCAACACCGGTCCCCAGCACTATGTCGGTTCCGCGTCCTGCCATGTTGGTCGCAACAGTAACAGCGCCGGGCTGTCCTGCCATCGCGATTATTTCCGCCTCACGCTCGTGATACTTGGCATTCAGCACCTCGTGTTTTACTCCCCTTCTCTTCAGCATTGCGCTGACTTCCTCGTTTTTCTCGATTGAAATAGTCCCGACCAGCACGGGTCTGCCTTCCGTGTTAAGCTTTGCAATTTCATCGACAAACGCCCTGACCTTTTCCCTGCGGGTCTTGTAAATGACGTCGGCGCAGTCCATACGTATAAGCGGCTTGTTGGGCGGAACCTGGATTACGTCCAGCTTGTAAATTTCCATGAATTCCCCTGCTTCCGTGGCAGCAGTACCTGTCATTCCGGCAAGTTTTCTGTACATCCTGAAATAATTCTGGAGAGTAATCGTCGCCAGCGTCTGGTTTTCCCTGGCAATTTCGACGTTTTCCTTCGCCTCAACCGCCTGATGAAGCCCGTCGCTCCACCTGCGCCCGGGCATCAGCCGGCCTGTAAATTCATCGACTATCACCACTTCGCCGTCCTTGATGATGTAATCCACGTCCTTCTTGAAAAGAGTGTGTGCTTTGAGTCCCTGGTTTATGTGGTGGACAATCTCCATGTAAACCGGGTCATACAGGTTCGGAACCTTCAGGAGTTTTTCTGCCTTTGCCACGCCTTCCTCAGTCAGGGCGACTGTCCGGGTTTTCTCCTCAACCTGGTAATCATCCCCGGCTTTCAGCTGCGGAATAATCCTGTCGATCTGGTAATACTTTTCCGTTGATTCCTCGGCAGGGCCTGAAATAATAAGCGGTGTTCGGGATTCGTCGATGAGGATACTGTCGACTTCGTCCACAATGGCATAGTTGTGCTCGCGCTGGACCATGTCCTCCGCACTCACGACCATGTTGTCGCGCAGATAATCAAATCCGAATTCGTTATTGGTGCCGTATGTGATGTCGCAGTTATAAGCCGCCCGCCTGGCTTCGTTGTCGATTCCGTGCTTTATGCATCCCACGGTCAACCCCAGGAACTGATAGATATTACCCATTCCCTTGAAGTTTCCCCTGCCGAAGCTGTCGCGTTCCGCCAGGTAATCGTTTACAGTGACCACGTGCACGCCGCGGCCCTCCAGGGCATTCAGGTAAACCGGCAGGGATGCCACGAGGGTCTTGCCTTCACCTGTAATCATCTCGGCAATCTTGCCCTGGTGCAGGACAATACCCCCCAGAATCTGGACGTCGAAATGCCGCTGGCCTATTGTCCGCTTGCCGGCTTCCCTGATAGATGCAAACGCCTCAGGAAGAATGTCGTCCAGAGTTTCACCGTGCGACAGCCGGTCCTTGAGTTCAGCTGTTTTTTCGCGCAGGGAGGTGTCCGACATCTTTTCAAACTCCGGTTCCAGACTGTTGACCTGTTCAACAACCGGCCAGAGCTTTTTCAGTTCTCTTTCGTTGCGGCTGCCGAAAATGGCGGTTAATATTTTACCGATCAAGGAGAATCTCCGGAATAGATACCTGCGGACACAGCCCGTGGTACTTTCTCGCCCTGTACCATTCGTTTTGCACAGGTACTGGGCTGCGACCAAGAGAGCAACCTTTCCTGGAATACTTTTTTGCAAGGTTTAACATTTTATTGGCGTTCCTTTGAATGCGGCAAAATAGAAATTCAAAACTTCAGCAAAATTCCTGCGGTATAGGATGTACCTGTGAAATCGTTTTCAACCTGAAGCGGAACACGGACGTTGAAGCAGACTGTAATTATGTCTCCCGGTCTGATTTCAAGCCCCGGGGAAATATAAAGACGGAAAGATTCCAGGGGTTTGGCGTCTCTTCTCTGCACCGGCGACAATGTTGTGCCGAAGGAATCAATGTCCGCCGTAACACTCGCATCGCTGTTTTTATAATACGCTTCGCCGGGATATACCTTCTCGCCGGTAAGTTCGGCAAGGATTATTAATTGACTGAGAGGAAACTCCGCACCCACGCCATAGGAAAAAACATTTCCTGGTTTTATTACAGCTTCTCCGCCCGGAAGCGTTTCTCCGCAAACCATGCTGACGCTGTGTTTCAATCTGAAGGTATAAGCGACATTGCCGGTAAGAATAAAAGGACCGTGCTTCTCCTGGGAATACAGCGCAATGCCGGGGTCCCACGACCCTGTTCCTGTCGGGAGTTCTTCCTTGCCGGATTTGTAAACGCTTTTCCCGCTCGGGAATTTCAGGAACAATCCGAGCGAAAGTCCGCCTTCCTCGCCGTACAGGGTCTTGGCTATTGCCTTGCCCTCCAGCAGTATGTCGCCGAGTCCGCTGGAACTCCTGACCACCCCGTCAGGACCGCAGTATCTGCCGGAAACGTACGGAACTGTCACGCTCAGTTCCTGAATGGAATCAACGCCGTATCTGAATTTAAAAGGGACCCGTAAGAGCTGGTATGATTCACCTGAAGCGAGGTCTGCAGAGCTGGAACCGGTATAGTATCTGTCAAAAGAATCAGTATAGACCCTTACCTCGAGCCCGTAATGGTTTTCGCCGACAACCACCGCATTTTCCAGTTCTATCGGAGCTGCGCCTGCGCCTGCAACGCACAGGATTGCCAGTCCTGATGCCAGCAGGAAAATCTGAATTCTGTTTTTTGTTTTTGCCATATTCCCTTCCATTGTCTTTCTTCAATTATATCAGGTAATTCAAGCGGACACAATAGCTAATTCTGAAAGGTGTTGTATAAGAGAGTGTGTAAATTGCCTTTTTTAAAAAAATGGGTATACTCCAAATAGCGCAGTCAAAACAAACCGGA
>Ga0172362_10004624_pt1 | contig 11931 bp, 9 predicted proteins | sample LakKivs1_kivu2a2_FD_114534 | JGI IMG/M metagenome (GOLD analysis project Ga0172362, IMG submission 114534) | Sediment microbial communities from Lake Kivu, Rwanda - Sediment s1_kivu2a2 | ecosystem: Environmental > Aquatic > Freshwater > Lake > Sediment | place: Rwanda: Western Province, Lake...
AGCCAGCCGGTCATTACCAGTTTGTTGAAGAAAACATTATGGTGGGATAAAATATTCTGGTGTTTTGAAGACTAAACCAGGGAGAAGAAGATGAAATTTGCCATAATCGGACTTGGCAGCTTTGGCAGTTATCTGGCCAGGACCCTGTATGAAAAAGGCCATGAGGTTCTGGTCATAGACAAAGACAAAGAAAAAGTTGAAGAATCCAAAGATTTTTCCACTCAGGCTGTCTGGATGGATTCTGCGGACAAAGACAGCCTTCAATCCCTTGGTGTTCAGGATATGGACGTGGTCGTGGTCAGCCTCGGCCCGGAAATGGAATCTTCGATTCTAACTGTTTTATACCTTCATGAGCTTGGAGTTAATAAGATTCTGGCTAAGGCTTTAAGCGCAGATCATGGCAAAATTCTTGAGTCTATAGGAGCCACTGAAGTCATATATCCAGAGCGCGATATGGCCATCAGGCTGGCGCAGAAGCTGAGTTCAAGAAATGTTCTGGAATATTTGCCGCTGGCTGAGAACATAAGCATTCAGGAAATCGTTCCGCCAGAAGCCTACATTGGCAAAAAGCTCAAGGATCTTGATTTGATGAATAAGTATCGAGTTCAGGTCATAGCTGTCCGCCAGCTGGTTCCTGAAAAGCTGATTTTCATTCCCGGTGCTGATTTTGTGATCAAAGATAGCGATGTTCTGGTCGTTCTGGGCGAAGAAAGCAGTATTGCTGAACTATGTAACTCGAAAAAGTAGTCTTTGAAGAATCTCTCTGGCCACCTGCTTGGCTTTTTCGCCGCTCTCCCTGACTGGTCCCACACAAGATGGACAGCCTTCCTCGCATGGACAGGCTTCAATAGTTCTCAGACAGGCTTCGAGCAGAATCTGTTTGAGTTCAAAAAGAGCCGGGCTGAGGCCGATGCCGCCCGGAAAATTGTCGTGAAGAAAGATATTTGGCGAAAAATCAGGGCTGAGAGTTTTATTGAATCTTTCGCCCAGAGGAACCTTCCGGCCGGGCAGCTCACGCGGTGGAATTGACTCGCCTGAAAAATTGTCTCCGATGACTACTCCGAGGTCGTGAGGGTCACACATCAGAAAGAGCGGAGCTACGTGGTGGAGGATATAGGATAATCCAAAGAGGCCGTTGATTCTTTGTTCTGCAGTAAAAGGAAGGGTCTGATAAATTTCTGCCGGGATGGTCAGCCAGAAACTGCTGGTGCTCATTTCGTTTTGAGGAAGCTGCAGTTCGCCAGCACCGACATTTTCCATGGTATGAAACTTTATCTTTTTGAAGCCGACCACCTGGGTGGCCACGTGGACTTCGCCGTGGGAAACCCAGCCCTGGGCAATGTCCTTGCGGTCGAAAACATCAAGAATTTTGACATCAGTATAATCGATGGCATCGGTGAAATAATCGACGTCGGTCTTCTTGACGTAAGCCTTTCTCTGCTCATAGTTGAATTCTTCTACATGGTATTGTTCACCTTCGCAGATGTAAATGGCTTTAGGGTGAAGAGTGGTCAGAGCTGAAGAAAAATCGACTTCAGCTATTACCCTTGGTTTTTCCGTTACGTCCACGACCACAAAATTATCGGAGCTGATACTTCTCAAGCTGATACCGTCGGCCGGATAGGCTTCTGACGTCCAGAACCACTTATTCTGAGTATGATGAAGCATCTGTTCTTCTTCAAGGAACTTCAGAATTTCGCTTATTTCCACAGAACCGAACTTTTCGCCGTCTTCAAAGGGTAGTTCAAACGCAGCGCACTGAATGTGGCTGACCAGAATCGAAAGATTATCAGGGTTGACCAGGGCCATTTCGGGCGGGCTGGAGAAAAAATAATCGGGATGCTTGATTATGAATTGGTCCAACGGGGCCGAGGAAGCCACGAGAACAGCTGCCGATTTGCCGGTCTTTCTACCTGCTCTGCCTGCCCTCTGCCAGGTGCTGGCAATAGTTCCCGGATAACCGGCCAGGACAGCCACGTCCAGAGTGCCAATGTCTATTCCGAGCTCGAGAGCATTAGTCGAAACAACCCCAAGAATTTTACCTTCCCTTAAGCCCTTTTCTATCTCCCGGCGTTTAATCGGCAGATATCCACCTCTATAACCCCGTATCAATCCTTGGTCCTTGAGGCTTTTTTCTATATCTTCTTTAAGATAGGTAACCAGAACTTCAGTCAGCAACCGGCTCTGGGCAAAAACAATGGTCTGTAGGTCCTGCTTGAGAAAAACAGAAGCTATTCTTCTTGCTTCATTAATGTAGGACCTTCTGATTCCCAGGTGGGGATTGACCACAGGGGGTGTATAGAAGACAAAGAACTTTTCGCCACACGGAGCCCCATTCTGATCAATGAGTTCAACCGGTTCTTCTATCATTTTCTGAGCCATGTCCAGCGGATTGGCGATAGTGGCCGTGGAAAGGATAAACTGAGGTTTTGAGCCATAGAAGCTGGCAATTCTTTTCAAGCGGCGTATAACGTTAGCCACATGGCTGCCAAATACTCCCCGGTAGTTGTGCAGCTCGTCAATGATAACGTATTTAAGGTTCTCAAAAAGTTTTATCCACTTAGTATGATGGGGCAAGATTCCTGAATGCAGCATATCAGGATTGGTAATGATGATATGGCCCTGGCTGCGGATAGCTTTTCGAGCATCCTGAGGAGTGTCGCCATCATAAGTAAATATTTTGACTTCTTTCTGAAGGAGTTCGATGATTTCATCAAGCTCTGCCCTTTGATCCTGCGAAAGGGCTTTAGTGGGAAATAGATAGATAGCCCGGCTGGAGGAGTCGCGCAATATCCTGTCCAGAACCGGAAGATTGTAGCAGAGGGTTTTTCCAGAAGCCGTGGGTGTGACCACAACCACATTTTTTCCTTGCTGAACTTTTTCCCAGGCCTGATGTTGATGTGAGTAAAGGGATTGAAAGCCCTTTTTCTTCAAAGCCTCAACCAGCTTCTGATGAACTCCAGCTGGATAATCAGCAAAAGTGCCGCTCTGAGCGGCCAGGTGTTTGATTGTGGTTATCGAGTCTTGCGGAGTGGCGATTTCTCTTAATATATTAATAGCTTTTAAGAGATTTGATTCTTTATCCATAATTATTCAACTTCTTGATTATTATAAAATAAAGATGAAGATTGTAAAATGGATTTAATCCTGACATACGAAAATTGCCTGTTCGTGTTAAAATAATAATATGCTGCCAGAAATAAGAATCAGAAAAGCTGCTCAGCATAACCTGAAAAGAATAGATGTCGAACTGCCCAGAAACAGACTGGTGATAGTTACCGGGCCCAGCGGTTCAGGCAAATCGTCTCTCGCTTTTGATACACTTTTTGCTGAAGGCCAGAGGCGTTATCTGGAGTGTCTGTCCGCTTATGCCCGGCAATTCATAGAGCAGCTGGAAAAGCCTGAAGTCGAGGCCATCGAAGGACTTTCCCCGGCTATTTCGGTTGACCAGAAGACCATTTCTTTTAATCCGAGGTCAACCGTGGGAACGATTACTGAAATATATGACCTCTTGCGTTTACTTTATGCCCGGGTGGGAAAGATTTATTGCCCCGACTGCGGGGTTGAAGTCAGTTCGAGTTCAGAAGAACAGATAATCAGACTGATCGAAAAAGACCTTGCTGGTCGAAAGATAAAGATCTTGGCCCCGGTCGTTCGTGGAAGAAAGGGAGAATATCATCAACTCCTGGAGAAGTTCAGAAAGAGGGGGTATCTAAGAGCGCGGGTTGACGGACGCTGGCGGGAGCTGGAAAAGAAAATAGCCCTTGAAAGGCACAAGAAGCATAACATAGAAATACTGATAGATGAAGTAACCCTGAGCGCTTCAGCCGGAGCCAGGTTCAGGGAAGCTGTGACCAGAAGCCTTGAACTCGGCAGTGGCGGGGTACTGGTCGTCGATGAGCAGGAGCAGGAGTTTTATTTTTCAAGGAGACTCATCTGCCCGGACTGCGGTCGGAGTTTTCAGCCGTTGGAGCCCAGGAACTTTTCTTTCAACAGCCCCTATGGTGCCTGCGAGCACTGTCATGGTCTGGGCTTTATGACTGCCTTGAACGAATGGGGTGAGATTGAGTTAACAGAAGATGTCTGCCCGGTCTGCAGGGGAGAAAGACTCAAAAAAGAAAGTCTTTCAGTCAGAATAGAGGGGCTGAACATTTATGAGCTGGCCTCCCTTGATGTTGACCGTCTCTCAGATAAACTGGGTAAGCTCAAGTGGAGTGAGAAAGAGGAACCGGTGGCCGAGAAAATTTTAAAAGAGATAAAAGCTCGTCTGGAAGTAATGAAAGAGCTTGGCCTCTCCTACCTTGACCTGAACCGGACAGGCGCTTCGGTCTCAGGTGGAGAGGCTCAGAGGATCAGGCTGGCAGCTCAGGTTGGAGCCAAACTTCGCGGAATTCTTTATGTTCTTGATGAACCAACAGTCGGGCTTCACCAGCGGGATAACGGGCGTCTGATCAGATTGCTGCGTCAGCTCAGAGATGCCGGGAACTCGATCGTAGTAGTCGAACACGATGAACAGACGATTCGCTCTGCAGACTATATAGTTGACCTTGGACCAGCAGCCGGAGAAAAGGGCGGCTATATCGTGGCCTGCGGAACGTTATCAGAAGTCTTACAACACAGCCAATCACTCACAGCTCAATATCTGCGCGGTGAAAAGTTTGTTCCTGTTCCCCGGAAAAGGAGGGAGCCTAAAGGATGGCTGACAGTTAAAGGTGCCAGGGAACATAACCTGAAAGACATAGAAGTCAGGTTTCCTCTTGGCGTGATGACTGCTGTAACCGGTGTCTCTGGTTCTGGAAAAAGTACTCTGGTCTATGATACTCTTTACAAAGCGCTGCTGAAGAAATTCTACCGGGCCAGGGTTCAGCCTGGCGTTCATGAAGCTCTTGAAGGTGTGGAGAACATAGACAAGGTGGTCTCGGTTGACCAGAAGCCTATTGGCCGAACTCCAAGGTCAAATCCAGCCACTTACACCCAGGTTTTCAGCCACTTAAGGGAACTTTTTTCCATGACTCCAGAAGCCAGGAGAAAGGGTTATTCACCCGGCAGGTTCAGCTTTAATGTGCATGGAGGCCGTTGCGAGGAATGTGAAGGAGCCGGCGTAAAAAAGATTGAGATGCATTTTCTTCCAGACGTTTATGTGACCTGTAGCCGCTGCGGCGGCCGAAGATACAACAAAGAGACCCTTTCAGTAACCTACAAGGGAAAAAACATCGCTGATTATCTTGATATGACTGTGGATGAAGCTTATGAATTGCTTAAAGCACACCCGGCGCTCAGGCGGAAGCTTGGATTATTGCAAAGGGTCGGTCTTGGCTATCTGAGGCTCGGTCAGCCAGCTCCTCAGCTATCAGGAGGAGAGGCCCAGAGGATCAAACTGACTCGTGAACTCGGCCGGCGGGATTCAGGCAGGACTCTTTATCTTCTTGATGAGCCCACCACCGGCCTTCATTTTGCTGATGTTCATAAACTGCTGGAAGTGCTTTCAAGTCTGGTAGAGTTAGGCAACACGGTCATTATCATCGAGCATAACCTTGAAGTAATTAAGTTCTGTGATTACATTATTGACCTGGGCCCTGAAGGGGGGGAAGAAGGTGGTCTGGTGGTGGCTGAAGGAGCTCCAGAGCAAGTGGCCGAAGCGGATGGCTCTCACACAGGTCGCTATCTTCAGAAGGTCCTGTTTTCAGAAGTGCATACTGGTCTGAGAGGATAGGAGAAAATTGACTTTTAAAGAAATTGCTGGAAATGAGCAGATCAAGAAAATTCTCAAGCTTTCTTTAGGCAAAGGACGGCTGCCCAATTCCTTGCTCTTGGCCGGGCCGCCGGGAGTGGGCAAATTGAAGGTAGCAGTCAACCTGGCCAAGGCACTGAACTGCCTGGAACTTGAAGACGATTGTTGCGATCATTGCGATTCCTGTCTGAGAATTGATCGCGGGCAGAATCCGAATGTTCGGATTATTTCGAGAGAGAAAAATAGAGAACAAATTGTCAAAGAACAGATTGATGAAATAAACTACCTGTCAAGGCTCAGGCCGTGGAATCGAGGGAAACTTGTTTTTATCATTGACGAAGCTGACCGGATGAATGAAACCGTGGCTAATTCATTTCTAAAGACACTGGAGGAACCGAGGCCATTTGTTTATTTCGTGCTGATCACGGAGGATTTGGCTGTAATCCTGCCAACGATCAGGTCCAGATGCCAGGTTCTGAAGTTCAAGCCAATAAGTCAGGAAGATATCGAAAAGATGTTGATTAACCGGGGGCTCTCTGAAGACAGGGCCAGCCTGATTGCGATGACCACTGATGGAAACCTTGAGCTGGCACTCAGCTTGAGCTGGGAGGAGTTTAGAGCGGACCGTGACAGAGCCTGGCTGGTTTTCAAAAAGATGGTTGAGGCCGAGCAGCCCGGGGATTTTCTAAACCTGACTGCAGGCAGAGCGAAAAAAGATGTTCTGGAAGAATTCAAAAAGACTTTATCTTTCTTTTCAGTCTTCTTACGTGACATGATTCTTATTAGCCAGGGTGAGACAGCGTATCTTCTGAACCCAGACCTGCAGTCCGAGCTTGGGGAGCTTTCGCCTTCAATGCCTGTGGAAAAAGCGGTGAGCGGGGTCAGGCAGATCGAGAATTTCCTGAACAGCTTAAAGAAAAACCCGAATTTGTCTATAATGAGCTATGAGATGGCAATTTTTTTTAGAGAGATAAGAAATGGCTGACGCAGTTTTGCTGCTATCGGAGTCAACTGGAAAAATCATCAGAGCGACCAGGGGCGAAGAGACTCTGGAGAGCGGAGATTACTGCCTGGTTGAATCAGAATATGGCGGTGACCTGGCTGTGGTGATTGATACGGGAAGTGAAATCCTTCAATGTCCGAAGATGGTTAAAAACGCAGTGAAGATAATCCGAAAAGCGACGGAAGATGATATAAAGAAGTTTCAGTGGCTGAGAGATAAAGAAAGGAAGGCCTTTGCCTTCTGTCTGGAAAGGATAAAGGCTCGGCATCTGCCGATGAAACTGGTAGCGGTTCGCTATTTTTTCAGTGAAAAAAAAGGGATTTTTTATTACACGGCCGATGGACGTATTGATTTTCGTCAGCTGGTGAGAGACCTGGCTAAGGAATTCAGGATGAGAATAGAGATGCGTCAGATTGGAGTTCGGGATGAAGCCAAGCTCGTGGGCGGACTGGGTGTCTGCGGTCGGCCGCTATGCTGCTTCTCTTTTATAAAAAATTTTGAGCCTATTACCATTCAGAAAGCCCGGAAACAACAAATAGTCATCAACCCGACTAAGATTTCTGGTCTGTGCGGTCGTTTGATGTGCTGTCTGGCTTTTGAAGAAGAGACAAAGGGGAGGCTGTATATAGAAGAACTTGATAATGGTTTAATTGAAGACTAAAAGGTTCAGCTACAGATTTTTTATCTGGGCGCAATCTTAAACTGGACGCGGCTGGAAACAGCTATCAGAGTGCCATCAGAAGAGAAAGCTTTTACCTGCCAGGAGTATTTTTCACCCGGAACCATCTTGGCTCTGACCTCTTCGGGAAGAGTTATCCGATTTTCCTTAGTAGTAGTTCTCCACAGGAGGAGATTGTTGAAAATAGAAACCTGATACTCGATATCCTCACCCAATTTTTTCCATTCAAACGAAGAAGGGACCTGGCTCATATCAATTACCGGAGAAATCAGTGTTATTGAGGAGCCACGAACAGTCTCTTCATCACTCAGGAAGAAGCTGGGAGCAGGAGACGGGTTTCTGGGAACAAAAACAAAGATGACCACGAGTATAAGAATGGCTGTTATACCGGCGAGGGCTAACTGACGGGGAGAGAGGAAAGAAGCCAGTTCTCTCCTGATAGTGGCCATAACGGGTTTATGAGCTTCAACTTTCTCCTCAACGAGAAGCTGAGGATTATTTTTGATCGTTCTGATGATGACATCTCTCTCGCGAAGTAGCTCGAAGCATGAGGAACAGTTGAAGTAATGCTCTTCAAACGCTTCTCTATCCTTTTCGCCCAACCTGTTAAGCAGGTACCCGTCGATTGAGTCTTCAAATTTACATTTGCTCATGGTCTTAGCCTTCCCTTTTATCCATTCTTTTAGTCGGGGAAACCTGCTCAAAAATGGAAAAATTTTTCATGTTTTTAGCTCTTTTCTGAGGAGTTTCAAGGCATAGTTAACCAGCTCGCTCACTTTTCTGGTGGAAATCCCGAGCCTTGAGGCCACCTCCTCTCGATTAAGCTCTTGATAATAATAAAGATATAAAACATCCCGGTATTTTGGTTTCAGTCGCGCCAGGGCCTTCTTAACCTTCTCGGATAGCTCCTGAACCTCCAGGGTTTCCTGGGGGTCAGGAAAGGGGACAGGTTCAGGGGCGTATTTCATCACCTTTGTTTTTTCTCTGATGTAATCGATGATCCGGCGGGAGGTTATGGTATAGACAAAGGTACCCAGGGAAGATTCGCCTCGAAATTCGCCACTCTGGATTTTTCCCATCACCTGGGAAAGAATTTCAGAAACCAGGTCTTCACAGTCAGCATTCTGTGGACCCAGGGCTTTGCGGACCCGAAAGGTGATGATTGGCCGATATCTGACTATTAGCTCTTGAATGTCTTCGTCAATTTTGTGTTGACTCATGAAGCACGCCCTGGTGGATAAACTTCCATACTTCATAGAGAAAATATCATAATCGAGGGTTGTTTTTCAATTTTTTCTTTTATCCAGCGACTAATTTTTTGCCCGAAAGGGAGCGGAGGCTAACATGATAACAGAAAGCAAGTTTGAGACCATTAAGGTATTTAAGTCACCTGAGGCGTTTTATCGCTACATTGATCGCAGGATAAACGCCCAGGGGTATGTGCTGGTCGAAACTACTGCGATAGCTAAACCAGCCGGCAATTACAATCAAAAACTGTCAGAAGCACTCGGTCTAATCATTCGTAAAGGGTAAGTTTATGAGGGAAGACCGGGGGAAGAAGCTTTTAATCCCCGAGAATAAAAAAAACCGGTCTGAAGATCTATCTGACAATCAAACTTTTGACTCAAACAAACTGAAGGTTTTTGACCTTAGCTGGCTAAAGGCAAACTGGGATATCCAGCGTTGGGGCAAGGCGGCTTCAGCTTTAATGTCAACCCCGGCAAGCAGTCCCTATGCTTTACCCAAGATCGAGGCTTTTATCAAAGCCAGCAGAATTCTGGAAAAATTAGAACATACTATCAGACAGGAAGAATTTGTTAAAATACCCGGTCTAAAAAGGCTGTTCCAGGAAAGCCCCTTTTTTAATTCCGAATTGATTTATTTTCTGGCGGCCACCGACAGCAGCGAAGAGAGTATTGGCCATTCTCGTTTTGTGTCTGCCTACACCCTTATTCTTGCCCAACATTCAGGGATAAATAACAGGCGAGCTTTGATCGACATAGAACGGGGAGCTCTCCTCCATGATATCGGCAAGATTGGTGTTCCTGAAAGAATCCTGCAGAAAAAAGGGTCTCTTTCTGATGAAGAAATGGAAATCATCAAATATCATCCGCTGATAGGTTTTGCCATGATTGAGGAATTCAGCTTTCTACAGGGTGCAGCTGAGATCGTCCTGTTTCACCACGAGAAATACGACGGCTCGGGTTATCCTTTTGGGCTTCAGGGAGAGGAGATACCTCTGAGTGCGCGTTTGTTTTCTCTGGCTGACACCCTGGATGCCATCACTTCTGACCGGCCCTACCGTCAGAGCCGAACCTTTGATGAGGCTCTGGCTGAGATTGAAAAGTGTAGCGGCTCCCAGTTTGACCCCCGGCTGGTGGAGATCATGCTCATGACCTCGTCTGATAAATGGCAGAAGACGAAAGAAAAGATTTTTAGGTCGCTTAAGGAACCAGCTATTCACTGATTGGCTATTTTTACTTCTGAAGTTTTTTTTGGGGAGAAGCTTTCTTCCAGGGTCCGGTCGATAAGTTCTGCTGTATGTAAGATCTTCCTGGTATTTCCTTCCTTTTGCAAATGGCTTTTAATCTGAAATAGACATCCTGGACAATCGGTAACGATGATTTCCGGAGCTTTTTCCAGGTGCTTTTTTTTCCTCTCCCACAAACCCCTTGAGAGTTCAGGATTTCTGAGAGAAAAAAGCCCGCAAAAGCCGCAGCAGGCATAAGGCTCTCCTTCATCTTTTTTCTCGTATCCGAGTGACTTTAGAATCTTTTCGGGCAGGTCCTTCAGTTTAAGTTCGTTCAGCAGATGGCAGGAGTAATGGTAATAGACAGTCCCAGCTTGAGGAGTTTCTATCAGCCGGGGGAGAAGGTTCTTTGAGGCAAGAAAGTCAGAAAAAAGAAAAGTTCTACTGGCCCAGGTTTTAAATCTCGGGTCGACCTTCGGATAGTTCCTGGAAATGATTCCCTGGCCTGTTGGACAGAGAGTTAGAATATAATCAGGTTTTTCACTTTCAAAAGAGCTCAGGTTTCTGAAGGCCAGCTTCTGGAAAGATTTTTCATCTCCGGCATGAAGAGATGGTGCTCCACAACAATTCTGAGATTCAGGAATGATCGCTTCAAAATCAAGCTCAGCCAGAACCCTGGATGCTGACTCGGCCACTTCGGGAAAAAAGAAATTAATCAGGCAACCGTGGAAAAGATAGATTTTACCTCTACGGTTTTCGCCCCGGCTCTTAAATTTCCCCCGCTTGATAACCGGAATAGACTTATCCGAGGTCCAGGGAGTGGCCAGAGTCTTCAGAAACTCTCCTTTTTCCCAGAGATTCTGAGCGAGCGAGAGAAACGACAGGATCCGGTCGCTGACTCTGCTGGCTGAAAAAAAAGAAGAGGCCGTTTTTTCCAGCCAATCAGGGCCTTTAAAGCTTTTCAGTTTCAGGAGGATTTGACCGGTCCGGATTCTTACCGGGCAATAGTCTTCGCATTTTTTACAATCAGCACACAGTTCAAGAAAGGGCGCCGCTTCGGGGAAAGACCTGGTGATGGCGGTGAGAATCAGGCCAATTCCTCCTGGATAAACGGGCCCACCAAAATTGTAGCCTCCAACGAGTTGAAAGACAGGGCAGGCCAGCAGGCAGCCTCCACATTTTAGGCAATATAATGATTCTTTAAAGTCGGGATCGTCGGATAGAGCCAGGCGACCATTGTCCAGAATGATGACATAAACACTTTGCGGGCCGTGAACGCCGATAACTGTCTCTTTTTCGATGTCAGTTGTCCGGCTTGGACCGCTGATGAAAGAAACATAAGAGGTCAGCTTTGCTCCAGATGAAGCCCGGGCCAGAACTTTGATTAAAACCGAAGCCTGCTCCAGGGTCTCGACAAATTTCTCCACAGTGATCAGCGCGATATGAACCGGTGGTAGCGAAGTAACCAGGCGGGCGTTGCCCTCGTTACTCAGGATAACCAGAGTTCCAGATTCAGCTATGGCCAGGTTGGCGCCACTTATCCCAGCATCAGCCTTGATAAACGTTTCTCTCAGGTGCTCGCGGGCGAGCCGGGTAATCTTGACAGGGTCTGGAGGAACAGTCCGGTTGAGTTTTCTGGAGAGCAATTCAGCTATCTCTTCTTTTGTCTTATGTAATGCGGGAGCAGTTAGATGGGACGGCCTCTCTCCAGCTAACTGAACAATCCACTCCCCCAGGTCGGTTTCCACCACTTCAAACCCTTTTTTCTCCAGAAAACGGTTGAGCCCGATTTCTTCTGAAACCATGGATTTAGCTTTTACTACCAAGTGGGCCCGGTGTCTTGTGAGGATTCGTTCGATTGCCTCTTGGGCTTCCTGAGATGTCCGGACCCGGGTGATTTCGAGACCGCTCTCTGCGGCTTCTTTAGTGAATTGTTCAATTAATTCAGGAAGTCGCTTCAGGCAGTCTTCTCTTATCGCCCTGGCTTTATCCTTGTATTCTTCCCATGGAAAATCTTTTATGTTCTTAAGAAATTTGTGAAAATGATG
>Ga0172362_10004625_pt1 | contig 11930 bp, 9 predicted proteins | sample LakKivs1_kivu2a2_FD_114534 | JGI IMG/M metagenome (GOLD analysis project Ga0172362, IMG submission 114534) | Sediment microbial communities from Lake Kivu, Rwanda - Sediment s1_kivu2a2 | ecosystem: Environmental > Aquatic > Freshwater > Lake > Sediment | place: Rwanda: Western Province, Lake...
CCATGCGGAGCAGCCAGGTGTGTTCCTGCAGGACCGCCAGGTCTTCCGGCCGGCCTTCGCCTCGCTCCATCGCCGCCAGGATGCGCGAGACCCACGGCAGCCCCTCGCGGCAGGGCGTGCACCAGCCGCACGATTCCCGCTGGAAGAAGCGCTGCAGATTGCTGAGCGCGCCCACCGGGCAAGTCTTGTCGTCGAGTACGATGATGGTGCCGGTCCCCAGCCTGCTTCCGGTCTTCTGCATCGAGCCGAAGTCCATTTTCGCATCGAAATGCTCCTGGCGCAGAAAACTCGTCGAAGCCCCGCCGGGCAGCAGGGCTCGGAACGCATACCCGTCGATCATCCCGCCGGCGCACTCGTGGAAGATCTCGCCCAAGGTTGTCCCCATGGGCAGTTCCCAGATTCCGGGCCGCCGGACCCGCCCGCTGACCCCGTAGAGCTTGGTCCCTCCCTCCCCCGTGCGGCTGAGGCTCTTGAACTGATCCGGGCCGTTGGCGACGATATATGGGACGTTGGCCAGTGTCTCGACGTTGTTGATGGCGCTGGGAAGACCCCAGAGTCCGCAGGTGACGGCGTGTGGAGGCCGGGTCCGCGGGATCGGCCGCTTGCCTTCGAGCGCATCGAGCAGTCCGTTCTCCTCGCCGCACATGTAGCGGCCGGCGCTGGTGTGCAGATAGATATCGAGGCTATAAGGGGACCCGAGGATGTTGGCCCCCAGGAAGTTGCGCTCGTACGCCTGGGTAATCGCTCTTTCCAGTCGTTCAGCCGCCAGCTTGTACGCCCATCGTAGAAAGATATACGCCACGTGCGCTTCGATGGCGTAGGCGCTGACGATCGCGCTCTCGACGACCAGGTTGGGGTCCCCCTCGAGCAGGAAGCGGTCTTTGAACGTGCCCGGCTCCATCTCATCGGCATTGACGATCAGGAACTTGGGCCGATGGGCGCTCTCGCCCATGGCGGTGAAGCCCCACTTCGTGCCGGCGGGAAAGCCCGCCCCTCCCCGCCCGAGGAGGTTCGCGTCCGTCACCATCTGGCGGATCTGGGCGGGCGGCATCTGCAGGGCCTTTCGCAGGGCCTGGTATCCGCCGGCTTGCTCGTAATCCGCGATGTCCAGCGGCTCGCGGCCGGGACGGATGTTCTTCGTCAGAGGTTTGTCCACCGATCCTGCGATCATCGATACTGGTCGAGGACTTCGTCCACCTTGGTGGGGGTCAGCTCCACGTAGAGCTCATCGTTCACCATCATTACGGGCGCCTTGTCGCACGCGCCCAGACAGGCGGCGGGAAGCAGCGTGAAGCGCCCATCGTCGGTGGTCTGGCCCAGGGTGATGCCGAGGCGCCGTTCCATGTGCTCGAGGATCGGCTCACAACCGGTGATCCAGCAACTGATGGAGTCACACACGCGGATAATGTGCCGGCCGACGGGCTTGCGGAAGAGGTAGTTGTAGCACGTGCCGACGCTGTCCAGTTCGTCGACGGTCATATCAAGATAGCGCGCCACGTCTCCAAGGGTCTCATCCGAGATCCAGCCGCGATGTTTCTGGACGATCTTGAGCGCCTCCACGTCCGCGGCGCGTTTTCGCTGGTATTTGGCAATCTCGGCGTCGATTTCCTTTCTCTCGTCTTCTGTCAACACGGCCGGTATTCCCCATCAGCGATCCACGTCCGCCAGGACGAAGTCGATGCTCCCCAGAATGGCGATCAGGTCACCCACCATGAGCCCGCGCGCCAGCAAGGGCAATGTTTGAATGTGCGGAAAGGACGGCGTGCGAATCCGCGTCCGATAGGACATCGTGTTGCCGTCGCTGATCAGATAGTACCCGTTGTTGCCCTTGGTGGCTTCGATCCCGAAGAAGGCTTCGCCGGGCGGAAGCGCCGGACCCCAGCTCACGTTCAGAAAGTGATCGATGAGCGTTTCGATGTCGAGCATCGTCCTTTCCTTGAGGGGTGGCGTGGCCAGCGGATGATCGGCCTTGTACGATCCCGGCGGCATGTTGTCCACGCACTGACGGATGATGCGAAGACTCTGTCGGATCTCTTCCACGCGGACCGCAATCCGGTCGTAACAGTCGCCATGCCGGCCCGTGGGGATGTCGAATTCGAACTGGTCGTATCCCGAATAGGGCATTCTCTTGCGAAAGTCCCAGCCGAAGCCGCAGGCGCGGAGATTCGGCCCCGTGACACCCCATTCGATCGCCTCGTCCAGTGTGTAGGCGCCGATACCCTGTGTCCGGGCTTTGACGATGCGGTTTCTCATGACCATCTGGTCGTACTCGCGCAGCCGCCCGGGCAGGTACCGGAGGAAATCCTCGACGAGGTCCTTCCAACCCTCGGGCAGGTCCTGGGCGACACCGCCGATGCGGAACCAGTTTGGATGCATCCGCGCCCCACAGATCGCCTCGACGATCTGAAACGCCCGCTCGCGATCCGTGAACATGTAGAAGACCGGCGACATCGCCCCGAGGTCCTGGGCGAATGTCCCGTAGAAGACCAGGTGCGAGATGATCCGAAACAACTCCGCCATCATGACCCGGATCACCTGCGCCCGGTCCGGGACCTTGATGCCGGCCAGCCTCTCCAGCGGCATCAGGTAGGCCAGATTGTTCATCACGCCGCCGAGGTAGTCCACCCGATCGGTGTAGGGAATGTACGTGTGCCACGACTGGCGCTCGCCCATCTTCTCGGCCCCGCGATGGTGGAAGCCGATGTCCGGAACGACGTCGACAATGTCTTCATCATTCAGTTGCAGAATGAGCCTCAGGATTCCGTGCGTGCCCGGATGCTGAGGCCCCAGATTGAGGAACATCTGTTCGATCCGGCCGGCGTGCTCCTGAAGACCCCAGGGTTTCGGGTCGAAGTGCAGCTCTCGTTCATATTCCGTCCGCTGCTCGTCGGTCAGTCGGAAGGGCTCCATCTCCGTCGCGCGGGCCGGATGGTCCTTGCGCAGCGGGTGTCCCTTCCACCACGGCGGCAGGAGAATCCGCCGCAGGTTGGGATGGCCCTCGACGTGGATGCCGAACATGTCCCACAGCTCGCGCTCATACCAGTTGGCCGCCGGCCAGAGGTCCGTGATCGTGCGAAGGGACGGAGAGTCCCCCAAAAGAGCCACCTTGATGCGGAGGTACTCGTTCCGATCGAAGGACAGGAGCTGATAGACCACGGTGAAGTCGCTGTCGGGCTGGCCGGGACGGTTCACCCGCGTGCGTTCGTCGAGGGCCGTCAGATCGTAGAGCATACGGTACGGGACCGGGCTCTCATGCTTGAGATATCGGAGGACCGCCGCCACACGGTCGGCGTCGATCCAGATCGTGGCGATGCCGTCGACGGTGGGCTGTTCGAGGATTGCCTCGGGGCTGAACCGGTCTTGCAGTTCTCTGACTATCGCGTGTTCATGATTCATGCCGTTGCAGCATCGCCTCAGACATGTTCTGGAGAGCGAAGGTCCTTGATCTGCCGACGCAGCGGTCCATGGGCATCTCTCTGGCTCGGCAGGGGCGGACGCAGCACCTCCTGGGGGCCGACCACCCAGCTCAGGGGGCGTTTCTCCGTGCCGATCGCGTTCTGCAACAGGAGCAAGCCCTCGATGAACGCCTCAGGCCGAGGGGGGCAGCCCGGTATGTAGACATCGACGCCCAGGAACTTGTCGATCCCCTGGACGACGCTGTAGATGTCGTACATGCCGCCGGAGTTGGCGCAGGAACCCATCGAAATGACCCAGCGGGGCTCCATCATCTGGTCGTAGAGACGCTGGATGACCGGGGCCATCTTGACGAAGACCGTCCCCGCGATCACCATGAGGTCCGCCTCCCGCGGCGTGCTTCGAATCACCTCGGAGCCGAAGCGTGCCAGGTCGTACCGGCTCGTCAGGCTCGTCGCCATTTCGACGTAGCAGCAGGACAGGCCGAAGTTGAAGGGCCATACCGAGTTCTTGCGGGCCCAGGCCACCAGTTCCTGCAACCGCCCGAAAACGACGCTGCGCCCCACCGCCTGATCGAGGGAGCGATCATCCGTGTCGGCCGGAGGAGGGTGACGATTCACTTGGCTTGTTTCAGACATGATCGATTGCTCTGCCGACCCGCTTGGTTCCCCAGTCGAGGGCTCCGAGTCTCCAGAGGTACGCCAGGGCCACGAGCATCACCCCGACGAAGACCAGCACTTCGACGTAGCCGGCCCAGCCGAGTTCCCGCCAGGCAATCGCCCACGCGAAAAGGAAGATCGATTCCACGTCGAAGATGACGAAGAACAGCGCCACAAGGTAGAAATCGACGGAGAAGTGAACGCGCGCCGAGCCGGTCGGGGGAGCCCCGGATTCATAGGGCTGGGCTGTGTCCCGGTCGCTATGCCGCTGCCCGAGAACATAGGACGCCGCAATCATCGCCGCGACGAGGAGCGCCACGGCGACCCCATACACGAGCAGCGGCCATAGCACCATATCCATCGCGATCATCCCTGGCCCAGGTTCACGACGGCAAATTGAGACACCTCGCCCCGCTGGACGAGCAGGAGCACTTTGCCCTTCCCGCCCGTGGCCTTCATGGCCTGGATGAACTGATCGGTATTCGCGACCGCCTTTCGGTTGACGCTCACGATCAGGTCGCCTCCCTGGAGGCCGGCTTCGTCCGCCGGGCTGCCGGGGACCACGCGCGCGACAATGACTCCCTGGCTGTTCTGATAGCCCAGCTCCTGGGCCAGATCCGGGGTGAGGTCCGTCACCTGGACTCCCAGCTTCTGCTGCGATTCCTCCGGCACCTGCTGGGGCTGTTTCTCCTTGGCTACCTGGCGTTCCGTGGGCCGCTGGCCCAACGTAACGTTCAGTTGGGTGTTCTTGCCGTCCCGCGAAATACCGAGTTGAATCTCATCGCCCGGCTTCATCATGGCGACCTGGTTCCTGAACGCAACATAGGATTCGACCGGTTTGCCGTTCACCTGCAGGATCACGTCGTTTACCCTGAGTCCGGCTTGGGCCGCGGGCGATCCCTGTTCGACCTGGGCCACCACAATCCCTTGCGCCTTCGGCAAGTTGAGGAGTCCCGCCATGTCCTCCGTGACATCCTGGCCGTACAGACCCAGGTACCCGCGGACGACCTTGCCCGTCTTCCTCAGTTGCAGCGCGATCGTCTGGGCCATGTTGATCGGGATGGCGAAGCCGATGCCCATGTAGCCGCCGCTCTCGCTGGCGATCGCCGTGTTGATTCCGATCGCCTGGCCGTCCAGGTTGATGAGCGGGCCGCCCGAATTGCCCGGGTTGATGGCCGCATCGGTCTGGATGAAGTCCTCGTAAGCGGTGATGTGGACGTTGCTCCGCCCAAGGGCGCTGACGACCCCCACCGTCACGGTCTCAGTCAAGCCGAAAGGATTGCCGACCGCGATCACCCAGTCGCCCACGTCCATCTTGTCCGAGTTGCCCAAAGGCAGCACGGGGAAGTTGTCGCCTTCGAGCTTGATCAAAGCCACCTCCGAATCCGGGTCGGTTCCGATCACCTTGGCGTTGGTGAATGTGCGACCGTCCTGAAGCTCCACGGTGATCTTGTCCACATCGCCGACGACGTGGTTATTCGTCAGGATATAACCGTCCCGGCTGATGATGAACCCCGAGCCCTGCCCCCGCTGCAGGTACTTGCGGGGAGCGCGCATCTGGGGCAACTGGCCGCCGAAGAACCTCCTCAGGAAGTCTTCGCCGAAGGGCCCGAACGGATCGTTCGGGGAATCCTCATCCGCGGATCCCATAACCCCCGCCACTTCGACGGTCTTCTCGACCGTGATCGAAACCACCGCGGGCATGGCGGTCTTGGCGGTGGTCGCGAAGGCATCCGACAACGCCTGGGCGGTCTGCTTGCTCGCTTGCGCGAGAGAGGGAACAGCGCCGCCGAGGATGAACCCCGCGCTCAGGATCCAGAGGACTACACACTTGCCCAGTCTTCTTGTACTTTCATTCCATTGGTTCATGGCATTGCATCCTTTCCATGATTGCGGCACAGAAGTGCCGTCGTTCTGAGAAGAGCGACCCTTGACAGGACCTGCCAACGTCGGCAAGGTCACGCGCTATGTAGATGAGCAGGACTGATCTGCAGTTCGTGACACCTGGCTACATATTCCTGTACGGCGTGGAGGTAGGCCGCGTGGCTCCAGGTCAGAGGACACGCCGACAGAGGCTCATGGGTGAACGGGTGAATCTGCTCGGCCATGAGGCCGTCGGGAAGGGTGTGAGACACCGCCCATCTGAGGATATCGGCCGCCGGCTGCAAATCGGCCGGCTGGGCCGCCCTGCGGGCATACCACTGCGCCAGCCAGAGCGTGCACACAAACCAGGGATTCCCGGCGATGCGATCCTGGTCCGGGCTGACCCGGTAGTAGCGGTCGTTCTCGTAGCGGGCCAGGCCCCCGACCGGCGATTGGATCCACAGCCGCCTGCGGATGGCCTCCATCGTTGCCGCCATCCTGTCGTCTGCGATGTCGAACATACCAAAATACCACAATCCCACCAGGGATGCATCCAGAGTATGGTCGGGCGACAACCCCCCGTTGCCGGCCGCGGTGATCGTGCGCAGGTACCGCCCGGCCGTGTCATCCCAGAACCGCGCCGACGCGGCCTCCCTCATACGTTGGGCGGTTTCCCGATAGCGGGCGGCGAGATCATGCTCGCCGAAATCGGCGGCGAACTGCGCCGCCGCCTGCAACCCCGCCCAGACGGTCCCAACCGTCCAGGCATGAATGCCGTGCCGCTCCTCCCAGAGGTCCCACGACGGTTGCGGTAATCCGTCCTCCGTGTATTCGCACATCCAATTCGCCGCTCGGACGATCAGCCCCCGGTAGAGAGGCTTGAGGAACTCCACGTCGTGGAATCGGTCGAAATGCCGGCGGAGAGCCCACAGGACCAGGGCCGTCTCGTCCTCCTGGACGGGGAGCGTCTTCCTGCCCTGGTAGGACCAGCCGTGCCAGGTCGAGGCGAGCGAGCCGCTGGGGTTGAACTTGTGCAGCAGGTATCCCTCCGGCGTGATCATCGCATGACAGAACTCAAAGAACCGCTCCACGGCGTGCGAATAACCGGCCTGAATCAACGCCGCCGCGGCCAGAGCGCCATCACGGCTCCACACATACGCGTACGTGTCACGCGCAAACTGGGCCGTATCAAAGTCCGTGGCGGCGACGATGCCGCCGTTCTGATCCAGGTGCGCGCGCACGATCAGGAGGGAGCGACGATAGAGCGAGGTGAAGGGGTCGGGCAGTTGCTTCTCTTCGGCCTTTTCCTTGTGCACCCACAGCCGCCAGTAGGCTCTCGTGCGATCCAGGAACGTGGCGGGACCCTTTCGGCGCACGGCTCTGCTGATGGCAGTGACCTTCTCGAAACCGCTCCCGACGGCGATCCAATAGCAACCCATGGCTTGTCCGCCGGGCGGTACCCTCAGGTGCAACGCCACGACCGAATCGACGCTGCCCTGTGCGATGGCATTGCCCGACAGGAGCCCATCCTCCGCATCGCGCCAGGTGCCTTCCTTTCCGTCGGTTTCCTTTTTGCCCATGGCCCACTGATCGACGCCATACGTCCATTCATCGCCGTTCTGGCGGGCGGCATCGATCATGAACCATCGTTCGCCTTTGTAGTGGAACACCGCGCGGCGTTCGGGCTCGTAGTAGGCCGTGTCGCCCAGATCGATCCCGTAGATGTGAAAGTCATGGCCGAAGAATAGACGGACCTCCCGCGGCCCGGCACTCGGCGGTATGTTGGACCGGTCGTCCTTCACCTCCACCAGCCGCATGAACAGATCCTCATGAAAATCCACCGCATCCCGGCAGGTCAGCGTGAGGGCAGAAGCGCGGTTTTGCACGATCACATGGCCGGCAAGCGTGTCTTCCGCATAGCCGATCTCTCTCTCCCACCCCGGGTCGCCCAGCCACGAGAAGCGACCGTCCACAAACACCCCAAACCGGAAGGGATGGCCGGCCGTGTGGTTCTCCTGGCCCACGTGAGGCCAGTACAGATCCCGCAGATAGTACTGGTGGTCAAAGTTGACCAGCAGCCGACCGTTCGAGAGTGACAGATCGCGCGGCATGACAGCAGTTCCTCGCCAGTGTGATGAGGGCCGCCCCCATCGGGGTTCGTGGAATATCCCGCAGGGCGAAGGCAGCACGGTTCAAGTATCGGTCGATTTGGACTCGCGCATACTCCGCGCCGCCGGTTCCCGTGATGATCGTGGATAGTTGAGACGACGTCAGCGAATGGGTTTCCAACCGGCGCAGCAGGGCCTCTCTCCTCGGGCCGGCGCGCCCCCGCAACGCATGGATCACCGGCAGCGTTGCCTTGGCCCTTTGCAGATCGGTGCCCAAGGTCTTCCGCAGAACCCCGTAGCTGCCGGTGATGTCCAGGAGGTCGTCCGAAATCTGGTAGGCCATGCCCGCGTTGTATCCGAGACGCCCGGCCGCACGACACTCGCTGGCACAGGCGCCGGCCAGGCGCGCCCCGAGATAGCACGCGCCCTTGAACAGCGCGGCCGTCTTGCGGCTGAGGGCACGCAGATACTGCCGTTCCGTGATCTCGAAGTCGCCGGCGCGGACCGTCTGACCGATCTCCCCGTCGCACGTACGCTCAACCATCCGCGCGAGGGCCGCACGCACGTCGCAGGGCAGGCCAATGCTCAACTCAAACGCCTGGGCCAGGACGAGATCGCCCAACAGCACCGCCGCCCGGTTGCCCCGGCGTCGATTCATCGTGGGCACGCCGCGCCGCAGGCAGCCGTGATCGAGCACGTCATCGTGAAGAAGGCTGGCGCTGTGGATCAGCTCGAGTACCGCTGCGGCCCGGATATGATCGGTGGTGATGGCGCCGAACAGCCTGCCCGACAGCAGCAGAAGCGAGGGACGCAGCAACTTGCCCCCGTCCAATGCGCCCTCCTCTATCAGGGGCCGGATCGGTGCAGGAGCATCCGTCCACAGGGCGCGGATTGCCGTGCGAACCCGTTGCAGATCCGGCTCAATCAGAGACAACACATGCGTGCGGGGGAGTCCTTTGCTCATTCACCGTTCCTCTCAGTCGGTCCCAAATGCGATCGTGGAGAGCAGTGCATTCTCTGCCTGCCGGGAATCCAATCGTGTGTGCTGCACGACGACCGGAACATTTGACTCAATCACAGAGGCATAGGGTGTCCCGTGCGCGATCTGTTCGGGCCGGTCGAGATCGTTGAATCGAAAGTGCCTGGTCCGGCGTGCGGGGACCAGGAGCTTGTAGGGGCCCACCGGCTCCCGGTCCGCGTAGTAGATCGTCACGTCCACGTGAGCGTCGCTGTCGGTCGTATTGAGAATGCAGAATGCCTCATGGCTGACCATCTCCGGCTCCGGCCCGTGGCTCCACGCCGGAATGTACCCCTCGGGAATCGCCCAGACCCGGTGTCCGATGGGTTTTGTCTTCATGATGAATACCTGGCTACTTGATCCATCGATCCCACGAGCCGAACGATTCTCTGATTGCCCCGCGCGGAAGGCAGAGGGCCGCCGCACCGAGACCGACGATCACGTCGTTGATCCCGCCGGCCACCGTGGGTTCGGATACGACGAATGGGGTCCCGGCGATGAGCAGACCCAGGGGAACGATCAGGAATCGCATCGTCCGGACGGGTTCGCCGAACGCGATCCCGGAAGCGACGACGATCAAGGCGCCCGCGAGATGATCCACGTCGGCGACCAGACCCTTGTTGCCGAGCACGTCGGGCACCGCCATCATCCACATGCCCAACACCGCCGAGACAACCAGATTCCAGGGCAGGGTCATCCCGTACACGCTCGCCCGCAGCACGGCCAACGGATGCCTGGGTGCCTCGAAGATCTCCGGCGTGCGATGGTCGTCCTCGCCCGCAACGGCGCCGCCCATCCAGAAGACGTGCCACAGCGATTCGCCCCGTTTCCTCGCACCGACCGTGAACTGCATCATGGCGACGACCTCATCGACCTCCAGAGGAATCATCGGGAGCATGATCGCGGCGGCGGTCAGACAGAGCGTGCACCAATGCCCGACCACCACCGGCTGCGAAATCACCAGGAGAATGTGCACGAGCCCCAGTGGAATGACGAGAATGCCGAAGAACGTCACCATCCAGGGCATCGTCCGCCAGCGGGCTTGGCTGCCCATCCAGCCCATCAGGAACTCGAACGTGTAGGCGAAGGCCCCCAGACTGCCGTCAGAGACCGGGAGCGACTCGGAGATCTTCGAGGTCAGCACCTGCACGCTGCCGGAACCGAAGAACGGCTCCCACGGTTGTTCGAGGTATCCGAGCTGATACATGCCCAGGTGGCGCGACACGAGCCAGCCAGCAAAGCCCAAGGCGATCATGATCCCGCGCTGCGGCCAGGAGGACGGGTTGAACGTCCAGCCGGGTGGTTTGTTCGGCCCCATCTTCATGAAGCGCGGCATGTTCGGCATGCCCGGGACCAGGATCGTCAACGCGATCACCAGCACGCCCACGAGCGTCTCGTTGAGATAGATCGCCGCCCTCGGGGCCCAGAACAGCAGCGGTGCGAAGTTCAGCCACGCGCCCACGCCGCAGGCAAGCCACTGACCGATCGGTCGGTTCGGCGTAAGCGACCGCCAGCCCAGGCCGATCAGGGCCAGGCCGCAAACCACGTCATTGATCGCGAGCACCCATGCCCGAGCACTGGCGGATAGCCAGACCTCCCGTCCTCCGGGCAACCCGGCCGGCTGCAAGTCATAACCGAACGTCGCGGGACTGACCAGCAGCCAGACCCCGAGCAGACACACCACCCAGTAGACCCACTGGGTCTTTTTGTGGTGCTCAATGAGTCTCTGCATTCCCGACGGCTGCTTCTCCTGGGCCTGCCCGGTGTGGCGTTTGTGAGACCGCGCCTCCACCAGTCCCACGATCACACCAGCGATTGTCTCACTCAGAACCGACGGGGGCTTCCGCCTGTCGGACTTGCGGTCGTTCCTGTCGGTCATGATCGTGAACGCCCGAGCCTCGTCGCGGTGATCGCTCCCAGCAGGAGAGCCCCGGCGAGCACGGCAAGTCCCGCGGCTCCTCTGTACCAGCCAATATGCTCCGCGGCCCACAACTCGATGCTCTGGTCCCGCGCGCGTTGGTCGAATCGGCCGTGGGCCGCGAAATCTCCCGGCACCGGCTCGTGGAGGTTGTCCGGTCGATTCGGGTCTTCCGGCTCACCGGTCTGCTGGGCGTCGAAATTCGTTCGCGCCAGGTACTGGTCCAGCCAGCCGGCAAGGAACTTGTTGCCCCACATGGCTTCGACCGTTGGCAGTCCCACGTAGATCTCGCGCCGGCGGTGCGTGGCGGCGAAGACAACCGCGTCGGCCCCGATTTCCGGCTGGTAGATCGGCGGCACCGGCTGCGCCCGCCGGGGCATTTTCGACCGGCACCAGTTGAACTGCGGCGTATTCAACGCCGGCATCTGGACCATCGTGATGTGTACGTCGCTGTTGTAGTGGATCAGCTCGCACCGGAGGGAATCCGTGAAACCCCGAATCCCGTGCTTGGCCCCGCAGTAGGCGGATTGCAGCGGGATGCTGCGATCGGACAGGGCCGAGCCCACCTGGACGATGACGCCGTGGTTCCGCGGGAACATGCGTTTCAGCGCGGCCATGGTGCCGTAGACAAAACCCAGATAGGTCACTTCCGTGACCCGGTGGAACTCCTCCGGTGTCATCTCCGTGAACGGGGCGAAGACGGTCGTCATCGCATTATTGACCCAGATATCAATGGGACCGAGCTTCTCCTCGATCTGCTGAGCCGCACTCTCCACCTGCTGAGCGTGGGCGACATCCACCGTGACGCTCAGGGCGTCGGCGGCGCCCCGTTCTCTCAACTCCCGCACGGCCTGATCCAGGCGTTCCTGCCCCCTGGCCAGCACCGCAACCTTCGCCCCTCGTCGGGCAAAGGCTCGGGCCGTCGCCCGTCCCAATCCGGCCGATCCCCC